>Ga0209430_1000609_pt1 | contig 34657 bp, 19 predicted proteins | sample BarGraIncub1133A_FD_184504 | JGI IMG/M metagenome (GOLD analysis project Ga0209430, IMG submission 184504) | Arctic peat soil microbial communities from Barrow, Alaska - Barrow Graham LP Incubations 11-33A (SPAdes) (version 2) | ecosystem: Environmental > Terrestrial > Soil > Wetlands > Peat... | reverse complement strand
GCTGTCTTCCTAAAAATTTAAGCTAAAATCTCATGCTAAGTTAGTGGTTCACTTCGGGTGCCGCTATGCTCAGTCAAGGATTTTCCTGGCATATCCTCCCTCTCCGTCAGCTGACGGATCGGCCCGGTATTCCAGTTCCTCCTTGACAGCCCCTCGGCACTCCACTTTTCACTTGCATAAAATTTTTAACCTTAAATTTTTTTGTGATGAAAACAGCTGAAGAAAGCACCTCAAAAATGATTGAAAATCAGTACATTTTCAAATTTAAAATTGCTTCGAATCAGGAGGCTTCTTTGAAAGCACGGGAGGAAGAAAACGATGAATATGCCTCCCGGAACCTTATCCTTGAAAAAGCGGTTTCAGCAAACAGCTAATTGTGTAGTGTATAAGGTAAATCTTACGAAAAGGTTTGATTTGATTTTACTAAATTCAGATCAAAAAGTACGCATAAACTGATCACTAAAATGCATGTTAGCAATTTAATTTCATTAAACATATCAGCTTATGTAAAGAATAATATTTGTCAATTTTAAAGAAACTTTTAATGCTGTTTATTCGTAATATTCAATCGTTTAACGGTGCACAGTAAAACAGAAACAGGATTCAAAACCTTTATGCCAAAATATTTTGAGCAATTATATTATGCTGTTATTCTTTATTGATGATCTTATAAAATACCACCTTACTGGCAGAAATGAATAATATTATAGAGCGATGTCAAATGATAAAAAATTGGAAGCAAAATTGCTTCGACAAAAGGCGGTTGATATATTTGAAAGCAGGCCTTTAAAATCGGCAGAAGATCTTGCTGAAACCGATGTACTGAAGCTGTACCATGAACTCTCTGTTCATCAGATCGAGTTGGAACTTCGGAATGAAGAACTTATTGAAGCTAAAGAAAACGCAGCAAAATTAGCCGATGAAAAATATGTTGAATTATATGATTTTGCTCCTTCAGGTTATCTGACATTATCTGAAGAGGGTGAAATTATAACACTGAATTTATGTGCTGCAAAAATGCTTGGGAAAGAACGCTCTCACTTAAAAAACAACGCTTTTGGATTTCTTGTTTCCAATGAGACCAGTCATTTATTTGATCTTTTTCTTGGAAAAATATTTAATACCAAATCAATTGAAACTTGCGAACTATCACTGGCTGGCAAAGGCATTTTAGTTTCGCATGTATTGCTTAACGGCATGATTACTGAAAATGGGAAAAGATGTCTTGTAACAATGGTTGATATCTCTGAATTCAAAAAAAAGGAGGCACAACTTGAATTTCTGCATGCTGAAAAAGACAAATTATTTTCCATCATTGCCCATGACTTAAAGAATCCTTTGAGTGGTTTTTTGGGGGTGACTGAAATCATTTCCAAAAGACTACACCTGATGAAGTACAATGAAATTCTTGATATTACGTTTATAATGAGAAATACAGCTACCAAGCTTTTCCATTTACTCGAGAATCTTTTGGAATGGTCAAGCATGCAAAGTGGCTTAATCAGTTTTACACCTACATCAATCTTATTGGTACCCCAAATTTATGAAAGATTAGAAACGGTTATTCAATCTGCTTATAATAAAGAAATTAATATATCCTTCAACATCCCCGATGATTTGACTGTTTGTGCTGATGAATATATGCTTAATTGTATCTTGCGAAATTTGATATCAAACGCGGTTAAGTTTACACCCCGGGGCGGAAGCATATCTGTTTCTGCATACTCAATATCAGAAAACGAAGTACAGTTTTCAGTAAAGGATACTGGAATTGGTATGGATCAGCAATTTATATCTAATCTATTGAGACTTAATTCAGCCACGAAGAGAAACGGAACGGAGGGAGAAGCAAGCACAGGTTTAGGTTTGATTATCTGCCGGGATTTTATTGAAAAGCATGAAAGTAAATTGATAGTTGAAAGTGAAAAAGGAATAGGATCGTACTTTTATTTCACTCTTCCTAAAAAATGCAAGGAAATATTGGCTTAGCCAAATTAGAATACGGTTTTACTTGAAAAAAACCGATTTTAAATAATCGAAAGATTAATTGATTTATGCTAAATTAGCTGGTGAGTTTTATAGATCGCGATTAATTGTAAATTTTATACTATGAATCATCGGCATCTGCTTCCGGCTGCATGACTGACGACACCACCATTTAAAAGCTGCTCCTTTATCTTCCCCCATTTAAATCCTGCTTCTCCCAATAATTAGAAGTCCTGATTTCCATTTTTGAATCGGAACTTCCCGCTGTCTTCCTGAAAATTTAAGCTAAAATTTGATGCTAAGTTAATGGTTCACTTCGGGTACCGCTTCGCTCAGTCAAGGATTTTCCCGGCATATCCTCCATTTCTGCGATCGGTCCGGTATTCCAGTTCCTCCTTGACAGCCCCTCCGAGCTCCACTGTTCACTTGCATAAAATTTTTAACCTTAAATTTTTTGTCATGAAAACAGCTGAAAAGTTAGAACGTGAGCGTTTAAAGGAGCGAAATACAAAACGATGAATAACAGATGGATAAAAGCCAATTATCATGTAAAACTAAATTCAATAGAATATACTTAAAATAATACAGGCAATCATGATTTAGACTGGAACAACTGGAAGCTGATTAATATGCCTTTAGAAACAGATAAGCTTTAGACCTAGCTTTGTTCCATACAACAAAATCAAACCCGAGTAAAATGCAAGGGCTGATATCCATTTTGACCTATCCTGCGAGTAACCTTCAATGTAGACTCACTTTTTCCATTCATGTTTTCACTAATAAGCATAGGGCTTACTGCAAATATTGTTTGAGCGATTTTGCACCTAAACTATTTATTATTAATCTCATATCTAAACCAGTCAACATCAATAAATCCAGCTTCCTGCCAATTGTTATAATTATATATTCCCAAACGGGTTCCCCGAAAATATGCCCAAGTGAGTTGGGAAGAACCTCCAAAAACAGTGTACTTTTTATTGTCGAAACTGTACTCAAAATTGCATACTCCATTGTAGTCGGCGATAACCCTCAAATAAATTGTCCTCAATTTCTTCGAAAGAGTCATTCCAACCGATTCAGAAGCATCCTTTTTGTCTTCTTTAACTTTATAAATTAGCCTTTTTCCGCCTTGATCCATAACAATTCCCAACGAAGAGAAACGCTTTCCTCCATCATAATGGCAGATACCAGCATCCTGCCCGTCTGCCATTCCTAAGATTTCGAGTTTGACGGTTGCCACGCTGTTTTCGCAACGGTAATACCGCTGGCCGAGTGTATTTCCGGCGGTAAAGAATTTCTTTTCTTCAAGAGGCCTAAAGGCATGCAAACGTATAAAACCGGCATGTTCGGTTAACGACCATTTATCGGCTCTTGGCTGTTGGTTCCACTGCCATTGTACTCCAAGCTTTTCCGAAGAAAATTCATCGCTGGTTTGCATTTTTATATCAGGGTTGATCAGGTTCGGTTTCTTTTCTTCCCAAACCATCTCGCCTACTCCATCATGATCCAAATCTTCACTTATTTCCGGCCAGTCGTTTACCCATTTCATTGGAAGCACACTCAGAAATCGCCCGGAAAAATGGCCGGTACCGTGATGTGTAATGAAATACCAATCTTTACCATCGGGGGTGTCAACCAATGAACCCTGGTTTGGTTCAAAATCTTTATCGTATCCCTGCGAATGAAGGATTTCCTTTAATTCATAAGGTCCGTAAATGTTTTTTGAACGAAGTAATACCGGTATCCTTGGTTCAAATCCATCGACAGGACGCACCTGACTAAAGAAGAAGTAATAATAGCCATTGCGTTTGAACATTTTATTGGCTTCGGAAGTGCGGTAAGGGTGTGTAACATAACCGCCAATAATGTCAAGGTATTTCGCATTATCGGATACTTCAGAAACACGACCATCGAGCAATTGCTTTCCGTCAGGATTCATCCTGAAAATTCGTGGACACCATTCATATCGACCAAAATTGGAAGCGATGATGTAGGCATTTCCATCGTCGTCCCAAAGCGGACAATTGTCATCCCAACCATTGCCATTCAAAGGTTTTCCTTCCATATCAGTCATTTGTAAAACAGTCCATGGTCCTTCAGCCCGATCGGCAATGGCTACAAACCAGCCATTCTTCTTCGTTGTAAAATGGCAGTAGAATTTATTGTTGTGAAACCTCAGACTTCCAGCATAAACACCCTGATCGTAACCTTTCATGCTGTTCCAGTTCAGTTCAGGACTTAAGACTGAAATGTCATCTATTACATGTCCAATGATTTCCCAGTTTACCAAATCTCTAGAATGTAAAACAACCATTCCGGGCGATTCCTGAAGTGTTGATGAAATTCCATAATAATCGTCACCAACGCGGATCACGTCCGGATCGGAAAAGTCACCCGGAAGCACCGGATTTCGAAAAGTGCCGTCACCCTGATCACCCCATTTGGTGGTTTGCTGGGCTAAAACGGATTGATATCCGACAATGAAGAAAATAATACAAATTAAGATATTTAAGCTTCTCATTGTTCATTATGTATTATTGTTTCGTTATAAACTGATAATTTCCAGATCCAACTTCAAAGATGAGCTTTCCAGCTTCTGCACGTAGAAATTTTACCCCTTTTGAATCTGATACCGGCATCTCATTTTCTGTTGTATTAGTTACTTTTGTGCCTGGAATATAAACTGTTGCCGTTGTGTTGGCCGGTATGGAGATGTTTAGCATTAGCTGATTATTTTCACGTTTCCATTCTGAGGTAATCAGTCCGCTAATAGTCTGGTATGAACCTTTTACCCAATTAAGACCACTTACCATTTCAGGTTTAATAATCGATTTACGGAATCCTGCACCTTGTTCGTCAACCCCGATACCGACCAAATCGTTAAAAAACCATTCGTTAATTTGTCCAAGCATAAAATGGTTTTGAGAACCAAAACTCCCAACACCAGCGTCCCACTTTTCGGTAAGCGAAGTTGCGCCCATTTTTAACTGATAACCATACCCTGGTCTTTCCGACTGATTATTCATTTCATAAATCAAATCAGAATAGCCTTCCATTGCCAATGCCTTCAGCAGAAACCGGTATCCAACATCTCCAGATGTGAAAGAATTTCCATTCTTCCGGATGTCGGCGGCAAGTTTTGCGGCAATAGCTTTACTGTTCTGAGGTTCAGCCATATTAAGCGCCAATGGCATGGCCATAGTTGTATTCGATCCGGTTGAATAGATGCCTGTTTCTGCATTGTAAAATTTAGCATTAAAAGCCTCCCTGATAACCTCCGCTTTTTCTTCAAATTTTTGGGCATCTTCGTTTTTGCCAATCAAAGATGCCATTTTAGCCATCACCTTGTAGTCGTAAAAAAAGATGGCCGTTGCGGTAAATTCTTCAGGGGTAAGCTGCGAACCCCATGGTTCTTTCGGACCCATATCATACCAATCGCCCAACCCAAAATATAAGATATTCTCCTTCGATCTGGAATCAAGAAATGCCAGATAATTTTTCATCTTATCAAAGTACCGTTTGATTAAAGATACATCGCCTGAAAACAAGTATTGCTGCCAGGGAACAATGATAAAAGAACTGCCCCATTCAGGTGAATTACGAAATGCATCTGTTAGTTCTCCATTTCCGGCAAAAAAGATTTCGGGTGCAATATTTGGTACGAAGCCATTTTCAAACTGACTGTCAGACATGTCGTTCATGCCCTTTCGGTAAAGAGTGAGCAAATCGAAATTGTATCGTAATGAGGGTCCGTTAAGGTGGTATTGTTCGAGCCATGCCATTTTTTCACGTTGCGGACAATCTGTAATCGTACTTACCAGATTGCTTCGCTGCGCCCAGCGAACCAATGAATAAATTCGGTTAAACAGTTCGTTGGCACACGAGAAAATTCCAATTGGAGTTGCTGAAGTATGCACAACGATGCCATTTAAACGCTCTATTTCAGGCAATTTAGTGTCACCCTCAGCAGGGAAAAGTTCAACCTGCAAATACCGGCCACCCTGATAGAAGAATTTAGGAAAATAGCTTTCACTGCCATTTCCCACCAAAGTATATTGCCACCAGGCCGGACGTACCCCATCTTGTGTTGCCGATGTGCGATCCACGGTTCCATCTGGTTTTGTTAGCTCGGAGGGGATGACACGGATGTAGGATCCCTTCGCGCCTTTTACTATAAATTCGGGCATGATTGAAACATTTTGCCCCAGGTCATAAACCCAAACATTGGGCTTGATCTGTGTCGTTTTAACAGGTGTCAATTTTTCGACAGCCTTTATTGGAGGAGCTGCTGCGGAAAGTCCCTTCAGTTCAGCACCAGTTTCCAGGATTTCAATGGCTTGCACCCAGCGGTTGCTCCCACTGAAATCGGGTTCATCCCATCCTTTCTCAACCAGGCGGGCATCAAAGTCTTCACCACCAAACTCGTTCATGTAAATAACCGGGCCGGGCGATACCTGCCACGAATTGTCCGTCCCCATTGTTTTGACTGTTCCATCAGAATATTCAAGGCTCATTTGCAGTTTAGCCTTTAATTGTCCGTAAGAGTTCAGAAATTTTACATACCGAACAGAGTCGAGTTGAATGTTATACATGCCGTTGCTTAAAATCAGGGCGATTGCATTTTTGCCTGCCTGAAGCAGATCAGTAACATCATAGGTGTCGTAAAGAACTGTTTTATTGTATTCTGTCCATCCCGGTGAAAGGATATAATCGCCCACCTTTATACCGTTGATGTTCAGTTCGTATTGTCCGAGTCCGCAAACATGAACCACTGCCTTGGCTAGTTTGGGTTCAACTCCGAATTCTTTGCGCAAAAGCATCGATGAATAGTTCGGATCGTTCGGTCCAGGCTTGTTTGCTTTCCGGTACTCGCCAATGTCCCTTGAAAGCCTGAAATCCTGTCGGGCAGATTTATATTTTATCGCGAATTTTTCGGCGCCATCAGCCGAAATCCATTTGGCGCTCCAATCACTTTTGTTTAAAACACCCATTATTATGCTGGCTGTTTTGCTCCATTCAGAAACCTTGTCGGTCTGATCCCATACACGAACTTTCCACCAATATTTTTCACTCGATTCTAATTGTTTTCCTTCATAAGTAATAAAAGCCATTTTATCAGATACTGTTTTGCCTGAATCCCAGAGATCGCCATTATCCGCATCCAATAAAGCTGCAGAGCTGGAAACCAGAATTTGATAAGCTGTTTGGTTTAATCCCCGGTCGGTTTCATTAACCGGACTTAACCCGAAACTAAAATCAGGATTTGAAACATCAATTCCCATGGCTTCCAGAGTTAGCTCACATTTTAAGTTGACAGGAATTATACTACATCTGCAGTAGACGTTTGAAACTCCAAACTGAATTGAAAGAGATATTAATAAGCAGGTTATCAGTCGCATTGGTAAATATTTAGTGTCTTGTATCTTAAAAGCGTCAGTTTAGCTGTCTGAGTATTCCTCATCACAAGTAATAAATCCATTTACACTATATGAAGTCAAATTTAGAGATATTTGGCTTAAGTTCAATGAGGCTTGGATAAACATAAAAAATCGTTCATCCGGACCAAGAAAATTTGCATGTTTGGGACTAACATTTTTAGCTACAAAAAGCGTTAGCCAACCAGGTCAAATCGTTTATTTATAAGGAGATTACAATCGGTCCATTTTACCAGATCAGTAGAATACTTTGCGTCAATTCATAAATAGACAATTACAGGAACCTGTTTGGATACCTTGACTGTAATTTGTCCATCAACAATAGAAACAGGAACATCAGCACGACGATCGGCATACAAAGCCACTGCTTTTACTGACGATTTTTCAACACCTTTTGGTAAAGGATAGGATAACGTTTTGTCAGATTTAGAATAAAAAGCGATTCGCTGTCCATCAACAGGACAGGTAATGTCATCATTGTTGATAATAGTATTTCCCTGATATTTAGCAATAACCAATTCAGGAGAAAGAAATATGGATGAGTTTTCGCTAAGTTCCATTTCTACCGTTTTCCCGTTGCGCGCAAACGACAGGATATCTAGCTTATGCATCTTGAACCATGGAATGTGATTGGTGTAATAGACATCAGTAATAAAACTATCGGCAACATTTTTGTTTAACCAACCATGACGTACATTGTTATTATACAGCACATTAGAAATGCTGTTTGGGTCTTGTTTTCCTCCCGGGCAACCATAATATATTGATTTACGGTATGCGACAGATAAAAACGGAATGTCAGTGCCGGCGCCTCCGTATTGATTTCCACCTTCAGGGTGAGGTCCGTCACAAACCATGGCAACTTGCCCAACTGCCGGGTAACGCAATAATTCAGAAGTAATATTTATGCCGTATTTATGCTGAAATCGGTCGAACAGTTTAACTTTTCCTTCCTTCCAATTTGTTGGGGCGCTTGCCGGATGGTTGGGATCGTAATCAGGACGGACTGTCCACCAAGTTGCGGCATCAATCAGGAGCGTATTTTCGATACCATATTTAGTCGCAGTATAATCTATACGGGCTTCTCCGGGACCACCCGGACGCATGTAATGTGCCATACCGGTGATGTGCGACATATCTTTGCCATTCCATGCGTGAAAGGTCATGGGTTTCCCATCAGCATTCTTTGCAATATTATCGAGATCGAAAAAACTACTGGTGAATTCATTCTTATATTGGTCGTCGTAATTATCATCAAAACTAACTGTTGTATTGTAACTTTTTTTGGCCTCGGTCCTAAGTTTTACAAAAGCCTGTTCGCCACCTAATAAAGAGTTTATTTTAGTAATATTTGGATATCCTGTATCATGGCCACCTTCGCTCCAACCTGATACATAGCAAATTTGAGGGTTAATGTCGATCAGTGAACTAATTCGTTTAACAAGTTGCCCGACTTCATCAAAGGTGGTTTCCACTTCATGTCGGCCAACCTGTCCATGAATGATCCACATATATTTATCGTCGTAGAAATTAGTCGCAATTTCAGGCATATAGCTGCGGATGGTTTTAGCTGCATCCAGCCAATCAGTTTTGCCATTTTTATCGAAATCGCCACCAAAATCAATCCTGCAAATGTTGTTCTGATGAATAATCAGGTCAGGCGTATTTTCACCACCACGCTGATAGTGTGGTGTAACAGATCCAATTAAGGCACGGTTATTCCCTTCATTGGTTACTACATCCAGAACTGTTTTGTTGCAATAGCCCTGGATTTCCATGCTACAAAAAGCATTGGGTTGAATAAAAACCACAACCGGCAGAACGCTAATATTGGGGTAACCTCCAAAATAACCATTGTCATCACCAATATCTCCGGGTTGGGCATTAGCTAAATCGACCAGTTTTCCGGCCTGCGAGTTGTAAACAAACGACGATGGGCCGTCTTCCTGTCTCAGTGTTACCAGGTTATTTGTAATTACTTCAATGAGATGATATCCATTCGTTTCAGAGACGTTTTCAAGCGTAACAAAAACGGTAGTATTCCGCAATTCATAACATATTTCAAATGTACCGGCATCAGCCCCATTAAAACCAAGATTATACCTGAAACGTGCTTTCCCCGACTTTATATTCGCAGAACTTAATTTTGCAGCTGATTTCGTTTCTGAGCGATCTGAAAGTTTACGAACTACAACCTCAATTTTCTTTCCGGAATTCTCACCCCAAAAGCGCTCTTTGATTTTACGTAGTTCGTATTGATACGGCAACCCATCGGTTTTATCGAAAGTGATGCTTAAATCATTATTCTTCAGAACACAGGCTTGTTTTGGCTTTGGGCGCACCGAAGGCAAGTTCGTACCTTGGGCAACGATTATTGCTGGGATAAATAGTAAAATGAGTACAATTAAAATTTGGTTTCTAATATTCATAACCATCCAATTTTTCTTTTAATTAGGTTTTATTTATACTATTTATTCAGCGCTGATTTCAATAATTTGACCAGGCTGAGTTTCTAAATCATACTCATAATATTTCCTGACTTTAGGCAACACTACTGATACTCCTCCCTGAATGACTGGCTTGCCGGGATTAATGGGATTTAGAAGTACATTGGTATTTTCGCCGGAAGCAATTTTTGACCCCGGGATTGTCAACTCTTGCAAGGAACGGATACGGCAGACTCCTCCAATGGATGATTTAATCCGGGCATTTTTTATTTTGGAATCGGCCCAGTTGATATCAACTTCAAAACCACCTCGTGCCAAAAGGCCTTTGACCGATCCATTCGCTAATTCGGATGGAAGAGCGGGCAGAAGATGGACTGCTCCGGCATGAGATTGCAGCAGCATTTCTGCAATACCTGCAGTCACACCAAAATTGCCATCAATTTGAAATGGCGGGTGGGCATCAAGCAAATTGCGGTATAATCCGCCGCCACCAGTATAATTTATAGACTTTGTGTCTGACACAGGCACAAATATGTTTTTGACAATCTTAAAAGCGTGATCGCCATCAAGCATTCGCGCCCACATGTTGGTTTTCCAACCCATCGACCAACCGGTTGCCTCATCGCCCCGCCGAGTTAAAGAATTTAGAGTCGCAGTGTAAAGTTCAGGAGTATCCCAAATATTTATCTGATTACCAGGATGTAGCGCATAGAGATGCGATAAATGACGGTGATGTGGTTCCGCTTCTTCAAAATCATCTGACCATTCCATTAAAACACTGTTTTTATTAATTCTGAAAGGTTGAATCCTAGGAATTATCGTATCGAGACGGGTACTGAATTCAGCATCAACATTTAGGGTTTTTGCGGCATCGCGAACGCGGGTAATTAGCTCACGGGCAAGGCCTAAATCCATTGCTATTCCTGATGAAATGGCACCGGGTTTACCGTTAATCAGGTACTTGTTTTCAGGAGAAAAACCGTAACTGGTTTCCAAATACCCTTGTTTATTTTCGACCAGCATTCCGATAACATATTCAGCAGCACCCTTGAGTATTGGGTACTGTTTTCTTAAGAAATCATTATCACCTGTAAATAAGTAGTGCTCGTAAAGATTGCTACAAATCCATGCACCGCCCATATTCCAGTTTGCCCAACCAGGATCTCCATCGCCAAAGTCGCCTACTGGCGCTGTTTGCGCCCAGATATCGGCATTGTGATGACAAACCCATCCATCGAGGTTGTAATTGGAGCGCGCAGTTACTTTTCCATTTTTTGATAAATCCCCGATAAATGAAAACAAGGGCTGGGTGGTTTCCTGGAGATTACACGATTCTGCCGGCCAATAATTCATTTGGGCATTAATATTCATCGTGTAGTTCGAACTCCAGGGTGGTCGCAACTCATTCGACCATATTCCCTGCAAGTTAGCAGGCTGACCGCCAAAGCGGGAAGATGAAATAAGCAGGTAACGGCCATAGGAAAACAACAGGCTAACCATTGATGGGTCGGGATTGGCACGAAAATTTGCCAACCGGCTATCAGTTGGCAGTGTTGTATCGCCTTTTGGCTCGAGGTTGAGCGATACTTTATTGAAAATATGCTGATAATCTTTTACGTGCCGGTTCAGTAAGGTATCGTAATTTATTTTTCCTGCGGCAGAAATGATCTCATTCACTTTATCTGCCGGCTCTAATCCATCCAATCCGGGAGATTTGAAACGACCATTAAAACTTGTTTCGGCAGCAATTAGCAATACAACTTCAGTGGCTCCTGAAACAGTCACCTGATCATTATCAAACGACACCGTACCTCCTTTGTTTTCAATGCTTAACCACACTTCTGCTTCGGTTCCTTCACCACCCCAATCGTCCTGTATTACGGCTTTATCTTTTTCAAAATTCCGGTAATTCGGCTCTACATGTTTGGGCGCTTTGCACCTCATTTTGAGTATATTATTCTCGGATCGGGTTTTGAACAAAACCTGGCTTCCAAGAGATGCCGTAAATGATACACTTGCTTTTTGATCGGCTGATAGTTTTATAACCATCACTTTATCAGGAAAACTTGCAAAAAGTTCACGCTTGTAATTTACCCCGTTGGCCGTATAGTTAACATGCGACAAACTATTCGACAAATCCAAATCGCGGCTATAATTGCTTGGTTTAGAAGAATCAGGAAATGTCAATCGCAATTCGCCCAATGGTTGATACGACTGATTGTAAGGTCCCTGCATTTTTTTGCAGAGGTTTTCGGCTTCAGCAAATTTTTTCTGTGCCATCAGTTCTTTTACCTGAGGGAAAATGGCTGCAGCACCCGGATTATTCCAATCTGTTGGAGCACCCGACCAAAAAGTACAGTGATTCAGGGTAATAATCTCCTTGCCGGGTCGCCCGTAAACCATTGCTCCCAGAAGTCCATTGCCAATCGGAAGGCCTTCGATCCAATTGTTTGCCGGCGAATCGTACCAAAGTTTTAATTGTTGATCGGGCGGCTTGCAAAAGGAAAAATTTAAGCAAATAAACAACAGGAAGCATGTTCGCAGAGTAATGTATTTCATATTTATGTGATTCATGATCTTATTTTGCAAAATAATTTAAGCTCACTGGCCCTAGCAATCCTGAAACGGTTGAACCTCCATAGTTCGCAGGACTGCGGTCATGTTGTCCTATGAGATTTTTTTTGTGAATAAGCTATATTACAAACATATAATAAAGTAAAAGCTGAAAGTAATAACTTTAAAAATAGAATTTCGTGCTTACTCATGGCAATTAATTTGAATATTTATTTTAAGGTAATCCGGTAACAAATTGCATTTTGCAAAGGATTATTTTTAGAATGTTCAATCTCCAAAGCTTTTTTACTCTGTGACCATTTGAGTATTTCATTGCTTCCCAATAATTCGATCTTTTCAACATTACCTTGTCTTGCAATTTTTGAAAGTGCTGTAATGGATACTTTTTCAGTTGGAACATCCAGTAAAAAGGCATACACGAAACCTGCTTTGGTTGTAAACCGAATATCCTTGGCCGTATATTTTTTGTTGTTGTATTCGTTGAATTGAATGTCATCCGCCGGATTTTCGGTAGGGCCTTCGCCTGAAATATTCCACGGGCGGGTACCATAAATGCCTTCACCATTAATATTGAGCCATTTACCTATTTCCAACAAAACATTGGTTTGTTCCGGAGTAATTGTTCCATCTGCTTTTGGGCTGATATTCAGCAGTAAATTGCCGTTTTTACTAACGATATCAATCAATGCATCAATAATTTCATCGGGTGTTTTATTGTCTTCACCCTCAATATATCCCCATGCTTTTTTGCCAATTGAGGTATCGGTTTGCCATGGATATTTTTTGGTTGCTTTTGTACTTCCTCTTTCAATATCGAAGACGGCCACATTTTCAGGAAAAGCTTTGTTTTTATAATTCAGAACAACGCCCTTGTTCCATAATTCCGTATGGTTGTAATAGTAAGCGGCAAATGTTTTTCTGTATGGCTCAAGCTCGGGCTGTTCAATCCACCAGTCGAACCAAAAAATCTGAGGCTGATATTTGTCAACCAATTCAGTGCAACGCAATAACCAATCGTTCATAAATTCAGCAGTCATTAAAGGGGCTTTCGTTGTGGTATCGAAAGGGTTATATACTTTGGCCGGGCCATAAAAATCTGCATACTTTGGGTCGTTCACATCCGAGTTGAATTTTGTGCCTTCGCCCATAAACCACCAATGCTCTATGCGGTGCGACGAAAGCCCGAAAATCAGCCCTTGTTTTCGGCTTGCTTCGGCAAGTTCACCAATAATGTCGCGTTTAGGCCCCATCTTTACTGAGTTCCATCGCGAAAGTGCGGTGTTGTACATGGCAAATCCATCATGATGCTCGGCTACAGGAACAATGTATTTAGCTCCCGATTTTTTGAAAAGTTCGACCCATTCATTGGCATCGAATTTTTCGGCTTTAAACATGGGAATAAAATCTTTGTAGCCAAATTTATCCTGTGAACCATAGGTTTTTACATGGTGTTTGAAATAATTATTACCCCATGCAACGGTATCTTTATACATCCAACGGGCATACCATTCGCTTCCAAACGCTGGCACAGAATATACGCCCCAGTGGATAAATATCCCGAACTTGGCATCTTTGTACCAATCTGGACATTGGTATTTCGAGAGTGATTCCCAACTTGCCTGGTAAGTTTGAGATTTGACTGCGCTCGATGTAAACAGGAGCAGAAAAACCAATATCAAATTAGTTCTTATTCTCATTTTATTTAATTGTGAATGTGTACTTTCCTGAACCTATTAAAAGCACCAATTGATCCTTTGATTTATTTATTACCCGAATATCGCGATGATTATCAATTTTGATATTTCCTTCGAAAACTGATGATTTTAAATCAATTGGCAAAACTACTTGTGCTGTAACATTTACCGGAATTTCGATCTTAATTATAGTCGATTCCTTTAGTTTTTCCCAATCACATTTTACAGTTCCATATGGAGAATTAAAACTGGTATTGGCAAAACGAATATCCCCAACCATTTCGGGTTTTATTAATATTTCTTTAAATCCAACCGATTTTTTCTGTTGACTGATTCCCCCTAAACCAGTATAAAACCACTCCATCAGATGACCTAACATCAAATGATTATTTGAAGATATTTCATTTGCCGCCCACGATTCTGTTAGTGAAGTAGCGCCTTTAGCCAATTGGAAACCATATCCAGGGACATCATTGCGCGCATTCATGTCAAAAAGCAACTGTGATTTTCCGTTGCTCGCTAATGTTTCCACAAGATAATGAAAACCAATATCACCTGCGGTGAGCGACTTATTGTCAGCAATAATCGAATCCACAAGGTTATTTAGCACCTCATCCTTAATCTTATCATCCACCAATCCGAAACTTAATGGCATGGACATTGCAGTCTGGCTTCCTGTTGAATATACCATGGTTTCCAAATTCAAAAATTTATTATTAAAGGCAATTTTCACTTTTTCTGACCATTCGGAAAATCGAATCGCATCCTGATCTTTATGAAGGATTTCAGCCATTTGAGACAACAATTTCAGGTCGTAATAATACATTGCAGTGGCAGTAAGTGCAGGTGGTGTTAGTTGTGCAGGACCCAAATCTTTCGGTCCTATATCGTACCAGTCGCCTAGTCCGTGCGAAAGAATTTGGTTATTCGATTTGGTCTCCAAATATTCAATATACTTCACCATCATTGGCCATGCCTCCTCCATCACTAACTTATCGCCATACCATTGATAAACCAGCCAAGGCAATATCACTGAGGCACTACCCCATTCAGGCGAATCTCTGAAGCCCTCTGCGAATACTACTAACTCTGGAGCAATATCTGGAACCAGTCCATTTGCCAACTGAGAATCCATCATATCATTCACCAGTTTTTTATACAAATGGTTGATGTCGAAATTGTAATTGATTGAATTTCCCATCAAAAAGGTTTGCTCCATCCACCCCAATTTCTCACGGTGAGGGCAGTCGGTTACCACACTTTGAAGGTTGCTCTTTATTGCCCAGTTTATCAGCGTGTAAACGCGGTTAAAAAGGTCGTTTGAGCAACTAAACGATCCATTTTGCGGGCTCGAATTTCGTGTATGAAGTAAATTCAGCGAAACAATTTCAGGTAGGGGGTTATCTTTAGCGCTTTTTTCAGGAACTGCTCCCTCAATCATTACATAACGAAAGCCATAATAAGTAAATTTTGGTCTCCAGATTTCAATGCCGTCGCCTTTTAGCGTGTAGGAAAAATAATATGGACCACCACTAGCTTTCTGATTAATTTCTTTTTGAGGAGTAAGCAATTCGCCGGGAATGAGCTTTATGGTCTGTCCTCTTTTGCCTTTCACCTTTAATTCGATGATTCCGGAAGCGTTTTGTTCAAAATCATATAAATACTTTCCATCACCAGCTTTTTGAATATTTTTCGTTTTAATTGAATCCATAACAGTTACAGGATAATCGGGATCTGCCTTCAATTTACCCTTGGGGATAGCTGTCAGGATAGCCAATTTCCATTTTGAATCATCAAAACCGACCTTGTCCCAGTTAGTTTGTTCAAGACGCGCATCATAATCTTCACCGCCAAAAATGCTAGTGAAAGTAGTCGATGATGGTGATGTTTTCCAGTCAGAGCCTGATACAAAATTCTCTTCTGATCCGTCGGTGTAGGTTAGTTTCAACCTGCAAATCATTTTAGGCATTCCATATACCGATAGAAATTTTCGGTATCGTTCGCGGTTGATGTTATAGAAGCCATTTCCAACAATAGCTGCGATGACATTGTGTCCGGCTTCCAGATTTTTTGTTACATCGTAAGTATTGTAAAGTATCGTTTTATCATAGCTTGTCCAACCAGGAGTCAAAAAGCCATTTCCGATCTTTGATCCGTTAATCCGAACTTCATATTGACCTAATCCACTGATAAACAAACTTGCATTGACAATTTTCTTTTTAAGTTCAAACTCTTTTCTGAACAATGGAACAACTGGTCTTTTCATAGCCCTGGCTCCAAGACCATCACCTTCTGAAGCATCACCCGGAACGACCCGCATCGAATCGGGCATATCTTCGTACCCAATCCATCGGGCATTCTTCCATTCGCCGGATGTAAGTAAACCCATTTGCCAACTTGCCGTTTTGCTCCATTCCGAAACTTTTCCATTTGAATCCCAAACCATCACTTTCCAAAAATATTTTTTGGTTGGGATCAGCGGGTTTCCGGAATAAGGCTCAAGTATCGAATTTTCCGAATCAATTTTTCCACTATCCCAGATATTTCCCTGGTTCAAGTTAAGTTTTCTGATATCGTCGGAAACAATTATCCAACAGGAAGTTTGCTTCACATTCCTAGAGTCTGATTTTAGCTGCCAACTAAAACGAGGATGCATTGATTCAATACCTGATGGATCAATAAAATTTTCGCATTTCAGGTTGCCGACCTGAAGACTTTGTACTTCTTTTGCTGAGATTTCACATGCAACGAGCAAAAGGTAAATGACTATTAAATATTTCATTGAATGGATTTTGAACTGTTTTATTTAATATTTTCAGCGATCTGCTCTAAAAATAGAAAGAAAAAAACTGCCCGAAAATGCAAATTGACTTTCGGACAGCAATTTAATATTAAGAACACTCGAATCTTATTTAGTATCCAGTGTTTTGTGTAAGATCTGGATTGAGAAGTCTTTCGTCAAATGGAATAGGGAATATTAGCTTATCAGCATTCACACTATATGTCCGTGGCAGCAGATACGAAAATTTCTGTTTCATTTTAACACCATAAGCATTCATTACCTCGATTGCTTTCCCTGTACGAACAAGATCAAGCCAACGATGATTTTCGAATGCCAGTTCAACACGTCTTTCCTTGGCAATTAAATCGCGTAAAGTAGACTGGACTAATGAGTTAACAGCAGTTAATCCAGCGCGAGTTCTTACTTTATTAAGATATGGTAATGCATCAGCTGATTTACCTTCCTCATTTAAACATTCAGCATACAACAAAAGTGCATCAGCATAACGATATACGATCCAGTCATCGTTACAATTATTAAAAAGTGTATGTGGATTCAGATATTTCGTAGTAAAGGGTGATGAAACAAAATCACCAGTTACATTTGTATATCCTAATGCAATTGAACCTTCCTTTCTTTTATCGCCCGCTTCATAAGCAGCCAGTAAATCATCGGAAGGAATGTTCCATCCTCCAAATGACTGGTTGTTGCCAGCAACACCAGTTATAACAATTGTGTTTTCCAATGCCGGAATAAACTGGTAAGTCCAGTTACTTTGAAGACCTTGAGTTCCTTGCAAATATTGAATCTCAAAGATCGATTCAATGCTGTTTTTGCTGGCAGTTTTAAAAATATCAGCATAATTTGGTAAAAGATCATAACCATAAGTTGTTACAATTTTCAAAGCAGCATCGGCCTTTGCATACTCTTTCAGTGTCATGTAAATATAACCAAGAAGCATATTTGCAGAACCTTGAGTCACTCTTCCTTTTTCGCTTTGAGTTTTAGGAAGTTGAGTGGAAGCATCCGTTACATCTTTGACAATCTGGGTAAATACATCAGTCTTTGGAGACCTGGGAACAGCTGTTCCTGCTTGATTTGTCACCTCTTTTATATACAATGGTACATCACCAAAATACTGAACGAGTTCAAAATAATAAAACGCTCTCAAAAATTTAGCTTCACCACCATATGTTTGCTTTGCAGTTGCACTAATTTCAGATCCATCTATTCTGTCTAAGATTGCGTTACATCGGGATATTCCCCTATAACAAGAATAGTATTTCCTGTTTGAATAAACGTTAGACGAATTATCAATGAAGCCTGAAATATCTTCCTTCTCAATATTTTGGCCCCCTCTATCGTTGGCCTTATAATTATAATAAGTATTATCGGAACGCATTTCGCCCATTACATAGGCATCACCGTAAACATCCCGTAAACTTGCATATGCACCCGACACGGCCTGTTTAAAATCACTCTCCGTCTTGTAGAAAGTTGCAGAGGTAATAAATGTTTCAGGAGTCACCTGCAAAAAATCGTTGCTACAGGCTGTTGTCAAAAGCACAACAGTTCCTAATATATAATTTTTGAATTTCATAATCATTTGTACTTTAAAGGTTAATTAGAAATTTACGTTTAAACCGAAAGTAAATGTTCTCGGTACCGGATAGGCTGTAAAGTCAAGCCCACCATACAAAACACTACCTCCATTTATACTTACCTCAGGATTTGATCCTTTGTATTTGGTCAAAACCAGTGCCTGTTGGATACTTGCATAAATTCTAATTTTTTCAAAATATGACGTATTTTTAAAAGGCAACGTATATCCCAGTGTTATGTTTTTTACAGTAAGATAACTTGCATCGCTTACCCATCTGGAGTTGTCATAACGAGCTAATGGTGTACCAGTATTGGTTGTTGGGTGAAGCCCATCTCCCGGATTCGCTTCAGATCTCCATCTGTTTGAGACATCTTTTGTAACGTTAAATACACCATCCAAATTCTGAGTAAATTCCAACGTGCGGTTCATCAGATCGTTCCCATATGAGCCCGACATTACAATACTAAAGTCAAAGTCGTCATAAGACAAAGTATTTGTCATACCGAAAATAAAGTCTGGATTTGGATTGCCGATAATTGTTGTGTCATAATTATCGATTATTCCATCAGGTTGTCCGTTTGGACCGCTAATATCTTTGTAGCGAACCGTACCAACTGCAGAGGTTGCATGGTGAGGGGCTGCATCAAATTCAGCCTGATTTTTATAGATACCATCGAATACAAATCCATGTAACATCCCAATTTCTGAACCAACTTGTGTGATATTAGGATTATCGTATTGACCACCAATAGGCGCATCCTGAGTACCCAGATGGATTACTTTGTTTTTCAGAAAAGAAATGTTGAAGTTTGTGGTCCATTTCAATTTACCGGCAAGATTTTTGGTAACTATTCCAAATTCATGTCCCCAGAATTTAAACTCCCCAACATTTGTCATTATGCTATTGTATCCTGACGCCTGAGGCACCAAAACGGAATATAACATTCCATTGGTTACTTTCTGGTAAAAATCATATGTCAATGAAATGCGATCATTTAGCAATCCAAATTCGCCACCAAAATCGATGCCTGATGTAGTTTCCCAACCCAAATCACTGTTTCCCAATGAAGTAGTACTTCTTCCACTCGACAAGTTATTATTAAACACATAATTGGTATTCTGCACCGCAGCATAATAGGTATAATTACCAATGTTGTAGTTTCCTGTTTTACCATAGCTACCTCTGAGTTTCATATAGTTTAACAATAATGTCTTAGGGAAAAAGGATTCATCTGAAATAATCCATCCGGCAGAAAGTGATGGGAAATTTCCCCAGCGATTGTTCACACCGAAACGTGAAGACCCATCGCGACGAATTGATGCAGATAAAAAATATTTCCTATTGTAGTTATAATTAACACGCCCTACATACGACAATAACGACCACTCGTTAAATTTTTCATCTAATTGGTAAATAGAAGCGGCATTCAGTGTTTTTACTTTATCATCAGGAAATCCTTGTCCATACATATATTCGTATGGATTAGTTTGTCTCTGAGAAGTATAGCCTGCTAACAAATCGAAGTTGTGTTTGTCCATAAATGAATTAGCATAGGTTAATGTATTTTCATTAAGCCATGAATAGTAAGTGTTTGTAGTTATAGAAGCCTCAGTTCTCCTTGGAGGAGGATCAAAAATATAACCAGATGTTGACGGGATAAAATAATTGTCTTTTGAACTTCCAAGCTCACCATTCAGACTCGATTTAAAGTGAAAATTTTTGATGAATTCAACATCTATATAGGCATTGGCTAATACATGTAATGATTTATTTTTGTTCGACCGTTCTTGCGCAACTCTATACCAGTTTGGATTTGGAAATAACCCTGAAGTATTTGCTGTAAGTGGTAAAGTCCCGTCATCATTTATGTAAGGCGAGAGCGGCGAAGTAAGGATCGCATTCTGAATAATTCCACCACCCCATAATACACCATCGGTACCGTTGGTTTTGGAATTTGAAAGGCTTGGAGCAAGGTTGACTCCAATCTTAATCTTATCATTAATTTGATATTCTGTATTTAATCGAACTGAAAGGCGGTTAAAATTCGAATTGATAATAACTCCATCCTGGTTGAAATAGCCTAATATTGCAGAAGTCTTCAATTTATCTTTATTGGCTGTAATTGATAAACTATAGCTTTCAATATTGGCTTTTTGCAATAAAACATTGTACCAGTCGGTTCCTTTTCCGGCCCACTGCGAAGGATTTTGATATTCTGTAGGAATAGGAATTGTAGTGTGCTGGAATGCTGCCATATCTTCGCGGTATTCTTTTTGGAATTGGGCAAATTCCTGGGCATTCATCATATCCGGTCTTCCTTTTTGAGGAACAACCTGGACACCTTTGAAGGAACTAAACTGAACTTTTGTTTTGCCGTTTACGCCCGTCTTTGTCGTAACCAACACAACACCATTGGCTGCTCTTGAACCATAAAGTGAGGATGACGAGGCATCTTTCAGAACCGATATTGATTCAATTTCATCAGGATTAATGTCGTTAATAGAACCTGAAATTGGAAATCCATCAACAACAATTAATGGTTCAGTTCCTGCATTTACTGATGCAGCACCTCTAATTCGTATTGACATTCCCTGTCCGGGAACACCAGTGGTTTGATTTATTTGAACACCAGCTATTTGTCCTTGCAATTTTTGTGCAACCTGAGGCACTGGCAGATCTTCTAATACAGCTGTTTTAATCTGAACGATAGAACCAGTTATATCTTTCTTAGTCTGTCTTCCATATCCTACGGCTACAACCTCTTCAAGACCGATAGTCTCCTCCGAAAGCACTACATTGTATTCCGATTTATTGCCAACAGCCACTTCCTGCGACCTCATCCCAACGAATGAAAAGACAATTGTTTTTGCATCCGAAGGCACTAACAAAGAATAGTTACCGTCATTGTCAGTTGTGATACCAGTTGTGGTCCCTTTCACAACAACAGAAGCACCTGGGACGGGCACACCTGATTGATCGGTGACCTTACCTCTTACCGATTTTTGCTGTTGGCTACCAAAATCCGTTCCATCTATATTATATGCTTCGGGTGTTGCTAAAACTATTTGACGACCTTTTACAGTGTAGTTTACATCAGTACCTTCGAAAATCTTGTCCAATATTTTTTCAACCGCACTTCCTTGTACCTCTATATTAACTTCCCTATTGACATCAATAAGTTTTTCGGAGTATAAGAAGAAAAATTCACTCTGGTTTTCAATTGCTCCCAAAGCATCCTTTACCCTTGCATTTTTCAAATCCAAAGAAAGTTTGGTCGTCTGGGAATAGGACTCCGAAGCCATACCCCCTAAAAACGAAATCAGAATCACACACAGCGTTAGTTTCATTTTCAATAAGATTTTTGCTGCTCCCGGATATGTTTTCCCAGGAGCATTACCCTTCAATTTTTTTTTCATACTTTTGTTTTGATAATGATTTAATAATTGTCAAAGTATTTTTGACGTTTTTTGAATCTAAGGCAGGAAGATGGTTGCACATTTTCCTGCTTTTTTTGTATTCTTTAATTAATTTTATCCCATAGGCATTTTATTTAGTTATTAGATGATTAGCGTTTATTTTTTGTATGCTTCAACCCAATTAATACTTTTTGCTTTGAAAAGCTGCCATCAGGTAATTTTTCACGTAAAGTTAGTTGGTAGTTTACCGGAGTGGCTAAAGTCATTAACTCAAGCACCTGGGGTAATGTTTCGTCCATAAAAGTGGCTGTAAAGGTAAACTCCTTTACCTTTTCATTGGAAATTTCAACTTCAACATTGTACCACCGGGCCAGCTTTTTGGCAACATCTTCAACTCTTTCGTTTTTAAAGACCAGTAGGCCATCTTTCCATGCTGTATATTTCGCAGTATTCACCGATTCAAGTGTATAATCATTTTTTTGCGAGTTGAACTTTAAACATTCACCAGGCGACAATGCTTTTATTTCGTGATTATTCTTGCTTTCATATAAGATAACCTTACCCTCAACAAGGGTAGTCTCAATATTATCATCGCCCGGATAGGCACTGACATTAAATACTGTTCCGGTAGCCTTCACTTCTAAACGGTTAGTTCCAACAATAAATGGCACTTTCGAATTGTGCGCCACCTTGAAATAGGCTTCCCCTGTTAAGAATACCTTGCGGCTTTTGCCGTCGAACCGATAAGGATATTTTAATTTACTGCCATGATTTAACCAAACCGTTGTACCATCACCCAATTCGATGTGCATCCGTGAACCAGCTGGAGCTTCCACCACCAGGTCATTTAAATTGTTGGCAAAACGTTCTCTATCCGAAAGATTAGTGTAAAACAACAAGGATAAAACCGGTAACAGAAGGATTGCAGCAGCACGTGTTAATATTGACAATAACCTGTTCTTAGCTGGTGATTTTTGAATTACAAATTGAGTAGAATTCTGGTTTATATTGATCTTGTGATGAATTTTATCCAATACCCGGGTATATTTTATCCTTTCAACTGGTCCGGCTTCTGGTTCGAATTCTTCCCAAACATCTTGTACCATTACCCGATCGGACGCATTAAGTGCGCCTTCCCTAATCCACAAAAGAAGCTGTTCGAACTCCTTTTCGGTACAATTACCCTGCAAATATTTTATAAAAATTTCTTTTGTCATACTTAAAATGTGTTCTGAAAAACAAATCTGCATTTGCTGGCTATTCTATCGCACTGTGAAATGATTGTTATATCACCAAATGAAGCTTGTTTCTAATAGTGAAACGTTCAACTCAGGGAACACCACTATCTCAATTTGAAAAAAATATATTTATTCTCAAATTGAGAAGATTTTTGACAAATCGGAGAGTTTTAGCCAATAAGAAGACAGGGCATTTGCATGTGAATATTTCCGAAAAAAGGTGATGAAGAAAGAATCAAAGTAGTAAAATTAAAGATATTCATTATTGATGACTTTTTTCTGTTGAGGTCAATCGAATTATTGTATGTGATGGTCAAAATACACGAATTCAATAATTTGTAATCATCGAGGTTGTTCCTTAACTCCCATATTTTCAATTCAAGAAGCAATTCATTAAGAAATTCCTGTTACTTAAGTTTGACCGGATTAGGTATAATTGAAAATCATTCTATAATATTAACGAATTCTGGTGGTAAACCAATGTCAGAATTCCTTACATTCCTTAAAATCACCTGTTTGCCCGTATCATCTTCATGAATATTCAACTTGTTCAATTTCAACCCATCCACATCGTCAAAAACAAAGGCTGGCCGGTAATCTCTAACTTCGGCATTTACCGAAATATTTTTCATGTTTAAACCGTTAACGTGGCGCACGTAAAATGCCCATGCTGGTAATTCACCAAACATCGAAAATTCAGGATATTCGGCTTCCTGCTCAGGTACATCTTTTAACCGATTCATAGGCATCACCGCTAACCCATCATTTCCTCTTCCAGGAAAGCTGATTTCGATGTTTTCGAGCGAAACGTTTTCTACATGGTGACCAGGAATACCAGTGATCGAACATGGGAATGGATTGTGGAAAAAAGGAAGGTCGGGTCCACGCAAGTCGTAGTTTTTATCGGGCCGGTCGAATGGGATTTGCACCTTCACGTTTTTAATGCTTATGTTTCGAAGTATACTGTATCTCTCATCTTTATTCCGATGTCCCAACCGAATAAATATTGCATTTCCAGTATTGGTGGCGACAATATTATTGATTTCGATGTTTTCGAGTATACCACCATCAACGGCTTCCAAAGCAATGGCAGAGCGGAACGTATCGTAAACTTTAATATTTTCGATTTTCACATTTCTGAATCCGCCAGTTGAACCGGTACCAAATTTAATGGCATTGGCACTCGAACGCACGGTGCAATTTGCGATATAAATGCTGTCGTTCCAGTTATCTTTCTCGCCCGATTTCAGGCAAATGCCGTCGTCAGCCGAATTCACAAAGCAGTTGGTTATGCATACATTTTTGCTATCCGAAATATCGATCCCATCGTTATTCCAATATGCATCACTTTCAACACGAATACTGTCAATCAGCAAGTTCTGGCACATCTCATAGGTTTGCACCCAACAAGAACTATTCCTAATAGTAACTCCCACAACCCTGGCATTTTTACATTTTACCATTTCGATAATTTGCGGACGCATAAATTCAGTTGGCCTTTTACGACGAAGGTTGTAATATTTGGCATCAAGCTGGCCAATGTAATATAGACTATCAACATTCAAAGCAAGCCTTCGGCCTTGTCCTTCAATGACACCTTCGCCTGAAATTGCAATGTTGGTTTGTTCGTCAGCCAGAATCAATGCTTTCCAACGATTTATACTTTTGTATTGATACGGATCAACGCTACCAAGCAGAACAGCATTTTTGTCGAAGTGCAGTTCAACACCAGACTTCAAAACGATGCTTCCAGATAGAAACTGTCCTTCCGGGAAGATCAGATTTCCACCTCCTATCGAAGCGAGAGAATCAATACACGACTGGATCACAGTAGTATTTAAGAAAACCCCATCTCCTTTTGCCCCAAATGAAATAATATTAAAGGTAGCTTTAAGGCCAGTTTTTTCTGATTTTACATCAGATGCAAAAAGTTGATTTTCATAGACGGTTATTTCAAAAAGAAAAAAAGTGAGCAATAAAATAATTCGGAAGAATGGATTTTCATTCATTTGATTTAGCTTTTAGATGATTTAACATCAGTTGAAACTTATTGACGTGGTTTTGATTCAGCAAATCAATCAGGTTTACACCGCACTAATTTCAAATTTTCAATTTAAGTAAGTAAAAATGAGAGGAAGATAGTAATCTTCCTCTCATTTTAAACAGTCATATAAGGATATGCTTAATAACCAGCATTCTGCGAAATTGCTGGTGAGGAACGGTCAATTTCGGTTTGAGGAATTGGACGAACCAAATGATGGGCATCCAATTTATTTGATTTTTTTGCCCAAGGATTCATCTTCTTGGTACGTTCAATCAGTTTATCCGTACGTTTCAAATCCCACCACCGGTTGAATTCGCCCAATAATTCACGCGCACTTTCATCGAGAATTAAATCAATGGAGATGTTGGCAGCAGTTGCTCTGTACGAAACGGTTTCCATTGAAGTCACATCTTCAGGATATTTGGCACATTGTGGATCGACGCCTATGCCAACGGCGCGGTCGAGTACTTTGTTATAATAGTTTTCGGCGGTTCCAAGGATACCACCGGTTGCACCCTTAACGATTGCTTCAGCGGCTAGCAGATAAGCCTCGGCTGAGCGGAATAAGGCAAAATCGAATGTACCAAAACCATTTCCCCACTGGATTCCGGGCTGCCAGAATTTCCACATCAATGGCGTATATCCATTCAGGCGCGAAGTCTGAGGTTTGCCATATTCGCTTATACTGATAACAGTATACTTTTTAGTTCCTCCTACATCAATTCCTTTTTTGTTAAGCGGAACGATTTCGTTCCAAGCCGGGAAATATGAAATTGTATCACCCTTTACATAGCTGATTTTCAGGTTTGGATCAGTCATACTATAACCATAATTTGGGGCATCTTTCAATGCGTATTGTGCATCAACAAAATCGTGCTCATAACGACTGTCTTTTTGTGGGTCAAACAGGCGATACATCGCAGGCGCTGTAAGAATAGGACTTATATTACGGTTATAATCGCTGGTTCTTCCAAGGTTGCCAGGTACATTTTCAACATTCCCACCGAACTGGCTATGGTAACAGTTTCCCGGATCTCCCAATACTTCATTACCGTAGGTCAGAATGTCACTACTGTATTGGATTGCAAACACGACTTCACTGTTTCTGTCGTTCTGTAAACCTGTGTATTGTTTCAACGGATTTTCGTCATGCAATGGGAACAGGGTTTTGTATTGAGGAACCAATGGATACGCAGCAATTACTTTGTCGGCCCATGTAAGCGCAGTCTTGAAATCGGCAGAAGTACCACCCAATGAATTATTGTAGTTCCATCCACGGGTCAGGTAAACTTTGGCAAGAAGGAATTGTGCAGCTCCTTTTGTCACTCTGCCATAATCAGTGGCAGTTACAGGCAAAGCAGTTTCAGCTTCAGTAAGGTCTTTCAGTATCTGAGTATAAATTTGTGCTGACGGAACTTTTACTACTGCCTTATCAGGAGCTATTGTTTCAGTAAGTGGCATCGGGACATCGCCAAAGGTTTGTACTAGATAGAAATAACTTAATGCACGTAAAAATTTTGCTTCTGAAACACGGGCAGCTTTCTTTGTCCCATCTGCATAGGTAATTTTGTCTGCACGCTCAATGGCTGTGTTGGTGCGGCCAATTTCGCGGTACAGGTTATCCCAGAAGATTGACACATCCCAAACAGAGGAATTTAAATTAATATCATACATTTCAAAAGCGTTTACCTGGGTAACTATCGGATTATCAAAACCTCCCTGAGTAAATATATCAGTGCCGTTCAGCGCGATATTGATCCGATCCTGAAAAGCGATAAATTCGCGGGTCAGCGGATAGCAAGACTTCACAAGGTCTTCGTAACCTGCTTCATTGATAACATAGGAATCGGTGGTTACATTCGAAACTGATTTCTCAGTCAGAAAATCCTGACAACCCACTGCTCCAAATACAAGTATAAGTGACAGGAAAATATTTAAGATTTTATATTTTTTCATTGCTCTAATATTTATAGTTAAATAATTCGTTGTTAGAATGATAGACTAACGCCAAAAATATAAGTGGAATTAGGAACATCATCCTGATAAACTCCTGAGTTATACTCCGGATCCATCCAGATGTTACTTTCTTTGGTGAATAACGCCAGGTTATTGGCCTGGATATAGCATCGTGCACTGTTAATCTTCAGGCGATCGAGAATTGATTTTGGCAAATTGTATCCCAGCGTTAAATTAGAAATTCTCCAGAAACTGGCTTCCTTGTATTGAATAGCACCACGGTATGGATTCGACTGCCAAACACCGTAATAATCATTGGTCGGATTGGTTGCAGTCCAGTAGTTGAGGTTTAAATGGTTATAACGGTTCGAACCTAAATCGCCAAATGTTCCACCAAGGACATTATTTTTGAACTGAGCTCCCTGGCGGGTATATACAAATACCGACAAGTCCCAATTTTTGTAAGTAATCGTATTGGTGATACCTGCAATCCATTTAGGTAATTCGTTTCCAAGAATTACACGGTCATCAACATCCGTTGCTGATGAAATCTTTCCATCATTATTTTGGTCAACGACCTTTACCGATCCTGGTACCTGTCCATATTTGGTAGCCTCGGCAGCTTCGCTGGTTTGCCAAATACCTGCAAACTGATAATCATAATTTGAACGAAGAGATTTTCCAACAAAAAGGCGGTTGGCAATATCCTTGGTAACGGTTCCACCATATAATTCAAGAATTTCGTTGTGGTTTGTCGAGAAATTAATACTCGTTGACCAGTTGAAATCCTTTTTTTGAATATTGACAGTATTCAGCGTAATTTCAACCCCACGATTTAGAAGTTTTCCAACGTTTGCAGTTACCGATCCAAAACCTAAAGAAGTTGGAAGGTTGACATTCTGAATCAAATCGTTGGTTTTCTTGTTGTAATATTCAGCATCAATACGAATACGGTTTTTTAGGAAGCCCATGTTTACCCCGAAGTTGATTTCAGAGCTGTTTTCCCATTTTAGGTCAGCATTACCAATATTATTTGGCGTATAACCATAAGCCGCTGTACCGTTAAAGTCGTATGCTGTTTTTCTCATATAGGCCTGGGTACTGTAAGGGGCAACCACGTCATTTCCAACTTCACCATAGCTTAAACGAACTTTAAGGTCAGAGAATACATTCATGCTTTTCACGAAGTTTTCTTCGCCTGCACGCCAAGCTAAAGCAGCTGATGGAAAAAATGCCCATTTATGACCTTCCGCCAGTACCGACGATCCATCGTAACGTCCTGTAAGGGTTAACAAATACTTATCATTGTAGGTGTAATTAAATCGCCCCATTGCAGAAAGAATAGAGCGTTGAGTCAGGTTACTGCTTACCCCATTAATCAAGGCAGCTGTGTTAATTGCGTACCAGCCCGAATTATAAGGTAGGTTTTCAACATTGGATCCTGCTGCTTCAAATCGTTCCTGAAGTGCACTCTGACCTACTGTTGCATTGACATCATGTTTCCCAACTTTAATCTTGTAGTTCAAGATATTGTCCCACGTATAGGAACTATTCAAGTTGAAAAAATTACTTGCAGTAGGCAGTTTATTTAACCTTCCTTTTGAATCGGTTCCTGCAAATACACCATTTCGCCTATTTAGTGTTGATACGGACAATGACGATTTGAATGATAAACCCTTCATTGGGGTCAACTCAATGTATCCGTTACCTAAAAAACTTGAAACCCTGTTTTCTTCCTGATAGCGTGATCGCTGGCCTTCAAGGATTGGGTTTTCAACCTGGGTATCTTTAATCCCCATCCAAAAAGAGTAGCCATCAACATCTTTATCGTTGGTTTCAGATGGGTTAACCAGTTCGCTATAATAAACTGATCCAGTAGGACGAACGCGGTATGCTCCGCGCAATGTCTCGGATGATCCAAGGTTTTGAATACTATAGGTATAATAGGTACTAAATCCGACTTTAACCACATTGTTTAACTTACTGTCGACACTTCCTTTTAGACTAAAACGTTCGTAACCGGTCTGTTTCAGGTTTCCTTTTTCGTCAATATAACCTGCGGAAAAATAATGGGTTGTATTTTCATTTCCGCCAGATAGGGCGACAACATGGCTGGTTTGAGCAGATGGAGCTGTAACCTGATCAACCCAGTCAACAGATTTGCCAGCCTGAACATTTGCAAGTTCGGTAGCTGTCCAAACTGGGTTGGCCGAAGGATTTTCAGCTTTTACCACATCGTTATAGGCATGATAAAATTCCTGAGCGGTCATCAGATCAGGCAGATTAGTTGGAACTTTAACACCAACGTAACCATCATAGGTCACTTTGGTCTTGCCTTTTGCACCTTTTTTAGTGGTAATAAGGATGACTCCGTTTGCACCACGTGCCCCGTAAATAGCTGTAGCCGATGCATCTTTTAAAATGTCCATTGTCTCAATATCGCTTGGATTCAGCGTATTCAACTTTCCACCCATAACGCCGTCAATCACAACGAGTGGCTCATTACTAAAACTAATGGAGTGTACTCCACGAATGTCGATTGAGTAATCAGTTCCAGGGCGCGAGCTTAATTTATTTACGCTAACTCCGGAAACCTGACCCTGCAGCGCACTGGCCGCCTGAACAGGGTTAGATTTTAAAATCTGATCAGCTTTAACTGAACCAACCGATCCTGTTATATCTCTCTTTTTGGCCGTACCGTAACCAATAGCCACAACTTCTTCGAGTCCAATGGTTAGGTTTTCAAGTTCAATGTTGAATTTTGTCTTGTCACCAGTTTCAATTTCGACAGTTTTCATTCCCACAAACGAACATACAATTATTGCTTTTTCAGGAACGTTTACCAATGTAAAGGCTCCATTATTATCGGTTACGGTTCCCGTAGTTTTCCCTTTAATAACAATAGTGGCACCTGGGATAGACATACCTGATGGATCTGAAACTACACCCGATATTTTACGACCTTGCTGCTGAGAAGCCTCAAGAACAGCAACATCGCCCTGTTTATGAATTATGATTAATTTATTATTGATGGTATAGGTCATCCCTGTACCGGCCAAGACTTCATCCAAAATCTTATTTACGACCTCATTATCAACTTCAATATTGACTTTTTTCGTAAGGTCAATCTGATTGACATTATAGAAAAACGAAAATTCCGATTGTCTTTCGATGTTTTCGAATACTTGTCCCAAGGAAAGGTTCTGCCCCGAAACTTTCAATTGTGTTGTTTGAGAATAGGTTGCAGCCGAAATTTGTAAAATGGCAGCAAACAGGAATAGTGTAATTAGTTTCATAATTCGGAATATTTGATCAAAATCATGGGTAGACTTACCGCTGGGGTGAATCAATTTTTTTTTCATACATTTGTTGTGTTTAGACAATTAATTAATTTTTGTTGATTGTTTATGAAGGCGAATTGTTGTGGCGACGATTCGTCTTCTATTTACTCCTTTTTTATTACTTCATTTAGATATTTTTCATAGGCAATTGAATTAAAGATTTAGTTATTTGATTTATAAATAATTTTAAACTCCCTAAAAGTTGTCTTCTGGTAGCTTATTGGAGATGTTAGCTTTAGTGCATCAAGTACCTGCCAGATTGTTTCTTGATTTTTGAACCGACCCGTGTATGAATAGGATTCGAGCCTCTTTCCAGACCAAAATAGCTTTACATCGTACCATCGTTCAAGCCGTTTAACCAATTCTGGAAAAGGAATACTCTTAAATATAAACTCCCCATTTTTCCATGCCAGTTCCGATTCGACATCAACTATTGATTGATTATAAGTATTTTCTGAACGGTTTAGTTTAAATCTTTCTCCAGGAATAATTTTGAATGTCTGATTTGATTTGAAAGTCCTTAAGGCAATTTTCCCTTCAGCCAATGTGGCCTTCGAGAATGAGTCATTCTCATAAGCACAAATATTAAATTGAGTACCAGTAGCTTCTACCTCAAAATCTACAGTTTTTACAATAAATGGATGCTTTTTATCTGATTTGACCTTAAAAAAACCCTCTCCTGTTAATGTTACTCGCCGGGTACCTGAATTGTATTCATTCGAGTAAGTTAGTGAGCTGCCGGAGTTAAGGTTAACCTCAGTTCCGTCGAATAAAACAAGTTTGGAATGCGATCCCATCGGAACAGAATAAACGCTTAGCTGTTGGGGTTTAATAACAGATACCTTCGGAAAAAAAACATAAGATACCAAAGCGAAAATAAAAACAGCTGCTATTGCGGCAAATCGGTTGATTAGAATGATTCGTGCCCGTTTACTCTTTTCAAATTGGGTTTTGTAGAAGAAAATTAATTTTTCGTGGGATTTTGACTCTTTTATTTTTATTGTATCCCACAGATCTTTAATCTGTAAATACTCCTTCTCATTATTTTTGTTACTGTTGGTCCATTCCAATATTTCTGTTTTCTCTTCTTCGGAGCAATCTCCGTTCAGATATCGGGCTATAAGATTTTCAATTTGGCGTTCGTCTTTCATTATAAAACAACTTTCTAACTATTGCATTAAAGACAATTTCACTCCAAAAAATACGTCAATTTTTATTAAAAATTTCTAAAATAAAATTATGAATTTAATAATGAGTGAATTAAGAAGCAAGGCATAAACTAAACCGGTGATTTAACCGACCGCCTTTTAAAAAAAAGCAAAAACAACAGTCGCGTGGGGATTTTCACCCTTAACAGAGATATAGCCCTGAATATTCTTGTTTCAACAGTTCTGACCGGAATATTCAAACGCTCTGCAATTTCCTTATTTTTCAAATCTTCAAACCTACTTAAGATGATCACTTCCTTGTAGATATCACTCAAGGAATCAATTGCATCATCAATTTTCTGAAGTGTCTCTTTTTCTATCAACGATGTTTCACCCGATTGATAATAGGCAGCTTCCTTTTCTTTGAGCATTAGGGCGGCATCATGCTCGAATGTTTTTACAACTTTTTGGTGCTTGATGTAGTTTAAACAGCTATTTTTTACCGCTATAAACAGGTAGGCTTTAACCGGTTCATCATTACCATGGTACTGTCCTCTTTCCCACACTGAGATGAATACATCCTGCACTAAATCAAGAGCTTCATCCTCATCTTCCATAAATTTCATGGTGTAGAGGAAAAGCGGTTGATGATATTTCAGAAATAAGTTATCGAAATCAGTCATCGGTAAGTTGGGTATCTATTTATTCGGGCAAATCTCACAAAAATCTATTCAATCAAAATAATCTAATAGTCTATTAAAAATAGCTATAAATCGATGATTCATAGCTATTTAATAGTGAAGAAACAGGGAATTGAACACCGACCCAAACGAGAATGCAAAACGCTTTCTACATGCTAATCCAAGATCTGGTATACGAATGAAGAATGGATCAAGGCCACCGATCTTCACCTTATCTCCTTTATTTCGCCAATTAATTATTTTGATATTAAGATTTACGGGCCAACAATCTAAAGCCCGTTATGCTTACGAACCTCTTCTGCCCGCTTTTAAAACTGGTCAGCCCCATGTTTGCAAGAACTGCAAAACTACCATTTTTTGAGCGTGAATTGATCGGATGACGGAATTTTATTTATCACTTGTATTGGAAATTTCATTTTGTGGTGCATAGAGAAGTATTAATTCTTAATTAGCTTTCCAAATGCGTCTTTGGAATATTTTGCATTTTCAATCTACGGTTGCACTCACTCCAATCACTTATACGGGGTTAATCACATAAAACATTTTCGGGGTTATTTTTATGATAGCAAATATATTCCAATTGCAAAATCAAATGTTTTTCAACTAATGAATTGTCATCTTAGGATTTTCAGCACTAAATACAAAACTTCCCGCTACTAACACATCGGTTCCTGAATAGGAGCGCCGTTTTCCGGTTTCAAAATTAACTCCACCAACAATCTCAATCAGCACGTTAGCCCATTTTTCTTCAATTATCCGACGAAGTCTGATCTCTTTTGAATTGTGTTTTGAATAAATTTCCGTCCTCCAAATCCATGGTTTACAGACATCAGCAACATCATATCATTAACAATATCTTCAATACATGAACCGGAGTAGTTGGATTAAGACAAACACCGATTTTCATTCCTTCCTAAAGAATAGCACCTACCGTTTTGTTTAGCTGATTGTAAACTTCGTAATGAACGGTAAGAATATCGGTTCCCGAATCTTTGAAAGGTTAAAAATGAATCAGTATTGATGATCATTAAATGGCCATTGAGAGGCTTGGTTGCTATTTTTTAACATGCTAAATTACAGGCAAACAAAACATTGGGAACAAATACTCCATTTATCAAATCAAAATGAATCCAGTTGGCTTCACTCTGATTAAGCATGAGGCTATCTTTACCAAGATTATTGAGAACTGCAGATAGTTATAGATGGTGAAATTAAAGGAACAGACTCACAAATAACATATTTATTAATAAGGAATTGTCCATATTTTGGCGCAGGTATTTTAGGGCTTTTACCATGTGGTTTTCAACCGTATTTTTCGATATTCCCAATTTTTCTGCAATTTCAGGGTAAGTCAAACCTTCCTCCCTATGTAAAAGATAAACCTGTTTCTGCCGGTCAGGTAAATTAGCAATCAGCATTCCAACTTGATTGTTCAGTTCGTTATATTCTATCTGACTAATGATGGTTGGGGTGAAGTTAATAGAGGCTGAATATTTCAGGTGCTCAAGGTATTTATTGCTGCTGATTCTTTTTCGGATGAGGTCAATTGAATTGTTATACGCGATGGTAAAAATATAAGAATTCAATAATTTGTAATCTTCGAGTTTGTTCCTTGACTCCCATATTTTCACAAAAACCTCCTGCACAATATCGTCAACTTCCGCTTCATTTTTTAAAATTTTGAATACAAATGAAAATAATTTATGGCTGTACAATTCATAAACCAGATCAAAAGCCAGTATATCACCATTTTTTAAACGAGTCAAAAGTTCTTGTGTAATATTGTCTTTGCTTAGTTTCAACGTCAGTTGGTTTATGAGTTTTCAAGGGGCTAAAACTACGAAAAAACTTGAATACTTATTCATTCAATCTGTTTTGCCATTTTTGGATAATCTCCTTTCCAACTGGAGGAATTAAATTTTTACAAATTGCCAAGTTTTATTCGCAACTGGTTCATATCGGTTGAAATTTTGGAATCTACAATTTTTGCATATATCTGGGTAGTTTTCAACGATGAGTGCCCCAACATCTTTGAAACAGTTTCGATCGGTACGCCATTTGATAAAGTTACCGATGTGGCAAAAGGATATATCTCAAAAGCAATAACGGGATAAACGATGTAATATGTTGATTGATTGGAGTAATAAACACAAAAACGCTTTACATTGCTACATGCTGAAAAAGCAGATTATAGCGAAGATAAGCGAGAGTTCCGTTACTTATCCATTACCCATTTTGGTTCGGATAAAGAAAAAAAAGAACAACTTATCTGCACACAAGACAACTACTTT
>Ga0209430_1000608_pt1 | contig 34677 bp, 30 predicted proteins | sample BarGraIncub1133A_FD_184504 | JGI IMG/M metagenome (GOLD analysis project Ga0209430, IMG submission 184504) | Arctic peat soil microbial communities from Barrow, Alaska - Barrow Graham LP Incubations 11-33A (SPAdes) (version 2) | ecosystem: Environmental > Terrestrial > Soil > Wetlands > Peat... | reverse complement strand
TCATCGGAGGTTCCTGCCTGATGTTGCGCATTTGGTGCATGACATTGAACGCAATTGCGCATGATGGGATCATCCGAAACCTTGACTTTCCGTTCGCCCGCCCACAAGTTTAACTGTGGTAATTGTACCGCAGGGAAGTAGACTTTTTCATGACGGTCGTAAAAACCAAGCTTGGAAACATTGCTTGTCTTTTGATAAAAGATTGTTTTTGGATCCGCGTAATCAGGTCTTACTTTGGGCGTTCCGTCCTGATGGATCTGATGGCAGGCCATGCACGGAATTGCCGGGTTTGTTGCCATCTTCGCGTCTTTCAGTTTCCATGGCCCTTTGATATTCATTGGTTCAACCACCTCATCAACAGTGCCTTCAAAAAACATTCCATGACAACGCAGACAGTCGTAGTTGATTTGCTCAGTTGAATTGTGCTTGGTGTTTAAAAATATGTGCTCATAATCTACCGAATGGCCGCCTGATGTCCACTTTGCAAATTCTGAAGTGTGACAACGTTTACAGTTGTTTAGCACTTCAAGCAGTTGTTCTTCGTTCAGTTTAATGTTCTCAACCTTCTTGTCATTGATGTGGTTGACAACCATCATACCTTTCTCTTTCATGCTGTGCAGACCATTGCTTAATGCCGTTCCGTGGCACTCTTTGCAATGAAAACTACGATGCGACGATTGTGCCTGTGAGTTGACCGATTTACCGATCTCGTGGCAGGAAGAACAGGTTTTATCGGGAGAAGCTGTGTTCCAGTAAATATAAAAGGAGCCAAATGCGATGGTACAGACGATCAGAATTACCGGAATCGTCAGCAGTGCTATTTTTAGTTTTCTGTTCATTGTTATGGGGTTATTTAAATCGGTTTCCTTTTGACCATTCACTGGCAATGTATCCGCCTACCCGGAAACCTAAAGCCATAATTGTCAATGCTGGATTGAAACCTCCATTGTTGACATTAAGGCTGCCATCAGCCACAAAGAGGTTGGGAACAGCATGAATTCTTCCGTATTTGTCGGTTACCGATGTTTTCGGATCGTTGCCCATTCGGCATGTGCCCGCCTGATGCTGACCGCCGCTGATCCCTTTCCCGCCGCCAAGCGATTGCCAGGTTTGTATGGCTCCGGCTTCTTTCAACCATAATTCAGCTTTTTCTGACATTAAACGGCATCCTTCGATGTCTTTCTCATGTCTCGATCCTGACAACCTTACGACAGGGATTCCCCAGAAATCTTTTACTACCGGATCTACTCCTACCTTGGCTTCAAAGTTTGGGATCTCCTGGTAGGGTCCTACAGCCTGTGCTACCCGTTTGAAATTGAGCCGCTGGAATGTTTTATGTTCTTTGCCCCAGCGGGCAGCGCCCGGAGGACGGATGCCTGTAAATGAATAGGGCATCCTTATAAATTCGTTACAAAGCACGCCGCCGCCCATGATTCCCGGGTTATGGTGGTTGAAATCGCTGATGGCTACCGAAGCGCCAGGGCCGAGGTCATCGTAAACTTCATCTTCAAAAATTCCATAAGCACCTGTGTAAGCATGTCCCTGGAGGTTACGCCCTACCCAATCATTTTCGTTTCCAATTCCGTTTGGGAAGAACTTCGATTTGGAATTAAGAAGTAGTCTTGCTGTTTCTGTAGCTGAACATGAGACAATTACAATGTCAGCTGTTTGGGTTTGCTTCCTGTTTTTCTCATCGAAATAGGTTACGCCGGTGATCTTGCCCTGTTCGTTTACATTTATCTCACTGACCACTGAATTGATTCGTAACTCGCAATTGCCAGTTGCGATCGCAACGGGAATCACTGTATTTTGTGTACCGCATTTGGCATTTACAGGGCAGGCATAACCACAGCATGTGCGCATGCGGATACATGCCGGACGACCACCATAAGGCACTGAGTTACGCAGCATCGGAATAGGAAAGGGGTGATATCCCAATCGTTTGGCTGCATCGTACAGCAACTGCGCCTCTTTGTTATGCGAAAAAGGTGGCATCGGATATGGTTTGTTGCGTGGTGCACCAAACGGATTCTGAGTAGCATCGCCTGCAACGCCAATCTCCCATTCAGCCTTTTCATAACAAGGTTCCAGATCTTCGTAGGTGAAAGGCCAATCGGCAAGGGTCGATCCTTCAATGTCTCCGTAAGTAGTTTTCAGTTTGAAATCTTCCTGCATAAAACGCCAGGCCATCGCTCCGTAACTAACTGTTCCAGAACCCACACATGCTGCATTATTGTTGTAACCACCTTCACTTGGTAAAACAGTATATGTGCTTCCGTCAGCATTTTCTATAACACGTATATAGCGTTCATCATCTGGTCCGTATGCATTACCAAGAGGGGTCGTGCGCTGAGATTTCAGTTCGTCGGTATCGGTATCATCGAAAGTGGCCCATCCTCCGCGTTCGAAGAGAACAACTGAAAGTCCGGCAACACTTAACTCTTTGGCAACTATTCCACCTCCGGCTCCTGCACCGACAACGATGGCATTTACATGTTTATTTCCCATAAGTTTAGTTGTTGTAGCGGTTTTGACCGATGATAACCGGGTAATCGAGTCTCATCATTTTATAACTGACATTGTTTTTGTTTCCACCATGGCGCGGACTTCCATAAAATCCTTGCAGTGAGTGATCTCTGATCAGCCTGAAAAATTGTCGGTCAAGCCCTTTCTCCCAGAGCTTCCCTTCCATCTTTCCTGCTTCCATGGTTTCAAGGAAACGTGTCTGCTCCTCAAAAGGCAATTCTTCGAATCGCTTTTGAAATTTAGTCTTGCAGGTTTCCTGAATCGCCAGCAACCCTTTCCGGTAGGTTTCCTGATAACGGGTGTAAGGTCCAGTTAATTGCATATCGATGAAATTGGTGACGCCTGCATCGCGTCCTCCGGGCCATTCATCTGTAGGAACGATTTGTTCCACCAATGCGTCAAGTATATCTGATTCCTGCACTGTAATGAATCTCCATGGTGAAAGGGGGGGATTGGAACACCTGCTTAGTAAGCACATTCCGCCTACTCCCAATACGGACAGAGCGATAAAATGGCGTCGTGTTAGTTTGGACTGCTTTTCCATTCGAAAAGTCTATTTGGTTATAATTATACTTAAAGGAATTCACAAATATAAAGAATGTTTAAGTTATACTTAAAACTTTCCTTCAAAAGTCAAGCGATTTTAATCGCTTATGTTGCATCGTCCACTGGTTCAAATTGCAGGACCAAATTTCAATGTTTTCCAAAAATCATCCGACAGCGCTTTTTCATCTATTTTAATGTAAGCACGGATATTTCGCTGTTTGTTTTCAGGTGGAGTTGTGACTGTCTTCAGCTGAGCCAAAGCGGGATTCAGATAGGCTTCGATCAAAGCAAGATCCCACATTACACGCGTTTCATCCTGCGGATTTTGCTCGCGCCACCGGTCTTCCAGAATTTTCTCCACTTCAAGTTTTTCATCGAGACGACTGTAAGTCTCTTCCCGTTTGAACTGAAGAGGTTTAGCAGCTTCCAGGCTCATCACAGTGAAATCAAAACCTTCAAGATTCAACAGATAGTCAAAGGCATTCAGGTCGTTGCGGATATTGAATTCGTATTTATTCCACACTTTAGTCTTAGGATTGTATTGTGCCCCAAGCGCATAACAACGAATCCTTGATTTGATCTCAGGAGCAAGTATCAGAGCGGTGGCCATATTGGTCATAGCACCTATCGTCAGGATGTCGAGTTTTTCATTTGCCGGAAGTTTTTTCACAGCGGCAATAATAGCTTGTGCTGCGGGCGAATCGCGTGGGTCCTGCTGTCCCCAGGCGCGTCCGATCTGTCGGTCGGCACCTAAAGGATGAGCAACATCCATTCTCCCCAAAGCTTTTAAAATTTGTTCGTTGAGGCGCTGACTCTCGGCCACTGTATTCAATCCTTTGGTATCATATGCATTCCATTTTTCGAAAACCAGTAAATCGGGATTGTTGTAATGTGCGGAACTTAAGCCGATCATATCAACCGAAGACGTTTTGACGAGCCTCACAATTGCGTAAAGATCATCCATTTCGTTTCCGGTATCGGCATCAAGCCAAACTTTTTGCTTCTGGGCAACAGAAGAAAATGCAAACAGGGTAATCGTAAGTAGCAGAATAATATATCTCATAGTCATCTTTTATTGAATATTGATGCTGCCACTCAATCGTAAATCGGCTGAAGATGCTCCAATTGAGAAGTTTAACTTTCCTTTTTCGAGCACAAAGGCATGTTTTTCCACATTCCAATACTTCAATTCGTCTGTATTTAAAGGAATCGAAACTTCGATGGTTTGTCCTTTGGTAACAAAAACCCGTTTGAATCCTTTTAATGCGATTGCTGGTCGCTCAACTTTCGAATCAGGGAAACTGACATACAATTGTGCGACTTCATCGCTGTCGTAATTTCCTGAATTTTCAAGTTTGAATGAGATGTTGATTTTATCACCCTCTTTAACCGATTGTTTTTCAGTTTTCAATCCGGAATATTTAAATGAAGTAAAGGTCAGTCCATATCCAAAAGGGAACAGAGGTTCGCTTTTATCATACATGTAAGTGCGGCCATTCCTGATGTTATAGTCAAGCATAGGCAATAACTGATCGATTGAAGTTGGCCATGTCTGCACCAATCGTCCCGCAGGACTACTCTTCCCAAAGATTACATCGGCCAGTCCGTTCCCCAGTTCCTGACTCGATTGGGTCATGTGCAAGATTGCAGGCACATGCTCTTTCGACCAGTTGATGGTATAAGGGAAACTTGATACCAACACAAGAACTGTATTCGGGTTGGCTTTATAAACCAGTTTCACAAGGTCTTCCTGTTCAAGCGATAATGCCTGCCTGTCAACATCTTCGCGGCCATCGCTGGCGACATAGTTTTGACCCCAGCCTAAGCCATAACTAAGCGGATGGTTACCAATGCATACTATGGCAATATCCGCTTTTTTTGCTGCAATAACTGCCGAATCTGCCTTATTTGAAGAAGTGTAACTGATCTCTACTGCGCTTCCAACTGCATTTCTGATTCCCTCCAGGGCAGTAATTGCATAGGGTGGCGTGCCAGCGTACCAGTCAGAAATAACCTTATTGGAACTTGGCCCGATTACGGCAATATTCTTCACTTTCTGCATGTTAATGGGGAGAAGTTGATTGTTGTTTTTCAGCAGAACAATTGATTCTACGGTTGCTTTGCGTACCAATGCCAGGGTTTCATGCTTCGTCCACGGAGCAATGGTATCCGTAATTCCAATCTGCGAATACGGATTTTCAGTTGATTGATCGAACAAACCAAGCTTTAGCATGACTCTTAAGGAACCCCTGATTGCATTGTCAATTTCTTTCTCTGAAACCTGTCCGGCGGTAATTGCTTGTTTTAGCGGCTCTTTGTAATTGTCAAGAAACATAGTAATGCCGGCTTTGATACATTCGGCGGCAGCTGTTTGAAGATCGGGATAATATTTATGAGTGGTCAACAATTGCCGGTAAGCTCCTCCATCAGTTGCAATAATTCCGTTCTGTCCCCATTCGTTAATTGTGACATCTCTCAAAACATGATTAACAACACATGGGATACCGTTGTATTTATTGTAGGCTGTCATGAAAGCGCGCGAACCACCTTCAGTTACTCCCTTGAAAAAAGGATATGAATAATATTCACGGAAGAGTCGTTCGTCAAAATCTGATGAATTGATGGTCCGGTTGTTTTCATTGCTATTGGCCAGGAAGTGTTTCATCAGCGAGGCTGTTTTCCAGTATTTCGGATCGTTTCCCTGCAGTCCTTTTACAAATGCAACGACCAATCTCGATGTCAGATAAGCATCTTCACCGTAGCACTCTTCTGTTCGTCCCCAGCGTACATCGCGCCCAAGATCGGCATTTGGCGAAAACACGATTAAACCGGCACTACCATATTTAGGACTTTGCGCCAGGTAACGGCATTCTTCGGCTTCCAGCGAAGCCAATTGTGTAAGCAATTCAGGATCCCAGGTTTCTGCCAGACCGATTGATTGTGGGAATGTAGTTGTACATGATTCGCCTTTTCCTTTTACAGCCCAGTTTGCCGGGCCACTTAGTGCCAGGCCATGCAATCCCTCGACGGTGCGTGTCCCTTTTATCCCAAGTCGGGGTATCGACAGTCTTGTTGACAAACAATTGATTTTTTCATCAAGCGTTAACTGCGAAATCAAATTATCCAGACGTTTTTCATCGCTGAGTTTGTTATCCTGAAACGGGTAAGTTTGAGCCCTCAAGCTAACTTGAAGCAGGCAAAAGAAAGTTAGTAAAATCAGATTTTTCATTGAGTAGTTGATTTATAGTATGTTTAATATCTCCGATATCTCTGAAATGGTAATAAAGGTTTCACTATCTGGTGTTGAGTGGTTGCTTTCGTGCTGCCAGGTTACTTCGAATGGTATGTGGACAGCTTTTGCCCCAATGTTAATCACCGGTAAGATATCTGATTTTATTGAATTTCCAACCATCAGAAATTCTTCAGGTTGAATGGCAAGGTGGGCGAGGAGTTTTTTGTAATTATTTTCATGCTTGTCACTCATGATTTCGATGTGATGGAAATAATCAATGAGTCCTGAATTCTGCAGTTTCCGCTCCTGATCGAGCAGGTCGCCTTTGGTAACAAGAATTAATTTGAAGGAGCCTTTAAGCTTTTGCAGCACATTTTCAACGCCGTACAACAGTTGAATGGGCATTGAAAGAAGCGTTTTCCCGATTTCAAGTATCCGGTTAATTTCTATAGCGGTTATTTTCCCTTCCGTTGCCCGGAGGGCGGTTTCGATCATCGCCAAAAGAAATCCTTTGGCGCCATAACCGTAAATTTCCAGGTTTTGCATTTCGGTCTTAAAAAGCTCTTCTGAGGTCTCTTTTTCAGTTATATATGGTTCCATGATCTGGCAAAACTCTTTCTCCACATCCTGGTAAAAAGGTTCATTGACCCAGAGTGTATCATCGGCATCGAATCCGATGACTTTAATTTGGCTAAGCATATTGTTCGGTTATGCGTTAATGTTATATACAAACATAGTCAATTTTTAACTCGTTGACGTCTAGTAGAGGAGAAAAGGGATGTGGTTAATTTGATAGCCTGATCTTTTCCCTTTTGATAATGATTAACGCCTTAATGAGGTGAGCTTCCTCACCCTAATGGGGAGACTCTCCACAATAAGATACACAAATGGATGAGCGGGGCAGGTGAATGGAAAAGTGGCTGCCTGCTTTCTTTAGTGATAGATCGTCACCCGGTCACTTCAAGGTATCAGCATGACCGGCTATTCGTTACCGAACCGTCTGATCGCCTCCTCCATCATGGTTATTGTGGCAGTTGCACCACAGCGCGTGCATCCTGCTTCTTTGACGGCGATTAATTGATCGAGTGTACGAACACCTCCGGCAGCTTTGATTTTAACTTTTGGTCCGGAATATTGTCGCATCAGCAGAAGGTTTGGAATCGTTGCTCCGACATATTCGTATTTCCCATCCGCACCTTTCACAAAACCAAAACCTGTAGAAGTCTTTACATAGTCGGCATTGACTTTGGTGCAGATCTCACATAGTTGAATAATATCCTCTTTTTTAGTGACATAGTCAGTTTCGAAAATCACCTTTACAATGGCACCATTTCGATGACTTGCATCGGTTACAGCCTTGATCTCCTCATCAATGTAATCCCATTCGCCCTGAAGTGCTTTGCCGATGTTGATTACCATATCAATTTCGACAGCGCCGTCTTTGCAAGCCGATTCCGCTTCAAAAACTTTAACAGGAATCGTGGAATTGCCAGCCGGAAAGCCGATCACACATCCTACAAAAACAGTTGTCCCTTTAAGAAGCTCTTTGGCCTGTTTTACCATGTATGGTTTTACACAAACTGAAGCCACGTCATACTTTTTTGCGATGGCACACTCTCTAACTAGATCAGCATCCGTCATTGTAGGATGAAGAATCGAGTGGTCAATCATCTTTGCGAGTTCTTTTACTTTTGTCATTTTATTAATAATTAAGGTTTTCAAGTTAAAACGGTGAAATGTTGATCGATTAAGATATTGACGGCTGGCAGCCTGAAGTTACTCGCCAACTGCCAGAAGCTATTAAAGATGGTAGCTGTTTCCGATTGGATAATTAGCTGTATTGCAATATAATTCACTATATATATAGAAGTTTTTTTTGCTGGTGTGGAATTTTACCGAAATATGGAGAATAGGGGATCCATGCGGCATTTTAAGCAGTACGGCAATGTCTTTATTGGCATTTTCTGCCCGAAGCTCTTGTTCCGATCCGGTAATCTCGATCCGGTAATGCTGGCTCAAAGTTTTGAAGAAAGAGCCATCGATAAAAGGAAAACTCACAATTCCTTCAAGGTTGGTACCCGCCAGCCAGTTGTATTCGATCATAACCGGAATTTCTCCTACGCATCTGAGCCGTGCAAAATGAATGCATGATTCTATGATCTCGGTTTCGCTGATTTTAAAATGAATTTCAGGAGTCCAAAAACTTGGTTGAGGATGCTGAAGAAAAACTGTGGATACATCATTACCAACTGCTTCGGAGAATCCTTTTACATTCAATAAACCTAGCGATTGCCTCCGTTCGCGCACAATGCTCCCTTTTCCTTGCTGACGTTCGATAAAACCTTCTTTCATCAGTTCTTCCAGTGCTTTTCGGGCGGTAGTTCTTGTGATGCTAAAGGATGCACAAAGTTCATTTTCGGAGGGGAGGAAGTCTCCGATGACATAATAGCCTTTCTGGATCTGAAGTTTCAGAAAGTTCTGCACCTGTTTGTACCTTTTCTCCTCCATATGAAACAAATTTTCACAAAAATACCACATTTGCTTGTACGTACAAGCAAATGTGGTATTTTTTCTTCCGGAAAGGATGTACTATTTGTAAATGACGCTTTTCCGTTTAATTGAATAAGCTGCAAATACACCTACTGCATCTTCAATCGGTTTTATATTTGTTGGAATATTGGCCGATGGTCCGCTGAAGATCGGAACTTTGGGATAATGATCTGATATATAGCTGTATATAAATGAGTAATAATCCTCGGTAATCCCGTACATTTCAAGAGTTACAGTATCGCCGGGTGTTAGTTTTTCATCTTTCCGCTCCTCCCTGAGATTATATACAGGAAATCCATTAAAATACTTACCTTCAAAACTGTTATTGTCGCCTATCGAATATTTGAATATGCTGTCTGTTAATAGAGTATTATTTTTTAGCACCTTGAAAAGATAGAAATTACGTCCCTGTCCGGGATCCATTGCATAAAGATTTACACTCCAATTCTTAAATCGTGGGTTTAAATTATTGTAGACCAAATGGATAGAATCGATGGGATTCAATGGTTTGAGTAATGACCGGGCTGTGTATTCTTCCATCACCAGGTCGTCATTGATGTCAACATTCTTTATAAGAAGGGTATAAGTCCGTCCAACAACTCCGAAAACGTCCGGTGTTGTGAAATAGGTCCCTTTCTTTATTTGATCTTCCGTGAGGTTAAAAGTTTTGCTGCCATCCGAAATGGTAATCAATGCATTTGAAATGACCTGAATCTGATCTTTCATTAGCGCATCCCCCAACTTTGATAATTTGACCATCTGACACGTGGTATCGGTCGAAATATATCCTTCGACAACCAGACGCGACCGGGTGGAATCAAGCTGAATATTGTCGATGGTTTCCGTGCATCCAGCGGATAAAATGGAAAGGATATAAATGGAAATTATCCGGGTTTTAAGATTTTTCATCATCATCAAAATTTAAAATTGTAGGTGATTCCGGGAAAGCAAACAAAAGGCAGGTACCATCGTTCCGCGACAACTTTTGAAGCATCCTTTGAGTCTTGAACAAAGTTGATCATCCAGTCGTTGTGTCTTCCATAGGCATTATACATCGAGAAAACCCATTCGCCTTTCCATTTTTTACCGGGGCGTTCTTTCCCTTTAACGGTAAGGGATAAGTCGAGCCGGTGATAGTCGCGCATTCTATATCCGTTACGGGCTGAATAATACTTCCCGTAAGTGTTATCGATCACATACGATCCTACGGGGAAAGTGATAGGGGCACCCGTTGCATAAACCCAATTCCCCGAAAGGATCACGCGTTTCGAGAACTCGTAATTAGCGATGACATTAATATTGTGAGGTTTATCGTATGTAGTCGGGTAGGGGTTTCCGTTATTGATTTCAGCAATCGTTCGCGTAACTTTCGAAAGGGTGTAACTGATCCATCCGTTCAACCGTCCACTATTCTTTTTGACAAACAGCTCAAGTCCGTAAGCCTTTGCGCTTCCCGATCGGATATCGCCCTCCATTCGGGGATTCATTAATAATTGAGCATTGTCTTTAAAATCAATCACATCGAACATTTGTTTGTAATAGGTCTCGACTGATGTTTCGATGGTATTATTGGCGAAATTTCTGAAATATCCGATCGCATACTGGTTGGCCTTTTGTGGTTTAATGTTCGGTCCCGAGGGAAACCAGACATCAAGCGGCATTCCTCCTGAGGAATTTGAAGCCAGTTGCATATTCTGAATTGTGCGCGAGAAACTGGCTTTTACAGAGGACTGCTCATTAAAAGTATAATTGACCCCCAGTCGTGGCTCAAGTCCCTGGTAAGTGTGAAAAATCTTACCACTTGCATAATATGTTGTATCGGTCACCGTATAATTTGGATATCCTTTGGCATAAGTGTAGATGGTTGCTGTGCCGATATTCTGGAAAATGGTGTAACGCAATCCATATTTAATAGTCAGTTTCTCACCGATTTTCTGTTCGTTTGATAGGTAGAGACCATGTTCAAGCGCAAAGTTTTTTGGAACCGGTGCTCCAAGTTTACTGTTTTCTCCTTCGATGTAAGCATCTGCAGGATTGAAATCGTGGAAAGTTGATGAAAGTCCAAATTTAATTTCGTTTTGTGGATTCGGGAAGTAATTAAAATCAAATTTTAGGGTGTAATCCAACATATTTGAATTCCACACATAATTCGATCCCCCCTGTTTCATTTTTAGCGAATAATCGTATCTGGCAACAATGGCGGATAAATTCGAAAATAATTTATTATTAATGAGGTGATTCCATCGCAAAGTTCCCGTAAGATTGCCAAATCCTGCATCTGAACTCCCTTTTTGGCCAAACCGATCGCGGCCTGTGTAGGCTGAAAGGTACAATCGGTTTCGGTCATTGATCTGATGATTAACTTTTAAGTTAAAGTCGTAGAAATATAACTTGCTTTTTTTGAGACTCGAATCTGACATTAAAGGGAAAAACAGATCGGCATAGGTTCGCCTGCCTGCAATCAGAAAAGAAGTTTTTTCGTTACCTATGGGACCCTCCAGGGTTAATCTGCTCGATATTAAACCTATGCCACCGGTTGCAGCGAACTTTTTGTTATTTCCCTCTTTCATCCTTACATCAACAACTGATGAGAGTCTACCCCCATAATTTGCCGGAATATCTCCTTTGTAAAGTTTTACATCGCGGACCGCATCATTATTGAAGACTGAAAAGAAGCCCATCAGGTGGGAAGCATTGTAAACAGTGGCTTCGTCCAGGAGGATCAGATTCTGATCATTACCTCCACCTCTGACACTAAAACCGGAAGTCCCCTCAGCTGTTGACTGAACTCCGGGTAACATTTGGATCACTTTGATTACATCGACCTCGCCCATAAGCGCCGGTACCTGTTTGATCGTTTTCATTTCCAGTTTCGAAATGCTCATCTCTGCTTCTTTGACATTTGCTTCCGGGCGGTCAGCAGTGACCACCACTTCGGCAAGTGTGCTTTTTTCGGGAACAAGTTCGATATTCAAAATGATGTCTTTGTCAAGGTTAATTGTTTTTTGAATAATTTGATATCCAATGTATCTGAACTCGAGAATGTAATTTGCCGGTTTAAGGCTGAATGAGTAAAAGCCATATTGATTTGCCGCTGTACCGGTGTTTAATTCTCTGACAGCTATTGTTGCACCGATGAGCGACTCTCCACTTTCTGCATCTTTAACATATCCGCTGATCGTGAGTAATCCTGCCGGATGGTCGTTGACAGCGAATGCGGGTAGCATAATGATTAAGAATAACAGACTTGAAATGATAGGTTTTATTTTGATAATCATCTTGTTGACTAATAGTTGATTTATTGTTGATGTTGACGTTTTCAGATCATATGCACAAAATTAAACAATGTTATGCCATAAGTCTGCATTAAATCGACGAATGACATATTTGGATCGGTGAATTGAGGATTACATAACCTTAACGCTAGACTGAAGAGCAATGCTTCTTTATTTGTAAGACATTTATTCTTACAAAAAGGGTGTAATTCGCTCAATTATTTGAAGAGGATTATTAGAAGAAATGGAAATACAATCGGTTGATTTGATCGGGAGTCGTCAAACCGGTTGGTGATCATTTAATCTGATGAAAACCGAAATAAGGATAAAACTAATTATTGCAGCAGCGATACCATAAATATTAAAGGCCAGTATAAGCGCAACAGAGATAGCTAAGAATATAAATCGTACTTTATTATCCTTCCACGAAAGGTTTTTGAGTTTTAACGAAAACATGGGAAGTTCTGAAACCAAAAGGAGAGACATTGCTACTGTAATCATAAGCAAAACAACTGGCTGTAGGATATATGCATCAAGAACATCATATTTGCCATGTTCGGTAATAAGCGCCAGTGCAGCTATCAAAAGTGCATTTGCAGGGGTTGGTAATCCAATAAAAGACTCCGTCTGTCTAGTGTCGATGTTGAACTTGGCCAATCGAAGTGCAGAAAAAACAGGAATCAGTAAAGACGATGAAATGCAGGATAATTCCCACATTGATAAACTAGCAAAGCTTTCTGCCCGAACATTCAGTCCAAACAGGGCGTATTCCATCATTACCATCATGAGGGCACCCGGAGCCAGGCCAAAAGAGATCATATCAGCCAATGAATCCAGTTCTTTTCCCATTGGAGAATACGCTTTGAGCAAACGCGCAGCCATCCCGTCGAAAAAGTCGAAGATGGTAGCTGCGATGATTAAAATCACTGAAACAGTAAGTTGTCCTTTAATTGCGAAAAGTACGGCAAGACTCCCCGAGATAACATTTAAACAAGTAATAAAATTGGGAATGTTCTTGCGGATCATTGTTTGAAAATAATTATAAGTCTGCGATAACTGTCTGACTTCCAGTTACGAGTTGGCCTAATTCCACATAGACCTTTGTCCCTATCGGGAGAAAAATATCAACCCGTGAGCCAAACCTGATAAATCCAAGTTCATTTCGCTGGGTTACGTTGGCTCCTACAACTGGGTAGGTGATAATTCTTTTGGCAACTGCCCCTGCAATCTGCCTTGCGAGAATTTCAGTACCGTCAGTCATTTGAATGACAGTTGTAGCTCTTTCGTTATCAGTTGACGATTTGGGGAGATAAGCTGCCATAAACCGCCCGTTGTGATGTTTAAAGTATTTTATAATTCCTGGAACCGGTACCCAGTTAACATGAACATTGTAAACCGACATAAAAACGGAGACCTGAAGTCGCCGATTGCCAAAGTATTCAGATTCCATGGTTTCTTCAATAGCCACAATCTGTCCGTCGGCGGGAGATAAAACACTATTCGGTTTCAAATTAACTGAACGTCTTGGATGACGAAAAAATCGGATAACCAGTACTAAAACCGGCGTTGATGCAAGAAATGTGAAACAACGGAAATAAAGTTCGCCGGTCATTCCTACAATGATATTAAGCGCCAGCCAGATCAAAAACGCTATCACGATAACCAGAAACCCTTCTTTATGAACTCTCATAAGTTTAAACTATTGTGGTGCGAAATTAAGCAAATAAACTTCAGCTAAAAAATTGGAATACAAAATAAATAACTGGTGAAGCCAGAAGAATACTATCAAAACGATCGAGCAGTCCTCCATGTCCCGGCATAAAGCGACCGGAATCTTTCACACCAATACTTCGTTTAATCATCGACTCAACTAAATCGCCAAGGGTTCCCGAAATGACGACAACGATAGCCATAACTATCAGCAAAATAATATTGTACTGCGGAAATAACAAATTAAGAATCCATGCGGTTAAAATTGCGGTGACTATGCCTCCAAAAAGACCTTCCCAGGATTTTTTAGGAGAAATTCTTTCAAACAAGCGGTGACGGCCAAACCGGACACCGAAAATATAAGCTCCGGAATCACCTGCCCACACTAATACAAACAGACTAATCAGCAATCCGTGATTGTATACTTTGAATCCTTCAAATTCAGGAAATGCAAGGAAGTTGAGCATCGAAAAAGGAATGGATACAAAGGTGATTCCGAATCCGGTGAGGGCAATATTTGCCATCGTATTTTCCTTTTTACGAAAAAGCTCGTAAACCGGGATCGCGTATATCAGCGGCAACAGAAAGTAAAATGCAGCGTAAGTAATGGATTGATTTGCAACGAAAAAAGATAAAACAAAGATGACAGCTCCTGTAATGAGGCCAGGATATACCTGAGGAGAGAACCCCGCCACCTGGCATAAGGTGTAAAATTCACGAAGAGCTAATATTGAAAGAATAAAAAATAGCAACGCAAACGTAAAAGGTCCGAGAAGGATTGCCCCCAAAAGAACTATTACATAAAGGAATCCCCAGAATGTTCGCGTACGAAACTCGTTCAATTTCAGCCTATTTTTATTTGTTCAAGAATTAGTGCAGCCTGTTTCTCATCTTCCTCTTTGACGTATAGCTCAACTTCGCCCATAAATGCATAAGCTGAGTCTTTGTGATTCATCACAACGGATTCAATCTCATTCTCCTGAAGCAGCTCTTTTGCAATTGTTGCGAGGTACTCATCGGCTGTAGAATAGACAATTTTCCACCCTATTTCCATTTTTTGAAATTATGACTTGGTTATTTCTGTTTCTAAACTTGAAGGCAGTGTGTCCTCATCCTTTAAAGGATTTTCCTCATCTTTTTTCTTTCCCCATGGGCGAACTCCAAAAATATTTTCCATATCTTCAGTAAATATGACCTCACGCTCGAGAAGCAATTCAGCAAGCTTTTTGTGTCCTGCAGCATTTTTGACGAGAATATCTTTGGCCCTGGCAAAAGCGGTATCAATCAATTCCTTGATTTCAGAATCAATAAGTTCAGCGGTTTTTTCGCTGTACGGTTTATTAAAACTATAATCACTTTGTCCCGACGAATCGTAGTAACTTACATTTCCGACTTTTTCACTCATTCCAAAATAGCAGATCATCGAATAAGCTGTTTTGGTCACTTTTTCAAGATCGTTTTGTGCACCTGATGAGATTTTTGAGAAGACAACGGTTTCAGCCGCTCTGCCGCCCAGGGTGGCGCAAACTTCATCCAGCATCTGCTCTCGTGTAGTAATCTGACGTTCTTCAGGTAAATACCAGGCAGCTCCTAAAGCTTTACCGCGCGGAACAATCGTTACTTTAACCAACGGATGTGCGTGTTCGAGTAACCAACTTACAGTTGCATGGCCCGCTTCATGGTAAGCAATAATTGCTTTTTCATCCGCTGTAATGATTTTATTCTTTTTCTCAAGTCCTCCGACAATACGATCGACGGCATCCAGAAAATCTTGTTTTTCAACCTTCGTTTTTTTCCTGCGTGCAGCAATCAGCGCTGCTTCGTTACAAACATTGGCGATGTCAGCACCTGAAAATCCAGGCGTTTGTTTAGCAAGAAAGTTAACATTCACATCTTCAGACAAAGTAAGGGGTCGGAGATGCACCATGAATATCTCTTTACGATCGATTACATCAGGTAATTCAACATGAATCTGACGGTCGAACCTTCCGGCACGCATCAAAGCCCTGTCAAGAATATCGGCACGGTTAGTTGCACCCAATATGATTACTCCGGAATTGGTATCAAACCCGTCCATTTCTGTAAGTAATTGATTTAGGGTGTTTTCACGTTCGTCGTTTGATCCCATATTCGGATTTCTACCCCTTGCTCGACCTATGGCATCAATCTCATCAATGAAAACAATACAAGGGGCTTTCTCTTTCGCTTGTTTGAACAAATCACGAACACGTGATGCACCGACTCCTACAAACATCTCTACAAAGTCGGAACCCGACATTGAGAAAAACGGAACATCTGCTTCGCCAGCCACGGCTTTCGCTAATAATGTCTTACCTGTTCCAGGAGGGCCAACGAGTAAAGCACCTTTGGGAATTTTTCCACCAAGTTTGGTGTATCGGTCAGGATTTTTAAGGAATTCGACGATCTCTTCGATCTCTTGTTTTGCTTCGGCAAGACCAGCGACCTCTTTAAATGAAGTATTCACCCTTGACTCTTTATCGAAAACTTTTGCCTGCGATTTGCCAACATTAAAGATGTTGCCACCACTTCCGCCGCCTTTGCTCATTCGTCTGAAAATCCAGAACCATACAGCTATAAGTACCAATGGGAGAAATAACCAACTAAGAATTTCACTAAAATAGTCGTGACGAATTTCGTAGGTCAACGTAACCCTCGAATTTTCTCCATACTCCAACTGTGCGGCTTCGAGATTCTTTTCGAAAACATCAATCGACCCGATTGTAAAGAAAAAGTGGGGACCGATCTTCGCTGGTGATCCAAATCCGGTGTTCAGTTTGCTTTTATATTTATCGTAAGAAGCTTCTTTTAAATAAATATCAGCTTGCGATTTATTTACGACAACTACTTTGTCAACGTCCCCATTTTTAAGCATTGTATTTTTCACCTCTTGCCAGCTGGTCTCAACAGGCGTGCCACTTGAGGTATAATATTGGATTGCAAAAAATGCAACCAGCAAAATTCCGTAAACATAAACCAGGTTAAACTTAGGCGTAAACTTTACACCACCTGCTGGTTTTTTATTTCCTTTTGGAACATTATTCCCAAGGTTATTTTTTGTCTCTTTCTCAGCCATAATCAATTAAATGTCAGCATCAATATTTAAAATTCTTCCATCGGCCCACAAACTTTCAAGATCGTACAACCTGCGTATGGGTTCCTGAAACACGTGAACCATTATGTTAGCGTAATCGAGTAATATCCACTGCGCTTGTTTATAACCATCGCGATGCCATGCAGGTTCATTTTTTAATTCTTCCACAGTCTCTTCTACCGAATGAGCGATAGCATCTACATGGGTATTTGATGTACCATGGCAAATGATATAGTGGTCACACTCGGTATTATTAATTATCTGAAGATCAATATCGATGATTTCAAGTCCTTTTTTTCGTTGAATCCCCTCGATAATCGCATCTATTAAATCGATTGAGCCATCTTGTATGGCATGATTAACCATATGGAATATTTAAAGTACAAAGATAATTTTTTTGTCCGATAGAAAAATAAAGAAATGTATAGGTAATCTTCTGAGATAATAGTTTTTACTTTGACCTCTCAAATATACCGGACTAAAATGAACGAAATTATCGGATCGAAAATTGAACGAATCGACGAATTAGGATCATCCAATAACTATGCCGCAACTCAGCTACTGACAAAACGTCTGCCGGAAGGAATTATTTTTGTTGCAAACAGTCAGGTTGACGGTCGCGGGCAGGTCTCTAACCGATGGGAAAGTGAACCAAATAAGAATTTGACGTTCAGTATTCTCCTTTATCCTGATTTTTTGGAAATCATGAAGCAATTCGAAATCTCGAAAGCAATCTCGTTGGGTGTCGTCGATTTTTTGAAAGAACTGACTGATCATGTTTCTATTAAATGGCCGAATGATATTTATATCGGAACGAAAAAGGTGGCCGGAATACTAATCGAAAACTCAATACGAATCGATAAAATATCCTCTTGTATTGTTGGTATAGGTTTGAATATCAATCAGAAAATATTTGTAAGCGATGCGCCGAATCCCGTTTCTTTGACTCATGTGACTGGACTAATTTACAACCTGGAAGAATCACTTTCTCAATTATGTCAGAAAATTGATGTCCGGTATCACCAGCTTCGTAACGGAGATTTCAGGCAAATTGACGATGATTACATTGAGATGCTTTATCAACTTGGGAACTGGTCACTTTATTCAGATGAAAATGGCGATTTTGAAGGGAAGATCATTGGTGTCGATCAAATTGGCCGGCTGATGATCGAAATGAGGGATGGGAATATAAAAAAATACCACTTTAAAGAAGTGGTATTTAAATAGAATCCGAGAATTACCGATCAGGCATATGGTATTTTTGTCAAAGCTTCTGCAATCTGATCAACTCCTTTTTTTAAATGTTTGCTAACAAGCATTTTAATCATTGGATTTAATTCTGCGTGCAGGGTTATTTTTACTTTACAGCTAGTTTCATCAATTGCGACAAGCTGAATCCAGCAACCAAACTGAAATGGAACAGACTTGCTTCCTGCCAGTTTGATCATTTTCGATGGTTCACGTTCAACAATATTCACCCCTACTGTTCCAACCGGACTCACTGAAAAGGTGCATTCATCTTCTGTAGCCTGAAAATTCTCAAGTTTAATATCCGGAATGTCAGGGTATTGTTTTTTAATATCCTTCATTTTATTTGGATCAAAAAGCTGCTCAAGATTCTTGAGATTCGAAAGTCGGTTGTAAACTGCTTCCTGAGGAGCAGAAATGACTTTTACTTCACTGTTATATTTTTCGGTTCCCATTTTTGCGAATTAAAATGTTTCTATAAATAATTGCTGATTTATAGCTTAAGTATTTAAGCCCTTGTAAGGGAGAGTTTGTGATGAAATGGGACAGTCAAAAATCGAACGTGGATAATGAGGAGATAATATATTAATCATCACTCATTTACCTTTAACCATTAACCTTTCAGTTCCTGTCCCCAGGTTTGAGGATTTTTCCGCCAGTTATTCAGGCTTTCGAGCTGCGTATCTGTGATCTCCCCAGAATTATAAGCCAGTTTAAGCAATAAATTGTAATTACTTAATGTTGTGAGCTCAATATTGGCATCTGCAAAGTTCTTTGCCGCAAGTGAAAAATTATAGGTGAAAATAGCAAGCATTCCTAATACTTCAGCGCCAAAATTGCGGACCGCTTCTGCTGCACTTAAAGAACTACCACCCGTCGAAATAAGATCTTCAATGATCACAACTTTTGTACCAGGCTGAATATCTCCTTCGATAAGGTTCTCTAGTCCATGTCCTTTGGGTTTGGATCTGACATAGATGAACGGAAGTTGCAACACTTCGGCAATTAAAACACCCATTGAAATGGCGCCGGTTGCCACCCCGGCAATGGCTTCAGCGTTTGGATATTTTTCGCGTACAAGTTGTACAAACTGGCTGCAGATGAAGGTTCTTGTTTCGGGATACGATAGTACTTTTCGGTTATCGCAATAAATCGGCGCCTTCCATCCAGATGCCCATGTGAATGGGTTGTCTGGTTGTATTTTAATCGTATCTATGGCCAGCAGGCGTTTCGTAACTTCTATTTGTGTGTTTTCCATGATGTTTACAACATTATATTTTATGCAAAAATACGAAGAATTTCGGCTCAGGGGTGAATCAATTTATTGACATTTCTTAAAAAATCGTTAATTCCGTTGTTGCTTAAAATTATAATCCCTGAACATTTTCAAAAACGTTGGTTCGAAACCATGGGATGGCGATGGAGCCTGAGAGAGTTTTAGTGCACCACTGGGATCTATCAGGTAGAATGCCGGTGTGATTGATGCATTGTAATTGATAATCAGCTGCTTTTGTTTCGAGCCATTCAATAATTCCCATTTATAACCTTTGGCTTTCCAAAGTTTTACAGCAGCATCAAAATCGTCATCAAGTGCAACTGACACGACGGTAAGAACTTGCCTTAGTTTTTTTTCGATCGATACAATGGAGTCAAGTTCTACCTTGCAATCGGAACTCTTGCTGTTGAAAAATGAGAGATAAATGAATTTTCCCCGAAACTGATCCAGTGTAACAGTTTCATTTTTAAGATTTTTTAGCTTTATTGCAGGTGCTTTCCCCCCCACCGCCAAAAGCGAAAGTTTGCGTTTAATCTGATGGGCAATGGGTTCCAGAATGGGCGATGTTGTGGATGTTTGTGCCATTTCTATTGCTTGCAACACACCCTCTTTTGAAAATGTATTCGTATAATATCCATCATTTAAGCCTTTTAACACAACAAGTTCGGCGAACTCTTTTTGGTAACCGCGGTCTTCGAAAAGGCTCACCAGCTTCAGATAATTGCCTGAATTAGTAATCGTAACGATCTCCCGATTCTGAATATCCTGTGATTGTTTCCTCAGAAAATCGGTGAAAATTTTTACAAAAACTCTTTGATAAACGGGATGGTGAAGCTTAACTGGTTCGGTTGCAAAATATTTGTTGATCACAAATTCGGGTGTACGCTGATTCACAGCATACGATAATTCTGCAAAATAGTATTTTTTTAAAGTTTTGAAGTATTCATTCTTATTGGCTGAATATTTTGTTTCTAAACGTTCTATAATTTCATTTACAACCTCTTTCGATTGATTTTGATAGATGGGAATGGCGTTTTTGGCTGTTTCAGAATTGAAGTCCATCACAAAAGAGCGTACTGCAAAATTTAGATCACTGTTTTCTGTACCAGGTAATCCCAGCCAGTAGGGAGCAGGTTTGAAATAGGAACTGTGTGCCTCATTACTTGTTCTGAGTGAAAAAGGAGGAAGTGTTACCGCATAATTTTTTCCGGGTTCAACTACCATCGTCCCACAATATTTTTCGAGATCGACATAAATTTCGATCGTTTGGTGAATGGGCAACGTTAACGAAAATGTGCCGTCGGTAGCAACTTTGGTTGTGCCCAGCTCCAGCTTTTGATGGAGTACCGGATCTGGTATTGTATAAAAGGTAATCTCTTTTGTGCTGTAATCAAGCGCTTTACCTGAAAGAACTGATTTTTGGGCATTAACCTGAAATGAAAGCAACAATAGCGGAATTATAATATTAAAATAGTACATATTTATTCTTCGTAGAACTCCGAAATATTAAGACACGCTGGCAGGAATAGACTGGCATCGCCTTTGTGCCGGAGAATATCCCGTACAATTGTAGAGGAGATGGCTGTGGTTTCGGGAGTTGTCAGCAAAAATATCGTTTCAATTTCAGGGTGCATCACTTTATTAATCTGCGCAATAGCTCTTTCGTATTCGAAATCGGAAGCGGTTCGTAATCCCCTTAAAATATATTGGGCGTGAACCCTTTTACAATAGTCAACAGTCAGACCTTCGAATTTTCCGACCTTAATTTTAGGTTCATCTTCGAATACACATTTGATCCACTCTTTCCTTTTCGCCAGCGGATAGTAGGGCGCTTTATTCGAGTTGTATCCAATCATAATGATGATCTGGTCGAACAGTGGCAAGGCACGTCTGACGATCGATTCATGTCCTAACGTAAAAGGATCAAAGGAACCCGGAAATATTGCTATTCTTTCCATTTGCGATATTTTATTGTACAAAACTAATAAGAAAAATGTCACAATTCGTTAATATGACTTTTCAACAATTATTGTTTTCTTTACACGACTAGTAATTAGGAATATGACAGAACGCGATATCATCGGAATTTTCGGAAAGATGAACTCAGGAAAGAGCTCACTGATGAACCTCCTTACTCAACAGGAGACTTCTATTGTAGACCCGACACCTGGAACTACAGCCGATACAAAAATAACTTTGACAGAAATTCATGGTCTGGGTCCGGTGAAATTAATGGATACCGCAGGTTTTGATGAACAGGACGATCTTGGTATAAAGAAACTGAAAAAGACCATTGCCGCTTTAAAAGAGTGTGATCTGGTTTTACTTGTAATCGATCCTGCAAATTTTGATTATGAGGCCGATAAATTTATTCTTGAACAGGCACGATCGCTTGATAAACAGGTGATCGTTGTTTATAATCTTTTCGATAACAGTGACAAGAACCGAATCGGTAAAGTTGAAGAGTTACTTACCCGGTTGCGCGTTTACCACCGGATTGTATTGAGTCCAATCGATATTAATTACCGTCAGCGATTACTTGAGGCGATTCTCGCCAATTATATCCCAAAGAATATAACGGTTGAATTATTGCCTTTTGTTGAAAAAGGAGAATTTTATATACTGAATATTCCGATGGATGAAGAGACGCCTCCCGGAAGATATCTGCGACCTCAGGCGATGGCTGAGGAGTTCATCACACGAAAGTGGGCTTTCCCTGTATCGTACCGGATGAATCTTGCGAAAGCAAGGGCCGGCGATCCTGAAGAAAAAGAGAGGTGGACTAATTTCCTTAACAGTTTCACTCAAAAGCCGAAAGCAATCATCACCGATTCGCAGGCAATGGATATTATGAAAGAATGGGTGCCTGACGATATGGCCCTGACAACATTTTCAATCATGATGATCAATTATATGAGCAGGGGAAGATTGAATGAGTTTGTACGCGCAGTCAGGGCGCTGAATACCTTGACGGCTGGCGACTATATTCTGATCGCTGAGGCGTGTAACCATTCCCGTATCAGGGAGGATATCGGAACCGTTCAGATTCCAAATCTGATTCGGGAATTCTATCCCGGTGTAATTGTGGATTATACTTTTGGTCGGGAGTTTGTTGATGATTTGAATATAAAAAAGTACAAGCTGGTGATCCATTGCGGTGGATGTATGATCTCAGGCCAGCGTATGGCCGCAAGGTTACACGATCTGAATGCAACCGGGATACCGATTACCAATTATGGTATTTTTCTCTCCTATATTCATGGCGAAAAAGTGCTTGAGAGGGTTATTGCGCCTTGGGAGGAAGGAAAAGACTAAAGGATTTAAGACTTTTAGCCTTTCGAATAAAGTCTTAAATCCTTTAGCTTACTTCTTTAAACAGCAACTCTTATACTTTTTTCCCGATCCGCAAGGACACAGATCATTCCGGCCTACATTGTTGAAAACATTTGCAAGCATCGGATTCTCGTTCGCGAAAATTTCTTCGGCATTTTTGTAATGGATATTCCACTCACCCCGCTGATGAAAATAGCATCCCGGCGTATGGGTTTCATCATCAAATAATTCAAGTGCATACATCAACTCTTCACGAATCAGGTTTTCATTCGTCCCTTTTTGGGTAAATGGGATGAATGATTCATGAAGTTTCATAACCTCGTCGCGGCAAGACTGTAAACGGGATTCGGCTACATGCACGGCTAATAATGGTTTCCAACCCGTGTTCGGATTACTCAACAGTCTGGAAATCTTCTCTCCGTGAACATCGTCTTTGGCAAAGTAGATACAATCGTAAAGAAAAAGATAGGGGGCATTGCTTTTCATCGATACCTGTTGTTCGATGGCAGCAAGAAAGGAATCAACGGTCTCGGGATATCGCTCCGAAATCATCCCAACCAAAAACAACCCTTGTTCGTCCAAAAGATCCCAGTCGGGCGAATCGGGAGTTGCAAACAGGTTGATGACAGAAGGAACAGTTTTCAGTGAAGAATGCACTTCCGCAAGAATGGCATACCACAATGGCAGATTCGGCAACCGTTTGTTTAGTGTTGTTATACGCTCATTATAAGCATTGTCAAGGTGAAATATAATTTTGTTTTCAATATCCTCGTCGTAAGGAAGATTCATTAAAAACTCAAGTGCCTCAAATGGAACCCCATTGTTCTCTGAATGGAGTATTGCCAATGCTTCTTTTTTTGTCATCACGATAGTATTTTCGGCGCAAAGATAGAGTTTCACATTCGAGAAACAAATCACCGAAATTCTCCGGAACCCTGAAATTGCTTAATTAAGTTTTTCACTGTGAAGATGAAACATTTCACTGTGGAGGTGAAACATCGTATTCCTGAGTGCCGATTTTCTTTATCAGGGTAAGATTTGAAACAAAAAAAGCCGGACTTTTTAAGGGTCCGGCTTTAATATTGATATATTTTGAGATCTAACTTGAATCTTACTCAAGTCTTTTTACAACGGGATATCCGTCGCATAAAATAGATTTATTTATTCCCAGTTGCAGCTTCAAGGCGTTTCAAAATACTGAAGATGAAAGTTGCGGATAACAAACACATCACTACTAAAATAGCGAAGAACTGCCACAATTCAATTTTGTCCCAAAGGATGCCAATTAATCCTGCGGCAAGGTTACCGAAAGCGGTAGCACCAAGCCAACCACCCTGTGCCAACCCTTTGTATTTAGGAGGAGCAACTTTCGATACAAATGATATCCCGATAGGACTAAGAAACAATTCAGCTACAGTTAAAATCAAATAAGTATTAATCAGAAAAAATGGTGAAACGAGGTTTTCAGATGTGCCACCATTCAATTCACCGGGTGAAGTAAGTCCCATTGAAGCAGCAATCAAAAGACCAAATCCGATTGCTGTAAAGAGCATCCCAATCCCGATCTTCTTTGGAGCCGAAGGTTCTTTTCCCTTGTTCCGGAGCCAGGTAAAAAATCCAATAATTACTGGAGTGAGGAATACAATAAATATCGGGTTGAATTGTTGAAATTTCTGTGGTGTGATGGTGTAATCGCCGGTGAAAGAGCTAATCATATAATAAGCTAGCGCAACACCTGCAATAAAAAGCCCGCCTCCAATTAATTTCTGGTTACGTTCTTTTCCAACGAAAAACAGGATTGAACCGATTATGGCAAACAAAATAGGCAACAATTGGCTCAAATCGAAAAGCACATACGTGCCAGGGTTTACGTTTCCAAGCTGGGTATAGTCGCGGGCAAAGATGGTCATTGTGAAACCATTTTGATGGAAGGCCATCCAGAAAAACATGACTACGAAGAAAACCAATCCCAATGCAATCAGTCGCTCACGGGTTTGCTGATAGGTAAGAACTACCATCTTGCCTTTTAGATCTTCTGATTTCGATTTTTGCTTTTCTGTAACGTCTGCCTGTTGATAATATTTTTTAAATCCGATAAAAATCAAAAAGGAGATAACCATACTGGCAGCAGCAACTGCAAAACCAGCATTGTACGAACTTGCCAAAACGTCAATATATGTTTTTGAAAAGGTTGTCAAATCGGTGAAATTGGGTCCCATTTGCGCATGTGCCAACTCGGTTAATTTGCTTACATCGTCCAGTTTACCATTCAGAAACTGATGGGCCATATGCGGAATTGAAGAATCGTAGGTAAGCCCTTTGCCTTTGAGTACCCAGTTTCCGATTGCTTCAGCTGCCGATGGTGCAAAGAATGCCCCAATATTAATTCCCATATAGAAAATGTTGAAGGCATTGTCACGGTTTGCGCTGTATTTCGGATCATCATACATGTTTCCGACAAGTGCCTGCAGATTTCCTTTAAAAAATCCGGTTCCGAGCGAAATTACGGCAAGGGCTGAATAAACCACCCCTATTCCCAATCCGGGCATCGCCAACAGTGTATAACCCAGAAACATGATGACAATACCGATCGTTATTGTTTTCCCATACCCCAGTACGTTGTCAGCCACATATCCCCCGAGTAAAGGCAAAAAATAAATTCCGAACAAAAAACTGCCGTATATTCCACCAGCTTCAGCAGTCGAGAAACCAAACTTTGCCTGAAGATAAAGTACAAAAATGGCCAGCATGGTATAATACCCGAACCGTTCGCCCATATTGGCAAAAAAGGCTACGATGAGCCCTTTGGGATGTCCTTTAAGCATAAAAAAATTGTTTAAGGAGTTTAAAAAATGTTTATTTGCGACAAATATAGCGATCTTTTTTGGTGTCGTAATACTGTTAAAAATCATGTTTTGAGGAGATCGGAAGCATTTGTTTAACCTCCTGCCATCATTGTTTGCCACCAAACGATTTCTTTGTAAATTTGAAAGTAGTAAAAACAACGCCATATGAAATTTTTTACCACCTCTCAAATTGCTGAACTCGATCAGTATACAATAGCAAATGAACCAATTGAAGCAATTGATCTGATGGAACGTGCATCAGAACTACTTGCCAAATGGATTGAATTAAACTTTGATAGCACTCATCGAATTGTGGTTTTTGCCGGGCCCGGGAATAATGGCGGTGATGCATTGGCTGTTTCCCGTATGTTGGCTTCGAAAGACTATAAGGTCGATGTTTTTATTCCTGATTCAGGTAAGAAGTTCACTGATTTATTTTTAATCAATCTCAACAGGTTGAAAATCTGGACTGATGTGAAGATCATCAATTGGAATCCTGATGAACCACTGCCGGAACTCCATCCCTATGATTTGACTATTGACGGTTTATTCGGCGCTGGTTTATCGCGCCCCCTCTCCGGCTTTCCGGCACAGCTTGTCAGGCATCTCAACCTGGCCGGTTTACCGATAGTGTCCATCGATATTCCCTCAGGGCTAATGGGTGAAGACAATAGTGGGATTGATCCTGATTCAATTATTCATGCAACCTATACCCTGACCTTGGAGTTTCCAAAACTGAGCTTCTTTTTTAAAGAGAATGAACACTTTACAGGTAAATGGGTAGTCCTTCCGATCGGATTACATCCCGATGCTATTGCCCGAACTGAAACTCCCTGGCACTATTCTGATTTCAAAACAATGGTTTCATTACTGAAGCCAAGAACGAGATTTTCGCATAAAGGAACCTACGGGCATGCACTTTTAATGGCCGGAAGCTATGGGAAAATGGGTGCTGCTGTTCTCGCAGCAAAAGGTTGTCTCCGGTCAGGAGTCGGTTTACTCACAGTCCATATTCCAAAATCAGGCAATCAGATCGTACAAATTGCTGTTCCTGAAGCGATGGTAAGTCTGGATAAATCCGAAAACTTAATTTCGGGCATTCCGGAACTGACCAGTTATAAAGCTATCGGGATCGGACCGGGAATTGGCAAAGCGAATCAAACAGCTAATGCTTTGGAGTTACTTTTGGAAAATTACCATGCTCCGGTAGTGGTGGATGCCGATGCACTCAATCTGCTTTCAGAGAACTTTGAAATGATAGAATTGCTTCCTGAAAGATCAATTCTAACACCCCATCCGGTGGAATTTGAGCGACTGGCAGGACATGCAACTTCCGATTTTGAAAGGTTAAAACTGGCAATGAGCTTTGCTAAAATCCATCGCATCGTTCTGATTTTGAAAGGAGCATATACAGCCATTGTTTTACCCGATGGCAATTGCTGGTTCAACGTTCGCGGCAATCCAGGTATGGCCACTGGAGGCAGCGGTGATGTACTAACGGGGGTTCTGACCGGATTGCTTGCACAAGGTTATATACCTGAAGACGCTGCAATACTGGGTGTTTATCTTCACAGTGTTTCGGGCGATTTGTCCGTTTCGGATTCCGGAATATCTGAGGAATCATTGCTCGCAAGTGACATTGCTGATGGGCTAGGCCGGGCTTTTGGGCATCTTAAAAGTGATAATGATTTTGGGAAAGCCAAAAAAAAGAGTCAATTTTGAAGGATTAAATGGTGTTGAGTTGGAAATAGTAACTTAAAATAATAATAATGAGACGAATCGCAATTTTGTTATTAACCTCTTTTCTGATTGCCGGAAATCTGACTGCGCAGAGGAGTGATAAAAAGAAATCAGCTTCCGAATTAGGTATTTTTAACGGTGGCGTTATCTATAGTTTGCCCCGAACCGGTATACGTGTTATCGCAGAGGTATCGCAGGAGAAGTTTTTCAAGGGACCTTACAGTGATTTTGCATCGAAATATCTTGGTATTAAAAACACTGCAACTTCGGATGCTGAGTTGTGGAAGATCAAAGATTTGAAATTGGAAACTTTCGGAGAACCCGATCCTTCCGAAATGCATAAGGCAACGGGTGCAATTGCATCTATGATTAGTTTGTCGGAAAATGGTGTTCTGATTGGTATCAATAGTTCTGTAAAAGGAGAATCTGCCAAAACCTATACATCTGATTTTACTCCGGAAATAGAGATTCCCCGTGAGATCTGGCCTGATTTGTCGATGAATTCTTTTATTGAAGGGAAAGATACAACTCGCCGGGCAGGTGATAGATTAAAAACTTTCGAGGAAAAAGCAGCCGAAGCGGCTCATGACATTTTGAAATTGCGTAAACGCAAGGCACTTACACTGGCGGCGAAATATGATAAACTTCCTCCTGACGGAAAAGCATACCAGGTGATGGTAGAAGAATTGGATAAAATTATAGGTGAATACGAAAGTCTTTTTATTGGTAAGTCTTATAAATTATCACATAAATATGTATTCGAAGTTGTTCCGGATGCCAAAGGGAGTAAAGGGATTGTTGCATTCAGATTTTCAGCTAATGGCGGTATATTACCGGAAAGCAACGTTTCGGGAAAACCGATTATGCTTGAGTTGGATGCCAACGCAGATCTTATCCATAATGGGGAGCAGAAAGCGATACCTGTGGCTGGTGAGACTTCGTCGAATGGTTTGGTTTACAGAACCCCGGGAATCGTAGTTGCACGTTTGCTCAATGGTAGTGATGTTCTTGCCCAGGCGCGACTTTCGATGGCGCAGTTTGGTGTTGTTACTCCTGTTCCTGACGGATTAACAAATGGCGAATATTCGATTGAATTCCATCCTGTTACCGGAGCAATACTACGGATTGGAAATTAAAATGGGAGAATCGGCTTTTAAATGAGGAGAGCGTAAAAAGGTTTAAGTTTGTTTTCACTTTGGCCTTTTAAGCTTTCCTCATTTAGTTTAATGATTTTTGATCTGTTTTAAATCACCCGTTTTTAACTATATTGCGACCCTCATAATCAAAAATAATTTATCCAATTAAACATTCTTACCCGTTAAAAATGCAAGAACTTAAAAAATCCCTTCGCGACTCGAAGTCAGCACGTTGGATCATGCTTGGACTGGTATCATTTACCATGATGTGCATGTATTATCTCACAGATGCTATGGCTCCTTTGCAGGAAAGATTACAGGCCAATTTATCATGGTCCGCTTCAGACTATGGTTTGTTTACCAGCGGTTACGGCTGGTTCAATGTGTTTTTGCTGATGCTTGTTTTCAGCGGTATGATTCTTGATAAAATGGGCGTTCGGTTTACCGGAATTCTTGCTATTGCAATCATGCTGATTGGCGGATTTATTAAATACCTTGCAATTTCCGGCCATTTTCACGGCATGTTCGAGTTAACAATTGGTTCATGGCAAATGATTGGTCCGACTACAAAATCTGCTGTTGTGGCCGGATTTGGATTTGCCGTTTTTGGTGTAGGATGTGAAATGTTTGGTATTGCAGCGAACAAAGCGGTGGTACGCTGGTTTCGTGGAAAAGAAATGGCATTGGCAATTGGACTAAACACATCGACCGGTCGTATCGGAACTGCTCTGGCAATGTTCACACCTATTCCATTGATTAAATTGACTGGTGATATCAGTATGCCGGTCATCGTTGCCCTATTCTTATTAGGTATTGGGATGCTGGTATTTGTCCTGTTTACTTTCATGGATCGTAAGCTGGATCAGGAAGAAGCTGATGCGGGCGTTCCTGCAGATGAAGAGTTTAAATTCGCTGATATTATCGAAATAGGCAGGAACCGTGCGTTTTGGTACATTACCGCGCTATGCGTCTTATTTTATTCAGCGGTTTTTCCTTTTATAAAGTATGCCACCAACATGATAGTGCAGAAATTTGGAATTTCGGACTCTTTTGCCGGCTATATTCCTGCCTTATTACCTTTCAGTGCATTACTGCTGACACCAGTTTTTGGCAGTATGTTCGACAAAAAAGGGAAAGGCGCAACGATCATGATTATTGGTTCGATCCTTTTGGTCTGTGTTCATTTGTTGTTCGCAATACCTTCATTAAACAGCTTCCCGATTGCTATTGGTTTAGTAATCGTATTAGGTATTGCCTTTTCAATGGTGCCATCAGCGATGTGGCCATCAATTGCCAAAATTATCCCTGAAAGCAAACTGGGGACTGCTTACGCGATGACATTCTGGGTTCAGAACTGGGGCCTGATGGGTGTGCCTTTGCTTATTGGAATTGTGCTGGATAAATATTGTATCACAGGTACTATCAATAAAATGGTTGACGGCAAAGAACAAGTCATTACGCAATATAATTATATGATTCCGATGTTGATTTTTGCCTGTTTTGGAATGCTTGCCATCGTGTTTTCATTCTTGTTGAAAGCTGAAGACAGGAAAAAGGGATACGGACTTGAGAAACCAAATATCAAAAAATAAAAGTAATTGATTAAGAATTTAATTCATAAACTATTATGGCTAAAGAAATTGCAAATATCGAACCCAAAGCGGTTTGGGAAAACTTTTATAAACTGACACAGGTTCCGCGTCCTTCGAAAAAGGAGGAGAAGATTCAGGCATTTATGGTTGATTTTGGCAAAAGTCTGGGCCTTGTGACTGAAAAAGATAGCGTTGGAAATGTACTGATACGCAAACCTGCTACGGCTGGTATGGAAAATCGCAAAGGAATTATCCTTCAGGGACACCTTGATATGGTTCCTCAAAAAAATAGCGGTACTGCCCACGATTTCGAGAAGGATCCGATTGATGCCTTTATTGATGGCGATTGGGTTCGCGCCCGTGGAACAACACTTGGTGCGGATAATGGAATTGGTGTTGCAAGTGCAATGGCCGTTCTTGCAGCAAAAAACCTGGTTCATGGTCCGATTGAAGCGATCTTCACTTGTGATGAAGAGACAGGCATGACCGGAGCAATAGGATTGAAAACCAATTGGCTGAAAGGTGATATCCTGCTCAATATGGACTCTGAAGAAGAGGGTGAACTCTATGTTGGCTGCGCCGGAGGTATAAATGCAAATATCGAATTTGAATACGACGAAGTAATTGTACCCTACGGCCTTAAGCCATTTAAACTGACTATTTCAGGTTTGAAAGGCGGACACTCAGGACTCGATATTAGTCTTGGAAGGGGCAATGCCAATAAGTTGTTGATCCGTTTTTTGAAATATGCCACACGTGAACTCGATGTTCGTCTTGCTGATATCAATGGCGGAGGAATGCGCAATGCAATTCCACGCGAAGGTTATGCGATCCTATTAGTTTCGGAAGAAAATGTTGATCAGCTTAAAAAGGCCGTAAAGCGTTACGAATCGGTTTATCAGTTCGAATTAGGTGCGGTCGAGCCAACACTCAGTTTTAAATTGGAAGAAACTGAACAGCCACTATCGATGATCGAAGAACGCGTTCAGGACGATTTGATTGATTCTGTTTATGGCTGTCCGAATGGTGTGATCAGAATGTCGGATGGCATGGCAGGGATGGTTGAAACTTCGACAAACCTTTCAACCGTTAAATCGCAAAAAGGGGTGATTTTTGTCAAATGCCTTTTACGCAGTTCTGTTGAATCTGCAAAAGAAGATCTTGTTGAACAGGTCGACAGTGTTTTTGCATTGGGTGGTGCGATGGTATCATTCGATGGGGGATACCCGGGTTGGAAACCAAACATGGATTCTCAGATTCTGAAACAGATGAAGGAGATCTACGAAAGTAAATTTGGTAAGACACCAGCGGTATTAGGTATTCATGCCGGATTGGAATGTGGAATTCTGGGTGCTGTTTATCCTAACTGGGATATGATTTCATTCGGACCTACGATGCGTTCTCCGCATTCACCTGATGAAAGGGTTAACATCCCTTCGGTTCTGAAATTCTGGGATTTCCTTGTTGAAGTTCTGAAGAATGCACCGGTAAAATAATTTCGGTCTTTGTTTAAATTGTAATAATATAAAACACTGAAGGTCTTAAGAACTTTCAGGGTTTTTTAATTCAACGAATTCCTAGTTTGTCCAGATTTTATCTGTCGAAACACCATGACAACTGTTGCATTTCCCGTTGGTTATTGCGGTTGGCATGTGTTTGGGTGCGGCACTTCCCTGGACTGACGGGTATAATCCATTCCCGAAGTCGATGTTTTGCGTGGTGTAGAAATTGCCCAGTGCATCGCCCGAAATTGTGTATTTTAATGTTCCGGTCCCATTAATCCCTGTATATAAATTTACGGTTGTATTGGGATAGAAGTTAATTTTTGCGACATCATAAACGGTGCCTGCAACGGTAAACAATCCATCTCCTGAACCACCACTGGAATGACAACTCATACAATCCTGTCCGGTATGATGACTTCTGCTCGTCCCATTTGAACTGATTTTTGATTCATTCTCTCCATTTTCTTTTTGGCACGACAGTAGTGTCATTATCAACAGCGAAAAAGTCAATATCAATGTAGTTTTCAATTTAATATTCATCATTTTAAGTGTTTTATTTTTCCTGAATGTCGTAAGCCATCAAAGCTCTTCCGTGCCTGATATACATTGTTCCGTTGGCAATAACCGGATGTGAGAAATGTTCCTTGGTCCCTTTCTCCACTTTGAATTTGCTGATTTCGGCAAATTTACTGTTTTCGAACTTAATCAGTTTCACTACACCGGTTTCGTTGTAACAATAGAATAAATTGCCGGCATAAATAAGACTTCCCTTGGTCGAAGACAATGAATCAACGATATTTCCTGTGGTTGCATCAATGCAAATCAGTTTCTTTTTATTGGTAGTTGTAAACAAATGATTACCGATCTTCAAATAACCACCCATCGCATTTGTTGCATTCTTGTTTCGCCACATCTCCTTAATGTTTTTCCCGTCAGGCGATATTTCAAGTTTTACTGCGCCATTTCCATTTTCATCTTCAACAATATAATACAGAAAACCATCAGTAAATAGGGGTGTACTGCAATGTTCACCTTCATATTTAAAATTTTCGAGCTTTTGCGACCAAAGCAATTCTCCGCTTTTGGCATCAAGACCAAAGATATAATGCCGGGAGATGTTTGCAAAAATCTTGCGCCCTGGTAAACTGATCATGATCGGAGAACTAAAAGAGGTAGTGTCGCCTAAAGCTTTTGAAGTCCAGGTAGTTTTACCTGTAAACCTGTTTAATGCAACAACATTTTTATTTGCGCCGCCGGGCGTGCAAAAGAGATCGTCTCCGTCAATCAATGGTGATTCGGAATATCCAAACTCATTTTCGATTCCGTCCAGATCCCTGACCATATTAACTGCCCATTTCTCTTTACCTGTGGCTACTTCAAAACATGCCAGGCGGCCATGACCTGAAGTTGCATAGACCAAATCGCCAACAACTGTAGGCGTTGAACGTGATCCCGGATAACTGGCTGAAAATCCTTGTCCATAATATTCTTTCCCATTTGGTGTTTTCCAAAGCAGCTTTCCTTTCAGATCGAATGCAAATAAGTAACTAGTACTATCAGCTTCACCATTTATCAGCAATTTATCGTTTGTCACAACAGGAGCTGCATAACCTCGTCCAATATCTTCGTTAAACCATAAAAGTTCAGGCCCTTTTTCGGGCCACGACTTTATCAGGTTGTTTTCGTTGTAAACACCGTCGCGATTGTCGCCGCGCCATTGGTATACTTTCTGGCCAATGGTTTGATGTGCTGTAATTAATAAAATGATACATACTAAAAAGGATTGCAATTTCTTCATTGTTGTTATTACGAATTATTAGAAACATTTACTTTCAGAATGCATCATTTTGATAACTGACTGAAGGTTGCAAATGTAATCAATACAGCTTCGGGGAAAAGCCTTTTGAAATAAAGTATAGCTGGAATGGTTTTAAATTGAGGGCATAAAAAGGTCCAGTGTAAAAATATTTGCATCCGGATAACCTATTTCAGGCCATATACTGAATATTTAAGCCTCCTAACAACCAATTTTAGGTTATCAACTGAATATTTAATTACCCGGACAGTGCATTTAAAGTTCCAAAGAGAATATTTAAATACCCAAACAGTGTTTGTAAAGCTCCAAAGTAAAAATGTAATTACGGGAACAGTGTTTGTAAAGTCTCAAAGTAAAAATGTAATTACGGGAACAGAATATGTAAGGATCCAAAGTAAAAATGTAATTATGGGAACATTGTTTGTAAGATCCAAAAGTAAAAATGTAATTAAGAAAATGATGTTTTTTATACCACCAACTGAATATATAAGTGCCCGCAAAACGGTTTTAAGATCTTCAGCAGAATATATAAGAACCCGAACGGTATTTGTAAAGTTCCGAAGTGAGTTCTTGAAATCGGATTGCATTTTTATAAAATCAGAAAACCCGACCTTGAAATGAATCAGGCCGGGTCTCACTTTACTAACTAACAATCTAACTTAAAAACCAAACAATATTTTACCAGATGTATGTTCCTATAGCATCTTTTTCCAAAGAGGTGGAGCCTGTTTTGCCATTAAAACTGATATTGAAAACTTTCTTTGCACCGCTGTTATTCTGAACGATCAATACTTTTTTGCCATCAGGATTCTTAAAGGCAACATTAGGAAGGGTTGATGATGAATTTGAATCAATGCGAACCGATCCGGGTCTAACAAATTTCGCGGCATGCGCCAGAATGTAGTATGCAGGATTTCGGGTTACCTTATTCCTGTCAATTGTGATGGTTCCGAGGCATTGGTCGCAGCCGCCAATTGTATGCGGATCGTTATTTGGGTCTGCGGCAAGGTTCCATTCCAATATTGTACGGCACCAGTTACGCGTTCCGCCGATAATCAGGGTTCGGACATGCCATGCGAGATCGACTGCAAGATTTCCCGGAGCACCCACCCATTGTTCGGTGAAATAGAGATTTTTTTCAGGGAAGGCATCGTGCACCGGAGTGAGTGCATCGATGGTCCCTCCGTAAAGATGAAAAGCCGAGCCATCGACATACTTTGATGCTTCCGGATCT
>Ga0209430_1000603_pt1 | contig 34891 bp, 33 predicted proteins | sample BarGraIncub1133A_FD_184504 | JGI IMG/M metagenome (GOLD analysis project Ga0209430, IMG submission 184504) | Arctic peat soil microbial communities from Barrow, Alaska - Barrow Graham LP Incubations 11-33A (SPAdes) (version 2) | ecosystem: Environmental > Terrestrial > Soil > Wetlands > Peat... | reverse complement strand
AAAATCAAGACATTGAAGAAAATATGAAAGGTGATAACTTCGAGATTGGAAGACTTTAGGCGGCTTCAGCCGCAGACCGAACCTACCGGCTTCAGCCGGTAGTGGTTCAGTTTTAATGTTGATTATTAGCCGATAATGTGGTAATATACTAAACATATGAACGAAACAGTGGATAAAATCATATAAATATGTATGCTAATAATTGGGATTCATATTTCAACTAATTTTTATAACATACTTTAAAAATGGAGAACAGAATTATGTTTGCATATGAGAGAAAGAGTAAAATAATTGAGTATTTAGAGCAAAATGGTCAGGCTGAAGTAACCGTATTGTCAAATATGTTGGGTGTTGCAGCTGAGACAATACGTCGTGACTTGGGGGGGTTTGAAAAAAAGGGGATTCTGACTCGCACTCATGGCGGTGCCGTTATGGTGAACCGAAAAGAAAAAGAGTATCCAGTTCAAGTCAGGGTGATGAGAAACAGTACTGAAAAAAATAAGATTTGTATGCAGGCAGCCAAGTATATTAGTGAAGGAGATATGATTTTTGTTGATAATAGCTCCACTTTAATCAATTTGATTAAGCATATTAACGATAACATACGGATTACTATATTGACAAATTCAATTAATGTCTTGCAAGAATATGCATCTCAAAATAAAGAAAATATTACAATGATCTGTACTGGAGGTATATTTAGTAAAAGTAATTTGTCGTTATCAGGCTCAATTGCTGATAAATATACTTATGACCTTTTCCCCAACAAGGCTTTTATTTCTTGCCATGGGGTATCAACAGAATTTGGGTTTACTGATGGTAATTTTTTAGAAGTTGGGTTTAAAAGGGAAATGATAAAACTAGCTAGTAAGGTTTATTTTCTTTTAGATCATACCAAATTTGAAAAACTTGGCCCGATACGCCTTGGTGATCTAAAGATCTGTGATGTTTTGATTACAGATAAAGCACCGACAGATGATTTTTCTATTCAAATTAGCCAAGCAAATTCTAAGCTCGAACTGGTTATTTGTGATTAATGAAAAGGGAGTTGATTTGGTGGATTCGTCGATTAGCATTCTTGCCTGCGACATAGGTGCAGGGAGTGGCCGCGTCCTACAGGGAGTGTATAATGGTAATCATATTGATTTGACGCAGGTAACTCGATTTGGAAATGGATTAATAAAGATGGGTAATAGTCTCTATTGGGATATATTAGGCATATATAGAGAGGTGAAGGATCGCTCATATATTTTTGATATTGCTGATAAGCTTCTTTTCATCCCAGATTTACTAAATTATTTTCTAACGGGCCAAGTTCATAGTGAGTATACCTTATCGACTATTTCTCAGCTATATAATTATGAAAGTTGCGATTGGGATTATAAGTTGATGGAACGTTTGGGTATCCCTACACGATTGTTTTCTCCGATTGTTCAGCCTGGAACTATGTGTGGAAGTATTCTCCCTTCCATATGTAATGATCTTCATATTAACAGCATACCATTAATTGCCGTAGGTGCCCATGATACTGCATCGGCCATTGCTGCTATTTCAGAACCCGAAGAGCAGATCGTTTATATCAGCAGTGGAACTTGGTCTATTGTAGGAACTGAGACAGATGCACCAGTAATAAATGATACAGCATTTAAATACAACTTTTCTAATGAAGGTGGTGTAGGAGGAAAAATCCGCCTAATAAAGAATGTTATGGGAATGTGAATTTTACAGGAGATTCAGCGTAGGTTTGCCATTGCAGGCAGAAATTATTTTTTTAATGAATTATCTCATCTGGCGGAGGCTGCTGGTCCATTTGGCCCATTCATTGATCCTGATGATAATTGCTTCTATGAGCCAACAAATATGCCTGAAATGATCCAAAATTATTGCTGCCGTACTGGACAGAACATTCCGCGAACAGATGGAGAAATTTGTTCGAGCTGCATTAGTGGGCTTGGCCTTAAAATATAGGTATGTTACAGAGCAACTTGAAAAATTGGTTGGCCATTATTTTGGTAGTATCTATATTGTTGGCGGAGGTTCAAAAGATGAGCTTCTTTGCCAATTGACAGCAAATTGTTGTAAGCGGACAGTATATGCTGGTCCAGTAAAAGCAACTGCTCTAGGTAATGCTTTAACTCAGTTGATATCTCTCGGGGAATTATCTAATTTACAGGAAGCTAAGAGTTTAGTAAAGAGATGTTTCCAACCAGTTCAATATCATCAACGAGACGGGGATATATGGGATGAACATTATCAGATCTTTTTAAAAACTACAAAGTTTGATGTTCTTTCATAGGTTTGTACAAATTCCTGAAAATAAAAAAGTTGCTGTCCAATAAAAATTGAGGGCAGCAACTTTTTGTATATTATTTAGTTTTGTTTTACTTATTAGGCTATAGTATTATTCTCTCAGATATCTCTGGTGAGACAAACACTTTAATAAGGTCGCGATTAGTACGCAACTCGTGCATAGCTGACTCGAGCTCCTCTAAGGGCACTACCATGGAGAAGAGTGGACGTGGATCAATTCGATTATATTTCAGAAGATTAATAACATCACCCCAATCATTACCTATTCCTGCACACGAACCACTGACTTTCTTTTCGCCGAGAACAAATTCATAAGGGGGTAGAGCGGCGGTCTCTCCTTCAGGACAGACTCCGAATGCTTCGACTTTACCGCCTCTACGAACCATAGCAAAAGCTTGTTCGTAGGTCTTTGTGGTTCCTACTGCCTCAAGGACGTAATCGGCACCAATTCCATTGGTCAATCTCTTAACTTCAGCAACTGGGTCGCTTATTTCATTTATATCTATTGTGATATCTACACCCATGGCTTTGGCCATAGCAAGTTTAGCAGGGCTGTCACCAATGACAATAACCGGGGCCGCACCACGTAGCTTAGCCATTGAAGCATGCAGAATACCAAGACCGCAACCGATGATAACAACACTTGATGAAATTTTGCAATCCATCTTTTTTGATGCCTGCAAAACAGCAGCCATAGGCTCGATAAATGCAGCTGAATAATTGTCGATTTCATTAGGGATAAAATAACAATTCTTCCATGGTACTTTTACATATTCTGCGAAGGCACCATCTGTATGGATCCCAAGTTGAGTGAATGTTTGACAAAGGAGTTCTTCACCTCTTCTACAAAAATAGCACGTTCCACACGGCATACAAATATCTACAGATACACGATCGCCGATCGAAAGTCCCTTTGAGTTAGAGCCGACGGCTTCAATAATTCCCCAAAACTCATGTCCAGATATCATTGGAAGATACTCTGATGCATACTTACCATTGTAGATTTTCCAATCAGTGCCACAAATGCCACACATTTTAACCTTGATTAGAACTTCATCTTCATTAATGATGGGTACTGGAACTTGTTTTAGAGACATTTTGCCAGGTCTTTCAATTACCTGAGCTTTCATAGCTTTTGGCATACTTTTTCCTCCTATGAATTAATTTAGGTACACTTGCCCTGAAACAACTTGTCTTTACGTCCTTCATAAGGGGCTTTGATCAATAAAGGTTTAAGATAAGCTGCAGTTTTAACAACACCATCGGCACGGCTCATAGTAACATCCTCATGTTCATAACTCAGAACGTAATTGTATCCGACCATAGACAACTCGGTAATGATTTTCTTCCATTGGACATTACCCCAACCAGGGATACGGAAGCGGAATGTACGGTCAAGGCGTTGCCAATCTCCCTGCATTAGAATACCCCCAACAGGCAAATTGTGTTCTACAATTTCTCCATCTTTAGCATGTACATGAAAAATTCTGCTGCCCAGTCTATCAATGAAGTTTTCTACCTTTAAACCTAGATATATAAGATTGGCAGGATCAATGTTGAAACCGAGGGAAGGGTGTTCATCTACTAGTTTAATAGCACGTTCGGCAGTATGTATATCATAGATGAAATTATTTGGATGAGGTTCCACAGCAAATTTAACACCATATTCCTTAAATTTGTCAAGAATAGGAACAAATTTTTCTACAAACTCCTGCTCCATTTCTGACCAACCTTTTGCATAGGGAAATGGAAAATACCGTCCAAAGTTTTCTACACCGGTAAAACCAACTACGACAGGAACTTCAAGAGCATTAGCCGCCTGAGCTGTTCTAAGGAGGCTTTCGGTACCAAAGCGAATCTTCTCTTCTTTTGTACCTAAAAAGATCGAGTCAGTGTCAATACCATGAGGTCCCATAATTAAAAGGGAATCGGCATGATTGCTTAATGCAGAAATAGTTAAGCCATAATTTCCAATCATTGACCGAAGCTTTTCCGCATTATTACCTTTGAGTACTAATTTAGCATCAAATTGACCATTATCTTCATAAGCTGGAATTTCAAGTGCCTCGTAACCATTTTCGGCTGCCATTTGAGCAACTGTTTCCAATGGCAATTCCGTATAATTTGCAGTAAAAAATCCTAGTTTCATTTGTAGAGATCCTCCTTTTCTTTAAAGAGCAATTGTGATATTAATTGTAATAAGAATTTTAGTTTAAGCTATTTTGCTTTCAATAATCTGATTAATTCATACCCCTATGTCAAATTTCTACATTCTAGTAGCCACAGTAATATGATTAAGTTTTATGTTTGATGGCTTAATGTTTATTTTAGACCGATAATGTTTGGATGTCAATTAAATAATGATATTGCATTTAATGAATGTGCATATATGTGCAATAATATCACAATATGCTACTTGAAACACACTTTTTTCTGTGGTATACTCACCAGTGAAGCAAAAAATCTCTTTCTAACCACATAAACGGTTAATGATTCTGTGTATTTGGTAAAGAGAAATTTGTTTTTTCAGTGAAAATTAATATATTCTGTTTATGAGTCATTTTATTTAGGAGGTAATTTTAAATGGATTACAAACAAACGCTTCTTTCACCTATTAAGATAGGTACTCGTACATGCAAAAATCGTTTTTTTATGCAAGCAATGGAGTGCACCGATGCGGACGCTCAGGGCAACCCATCAGATTTGACTTACCAGCGTTATGAAAACCTGTTTCGTGGGGAAGCTGGTTTGGTAAGCTTAGAAGCTATCTCTATAACGGATCAGAGTAGATCAAGATTGAATCAATTGATGATTAAGCCAGAAAACTTAAAAGCTTTAACCAATTTTGTAAAGCGAATGAAAGAAATCAATCCTGATTCCTTATTCATTTTTCAGTTGACACACTCAGGTGAATTAAGTAACCCTTCATTCTCTCGCCGTGTATGTGTAAAGCCACTTCCTGGATATGGCGGAGATGTTATGACAGAAGAGGAAGTGGACAAAATCATGGATGAGTTTGTTCTCTCGGCAACGATTGCACATGAGGCGGGCGCTGACGGTATTGATATGAAGCTTTGCCATGGCTATCTTGGTTCTCAGGTATTGAGACCGTATAATGACCGTTCTTGGAAATACGGTGGCAGCTGGGAAAATCGTCGCCAGTTTGCTTTTGACTTATATGAGAGAATTCAAAAAGCGGTTAATGATAAGGATTTCCTTATTGGCTCGAAAATATCTGCTTGGGAAGGTTTCCCTGGTGGCTTTGGAACTTCTGGACCAAACTCTCCAATTATGGATTTGAAAGAACCAATAGACCTTATTAAGGGACTAGAAGAACGGGGAGCTCAATATTTCATTCAATCAGCAGGTAGCCCTTCAATCACAGTGAGCTTAACACAAGCTGATAAGAGCGCACCTTACTTTGCTTATCTGCATCCGACTTTTTCAAAAGCATTTAGAGACAACTTAAAACCAAGTACTGTAGTTATAGGATCGAATTACTCTGTATATAGAGATGGTAAGAATAAATTATCTGCGGTTTCGCCAGAGAACAGCTCAATGTTTAGTTTTGGCGCAAAAAATATCCAAGAAGGCATTACTGATATGATAGGACTTGGTCGACAGTCGTTTGCCGATCCACTCTTGCCACTTAAGCTCAGAGAAGGACACGAAGATGAAATCAAATATTGTACCATTTGCGACAATTGCCTTGAACTCCTTATTCAGCAGAGTCCGATAGGCTGTTGTACTTACAATAAGTACTATACTGACGTACTTGTAAATACTAGAAAAGAAAAAGGCAAACTGAAAGTAAATCATACATAAAGTAATACAAATAATATATATTAATAAATCTTAGTTTGCTTGGTATCAGAAGTATGGCAATTGGTGTTGTTATGGGGGAAATAGGCGAGAATATTCTCCAAACTTTGCAAAGTATGAATATTGATGTGCAGTTTCTGAAACTTTCGCAAGGTAACTCGAGAATAAACTATGTACTTGTCGACAAAGAGAATAACTGTACATTGATTTCTGAAAAAGGACAGCGATAGTCTTGTTATTGATAGACTAATTGAATATTATACTGCACTAATCCGTGGGCGATATTGTCGTCATTTCTGGAGATGCTTCAAATCAAAAGGATACTGGATTACAGGATGCCTTGATTGATATTGCGAAAGCAAAACACGCTAAAGTTTGTTTGGATGCTAGTGGAGGACACTTGTCTGCGGGTATCAAGAAGGGGTTCTTTCAAGAGAATGTCGAATGCATGCAATGTTACTCAAGAATATTCCAGAAATCGGTGCTGTAATCCATGCTCATTCGGAATACACCATGGTTTATGTTTCCACTGGAAAACCTATACCTTCTGTAACAGAGGCAACTCTAAAAATGGGTGATTGCCAATTAGTTGAGCAGGCAAAAGCATTTTCGGAAGATTTAGCTGAGAATGTTTATGATTTCTTCAAGGATAAGAGAGAGACATTGAAAAAGACAGGTTTGTGTGCATTGTTGCCTATGCATGGTACGGTTGCTGTTGGCAAGCATTTGGAGCAAGCTTTTAGTGTTGTAGAAAGAATCGAATGTGATGCCAAATGTAATATTATGCGCAAACTTATTTGATTTTCATAGATAATAGCTCGGCCTTAATCAATTCGATTAAAGTCGTACAGGAACAAGCAATTCAACATAAGGATAATGTTACAATATTTTTCCAGACAAGGCCTTTGTATCTTGCCATAGTGTATCAACTGAATTTGGATTTACTGATGGCAATTTACTATAGGGTAGGTTTAAAATGGTTATTTGTGAGTGAATGGTGCAAAAAAAATCGACTTTCACTAATACTTTCCATTGCTAGAATTATAAAATTTTTGCAGTGAATTATTACGCGCAGACATTTTTTAAAATGTGTAGTTAAGTTTATACAGCGGTGTAAAATTCACAAGAAAACAATTGCCGAAGGGGGTAAAAAATGTATTTAAAATTAGAAGATATAGCCGGAATGATTGATTTGAGCTGTGTGAGGACTACCAGCTGCGAAGATGAAATAATTGAACTTATAAAAAACGCTCAGAAATATAAAATTGGGCATGTTGCAGTCCTACAATGCTTTGTTCCTCTAGTGAGAAAAATGTTGGAGCATGATCCTGAAATTAAAATTGTAGGCAATGTGAGTTTCCCTTCGGGTTCGGACTCAACTTCAATAAAGGTAGCTCAGGCAAAAGAGTTAGTATTGGAGGGGTGCAATGAAATCGACATGGTAATAAATGTAGGAAAGCTACGATCAAAAAGTTACTCTGAAGTTGAAGAGGACATAAGAGCAGTTGTAGAAGCTTCAAACAAGCTTCCTGTAAAGGTTATCATTGAAACGCCTTATTTAACTTTAGATGAAATCAAGAAAGCATGTGAAATCATTATGAACACCGATGCTGCCTTCGTCAAAACAAGTACGGGTTGGACAGAAAAAGGTACAACGATTGATGATATAAAAGCAATCAAAGCAATTGTTGGAGAAAGAGTTAAAATAAAGGCTTCAGGGGGAATTAGAGATTTAGATACACTCATAGAAATGTACAGACTTGGTACCCAAAGATTTGGAGTAAACCTTGTAAGTGGAAAAAGGATATTAGATGATTGTATTAGCCGTGGGGGGGAAGTAGTAATTTAAAACAAAGCTATTTTACTCTTTATGCTTGTATTTACTAACTTTTAAATCTTTGTTAGATGAATGGAGATAACCATGTGCAAACGAATAATTTCTTATGATCTAGGCACCGGTGGCAACAAAGCATCCTTATATGATGTTGCTGGGAACTGCCTTTCTAGCGCTTTTGTGCCTTATAACACTTACTATCCTTACGTTGGGTGGCATGAGCAGTGTCCTGAAGATTGGTGGAATGCGGTTGTTGAGAGTACTAGGATACTGCTTGAGAAAAGTGGAGAAAACAAAGACAATATAGAATGCTTGGCTATTTCAGGGCACAGCCTTGGTGTTGTTCCTATTGATGAAAAGGGTGACCTACTTCGGAAAACAACCCCAATATGGTCAGATATCAGAGCACAAAAAGAATCAGAGGGCTTCTTCGGCCTCGTTGATAGAGATGAATGGTACCTCACAACAGGTAATGGATTTCCAGCTGCGTGTTATAGTATTTTTAAAATAATGTGGTATAAAAACAATGAACCTGAAATGTTTAATAAAATACATAAGATTCTGGGAACGAAGGATTATATTAATTTCAAGCTGACAAACGTTATAAAAACGGATTATTCTTATGCTTCGGGAAGCGGAGTTTACGATCTCAAGAAATGGTGCTACCAAAAGGATTATATTGCAGCAAGCGGGGTTCCAGACTATATCTTTCCTGACATAGTGCCATCTACCTATGTGCTAGGAGAAATTTCTAAGGATGCTGCGACTTTGATGGGCTTGAATCAGAGAGTAAAGGTTGTCTGCGGAGGTGTTGACAACTCATGTATGGCGGTTGGTGCCAAGAATATCGAAGAAGGCCGGGTTTACACATCATTGGGTTCCTCAGCTTGGATTGCTGTATCCTCTAAAAAGCCAATCTTAGATAAAGTATTAAAGCCTTATGTTTTCGCTCATGTAATTCCTAACATGTTTACATCAGCAGTAAGTATTTTTTCGGCGGGTACATCGTTTACTTGGATAAGAGATAATATATGCGGAGATTTGATGGATAAAGCGCACGAACAGAATATGGACGCATATGCTTTAATGGATATTTTAGCCGAGGAAGCTCCTGCAGGTTCAAATAAGCTGCTCTTTAATCCCAGCTTGGCAGGCGGCAATTCCCAAGATCCTAGTGTAAACTTACGTGGGGCATATATCGGACTCGATTTAAAGCATGGCAAACCTGAACTTATCCGTTCTGCAATGGAGGGGATAGCAATGAATTTGCGTCTAAGGCTTGATGTTTTGAGAAGTTACTGTCAACTCCAGGAGGAAATGCTGCTAGTTGGTGGAGGAAGTAAAAGTAAGTTATACAGGCGTATTTTTGCAGATGTTTACAACACAAGAATTACAAAGACTAATATTGATCAGGATGCGGGTGCTTTAGGTGCAGCAGCAATCGCTGCAGTTGGGTGTGGGCTTTGGAAGGATTTCAGAGTTATAGATAGCGTTCACAAAACAATCGAAACTGTTGAGCCTGACAGAGCGAACAGTATTAAATACGAAAAGCTTCTTCCAGTTTTCGAGTATGCCACTGCTTGTCAAAGTAAAATATGTGATGAACTAAAAAAAATTGAACTTTAGAAAGATATTGACTAAAAAGTAATGAGCTGATAAAATGAATGCAACATGTTATAACGTTATAATATTATGAGGACATAGAATATTGTATACTGAAGAAATACAGGGGGGGGTGAATCTAGATACAATTGTCTTTAATTATCGCATACTACGATTTACTTACTTGAAAATTTTTAAACAAAGAATGTTTCAGAAAGTATGTAGAGAGTAAAAAGATGTTGAATAGTATATCATTATATTTTAATGAAGACGCATTGTGAGGATTTACAATGTGTAATATAATATATTTAACGTAGGAATCATATTCTTCTATATATGAATGATTAATATTAGTAAAGGATAATAAACAACCTGTTAAGGAGTGAATAGTTTGTTGGATAAATTTCAGCTTTTGCCATTATATTATCAAGTTAAGGAAAAATTGATGGATAAAATAACCAATAAGTATTTTGAAATAGGTGATTTGATACCATCAGAGACTGAATTGCAGGAGACTTACAAGGTTAGCCGGATAACAATTAGAAGGGCTATACAAGAACTTGTGCAAGAAGGTTATTTGTCGACTCAGCAGGGTAAGGGTACCTTTGTGAGTAAGCCAAAAGCGAGTCAGGAGCTTGATTTCATTACAGGCTGGGCAGAAACTATGAATAGCTTGGGAATGCATCCTCATACTGAAAATTTATCCTTCACTGAAGAGCCAGTATCTACGACTGTGGCTAAGTATTTAAATATACATCCAGGTGATATGGTTTATAAATTGTATAGAATTAGATATGTCAATAACGAACCCATTTGCCTGATGACAAATTATCTTATTCCTACGATTGTTCCTGGGATTTTGGAAAAAGGTCTCATTAACGAGTCGTTGTATGAAACGCTCGAAAAAGTGTATGGCATTGCCTTAAACAGAGCGGAAGAGATCGTTGAGGCTAAAGCCGCGAAAGCAAAAGAAGCCTCGCTTTTGCAAATTATAAAAGGATCACCACTCTTGCATGCTACACGTGTTACATATGATATAAATAATCAGCCAGTTGAATTGGTTTATACTTTAACTAGAGGAGATAGGTATTCATATACCATAAAACTTTCAGGAAGACAAAAACCCCTTAACTGACATAAAAGGAAGCATGTGACCCCACTAAAAAAAATATGGCCAAACTTGTTATATCGTTATAACGGTATAACCAACAAAATGAGCTATTAAAGTCTATAGTATTACAAATCGATAAAGAAAGGGGAAAGAGTATGAAAATAGGTCTATTTACAGCTACATACCTTGATATGAAGCTAGAGGAAGTATGCAAGTTTTCATCTGGATTGGGTTTTGAAGCAGTAGAAATACCTGCATTTACAGGAAGCCCACATCTCGATATTGATGAGATTATTAAAGGCAACAATGTCAAACAATTAAAGAAGATGGTAAACAGTTATGGAATGATAATATCTGCTCTAAGCAACCATACAGAAGGACAGATAGTACTTGGACCATATGGCAAGGACACTGATACCATATTTAAAGGAACGAAGGAAGAGAAGATAAAATTTGGCACAGAAAGGATGATAAAGACAGCTCAGGCCGCAAGTGCGCTGGAGGTGCCTGTGGTTAACGGCTTCATAGGCTGCGAAAATTTTGGAAGGTTTTTCCCATTTCCATATTCAAACGGTTGGTCTGACATGGAAGTGGAATTTGCAGAAAGATGGGGAAAAATACTTGATAAGTTTGCTGAATATGGAGTAAAGTTTGCACATGAGCCACACCCTAACCAATTGGTATACAACATAGAAACTGCTTTGAGAAGTGTAGAACTCATGGGAGGAAGAAAGGAATGGGGTTTCAACTTTGACCCTGCCAACTTAATCTATCTTGGCATAGATGTTGAGAACTTTATTGATGAACTTGGGGATAGAATATACCATGTGCATGCAAAGGATGGAGAAATTGTATCCCATAATGTGAAGAGGTCGGGAATGATGCCGCAGGGAGACTGGCAGAGGCTTGGGAGAGGTTTCCGGTTCAGGATACCTGGATGGGGTTCTGTTCCTTGGAAGAAGGTTATCACAGAGTTGTCCCTGGTAGGATATGACTATGTTATGAGTTATGAGCATGAGGATGTAACCATGAGTAGGCAGGATGGAATAACAAAAACAATATCCTATCTGAAGCCACTGATTATAGAAAAACCGTATGAAGGCAGAAATGATATATTGTTTAATTGATATAGGAGGGTGAATGAATCATGGCAAATTTAATGAGGGCCGCAGTATTTGAAAAACCGGGTGTCATAACAATAAAGCAAGTACCCATCCCACAAATAAATGACAATGAAGTATTGATAAAAGTAAAATACACAGGGATATGTGGAACAGACTGGAGTATTTTCAAAGGAATGTACTCTGCGGACAAACTACCAATGATCTCAGGACATGAGTTTTCGGGTGATATTGTAGAGGTCGGTAAAGGTGCAAGAGGCTTAAAAGTTGGGCAAAGAGTAACAGCGGATATAAATATTGGATGCGGCACATGTTTCTACTGCATAAGGGGTGAGAAGCTTTTATGTAATGAGTTTACACAATTAGGAATACATACGGATGGAGCCTTTGCCGAGTATGTTAAGGCTCCGTGGTCACAAGTGCACATCCTTCCGGACGGATTAAGTTATGAAGCAGGAGCATTTATTGAACCTGTATCTTGTGTCATCCATGAAGCGAAGGCAATGAATGCAAAATTAGGAAGCAGTGTTGTAGTCATAGGGTGTGGTCTGGGTGTGTTGCATGCTAGATTGGCAGTACTTCGAGCTTGTGCGCCTGTCATTGTAATAGGAGATAACGAAAAGAGGCTAAATATTGCAAAACAAATGGGCGCTGATTATATCATAGATATCAATAAGGTTAAGGACCCAGTTGCAGAAGTCAAAAGGCTCACGGGAGGAAGAGGAGCTGATTATGTAATTGAAGCTGTGGGAAGATCATCCACTTATGAGCAGGCATTCCAGATGTTAAGAAGAGGCGGAACACTAGCTGCATTCGGTATTGCAGGAGAACAGGAAACGATTGAGGTAAGACCATATGAGTTTGTGCTTGGAGAAAAGAAAGTAACAGGGTCTTGTGCGGGAGTGGGAAGTGACTGGACAGATGCAATGACATTGATTTCGCAGGGGAGAATTAATCCAGAGGCATTATTTTCAATGAAGGTTCCGTTGGAAGATGTTGAGTGGGCTTTATGCGAATTGAAAAAAAATCCCAACCTGTTCAAGATATTTGTATCTCCAGAAATCTCGGAAAGAGAAATTCTGTAATGATTTGAAAGAGTGCAGCCATTTCAATTGCGGTGGCTGTACTACTATATTAAGGAGTGCATTATTTTGAAAATTGGAAATATTGATCATATAGCTATTAATGTAATGGATTATCAGAAGTCAAAAGATTTCTATGGGCGGATCCTTGGATTTAAACAGTTGCAGACAGTGGACTGTGGTGATTTTAATATCACTTACTTTGAGCTTCCCAATGGATCTCGGCTAGAACTTTTTGATTATCACAGTAATAACTGTAATAAAATTAGAGAAGAAAGTGATGTTGGATTAAGACATTTGGCTTTCCAAGTAGAAGATGTTAGTACATGTGAAATGGAACTTAGGAGTTTTGGGGTAGAAATTACTCTTCCTACCTGTGATTTGATAAATCTAGCGGCACGTGTACTTTTGTTTTCTGACCCTAACGGTGTGATAATTGAATTTTGTGAAAAGCTTTAACCAATTTTGTAAAACGAATGAATGAAATCAATTATGATTCCTTATTCAGCAGAGTTCTATAGGCTGTTGTACTTACAATAATAATAATAATATTCTTTTAATATAAAGAAGGATAATTAGAAATCCTGTCGAATATATTATATAAAACGTTTTATATAGTAATTATTCTTATTGATGAACAGAGTCATTGGGATCGGAAATACGGAATTTATTTGGAGGATTATTATGCCCTCTTCTTTGAAAGATGTTGCGGCACTAGCGAGGGTTTCCGTCACGACGGCCTCTAATGCGTTAAATGGCAAACAAGTAAATGAACAAACTCGTGAAAGGGTTCTTGAGGCTGCAAAAAAGTTGAAATATCATACAAGCGTGATTGGAAGGAACTTAATTACAAACAAATCTAACACAATTGGCATGTATATATTTAACTCAAAGAAAAGTAGAGATATGACTGAGGAAATATCATATTACTACGCAATGATTAAGGGTGCTCTAGCAAGTATTCAAAAGCATGGATATGTTTTCAATTTTGAGGTCATTTACTGGGAGGATATGGATGATGATTCCTATATAGCAAAGAAAGTCTCTAGCAGGTCTGTTGACGGAATGATTTTAGTGCCACAGTTCATGTATTACTACAGTTTCCTTTCAGTATTAGAAGAAGAACATTTTCCTTATGTAATAATAAATCCATATATTAGCATTAAACCTGAGAATGGCGTACGTATTGATAATTATAAAGGTGGATATTTAGTTGCCGACCATTTATTGAGTCTAGGGCATAAAAATATGGCTTTTATAAATGGACCGCAGGATCATAAAGATTCCGATGACAGGGAAAGAGGATTTCTGTCCAGACTTTTGGAAAGTGGGATAAAATACGATAGGAATGATATCATATACTCTGATTTTACAAATGATGGCGGTTATATAGCTACTAAAAAGATTTTAGAAGAAAAATCAAATAAAATCAGTGCAATATTTTGTGCAAACGATTATATGGCTTCTGGTGCTATGACTGCAATATGTGAGTTGGGAATGAAAGTACCTGATGATATATCCATTGTGGGATATGATGATATTGATATTGCGCGGTGTGTTTACCCGAAGCTTACAACCATAAGAAGTGCTATCAAAGAACTTGGGTTTAACGCGGCGGAAAGGTTATTTGAGCTTATAGAAAGAAAGGATAATGATGATGAGCTTCCCGAAATAGTCTTGGAGCCTAACCTTATTATTAGAGGATCAACAAAGAAAATTTAATTATTTTGTCTTTATGTAAAACGTTTTAGATACGGACGTAATTAGAACTTGAATATAGCTTACATAATGCGATTGAGATAATAATAACTATTTGTAAAACATAATACAAAATTGAAAGAGGCGAAAACTTGTGAAAGCTCGGTTATTACCAATTTATTTTAAAAATGCAAAAAATGATGAGTTTAATTGTCAGATTGATAAACTCAAAGAATTACTTGCTGAACAGGCAGAGTTTTTAGAACCTGTAGAATTAGGTTCATATCTTCCTGAAGCAGATGCTATTGTTTTTCCTGTGCTAATCGGAGAGGCCTATAAGCAGGTAGAAGAAATTAAAAAAATAACTAAACCTCTAATAGCACTAACTTCAGAGTTTGGAACTGTGGCGATGTGGGACTGGGAGATCATTACTTTCCTCAAAGCTGAGGGCTTGAAGGTTTTTGCGCCATATGACCTTGAACTTACGAAAGTCATATGCCGTGCATTTGGAGTAAAGAATGAAATGAAACATACAAAATTTCTTGTTTTTCAAGATGAACCAGGTGAATCCGGCATGCAGCCTGAAATATTTAAGCGCTTCTATTGGTGGGAAGACAGTTGCACTAAATTAATGGAGGAAAAATTTAAGATTAAAATAGTAAAAAAGAGCTTTAAAAAGCTTGCTGAGGATGCAAAAAGTATTCCAGATGCAGATGTGCAAAGTATACTCAAGAAATTGGACGTGAATAAAGAAGGTGTATCTGATAGGGCTATGAACTCTGCTCTTAAAATATATCTTGCTATTAAGCGTGAAATTGATAAAGAGGGGGATGTTGGAGGTGTTGGGATCAATTGCCTGAATGAATCCTCATATTCGGATACGACGCCATGCCTTGCCTATAATATGCTATTCCAGGAAGACGGTATTCTATGGGTTTGTGAAGGGGATACCATGTCCTTGATGACGAAATATATGGTTTATAAATCATTAAAAGCGCCCATCGTAATGAGCAATTTATATCCTTTTCTTATGGGAATGGCAGCACTCAAACATGAAAAAATTGATAAGTTTCCTGATATTCATGAACCGGAGAATTGTATTCTTGTTGCTCATTGTGGTTATTTTGGATTGACCCCCCAATGTTTTTCCTGTGAATGGACTCTTAGACCAAGCGCTCTACAGATTGTTAATGAAAACGCAATTGCCGTTGATGCCAAGATGCCTTTAGGAAATGTAACACTTGTTAAACTGCATTCATCGTTTGACAAACTGCAGGTGATAGAGGGAAATCTGGAGCAGTACGCCCAATATCCAGGATCTGACTGCAGGAATGGGGCCATTATTCGCGTGAGGAACGGACGTAAACTAATGGATTTGCTCTATTCACATCACAGCTGCATTGTTACAGGTCACAAAAGCGCTGAACTTGAACTGGTGGCAAAGGTGTTTGACTTAACGATACAAGGTGATTATTAAGCTCGCAAAAATAATATTATTTGAAGGAGATGGTTTAGTATGAAAAAAATCAATATAGGTATGATTGGATACAGATTTATGGGAAAAGCCCATAGTTTTGGTATTGAAGCGGCTCCTTTCTTTTTCAAGAATGGTATTCAGCCTGTGAAGAAGGTTATTTGTGGTAGATCTGAGCATCTGGTAAAGCAGGCTGCACAGGAGTTCGGTTGGGAAGAGTATAGCACCGATTGGGAAGAAGTTATTAATAGAGATGATATTGATTTAATAGACATAGCAACACCGACAAATCTGCACAAGGATATTGCGATAGCAGCTATCAAAGCCGGAAAGCATGTGTTTTGCGAGAAGCCGCTTTCTTTAAATGCAACTGACGCAAAGGAAATGCTGGAGGCTGCTGAAAAATCGGGTGTTATGCACATGTTGGGACACAATTATAGAAGAGTTCCAGCCATTGCATTGGCTAAAAAGATGATTGCTGAAGGCAAACTGGGAGAAATATACCATTTTAGAGGAGTATACCTTCAGGATTGGATTATGGATCCCAATTTCCCACTCACTTGGCAGTTGGATAAAAAGATTGCTGGTGCAGGTCCACATGCAGATCTTAATTCTCATGTTGTAGATTTGGCAAGGTATCTGGTAGGTGAACTTGATAAAGTTATTGGTATGGAAGAAACTTTTATAAAAAGGCGCCCGAAGGCTGCTGTAGAGGAAAAACTGAATTCTATGCTTACCAATGAGGGCAAAGTTGCCACTGAATATGGGGACGTGACTGTTGATGATACAACAGCTTTTCTTGCAAAGTTCAAGGATGGAGCTGTAGGTACTTTTGAAGCTTCTAGATTTGCTGGCGGAAGAAAAAACCATGAGAGAATAGAAATAAATGGAAGCAAGGGAAGCATCTCGTTCAATTTTGAAAGAATGAATGAACTGGAATACTGGTCAAAGGAAGATGACCTCGAGGTACAAGGATTCAGAACTATACTGGTCACAGAAGGATGTCATCCCTATATTTCAGCTTGGTGGCCTGCTGGGCACGTTATAGGCTATGAAAACACTTTTGTCAATGAATTTGCTGATTTATTCAAATGTATAAGTGAGAGCACAAAACCACAACCCAATTTTTATGATGGCTGGAAAAATGCCCAGGTATTGGATGCAGTTGCTAAATCAATTAAGACATTAACTTGGGAAAATGTAGATTGACAGGCGGGTTTGTGACAGCTTGTTTAAGATCCACAAGATTTATATTTAGCTACTAAAAAATCTAAATAAATAAAACTGTTATTATGAGGAGGATGTAATTATGAAAATCGGAATTGACAGTTATTGTTACCACCGATTCTTTGGTGAAGTATATCCAGGACAGAAAATACCCACAAAGAACATGACAATGCATGATTTTCTAAAACGGGCAAAAGAACTTGATGTGGATGGCGTATCCCTTGAGTCATGCTTTTTCCCAAGTTTTGAGGATAGCTGGCTTGCGGAGCTCAAAGCTCAACTGGACGAGTATGGTTTCGACAGGGTATATGCCTGGGGGCACCCGGATGGATTGGAACGTGGAAAGAACTGGGATGCTTATAATGACATGATCGCTAATATACCAAGAGCTAAGGCTATCGGTGCAGATGTGATGAGAGTTGTTGGAAGCAGTCTTATGTTTCGCCACGAACCGCATGAACCGCAAATTGATGCTTTAATCAAAATGTTTAAGGAAGCAGTAAAGGTAGCAGAACATTATGGAGTGAAGCTAGCGGTCGAAAATCATATCGATTTTACAGCTGATGAAATTCTTAGTTTACTAGAAGGTGTGGGATCTGAGTACCTTGGGTTGAATTTTGATACGGGTAATTTCTTACGGCTGCTTGATGATCCAGTTAGAGGGATGGAAAAGCTAGCACCCTATGTATATGCAACACATGTAAAGGATCTTTTTCCAGACAAGAATGCATCCCCTACGGATTGGTTCTTCTTTGCGGGCGTACCTGTAGGCAGAGGGCTGATTGACAACCAAAAATTGGCGGAATATTTGCATAAAGCTGACTTCAAGGGTTTTCTAGCAGTGGAAATTGACTGCCCACATACCGAATGGACTGACTTAGAGGATGAGGCTGTTGCTATCAGTGTAAAGGAATTAAAGAAGATTGCTTCGGCTTATTGACAATAGTATGTAAGTGTAAGAATTCCAAATTAATGATGTTTTTAGTCTATGTAGTATTCACTCAGACTCTTGTAGGCAGAAAACTGCCTTTTGAGAATAATCATTTAAAGGATGGTATAAAAATGAAGAAGATTTTATGTGTTATTCTATCTACTCTTTTCATTGTAAGTATGGTTGCTTGCGGTAGTGCTCCAGCGGCAACAACTACATCTACAGCGTCAACGACTACAGTGGTTCCAGCGGCTTCAACTGATACAGCTACTCCTGCCGCAGACAAGCCACTCATTGGCATCAGCGTACCTCAGGCACCAACTGGATGGGTTGCAGCAGTTCAGTACTATGCCAACAAACAAGCAAAAGAACTTGGTTTGAACTTTAAGATCCTTGCAGCGGCTGACCCTAATGAACAAGCCAGCCAGATTGATGATCTTATCAACATGAAACCTGTAGCAATCATCCTGATGCCTTGCAATGACCAAGTTGCAGTAGCTGCTCAGAAGATTAAGGATGCAGGTATCAAGCTAATAGACTTTGACAGAACAATAAATCCAACAGTACCTGACTTTTACCTGGCCGGTGACAATTACGGAATAGGTGTTGAAGGTGCAAAATACATAGCAGAGAAACTAGGCAAAAAAGGTAGTGTTATCGTTTGTGGTATTGCTGCCTATGGAGATGCTGTTAATGGTGAACGTATTAAAGGTTTCACAGACACAATCGCCACATTAGCTCCAGATATTAAAATACTAGGTTCATATGACAGCGCAAATGGAGCTCCTGAATCAGGTCTTAAGACTATGACAGATGCTCTCCAGGCTAACAAAGTTATTGATGGCGTATTCTCAATAGATGATGAACTATCTGTTGGTCTATATCAAGCAATCACTGAACAGAAGAGAACTGATATTAAGGTTTTAACAGGCGGCGGCGGAGCACAGTCATACTTTAAACTTATGGATCAAGCACCGGCTGATGTTTGGCTTGCAAGCGCACTATATACACCTAGCATGATCGTAGATTGTGTAAAGATGGCAGATGCCATTATCAAGGGTACATCTCCTGCAGCAAAGACAATTGTACCTTCAAAAATCGTTGATAGGGCTAATGTCAAAGACTATATTGACGCAGGTTCACCATACTAAGATTTTAGATTAAGCGAATAATCAAGTGTATTACAATGCTGAAATTCGGGAGTGTTAAATTTCCGAATTTCAGTGTAACTTAATCACGAGAGGTAAGAAATATGTCTGAATATGCTTTGAAAATGACAGGTATCAACAAGAGTTTTGACGGTATTCAAGTACTTAATAATATTGAAATTGCTGTAAAATCGAGTGAGATACACGCGCTTTTGGGTGAAAATGGCGCTGGTAAGTCCACATTGATGAACATTCTGGGAGGTGTGCTACTTGCAGATAGTGGCATAATCGAAGTTGACGGTGAACAAGTCAATCTTCACACACCTAGTGAGTCACAGCATCACGGTATTGCTTTTATACACCAGGAATTAAATGTTGTAAACGATTTGCGCGTATATGAAAATATGTTTTTGGGCTATGAAGTACATAATAAATTTGGGCACTTAAACGCACAAGAAATGATAAAACAATCTCAAGAGATATTCAATTATATGAATATTAAGGTAGACCCGAAAGCTGTGGTAGGTGATTTAGACGCCTCCTACAAACAAATCATTGAGATAGCGAAAGCGCTTCTTCGAAATGCAACGATAATAATAATGGACGAACCAACCACATCACTTACTCATGTCGAAATCGATAATATTTTCAAAATCATGAGAACGCTAAAAGAAAAAGGTGCAACTATAATATTTATTTCTCATAAATTGGGGGAAGTTGTAGAAATTTGTGATCGTTTCACTGTTCTAAGAAATGGCGAGAAAATAGTAGTTGAGGATGTTCATGGACCCAATGGTACAGTTTCGGCAGAGACAATTGCTCGATATATGGTTGGGCGTGATGTTCTTGATGCTAATATTTTCGAAAAGCACGATGTTGGTGATGTAATTATGGAAGTGAATAACCTATGCTGTAGCCCATATATTAAAGATGTTTCATTTAATATAAGAAAGGGTGAAATACTGGCTTTTACAGGCCTCTTAGGTGATGGACGTACAGAACTAGCTAGAGCCATTTTTGGTGATATGAAAATTGAATCTGGGACAATAAAAGTAAATGGAGAAAAAATAACAAATAAAAGCCCTGAAAAGGCAAAGAAAATGAAATTTGGATACTTACCTGATAATAGAAAAGAAAATGGCATTGTTAAAGATCTTACAGTTGCAGAAAATATTACACTTTCAACCCTTGAGAGATTTCAGAAAAAATTCAAACTTAACCTCAAGGAAGAAAAAAGTGTTGCTAAACAATATGTTAGCTCATTGAGTATAAAGATACCATCCCTAGATGCTAATATAACTAGTCTTTCGGGCGGTAATCAACAAAAGGTTGTTCTTGCTAAATGGCTTCATGTGAAACCAGATATAATGATTCTTTCCAATCCAACTCAGGGTGTTGACGTCGGAGCAAAAAAAGAAATATATGGCCTTATAATGCAATTGGCCAAAAGCGGTGTAGCAGTCATGGTAATGACAGGTGAAGCGCAAGAAGTTTTGAAGATTTGCGATAGAGTATGTGTTATGTATCACGGTGTAATCAAAGCCGAACTTAGCAGAAATGAATGTTGTGAAGAATCGCTTATGATATTGTCAACCGGCGGTTCAATAGATTAATTTTAAAGGTGGGTGAACATGTTGGATGCCAAGAGCAGTGTAATCGATTCCAAAGTGTCTCAATTATGGAAGAAGATATGGGGACAATATAGTATTATTGTAATCTTTATAGGTATAATTATTATAGCATCAATACTTTTGGGCAGAACATTTTTTGATGGGCAGAATTTTTTAAATATTTTAAGGAATAACTCCATATTGGGCATACTGGCATTAGGAATGGCCTTTGTAATTATTTCGGGTAATTTTGATCTCAGTATAGGTTCGATGCTTGTGGCAGTGGGAGCATCAACCATTATGATTACCAATTTCTTTGGTCGCGTTTTAGGGCCTGATCTTGGGTTGCTCGCAATTATTTTAGGTATATTGTCAGCTCTGATTTGTGGTGCATTGTTTGGCTTTTTAAACGGTATTATCATCACAAAAGGGAAAATTCCTTCTTTTATCGTTACACTAGGATTTATGAGTATATACAGGTCAGTTAGTATGTACTTTATGAAGGGTGGGGGATTTTTCTGTGATGTTCCGGGTTTTAAAAACATTTCTAATACGGACCTTTTTGGAATAATTCCACTTCCTGTAATATATTTTGCAGTACTTGCTGCTATTTGCTACTATATATCTAAGCACACAAAATTTGGACGTCACGTATATGCTGTCGGTAGTAATGAAAAGGCAACGCGACTAAGTGGTATCAATACAGACAAAGTTAAGATCCTTACCTTTATAATCATGGGAATTATGGTAGCATTAGCTGTTATTACCGAAACCTCTCGAATGAACAGCATCAATGCAACATCTTCAGGTTCGGGTTATGAAATTACTGCTATTACAGCTGTAGTCATCGGCGGGGTGTCGTTATCAGGAGGAAAAGGTTCCATTGTAAGTGTTGTATTTGGTGTTCTACTTCTAGGTGTAATAAGCAACATACTAAATATTGCAGGTGTAGATGTTTTCCTTATAAATGCAATCAAGGGTTCGCTTGTCATACTTGCTGTACTGCTTCAAAAGAAAGAAGTCATCAGATAAACAGAGTTCTTGGATTCAGTGGGAGTATTAGCTACGTTAGATATCGAATAAAAACGACATATACATAAAGGGGCGTCTTTTTAAGACAGCCCTCTTTTAAAATCAGATATTCTATAGTTGTTTTGAAATCAAGTGATAAAACATAACAAATAGGAGGTAATAATGTTGCAGAATTATGAAATTAAATCTCAAAAGATAAAAGATGACTTTCGGAAATTAAAAGAAATGTCGCCTGGAGCGTTAGAAAAAAAGTTAACACTTTCTTGGAGTGTCTGGATGTTCGGAATAGAATCATTTGAAAATTCGGTAAAGAGATTAAAAAATTCAGGTATTGATTGGATTGAATTGAAGGGAGATCAACATACAGCATACTCGGGTTTAAAACTGCGGGAAGTGAAGAAAGTGTTGGCAGCATACGATTTGAAGGTATCAGGCGCGTGTGGAATGTTCTCTAAGGAAAATGACCTTTCGTCAAACAGTCCTTTTGTAGTTCAGAAAGCAATAGACTATATCAAACGTCAGGTGGAATTCCTCGCTGAAGTAGGCGGTGAATATTTAATTGTTGTTCCGTCTGCTGTGGGAAGACCTACAGCGATTGATTCGTGGGAATTTATAAGAAGCGCGTCTGCTTTAAAAAGCTGTTCTGATGTATTTGAGCAAACCGGAGTTAAAATTGCGATTGAACCTATACGATCAGCAGAGGTGAGTATTGTACATTCAATAGAACAGGCTCAACGATATATTGAAACAGTCGGGGATAAGGGAGTACAACACATAAATGCAGATACCTACCATATGCTTTTAGAAGAGACTCATATAGGTGAGTCTATTCTTAGCGCTGGAAATCAGTTGATAAATATTCACATTGCAGACAGTAATCGTGATGCTCCTGGAACCGGCATGATAGATTTCGACACGGTCATTCGAGCCCTTTATCTTATAGGATTTAATAAAAGAGGTGGGTATGTAACACCTGAGCCTCTTGGACCATTTCCTGATCCTTATGTGCTTTCAAACAGTCCTTGTAACCAAGAGATAATGGATAAACTCGTAAAAGATACGGTGAGCTATTTCCTGTCTCGAGAAGAAGAAGTTCTACAGAATAATTAATAAGTATGTGTTCTTTCCAATAGGTTATAGCGGCAAAAATTAATCCATATTTTACTATTGAGAATAAAAGTGATAGAATATAACAGAATATACAACTAAATGGAATATGGGTGATAACAGGTTGGAAATTAAATCAAAAGAACCATTATATGCTGAAGAACGCAAGTTGAAAATATTGGACTTAATTAAAGAAAACGATAAGGTGTCTGTCATACAACTTCGTGATTTTTTTAATGTATCAGGCGCAACAATACGAAATGATCTGCGTGAACTGGAAAGTTCGAATCTTTTAAAGAGAACCCATGGTGGAGCTATGCTCAAGAATAAGACAGGCTTTGAATTGGATTCTCAACATAAGGAAGGCTACCTCCAGGCAGAGAAAGAAAGTATAGCAGAGATGGCGTTGGACTTAGTAGAGGATGGAGATACCATTATATTAGATACAGGTACTACGACACTTGAACTGGCAAAGAAACTATCTGAAAAAAGGAATCTTACTGTGGTGATAAATGATATTCAGATAGCTAGGTATTTAGAGGAAATTGAGGATATAAATATTATATTTATAGGTGGAGCTATTAGGAAGAAGTTTCATTGTACGGTGGGAACGCTGGGAACTAAGATGATTTCAGAGCTTGCTGTCGATAAAGCCTTTATGGCGACAAACGGTATTTCTGTAAAGAGAGGTGCCACGACACCAGAAATTAGTCAGGCTGAGACTAAGAAGGCTATGATAGCGATTGCAAACAAAGTTATTGTTTTGTGTGACAGCAGTAAGATTGGAAGAAGTTCATTTGCACAATTTGCAGAAATACAACAAGTTGATATTATCATCACAGACAGGGGAATAGAAGATAATTTAAGAAAAGGGTTTGAGTCGCAGGGTATCGAGGTAATGGTGGCCCAATAATATTTCGTTGTTTAAGGAAAAGTTGTTATCTATACAACCTTTTCTTTTATTTTACCCGATTTTATTTAGAAATATTTTCAAGCTTCCACCGCGGCTAGACGCTAATATTTATTGACATATTAAAGGTATGATGATAAAATGAAAGCAAATGAAAATATATGAAAATATATAATAATTATGGGGGTGGGGTTCGTTGAAAAAAGATTATATTGGCGTTTGCCTTATTGGTGCTGGCAGAGCCGGAATGATACATGCTATGAACTTTAAAACGAGAGTATCAAACGCAAAAATTGTAGCGGTTGTTGATCCGTTTGAGGAAGCTGCATTAAATGCATGTAAGGAATTAGGTATTTCAAAGTATTATCTCAACTATTTGGAGGCTTTAAAGGATGATGAGATTGATGCTGTTGTGGTTGTTTCACCGACAGTATATCATAAGGAAATAGTAGTTGCAGCGGCAAAGGCGGGAAAGCATGTCCTTTGCGAAAAGCCAATGGCTATGGACGAGTTTGAATGTGATGATATGATTAAAGCTTGCAACGAAAATAATGTGAAACTGCAGATTGCTTTTATGAGACGTTATGATGAAAGCTTTATGCAAGCTAAAGAAGTTATTGAAAGCGGCGAAATCGGTGAAGTAGTTATGGTTAGGTCCAATACAAGAGGGCCGAGTATACCACAAAAATGGATGTATGACATAGAGAAGAGTAATGGTCCTCTTGCTGAAGTTAATAGCCACGACATAGACACTTTAAGATGGTTTACAGGAAGCGAATTTAAATCAGTGTATGCAATAGGTGGAAATTACAGATCTCCTGAAGCGCTTCCAGAATATCCTGATTTTTATGACAACGTTATAATGAATACGGAGTTTATAAACGGTATGCAAGGTGCTATTGATGGTGCTCAGGGAGTTGCTTACGGGTATGATGCAAGAGTTGAAATTCTTGGAGTTAAAGGCATAATTTTTTTAGGCCAAGTTCATGAAAAAACAATTATCACTTGTACTAAAGAAAAGGGAATGTTTAGACCCGTCATGAACAGTTGGAAATACCTTTTTAGAGATGCATACCTTGCAGAGGATATTCACTTTGTGGAATGTATATTGGAAGACAAGCAACCAAAAGTTACAGGACTAGATGGTAAAATGGCTGTCAAAGTTGTTAAAGCTGGTAACTTGTCAATCAAAGAAAAAAGAATCGTCGAATTAAAATATTAGGAGGAATGATTAAATGAAAGCTGCATATTTATATGGCGCCAAAGATTTGAGATTAAAAGAAGTAAGTATTCCTGAAATTAATGATAATGAGATACTTCTTAAAGTGAAAAGTGCTGCAATCTGTGGTTCGGATATTAGGATGATAAATAATGGATATAAGGGTATAAGTGAAGAGACTCCAAGAATATTAGGTCATGAAATAGGTGGAGTTATAGAAAAGGTTGGGAAAAACATTAAAAGGTATTCAGTTGGTATGAGGGTGGCAATTGCACCAAATATGGGGTGCGGTGTTTGCAACCAGTGTGTTAGTGGAAATACACATTTATGTGCAGACTATCATGCATTCGGGATAAATCTCGACGGTGGATTTGCTGAGTATGTAAAGATACCTGAAGAAGCTTGCAGACAAGGTAACATTATTGAACTGGGTAAGAATGTATCCTTTGATGAAGCGGCATTGAATGAGCCTTTGTCATGTGTTTATAATGGATCTCTTAAATGTGATATCAAACCAGGCGATACAGTACTTGTTATTGGTACAGGTCCAATAGGTATTATGCATGCAAAACTCGCAAAGATGGCTGGTGCATCCAAAGTGATGATAAATGATATTTCCAAAGAACGTCTTGAAGTTTGTCGTAAAATTGATAGTTCATTTATTATTCTTCAAAGCGAAGACCTAAAGGAACAAGTTATGAATGAAACTTACGGAAAAGGCTTGGATGTATGTATAACAGCATGTCCTTCCCCTCAAGCTCAGGCAGATTCACTTGAATTGATGGGTACAGGAGGAAGAGTTAATTTCTTTGGCGGACTCCCTGCATCAAAGGAAATTGTAGGAATCAACACAAATCTAGTACATTACAAACAGCTAATTCTCACTGGAAGCGCCAGGTCTAGTCTTTCTCAGTTTAGAAAGACTTTGGATTTCATATCAAGTGGAATTCTTAATGTCAAAGATTTAATAACTGCGCGACTTCCTTTAGATAAGATATCAGAAGGGGTACAATTAGCAGCAAGTGCAGAAGGACTGAAAAATATAATATATTTCGAATAATATGGTGTGGGTAAGGAGTATTGATGTGCAGCAAAAATATTTAATTGGTGTTGATATTGGAACTCAAGGAACAAAGACAGCACTTATTTCGCTTGAGGGGCACATTGTTTCAGATGCATTCGAGGCTTCAAAGCTGATAAGCCCTTCAAAAGGTGTAGTACAGCAAGAAGCGGATGACATTTATTTATCTGTTATAAATACGATATTCCAAGTAATTACAAAGTCTGGCGTAAACTCAGAAGATGTTCTGGGAATAGGTATAGATGCTCAGATGGCTGGAATAATGGGTATCGACAAGGAATGGAACGCAGTAACATACTATGATTCATGGCTTGATACTCGCTGTGAAAAGTATATAGAACAGATAAAGAAAGAAGCAGAGGATAAGGTCGTGAGGATAACGGGTTGTGCTGTAACGTATACTCATGGGCCCAAGATTCTTTGGTGGAAGCACGAGAGACCTGAAATATACAAAAAGATTGATAAGTTCATTATGCCAAGCACATATGTGGTTGGAAGACTTGCTGGCCTGAAGGCTGACGAAGCATATATTGATTACACTCACTTACATTTCTCTGGATTTGGCGATGTTGAGAACCTCAAATGGTCAGATGAACTTTTAAGCCTTTTTAAGGTTGAAAAGAGCAAAATGCCAGAAATAGTTGAGCCTTGGAAAGTCATCGGGGGGCTTACGGAAGACGCTGCAAGAAGATGTAATCTTATTGCAGGTATGCCAATTGTTGCAGGATGCGGCGATTCTGCAGCGACAATACTTGGCTCGGGTATTACAAAAAAAGGTTTGCTGTTTGATGTTGCAGGAACAGCTTCAATATTTGCATGTTGTGTAGACAAATACAAGCCGGATGTTTCAACTAAAACAATGTTGTATGCACGGTCGGTTATTCCAGGATTGTGGACACCTTTGGCTTACATTAACGGTGGAGGAATGTGTCTCAAGTGGTTTAGAGACAACTTGACCGGTAAGGAAAATATGCCAAGCTATACAGATCTCGATAGGGATGCGGAAAAAATTGTACCTGGAAGCGACGGACTTATGTTCCTTCCACATTTTAGTGGCAGAGTATGTCCGAATGATCCAAATGTAAGAGGTACTTGGATCGGATTAAGTTGGATTCATTCTAGAGAGCATATGTATAGGTCGATTATGGAAGGAATAGCGTATGAATACAGCTATTATTTAAAAGTTATAAAGGGCCTTTTGAGTGATGTGGAGTTTTCTCAGGTATATGCAATCGGTGGTGGATCGAAGAGTATATTGTTTAATTCAATAAAGTCGGATGTATTAGGAATTAAATATTCTACACTAAATGCAAGTGACACGGCAGTAATAGGCAGTGCCGTTATTGCTGGATATGGTGTTAAGGCATTTAGTAATATGGAAGAAACCGTCGACAGGTTTATAAGAATAGAGAACCAGATTGAACCAAACATTCAAAGGCATTTGGAATATAAGAAATTTACAGGTCCATATGAGAAGGTTTTTGAGGCTCTTGGTCCTACGATAAAAGCTATAAGTGGTTGAAGATTTATTTTCAATGGAAAAAGCACAAAGAATACCCAATCCCCGTGTATAAGGATTGGGTATTCTTTGTGTTGACTATTAAATTATTTCCATTTGGAATTATCTATAATTTCAACCTTACCATCATTTTCTGTTATTAGCTTTCTATAACCCTTAGTCTCAATTGTTCCATAATCATGGCCAGCATCAGACCTAAATACGAAGAAGGTTACTAGAGTTTCAGTGCCTACATTAATACTTCTATGCGCCCATCTTTGCGGAACGTATACAGCTTTGCCAGGAGTCATCTCTTGTGCCTCCCAATTTCCTTCGGGGTCTTCCAACAGCATATAACCCTTGCCGCTTAAACAGTAATAAACTTCTGCTGTTTCAAGGATTGTATGGAAGTGTCCCTTGGTCATAAAATACTCATTTCCTACTTTGCCGGGATATAAAATACTCGTACCGAACAATAAATCACCTGAGGTTTCGGGAAGACTAAGCTCGAAGAATTCATAAATTAGAGTATCTTCTTTTTTAATCATTTCTTCTAGTGCTTTCTCATCTGAGAACATTCCTCTCATATTGGAAAGATATCTCTTAGTTGGTTTCTTGTCGTTAGACAGTCCGCTTTTGAGATCAAAATACATAGTAAATGGGTCTACCTTCATATCTTTATTCAATTTATTTTCCTCCTCTTAAATCGTTTGCAATTTTTTCACATTCGTCAAAGACTTTACCAGTAATATCTACATGGAACACCTCTGCTATAACCTGTGTCCAACCATGAACAAAATAGATCCAGCCATCTTCAACATGAAGGTTTTTGGCTTCCTTTTGCTTTAATGCCTGGTACATGAATAAAAGGTCACCCCTGTAGTTGATTTCCCAAACGAGGCTGTCTATAGGAAATTCACATTGGTCTGATAAAGGTGATCCAGGTCTATCTTTACCTAAACCAGTAGCGTTAACAATTACAGAATGAGGTTTTAACTTCTTCAAGATTGCATCATTTTGTGTAGATTCAGGAGTAAGATAAAATTCAGCAGGAACATTGGGGGCAATTTTCTTGACGATTTTTTGAATTTCATCAAGTCTTGGTTGACTTCTATTTCCAATAATTAATTTGGAAGGTATGTTATCGCCCTTGTTCTCATTTAAAAGGTAGGAACTCATAGCTATAGCGCTTCCACCGGCGCCCATGATAAAGACTTCTCCACCGTGCTCCTTCCAATAATTTGGGGGGATAAAAGCTTCAAAGGATAATCCACTTGAGATAGGATCCTTAGCATAGCCTTCAAGTCGGCCATTTTTCTTAGAAATTGATGACATTTCTCCAAACATTGTTGCATAAGGGTCAAGGTATTCAAATAAATCCTTTGTAGCATTGAACAAATCTATTTTGTGTGTTGTGACCAATGCTCCCAATGAGAGCTCATCATTTTTAATAAATTTTACAACCTCTCTATAGATTGCAGGATCAGCATGGATTTCGATGTCAATGCCTTTAATAACAGCATCTTTTAAACCAAGTGCCTTCGCCCATAGCGGGAAAACATCCATTATTGATGACTTAGTAGTCGTCACCCCGATAAAATAGATGGTAGGTTGTGTTGCTTTTGATGGTAAAATCATATAAAACTCTCCTCTCAAATTTTGGGTTTTATTGTAAATGCTTTAGCGGGATTAATAATAGTAAATTTTTCTATTATTCTTTCTGATAGGCCATAAGATTTGAGCAGCGGAATAAATTTAGTGAGAATATAGTCAAGGCCAATAGCTCCGCCATAGCTTTTCAAACGCTCTCGTGTTGTATCAAGGCCGATAAGGATTTTATCTTCATATCCTTGCTCAACCATCTTAATTATGAAGGCAGCCTCTTCTTCGTCTGAATGGTATTTAAACCTACCGATTGTATCAAATTCCATGTATACACCTGTTTTAGCAATCGCTAGTTGGAAATCGAAATCATCTAGCTTTCTGTCGATATGACATAGGATAATTGAATCTAAAGGCACCCCATGATCGGCAAATATCTGTACCTGTTCTAAGGCACCTTTACCTGCTTCTGTATGACTTAAGATTGGAATACCTGTATGTTTAGAGGCTTTGGCAGCTGCACTAAAAAGTTTTAGGTATTCACCGGTTGGACCGCCTAAATCTGATGCGGTTTTTATTATTCCCGCTTTTGCGGCAATTTGCTGAGATGGCATTGACTTATCACAATTTATGTACATGCCATGCTCAATCTCATTTCTAAAAAGATAAAAAAGTTCAGATTCGTCCATTGCATGAATCCAATGCTCCTCAGGATAGAAAATCAGTTTATGAAATCCAGTGGAAGCAATTATGTTGATTCCCGAGGAAACAGATGCACTATATAACTCTTCAGCCATTCTCCCACAGCCAATGGGCTGTGCATCAACAATACTTACACCTCCAAAATCCTTGTAGCTGTTAAGCTCAGATACTGTTTTGCTAAAATCATCGATCCGAAGCGAAGGTACAAGCTTTGCAGATTGACCGTCAGCAATAAATAAATGCTCATGGCTCTGACAATAGCCAAGGGTAGGGCTAGCAATACAATATCTCACTGTTTGAATTAAGTGGTTTAGTGAATCAGTCATTGATATACCCTCTTTCAACAAATTCTATGCAAGCATTTCCAAGAGGTTATGTGTTGAAACCATAGCCATTTTTTCAACTGCCTCATTTGTAAAAGCTCCAATATGTGAAGTTAAAATAAAATTATCAAGCTTTAACAGTTTGTTATCTTTCGGAGGAGGCTCAGAGGAAAACACATCCTGAGCTGCGCCCTTGATTAATGCATTACTAAGAGCTTTGTACAGAGCTTCTTCATCAACAAGTTCTCCCCTAGAGGTGTTTATTAAAATTGTAGAAGGCTTCATAAGGCTGAAGGCGTGATCGTTTATCATATGTTTCGTTTCATTAGTAATCGGTACATGCAGGGAAATAAAGTCTGAATTGGACAAAATCTCATTAATGTTTAAGCACTGAGTGATCTGATACTTACTTAGAAATTCGCTGTCACTAAAGTAAGGGTCATATATTGTCACTGACATTTCCAAGCCGCAAGCTCTTTTGGCGACCTCCTTGCCAATTTGGCCGCCACCGATTAGGCCAAGTTTCTTACCTGTTAGCTCGCACCCTATAACCCTATCCCAGCTTCCGTTTTTAACGCTAGTTACATTTTTAGGTATATTACGTGCCATTGAAAACATAAGGGATATTGCCAACTCAGCAACAGATATGTTGTTTGCTCCCAATGCACTTTTTACTTTAATACCTAGATCATTGGCTTTCTTAAGATCTATATTATCCATTCCTACACCATACTTGGAGATGGCGATTAAATCCTTACATTGCTCCAAAACTGTAGCTGATAAAGGATCAACACCTATTATTATTCCAACAACACCCTGCTTTGCGTAATTTATTATTTCAGATTCTGTCATTGTTCTGCCAAGATTATTTTCAATAATCTCATAGCCTTGGGCCTCAATTAGAGGATAAGCCTTATGTTTGTAGTTTTTAAATGATTTTGGAGTAATTAAAATTTTATTTGACATATAAACCGACCTCTCGTTATTTTAATTAGAAGTATATCATACAGCACAAGTAAAATAATTATGTGTATCAATGTTTAAGTGTAATTACACAATGCTGTGAAAACTTGTATTGCTTCTTTTTCTATGTTGCTTAATATTATTGAAAGTAAGGAGGAATTAGGATATTTATATTTATGCTTCATTTTGAAGAAATAACATTTAAATATTTTTCCTTAATCAAAATTTTATTTGTAATGTAATTATGTAATTACATTACAAATAAATTATAAACTATATTATATAAATTGTCTATAGTAAGATGAGATAAAGAAAATATGATAAATGCGCATATAGATTGTCTCAATTCAAGATTCAATACAACTAGACAAAATTAATAATTATATATATAATGTAATTACATAAGAACAAACAAGAAGTTGCTACAATGTTGTTTCCAAAAGACTAGTCATTAGTTAAAAGTATACCTATGCCACTGCTTATTAGATTAGGAATATAAGAAAAATGTATATATGGGATTGCTGTTGAAAATTAGGATAAACATTGAGGATAGTTAGAAATAAAATATACTAAATGTAAAGGGGAATTTGTATTATGAATAATTTTGAATTTTGTAATCCAGCAAAAATTATTTTCGGAAAAGGAACTGAAAATCAAGTTGGTAAGTTGGTAAAAAAATGTGGTGGAAGTAAAATATTATTGCATTACGGTGGAAGCTCAATAAAGAAAAATGGATTATATGATAGTGTAGTAAAATCTTTAAAGGATTCTGGTTTGTTTTTCTTGGAATTAGGAGGAGTACAACCAAATCCAAGACTCTCATTGGTGAGAAAAGGAATTGAACTGTGTAAAGAAAATGATATTGACTTTATTCTCGCAGTTGGTGGAGGAAGTGTAATTGATTCTGCAAAAGGTATTGCAGCAGCGATGAAAAATGAAAAGGATATATGGGATTATTATATGTTCCATCCTGATGAAGTTATAGATGCTCTTCCAATTGGTGTTGTTCTCACCATACCAGCGGCTGGATCTGAAACATCCGATGGTTCTGTAATAACTAATGAAGATGGCAACTACAAACGACATATTGGATCTAACTGTTTAATACCTAAATTTGCAATTTTGAACCCTGAAGTAACATTCACCTTGCCTGAGTATCAAACTGCTTGCGGAGCTTCTGATATACTTGCTCATTTGATGGAAAGATATTTTACACAAGTTTCAAATGTAGACTTAACAGATAGACTAATTGAAGCAAGCATTAGAAGCATATTATTCAATGCACCATTAGCTTTAAAGGATCCTCAAAACTATGATATACGTGCAGAAATAATGTGGGCGGGTACTTTAGCTCATAATAATCTATTGGATACTGGAAGAGTAGGCGATTGGGCAAGTCATGAAATAGAACACGAATTAAGTGGAATATACGATATAGCACATGGGGCTGGTTTATCTATAGTTTTTCCTGCTTGGATGAAATATGTGTATAGGGAAAACATAGATAAGTTTGTACAGTTTGCCATTAGAGTATTTGACGTTGACTATTCATTTGATAATAAAGAAAGAATTGTTATTGAAATGATTAATAGACTTGAAAAATGGTATAAAGAAATGGGACTTCCTACACGCTTAAGTGACGCTGGGATTAATGATGATAAGCTTGTCGAGATGTCAAAGAAGGCTCTTGAAGGAAGGCTCTCATTAGGCAATTTTAAGAAGCTACAGTCTGCTGATGTGCATGAAATTCTTAAGCTCGCATTGTAATCTCAATACTTATGCTATAAATAAAAGCTATAATTATTAGAATTTGCTTCAAGTACTAAATATATCATTCAAATGATATATTTAGTACTTGAATATATATAAATTGAATTATTACATATACCATAACTTGAAATAATAATCAAGAATAAAGATCAATTAAAGTACAACTTAATAGTAAAAATTGATTGACATATCCGTTGTGTTTTGATATCATTTGGTAGTAAGGTACTTATGTAATTACATAGTAATATTCGATTCTTATTAAATTAATAGATGGAGAGACAATGGGTGTGCTCAATGGTTTAATTAATAAAGATATTCCAATTCCCTTGTATTATCAACTTAAAGAAATAGTGCTCAAAGAAATTACAGATGGGAAAATTAATGCTGGCGATTACTTACCTACTGAAAATAAATTTGTAGAAGCATATAGCATTAGTAGGTCTACAGTTAGACAAGCAATGAGTGAATTGGTAAATGAGAATTATTTATTTAGGTATAAGAGTAAAGGAACTGTAGTTTCTACTCCTAAAATCCCACAAGAGTTTGTAAATATTATAGAAACCTACGAAAATCAAATGAAAAAGTTAGGGTTTAAGCCCAAGACTAAGGTTATTTGTTTTGAAGTAGTAACTGCATCGGCTGTTGTAGCAAATAGATTAAACCTTAAGGTTGATGAAAAGGTAATTCATCTCGAACGTTTAAGATATGCAAATGAGGAGCCTATTGTTTTAGTTGAGACTTTTTTGCCTTTTGAAATTTGTGATTTTCTTATGGAACATGATTTAGTAAGTGAATCCTTATACAAGATACTCTCAAAAAAGTACTCATCAGCTGTAGTCCGGGTAGAAAGGACTATAGAAGCTATTAACTCAGAGTCAAGGGAGTCTAAGCTCCTTATGATAGAGAAAGGGCATGCAATTCAAAAATTTCAGACCATAGGATATAATTCTTTAGGACGAGAAATAGAGTATTCAGTGGCTAAATATCGAGGAGATAGAAATAAGTTTAGGGTTAAGGCAACAATTTAAAAAAAATTTTGTGGTAATGTAATTACATTCTTATGTAAAATCGTATAAAATTATGCAAGTATCTTAAAAAAATTAATAATACAAACTTTATATAAACTAATAAAAAATAATACATTTATGAACACTTCGAAAATAATTATGGAAGGGAATTATGTATATGTACAAGCCATCATGGAATTCAATACAAAATCATAATACTCCGCAGTGGTTTAAGGATGCAAAGTTCGGTATTTATACTCATTGGGGAGTGTATTCAGTACCTGCGTGTGGACCTAATGCAACGTGGTATGGTTACAATATGTATAGAGAAGGATCACTTCAAAATATTTATCATGTGAATAAATATGGTGATCCGTCGAAATTTGGTTACAAAGACTTTATTCCAATGTTTACAGCTGAAAAGTTTGATGCAGATCAATGGGCTGAAATCATTAAGAACTCTGGAGCAAAGTTTGCCGGTCCCGTAGGAGAACATCATGAAGGTTTTACTATGTGGGATACAAAATATAGCCAATGGAATGCTAAAAATATGGGGCCTAAAAGAGATATTGTTGGTGAGTTAGCTAAATCAATCAAAAGTAATGGATTCCGAAAATCTGCGTATGAAATTTTTACGCAGATTTTTTGCTAAATTCATCTAAATTTCTTTTGCTTCTTACGATGAATCCTCAAATCTCCATCCAAAT
>Ga0209430_1000598_pt1 | contig 35078 bp, 31 predicted proteins | sample BarGraIncub1133A_FD_184504 | JGI IMG/M metagenome (GOLD analysis project Ga0209430, IMG submission 184504) | Arctic peat soil microbial communities from Barrow, Alaska - Barrow Graham LP Incubations 11-33A (SPAdes) (version 2) | ecosystem: Environmental > Terrestrial > Soil > Wetlands > Peat... | reverse complement strand
TATTTTGTTATATCATGTTGTAGCAAAAACCTATAAATAGTTGGAGGAGCACAGAAGGTCTTTATTTGATACTTCTCTATCTTCTCAAGCAATTTACAGGGGTCAAATCTCTCCATATCATAAAGGAACTGCACAGCTCCACATATCCACTGTCCATACAGCTTACCCCATCCAAACTTAGCCCAGCCAGAGTCAGCTACCGTAAGATGCAACCCATTTTGCTGAACTCTCTGCCAATATTTAGCTGTGACAATATGCCCCAAAGGATATGTAAAGTCATGAATCGCCATTTTTGGCATACTAGTTGTACCCGATGTGAAATAAATAAGCATTGGGTCACTGTTTTCGGTAGCCAAAGTGCCTACTGGTCTGTTCCAGCAATCAGAAACCAGCTCTATTTCACTATCAAAATTTGACCAATTCTCTCTTGCCCCTCCAACGAGGATATAGGTCTCAACTGTTGTTGAATCCTGCCTTGAGCTCTCTACATGCTCAATAATACCTGTATCATTAAATGCTACAATGGCCTTAACCTCTGCCGCATTATTTCGGTATACGATATCCTTCTTCATAAGCTGGTTTGTGGAAGGAATAAATATTGCTCCAATTTTTGAAGCAGCAAATGCAAAAAAGTAAAACTCAAACCTTCTTCTCAATATGAGCATTATTTTATCGCCTTTACTTATACCCAATGATGTAAGGTAATTTGCTGTTTTATCTGACCAATACTTTAAATCACTAAAGGTAAACCTTTTCTCATTTTCATCATCATCACACCAAACAAGAGCAAGTCTTTCAGGCTCATTTTTTGCATATTCATCTATTATGTCATAAGCGAAGTTAAAGTTCTCAGGAACATTAAGTTTAAAATTCTTACAAAAATCTTCATAGGAATCAAATTCAGTTTTTTCTAAATAACGTGCTTCCAAGCTCATTTGTACATCCTCCAATATTATTTTAAAGTAATATTATAGTTATAAATTTTGCTTCTTTTCCGTCTAATGCAACCATTTTGTGAGGAATTGTGGAATTATAATATAAAGAATCACCAGGCTCTAAATCAAAGCTTTCTTTTCCAATATCCACCCGCATCTTACCTTCTAAGCAATAATTAAATTCCTGCCCCTTGTGTGAAACCATTTTAGGGCTGCTACTAGGATCAAGTACAACAAACATAGGCTCTATTTTTCTGTTGGAGTATTTGTAGGCCAAGCTTTCAAAGACATACTGATCATATCTTTCAACCTTTAACCCTTCTCCTTTTTTCACAAAGCATATATCATGCAGTTTCGGTGACGTACCTGTTAATAGCTCCGTCATATCCACCTGAAAATAGTCAGCTATTTCATACAACATACTCACTGGAATATCATTAACAGCATTTTCATATTTTAAATAGTCATCTATATTGAGTCCAATAGCGCTTGCGACATCTATCTCCGAATATCCTGCTAAAAGCCTCAGTCCCTTTATCCTGACCGCAATATCCTTGACCTTTTCATTCATATATTAACCTCCGTGAGCCGCAATAGCGGCAAAAAAACTAGCAAACACCTTAATTATAACATAATAATTAAGGTGTTTGCTAGTTTCAAAATGTTTAAACATTGTTAAATTCACAGCAGAATCAATCTTTAACTTTATCCCTAATTGCAGGAAATATCCAAAACCCAAGTGTCATACTGATAAGACATGCAGAAATGCCAAAAAGAGATGGCAACGACCTGTAAAATAAATCCTGAAAGGTCACCTCTGGTGCATTTTCTAAGAATATTGCAGAATTAATCACTATGAATGTAAAAAAGAATGCGATACCAAGCAGTTGAAATATAAAGTGCTGTTTTAGTAAATTTACAGCACAGCCTGATATCAATATTATAAAAAAAACTGCTATAGAGTATGAAAAAGCTGGTGACATAGTTAGCCTCCGTAAACTATATTTTCAATTTTGGTTTTAACTGTGCTGCATAGAACCTAATAAATAACGTATAAACATAGTCATATACTAAAAAAACAACTTCTAATAATGCAGCAACTATATAGATTGGAGCCGAAAAGTTTACTCCACCCATTATCAGCTCTTTTAGAAAGATCAGCCCTAAACCCAGACATATATTGAAATATACCAGCTTTAATATATACTCAATAACTCTACTGTGAAGCCTTTCTATATAAAGCTTTATCAGTCCATACACTCCAAAAAAAACAATAAAAGGAATTACTTCCAACCTAGGTATCAAAACAACCAATAATATGCTCGATGCTAAATAAAAAGTCCATCCCGCTTTTGTACTAAACTCAATAATAATAACGGCAATAAACAATGAGCTAATAGCATATAGAGAAAGTCGACTAGTGGGAAGATTGGCCGCAAGAAAAACACATATTACTGTAAATGCAAGAAGAATACCACTTAACGTAATCCTTTTTACTTTTTTATTGCTATTCATGTCGCCGATAACAACCTCCACAATACCTTATTTTTAGCAGCAGCCTATTAGATCCCCTCCGCAGCATTCACACATGGAATCTGAACACCACAAGCAGGTACACATATCACAAAAGTTTGGTCCAGCCCCATAGCCTCTATTGTTAGCGTTTCCACGATACACATTACTATTTGCATTCATCTTATTAAGTGCATCTCTATACTCATAGTTAGAGGGATCCATATTTACTGCTTGTTTCATATTCATGACAGCCTCATTGTACCAGCCTTTTTTCATAAATAACAATCCGCGCAAATAAAACCATTCGGCATTTTTGTTCGGAATGCTCTCAAGCAAAGCCTCTGCATCAGCTATATTTCCGTTGTTTATAAGCATCCTTACTTGCTTGAAGCTTTCATCGCCACCTTGGCTACCTTGGCTACCTTGGCTACCTGCAGCAGCACTTCTGCCACTCCAGCCATTGCTTGCTTTTGTAGTCTGGCCTTTGCCACTCACATACTCGTAGGCCTCATTAATTTCTTTGAGCTTTTCCTCTGCCAGTTTTGAAAGAGGGTTATCTTGATATTGATCAGGATGGTATTTCTTTACCTGATCTCTATATGCTTTCTTTATCTCTTCTTCAGAAGCTCCTTGTTTAACTCCAAGTACCTCATACGGATTTTTCACCTTTACCACAACTCCTCTTGCATAAAATTTTATCTGTCTTACTTAACATTCCTATATATAATATATTTTCTAAGATTCCTTTGTTTTCATTTGTAGCTAGCAGCTCAAATGCCTTAGCTGCCTCACCCAAACAATATAATAAAATGAATTCTATCTGACCCCTTATTTGATTTTTAAACTCGGAGATACCATCTCCACTACCATTATATTTAAAGTGCGTAAGCAAAGGATTGTAGCTTGCACTTTTAATATCATCCTCCAAATCATCGAAAGCATCAATTAAATAAATCCATTTCCCAAGATTATAACCCAACCATCTCAAAACCTGCCTAGTCTTATCATCAAGTTTATTGTAATCTAGTACCTCTTCCATTAGCTTTGCAAAAGGCTCAGCTGCAGCATCAATTGAGTCACATTTAGCTTTCTCGAGAAGTGAGAGATCTCCTAATCTTTTGTTTATTATAGCACATTTTTCTGAGTGTTCTACCATTAATTTTTTGTAGGATTTTTTCAGTACCGCCATAGCAACTAAAGCGACTTTGGATTTATCATCTTCCCACTTATCTTTAATATTATTATACGCCAATATTATATTTATGTCGGATGAATAATCAATAATTTCATTATAAGTTACAAACGACTTTTTAATGGGATGTACAATGCAACTTTCTTTTACCAATTTAGTCTCAATATTTAAGGTTGAACATAATAGCATCGCTAAAAATGCCGCATCATAGGTAAGCGTCATTCTTTCAATCTGACCATGCCTTTTCCCTATAGACTTGCATACTCCACAATAATATGCACGGTAAATATCATATTCCTTTATTTTCAGCTCCGGTTTCTCCGGCATAATATATCCGAACATTTTGATCCTCCAAATTATTTATACCACAAAATTATTACAAATCTATTAACATTTACATTCATAAGACGAGCATACTGACTTATTATTTTATTGAAGCTGCCTTCATCCAATTAAAAAGGCACACCTCCAAGTGTACCTTCTAATGCAATTTTTTATTTAAAAATTATTAATACAGAGCCTACTGCTTCTAATCTATATTCGAAGCACTATTCTTATCATAATTCTTTGAAAACTTAAAATAAATAATTATATACATTAATAAAGCAAAAAGAGTACATACAACTGCTAAACCAATAGCAACATTTATAGCCATTGAAGTGTAGCTATTACTAAAGCTTTCTAAGCTAAGAATAATGGTTGCGAGAATAGCAAAATAAAAGATTACTGTAGCCAATTTACCATACCAGTTCGCCCCTATAACTGTCTTTCCTTTTCTATAAAGCAGAATACCACCGATTACCATTAAAGACTCTTTTATTAAAACAATAATAAGTACAACAATTGGAATAAAACGATGCATAACCAAAAAAGCCAACGCCGTTATTTGCATCAACTTATCTGCTAATGGATCAAAAACTTTGCCCCATTTTGTTATCAGGTTATATTTTCTTGCGATATAACCGTCAAGTATATCAGTAAAACCACCTAATGCAAAAAGAATAATAGCAATAATATATTTTTCAGAATACATAAAGTAACCAAGAATAGGAGCAATAAGGAGCCTTAGCGTTGTTAAAACATTTGGAATATTTTTTCTCATCAGCACACCACCTGATTATATGATTTTATTTCATAGAATAAACCAGAACAGACTAAACAAGTGAACTTAGTTTATCACAAAATAATATTACAAAGCAATATTTTCTTCTACAGCATTTTGACATACTGAATTATAAAGCTCAGGAAAGTGTTTCTGTAAGTTTATAGGTTTTAAATCACTATTTGTCCAAACATGAGCAGTCTCACCAAGGGATATTTGAGTTTTCATGTCTTGCTCTTTAAAAACCTCATAATAAAAGTTCAATCTGGTTTTCGAGTAGCTTTTAATACTAGTTCTTATTACAATCCTATCTTCATAAGTTGACGAGCTAATGAACTTGCATTTCAATTCTAATAATGGCAAAAGTATGCCTTTTGACTCAACTTCAGAATATGATATACCGCATTTCTTTATAAACTCCGTTCTACCCACTTCAAACCAGACTGGATAATTCGAATGATGAACTATTCCCATCCTATCGGTTTCTGCATATCTGACAGTTAAAGATATATCAACATATGTCATTTCATTCTTCCTCTCGTTACGAACTAATAGCCCCGGGCAAAATAAGCGCGGAGCTATCATACATTTAACTCTATTAATATCCCTTTTCAATAATTACGCTATGTGCTTCTTCAATCTCTGCCTCAGGAACAAGAACTTCGAAGTAATTGTCATTGTTTTCATGATTCTTACTTATTGGTCTTAGTTTCACAAGAATACCTTCATTGGACAAAAGCTCCTGCAGCTGATTTGCAACTTCTTTGCTTTGGGCCATATATACCACTGTCCACATTGTTATCTACACTACCTTTCAAATTGTTATTCACCGCATTGAATAGTACCATATCTGCAATAAATAGTGGCCTTGCCCCTAATTTTTATCGCAGAAGTATTCTCAGTAAATTGTGCTAACATCAATTCACCCTTATCTAGCTTCTCGGTATGATGAAATTTAGTATCCCTTCCTCGTGTTAACCCGATAATTGTAACTCCGTTTTCCTCTGCCTTAATAGCAACGTACTCACCGGATATTTTATCTTCTAGGCTGTCCATTTAACCACCTCGACATTTATATTATATTATTTTACACCAAAAATCAATATTAAGCACTGTATTATGTTATTTTATACTTATATTTTTTTTGCCTAAACGAGATTCTAGCTCCCCCATTATAGTATTATTGACATCAATCCAGTATTGCCTATCAAGTTTACTAAATTTATTTTCATTTTTTTTATTTATGTAAGTGGGATTTGATCCGCTAAAGTATTTGAGCAGCGCTCGAAAAGCAGTTCCTTCCTCTTTTGAAAGCTCGTTTTCAAAGGTTATATACACTCCTTTTTCCTCCAAGCTTTTCATTGGAAAAACTTCTTCACATATTATTTTAGGCTGTTCATCTTCTCTCAAACTGAGTCTTCCTTTTACAATAATTAGGCTTTCCTGCTGTAGCAGTTGAGAGTACTTTTCAAAAATAGTTGGAAAGACTATCAATTCCATAGTTCCATACAAATCTTCAAGACCGATAAAAGCCATGAGATTGTTGTTCTTTGTTGTTTTTGTTTTTAGCGAGTTCACTATTCCCCCAACCGTCACTCTCATTGAGTCCTTGAGCTTTTTCATCTCTAGTTCAATGTCATCTGAGCCTTCCTCATTGCTATCAAAAAATAAATCCTTGCTATACAAATTAACATTTTTATTAAGTATACTTTGATATTCACTTAAGGGGTGACCCGAAACATAGAGCCCCAGCATTTCTTTTTCCATTGTTAGCAATACATTGGCAGGGTACTCCTTGATATCTGGATAATCCTCCTGTAGTGATTCCTGCGGTTCTTGCATTAAATCAAAGATAGACATCTGTCCATCCATATTTCTCTTTCGCGATTGTGATATCCCATCAAGGAAACGCTCATAAACAGCAATAAGCTTTGATCTATACACGTTTAATGAGTCAAAAGCTCCACTCTTAATAAGGCTTTCTATACATCTCTTATTAACATCACGCCCCTCTATCCTTTGGCAAAAGTCAAGAAACGAACTAAAATTCCCATTTTGCGCGCGTTCAGCAATCATACATAGTATCGCATTCTCTCCAACATTCTTTATTGCAGCAAGACCAAACCGTATTTTTTTGTTAACAACAGTAAATTTAACACTACTTTCATTGACATCTGGCGGCAGAACTTTTAAATTTAATACTTTACATTCATTTACGTACAGTGAAACCTTTTCACTGCTGCCCAAAAAGCTATTTAATGAGGCTGCCAAGAATTCTACTGGATAATAGAACTTGAGCCATGCCGTTTGATATGCTACTACAGCATATGCCGCTGCATGTGATTTATTGAATGCATAGCTTGCGAAATTCATCATTTCATCAAATATTTTAGTTGCTGTAGCCTCATCTACTCCATTTTTAATTGCACCCTTTACAACTTCATTTCCAGACTCATCTGTAATACCATGTATAAAGTTCTTGCGTTCCTCCTCCATGACGGCAACTTTTTTCTTGGACATAGCACGCCTAACAAGATCAGATCTACCCATAGAGTAGCCCGCTAGTTCTCTAACAATCTGCATTACCTGTTCTTGATAAACCATACACCCATAGGTCATATTAAGAATGTTTTCTAATAGCGGATGATGATACTTTATCTCCTTCGGCTTGTTCTTGTTTCTAATATATCTTGGTATCTGATCCATAGGACCCGGCCTATACAAAGAAATTCCGGCAATAATATCTTCAAGAGAACAGGGCTGTAAATCCTTCATAAACTGGGTCATTCCAGCACTTTCAAGCTGGAAAATCCCAACTGTTTTACCCTCACCAATCATTTTATAAACAGCTATATCCTCATAATCAATCTTCAGAATATCAATTTTCTTATTGTAACCCTGTTGCACTAGGCTTATGGCATCTCGAATTACAGTTAGTGTTCTCAGTCCAAGGAAGTCCATCTTTAAAAGCCCTAGTTCTTCTAGATACCCCATTGTAAACTGCGTGGTTACATTGTTTTCATTTAGCTGTAGCGGTACATATTCCACGATAGGCTCTTTTGATATAACTACACCTGCCGCGTGGGTCGATGCGTGACGAGGCAAGCCTTCAAGGCTTCTTGCCGTGTCTATCAATAGTTTAGTTTGTTCTTCTAAATCATATTTTTTCTTTAACTCTTGGCTTATTTCCAAAGCTTTATCAATAGTCATACCAATTTGAAATGGAATCATTTTTGCAATGATATCAACATCTCCATACGGAATATCTAGAGCCCTGCCAACATCTCTAATTGCGGCTCTTGCAGCCATGGTACCAAAGGTTATTATTTGAGAAACCTTATCCTTTCCATACTTTCTGATAACGTAGTCTATAACCTCTTGCCTTCTCTCATAACAAAAATCTATATCTATATCAGGCATACTAATTCTCTCGGGATTTAAAAATCTTTCAAAAAGAAGATTGTATTTTAGTGGATCAACGCTTGTTATTCCCAAGCAATATGATACCAGGCTTCCCGCAGCTGAACCTCTACCTGGACCAACCATAATTTCATTTTCTCTTGCATACCTGATAAAATCCCAAACAATCAGGAAATAGTCAACAAAACCCATTTTAAAAATAACAGACAGCTCATATTCTAGCCTCTGAACTATTGTAGCATCACAGTTTTCACCATATATCTCGGTCAGACCTTTATAGCATTTTTCCTTCAGGAATTCATAGGTCGTATAGCCTTCCTCCACAGTAAAACTCGGTAAATGAAGCTTTCCAAATTCCAGCTCGACATTGCACCTTTGTGCAATCTTAACGGTATTCTCAAGAGCCTGGGTTACATTTTTAAAATGCTCATACATTTCTTCAGTTGACTTAACATATAATTCATCCGTGCTAAAACGCATCCTATTTTCATCATTTACTGTTTTTCCTGTTTGGATGCACAAAAGTATATCGTGGGGCTTTGCTGATTCTTTTAATAAATAGTGGGCATCATTTGTCGCTACTAATGGAATACCCAGCTCACCCGAGAGCTTTATTAACTGTTGATTTACTAGATTTTGATCGCTTATGCCGTTGTGCTGCAGTTCCAAATAAAAATTATCCTGCCCAAATATACTATTTAACCTATTTGCAAGCTCTATGGCCTTGTCATAATCATTATTTAAGATTGCTGAAGGAATATCCCCAGACAAGCATGCACTAAGGGCTATAATACCTTCAGAGTATTTCTCCAAAGTTTCATAATCAACACGTGGCTTGTAGTAATAACCTTCTATAAATCCTAATGTCACTATCTTCATCAAATTCTTATAGCCTATTGTGTTTTTTGCCAGTAGCACCAAATGACCGTAATCAGAATCTATTCCAGACTGTTTATCCTGCATTCTTCTTTTTGCTGTATATACTTCACAACCTAATATTGGCTTTATGCCATTCTTTTTAGCTTCTTTGTAGAACTCAACAACCCCATACATAACTCCATGATCAGTTATGGCAACGCTGTCCATTCCTAGTTCTTTTACTCTTTGTACTAAATCAGTTATTCTATTAGCTCCATCAAGCAAGCTGTATTGAGTATGTACGTGTAAATGTACAAAGTTTTTCATTTCGTTCTCCCCAAATCTAATTTAAATCCTAGCTGCATATTCTATTATGCTGCATTCGTCATTTATTTTTTCTTTGACATAATTATAACATATCAGCATTAAAATTAAGTATTTCACTCTTTAAATACCAAAATAAAAGCAAAAATATTAAGTAATTTCTAGGAAATATATCCACATTTTCAAGCTTTAGTGATAAAATAATCAACGGGGTGGTAAATAATGGAATGTATTGATAGCAAAATGAATATAATAGCTAAGTTACTCAAGAAAACTGGTTTAATCTCTGTAGATTTCATTTATAGAATGTATTTCATGCCAATATTCGGCTCAAGGTTATACTTTAGACATAAAATTTCATCCTTTAGATCTTGTGCTTTTTGTCAACATCTTTCATATGACAAGGTCGTCAAAAAATATGTTTGTTCACATGGAGAGTATGAGGCTTGTAGCTCACTGATTCCATGCATTATACCTGATTCCTCTTTTATGTTTAGCAAATCGTATCTGGAGGAGGAGGAGCAGATTCCATGGCTGTTTAAAGAGTCCTGCTTAAATTTTGATGTTTTGAATTCAAAGAAGTATTTTAGAAATTTTCTTTCACTTGATCTAAATAGTAGCGTTATAAAACTTGAAGCATTAGAAGGAATTCTACTGGGTAGTTGCTCAGGCGAGATTCCGTGTCACATATGTGCATGTGTGAATAAAGAGGACTATGCAAGATGTACTCATGCACAAAAAGCTAATAAAGTAGGAAAGTGCGGTATCATTTATGACAATTTGAGCGAATGTTTTTCTACCAGCTCTGCCTTTTCTAATGTATCTTAGCAGTTGTAGACTCCTTACATATATTTACTGTGCTGCTAGTTTGCACCTTAAGCTTCATTTAGATTCCAACAAATGAGGAATCGATACAGTATATTATTTACTGCATCGATTCCCATTATGAATTCTTCACACCTAAACTATTACTGTTTAACTGTTATTTGATCTAAATTTAAATAATTAAGACTCCCCTTGCTGCTGTCATAAAGTAATGAAACAGTGTTATTGCCTACATTTAAATCAACCATTGTTGTAATGGTTTTATAATCACTCCATGAGCTACCCAAAGGGAAAGAAAGATTATCAACTGCACTTGCCCCATTTATGAAAAGGTATCGTGAAGCATATCCCGCTCCAGCTGCATATCGGAAGGTCAAGGCATATTTACCTGCCATCGGTACGTTTACTGTAAAATCAGCCCATTGTCCATTGCTGTTCCAGCCAGCAACATAGCCTGTTCCCAAATATCCCGAATTAGTTGATTCCGTGGAAAGACTGTGAAGAGTTCCTAGCTCTGCTTCATAAGCCTTTCCGATGGATAGGCTATCCAAATTCATATAATTCGTATTGCCTTTACTGCTGTCAAATTTAAGGGATATCGTATTCGCTCCGGCATTTAAACTGACATTTGTTCTCAGGGCTTTATAGTCATTCCATGAACTTCCTCCAGGGAAGGAGAGATTATTTATAACCCCTGCGCCATTGATATATAGATATCGCGAAGCCGTTCCTGCTCCTGTAGCATAGGAAAAGATTAAGGTATAAGTACCTGCGGTAGGTACATTCACTGAAAAATCAACTGACTGATTATTGCTGTTCCAGCCAGCAATATAGCCAGTTCCAGTATACCCTGCACTGGTTGCTTCTGTTGTAAGGCTATTTAGAGTTCCAAACTCAGCTTCATAAGCCTTTCTAGAAATCAAATTGTCTAGGTTCAAATAATTGGTGTTGCCTTTAGTACTATCGTAGATGAGTGAAATGGTATTGCTTCCTGAATTCAACTTGACGTTGGTGTTAATGGTTTTATAATCACTCCAGGAACTGCCTCCTGGGAAGGAAAGATTATTTACCGCCGCCGTTCCGTTGATCCTTAGATAACGTGAAGCTGCTCCTGCAGCTGCCGAATATCGCATGGTCAAGGTATAATATCCTGTAGTAGGAACACTCACTGTAAAATCAACAGACTGGTTATTAGCATTCCACCCGGCAACATATCCGGTTCCTGTGTATCCAGTATTGGTAGCCTCTGTTGAAAGGCTGTGTAGTGTCCCCAATTCCGCCTCATACACTGGCTCAACTACCATTTGATCAAGGTTGAGGTAGTTTGAACTACCGCTACTACTTTCATAGGCCAAATTAATAAGATTAGCCCCTGCATTGAGCGTTACATTAACCGTTGTGGTCGATGCCCAAGTACTCCAATTGCTAGTGCCACCAAAGGACAAGTTTGAAGCGGCGGTATTTCCATTCACTGTTAACTTTCGTGTAGCATTTCCTGCTGCTGCAGAATGTCTGAATGCAATCTTGTAAGTTCCTGCAGTGCTTACATTGACAGGAAAATCTATGGACGTTGCATCGGTATTCCAGCCAGAAGTATAACCTCGACCAGTAAATCCAGTATTGAGATTCTCATTGTTCACTCCATATCGATGCGCATTTTCAGCCTCAAATACCCCATTACCAATCACCAATCCGTTGTTATTATCAGGGGCTGTCAACTGCAAAATGCTGACACCAGCTGCTGCTGCGGTACTTGAAATATAAGAAGAATCCGGCGTCGAATTCCAATCATACCCAATAATGCCATCTGAGGCTCTCCTATGGTTAAATGCCTGAGTTGCATTGTTTTGTAAGAATTTTATGTATTGTGTTTGTTTAGATTCATTTGCAAATTTACTGAGCAAACGGTTGAAAAGAATTCTGAAAGCCGGTTGATCTGCATCACCTTCATAATTGCAGGTACCATCATAGCTCATATTATTAATATACCAGTCTGCAGCTGCCAATGCATTGTTTAAGTAGGCACTATTTCCTGTTTCCTGATGCATTTTATAGGAAGCATATAGGAAAACACCTTGATTATAAGAAAATTCCCACTTTTCAGTGACAACAGTTCCCGAACTGGCATAATTGACATAATGCATATTGTCGTATACCTTTCCATTGGCACTTCCACTATATAAATTGCTATTCACCCAATTATACAGGTTTGTAGCTTTTGTCAGATATGTACTGTCATTAAAAGCATGGTACAGCTTTACAGCTATAATAGCAGCAGTTGCATTGGTTGCTACATTTTTCTGGGGCAAAAATCCCTTGCGGTTCCACCAGATTCCGCCTCCGAAGGTTGTATCGTAGGAGTTATTGTAAATATAATCAAACATGGATTTCGCTTGGTCTTTATAACGGGTTTCTCCTGTAAGTTCATAGGCTCTGAGACAGCCCAAGGACCACCAGCCAATATCGTCATTGAATTGGTTATCCTGCCAATTGGGATATTGTGCAAAAAAGCCATCATAGACATCGGCTATCATCTGTAAATGAGTACTACTACCGGTTCGTTCATAAATATCCATTACAGTCTCCCATAGTTGGGCTTCCCACCAAAAATCTGTATATAAGCCACTTCCAGGCTGATAACTAAAGTTCTCATCTCCAGCATATCCATGAATTTGATGGTCGCTAAACCGATAAAAATAATTCATGCTGGAATCCCAATATGTATCAATAAAATCTTCAACTGCAGTATTTGCATTAGTTTGAGTGAAGGCATATGTCTGAACCTGAATCAAAGGGAAAATCACCATTGTCGATATCAAAATGATACTAAGAAAAAGCGTGCTAAACCTTTTAATTTTTAACATAGTATTACCTCTCTCCATTTTTTATAAAATAACACAAGACAAGTTGTTTCCGAAGAAATTTTGAACTTGATAATGTTTCAACATACCCTCCTTTCACTTGTTTTTATAAAGACGCCATCATTTCAACAAGCATAATTCCGCTGAGATGTGTACTAAGATCAATCATTTCTTCAGGTATTGTACTCCATGATTGGCTAAATATACCGTTCTTTGAATCCCTACCGTTTTCCCACAAAGTTCTAGCGTTTATTTCTATCAGATTAACAATGGGGGTGAAATCAGGGCATACCTTTATTAGTTCGTTTATATAACGTACAAATATTCCTTTGAATAGGCCACAGTCTCCATTTCCTTCATCTTTAAGCATACCAGTACTTGAGTCTGTAAGTTCATCTATTGACGCTAATGCAGTTTTCTTGGCACTTTCAATATATGAATAATCATTTGAGTATCTGTACAACTCAATAGCAGCTCCTATAAAGACGCCCTGACAATATGTAAATTCCCAATCCTTATCGATTTTACCGTTTCCCTCTCTGTTCAAGCCATCCCAAACAAATCCAGATTCAGGATCTACAAGGTTAGTTTTATTCCACTCATAAATACGTTTTGCCCACACTAAATTCTCTTCATCATGAAAACGTTGGTATAGCCTGCAAGCAAGTATTGATGCAGGAGCATTGGCAGGGGTATTCTTGTAATCGAGCTGATCCTTTTTCCACGCCATTCCACCACCCATATTGGTATTCCAGGCAGTTTTTATATCTTCCCATAAATCAAGTGCACCAGCCTTATATTTTTCTACTCCAGTCAAATCCCATGCCCTGAGAAGTGCTAGAGCCATCCATTCCATATCATCATAAAAATTATGGTGAAGGGTATCCCCATTGAATAGTTTAACACCATCAAACATTTGGTCTAATCTTTGCAAATATTTAGTGTCCTTTGTCCTACTGTATCCATCCACCAATACATCAATCACATGTGCATGCCACCAGTAGATTGGATGATTATTGTTAGGATTACTCTCAGGCAAAGCCTGATTCATAACTCCTATATCTGGATTCCAAAAGTTAGTATATAAGGATTCTTGAGCCTGCTCTGCTCGACTGTCCCATAAATTGTTATTTTCATTTTCAAAATCATTCATCGTGTTTGCACCCCTATCATCAATCACATTATTTGTTCTTTTCCCACAATGCAATTTCTGCATATAGCTCAACCATACAGGCTTCATCCAGAAGGGATTTGGGTTCATCTATCCTGCTTTTTCCACTCCAGTCAGGGCTTATTAGCTCATACTTATCTCTGGCATACTTCCATGCATAGTCTGCGTTCTCACTTACAACATTTAAATATTCATCATTCTTATCAACATTATATAATTCAAAATAACCTCTGAATAAGATAACATTAAACCATGGATTATTATCTGGAAAGAATCTATTTCCATCAGTGTCTAGAGCTGCAAAATGTTCTAAACTAAATTTAGCAACCTTCTGTGCTTCCTTTAAATATTTTTCATCCTTTGTAATCTGATATAATAACACCGATGCGTTAAGCATAGTTCCACTATTATAGGTATATTTTGTCTCCTCAATTTTCCTATTCAAATTAATATTATCCCAATAGTTTCCATCAGGTGCCTGAAGGTTTTCCTTAGTCCATTCATAAATTTTCAGACCCCAATCCAAATATTCCTTATCGCCTGTTGCATCATACAGTTTGAGTGCCATAACTGCCGCAGGTCCATTGGAGCAGGTATTCTTAGTCTCCCTAGTCTGTTCACACCAGTAAATTCCACCACCTAGTTCATCAGACCAGCCACTTTTTATAAATTCAAAAATACTTTTGCACTTATCTAAATACACTTTATTTCCGGTTAATTTATAGGCTTCATAAAAATCTATTCCCAGCCACATATTATCATCATAAAATCTGTCATCCCCACCAAAATCATAAGGATATGCCTGATATGCATTTGGTTCCCTCAACTTGTCATAATATCTTTCAAGTCCTGCAGTGATGTTTTTAAGATATTCTTCATATTTGTCTTTCATTTCAGGCAGCTTTCCTAATGCATTTACTGCCGAAAACATTCCTGAAAAAGGCCAAAGATATGATACACCTTTGTCATTATCCTGCGCTGGATAATGCTCTAGAAACAGATTTTGATCTTTTATTGAGTATAACTCATTTATTTTCGAATATAAAATATCAGCTTTTTGAGCATTGTCTTTATTCATAGTTTCACTCCTAATTGATTCATCTTTATCAACATTTTTAACGTTAGTAATATTTGTTTCTGTTTTGCTATAGTAACATCCATTAATCAAGATTACTAAAATACTTAATAATATTAAAATTGCAGCTTTATTTACTCTCTTCATTTTATGTTCTCCACTCGTAAAACGACTAGCCTTTTATACCTGCAAATGCAATTCCCTGTACGAAATATTTTTGTGCAAAGATAAATAGTATGAAAATAGGCAATGTTGCTACAATAGAGGCTGCCATCATTGGTCCATATTCTGTTGCATGATTAAAAGAAAACGATTGTAATGCCATCTGAATAGTGTACTTTTCAGGATCGCTTAGTATTATCATAGGCCACATAAAGTTATTCCATCCACCTTGAAATGTAAAAATAGACAATGCTGCTAGAGCTGGTTTTGTCAATGGTAAATAGATATTCCAAAATATTCTGAACTCACCTGCACCTTCAATTCTTGCAGACTCTGCTAAATCATCCGGCAAACTTAGAAAGAACTGTCTCATCAGAAATACGGCAAAAGCACCTGCAGCACCAGGAAGAATAATTGCCCAGTACGAATTTAGAAAACCTATACCACCAGATCCTAATATGTTATTTCCACCAACCATTGGGAAATTCTTTAGAAGAAGGAATTGTGGAATCATTGTAACTATACCTGGTACCATAATAGATGAGAGTAAAACTTTAAAGATGGCATTTTTACCTCTAAATTTCAACTTTGCAAAAGCATACCCTCCAAGTGAACCAAAAAACAGATTGGTGAGAACTCCCATGGTCGCCAAGAACAAGGAGTTTCCAAAATACTTGGCATACGGAACTGTTGTAAAGGCACTTACATAATGTTCAAAAGTAATCCTTGTAATAAACCATTTTATAGGTAACGAGAACATATCTTCATTATATCTAATAGAAGTTAAAATAGTCCAGTAAAAAGGGAGAATCATGACAATAGCAAATATAGTTAAAATTAAATATAATATAGAATTCCCTATTACATTTTTCCTTGTATTGAGCTTCATTATATCTTTCCCCCTTTAATTTATAGAATTTTCCCCATTTATTTTCATATTGATCATGGAGATTGTCAAAATAATTAGAAACAATACAAATGCCATAGTACTTGCGTATCCCATTTGGAGCTCATTAAAGCCGCTTGTGTAAATAAGATAAACTGGAGTTTTAGTAGCGTTGCCAGGTCCACCCTGAGTCATAGCAAAGGCTTGATCAAATAGTTGGAAGGCACCTATCATTGACATCGTCACTACAAAAAACGTTGTAGGTTTTAGAGCTGGCCAAGTAATGTATCTAAATAGACTCAATTTATTTGCACCATCTAAACTTGCAGATTCATAGAGATAGTCTGGAATTCCTTGAAGACCAGCTAGATATATTACCATATTTCCACCTATCCCCTGCCAAACTGTTACAATTACAATAGATACTAATGCAGTACTACTATTTGCAAGCCATGTGGGACCTACAATACCAATATATCCAAGTATCTGGTTTACGATACCATATTCTGGATTTAACAACCAAATCCATACAGTAGCAGCTGCTATACTGGATGTAAGACCAGGCATATAATAAATTACTCTATAGGTCGTTGCAGCATATTGTATTTTGTTTAAAGCCATTGCTATAGAAAGAGATACTATAATCATGCTGGGAACATACATTAACACGTAAAGAAAAACATTCTTTAGTGTTATATAAAACAATTCATCATGCAATAGCCTTTTATAATTTTCTAGACCTGTCCATTTGGCCGGGGTAAGAATATCATATTGTGTAAAACTTAAATAAAAAGCCCTGAAGACAGGATAGCAGGTAAAAATTAAGAAAAGTGCCAACGGAGCTGCAATAAAAATATAAGCCATAACTTCCTGACTTCTGGCATTACGACTAATTTTTATTTTTTTGCTTTTATCTCTAATAATAGCTCCTTGAATATCAGTCATGTTAATTCCCCCTTGTTAAATTTATGGGGAGAAATAATTTCTCCCCATAAAATGAATACTGATAACTATTTTATAACATTTTCTAAAAGCACCTTATCTCCAAGTTCTTGAGCCTTCTTCAACGTATCTTCAGCACTTTGTTTTCCTTCTAAGAACAATTGTAAATTAGGTATTAATGCCTTTTCTTCCATAGTTGAGTAGCCTGAAACTGTAGGCCTTATCTTAGCAAATTCAAAGGTTTCAAGGAAAGGTTTATACAATTCATCACCAGAATAGAAATTGTCAAGTGTAGCTGCTTTTAGACCTGGTATATTCAAGCTTGTTTTACCATACATTGCAGCATTTTCAGGTACTGTAAGCCACCATTTCATTAATTCCCATGCTTCAGCCTTATGCTTTGATCCTTCTGGAATAACAAGACCAAATCCGCCTATACCTGCACCTTTATTGCCATTAGGACCTGCTGGAGGTGGTACTATACCGAATTCAAGATCTTTTCCATAGTTTTTGTAAGTGCTTAGCATCCATGGTCCACTATATGTCATAGCTATCTTTCCTGTTGCAAAAGCATCTGTACCTTTGTCCAATCCACTTTCAAAACCTACTTTATAAACTTTATCTTCCATAACCATCTTTTTCCAATAATTTAATACAGTTAATCCAGCTTCGCTATTGAAAGCAGTTTTCGTGCCATCATCTGAAAGCATTGAACCACCTGCTTGCTGTATCCACATACTGAATAATCCTGCATCCTGCATTGACATTCCTGCTCTTTCAAGCTTTTTCCCATTCCAAACAGTTAGCTTTTTAGCTGCTTCATTTAATTCTTCCCAAGTTGTTGGAGGAGTGGTAATGCCATTTTCAGCAAATAGTTTTTTATTGTAGAATAACGCTCTAGCATCAACAGTTAAAGGAAGTCCATATACTTTATCTTTGTATGTCAATTCTTTTACAGCTTCAGTATAAAAATCCTCCGCTTTCACATTGTCTTTTGTCATGTATTCATCAATAGGATGTAATACACCTTTGGGAGCATAAAGTGATGTCCTCCATCTATCCCAGAACATTATGTCTGGAGATTGACCCGAACTTGCTGCCGTCAGAAATTTTGTTATCATATCCTGAGTAACTACATATTTAGCAACTACATTGGTCTGAGACTCATTAAATGCCTTCATCATTACTTCAAATTGCTTCTGTCCTTCTCCAGCCCAATCTCCCCAATAGGTTATTTCCACTGGCTTGCTATCTGCAACAGTTTTTGTTGCTTCTGTAGTAGTACTACTTTCGACAGCTGATGTTGTATCTCCTGCGGAAGTATTACCACCACAGCCTGCTAATGCAACTAACATAGAAATTACCAAGATTACTGTTACTAGACTTAAAATCCTCTTTTTCATACATTTTTCCTCCATTTTTTTATATTTGCTAAATCTTCGTTATATTCGCTTTGCGATTACTTCGAAGTTTAAGCTACAAGTTTATACATCAGTTCTCCAAATAAAGAATTTGCCCAAGCAAACCATTTCCTTGAATAATCTATTGGATTGTCGGGATTAAAGCTTTCGTGCATGAAGCCAGTTCCTGCATCTGTTTGTTCTAGATATGTCAGAATTTCATCAATCTCTTCATTGTCCTCTGATGTCAATGCCTGCATAATCATACCTATATGCCAAACATTTCCACTCGTAGTATGTGGACTTCCTACTCCTTTTGCATATTTTCCTTCATAGTAATATGGATTATCCTTGCTTAAAATGTAGCGTCTGGTGTTTTTATAAACAGAATCATCTGAAGAAGAATATCCAAAATAAGGAATGGCAAGCAAACTTGGAACATTTGCATCGTCCATGAGGTTGTAGTTGCCCAAGCCATCAGTTTCATATGCATAGATATCTCCATACAAAGGATGGTGAAAAATGCCATATTCTTTAATCCCTGCATCAATTGCATCTCTTAAGCTTGCAGCTTCCTCATAGATTTCCATATCATTAAATACATTTTTGGAGATCTCCTTAATGTATTCCAGTACAACCACTGCAAACATGTTTGATGGAATTAGATAACCATATGTACACGCATCATCACTTGGCCTAAAGCCAGACCAGGTCATTCCAGTATATCCTTCTGGAGTTCCACGACCATTGTTCAACAAGGTATCAGATTGAGGACAATCTTTTCTTATAAAATTGTATGATGAAAGTTCAGAATGTTTCTGCTCCGTTTTCCAAAGCCTAATAATAGTGAGGATTGTATCTTTAAAAGACGTATCAAAAAATTTTACTTCACCCGTTGTCTTCCAATACATGTAAGCCAATTGAATAGGATAGCAAAGTGAATCTATTTCGTATTTTCTTTCCCACACCCACGGATTGTGATCTGTCAGATCAGATTTATGTCCTTGATTATTGGGATATTTGTTAAAAGCATTAGCATATGGGTCTATTAAAATATACGCAATCTGCCGTTTAATGAGCCCTTCAAGTATACGCTGAAACTCAGGATACTTTTCGCAAAGGGAAATGTAATGCCGAACTTGAGCACTTGAATCCCTCAACCACATAGCAGGAATATCACCTGTAAAAACAAAGGTTGTTCCATCGCTTAATACTTCTGTAGTAGTTTCTAGAGTATTGAAGAAACATTTTCTGAACATTTCAGATAGTTTGGGTCTATTTTCTAATATTGAAGCCTTCTTTTCATTGACTAGTGCTACACTTGAGATTAGTTTCTGTAAATTCATATAGTTTCTTCTCCCAAAACCAGTATAAAAGAACTGGATTTTATTAAAGAATTTCATCTCAGATCATCGATTATTTCTTTAATGTGATTATATATAACATTTCACGCTATGTCAATGAATTTGTTATTATTATTGTAACAAATATTAATATTTAATTTATTTGTATTATTTTTATTAGTTTGTTATAATATTTGTTATGTTTATTTAGTCTTTTAACTTCTTTGTGGATAGACCTATAACTAATTCAGTTTCAAGATATACTTTTTGACTTCCAAGCTTACCTTGTATATGTTCTAGTAACATCTTGACAGCTCTACTCCCCATTTCCATCTCTTTCTGCCTTATATGAGTGAAGGTATAATCTCCTATTTGATTAAAAGGGCCGTCGAAGCAGACAACTGCATAGTCATCAGGAACTTTTTTGCCTAAAGCTTTCACAGCTTCAACTACCAGCATCGCTAAATTGTACTCTACAACAAATAAACATGTTATTTCGGGATTATCGCACAAAACTTTCTTGACCAGTTCAATGTCATCCTGTATATTTTCTTTTATATTCTTGCCAGGTACTGTACTGGTAAGATTTGTTATTCTATAGCTATCATTAACAGGAACACCTCTCTCAGCATGACTTTTAACAAATCCCTCAATACGATCCTCAATAGTTGAAGTATCTATCTCAGGTGGAGAGATAAAGCTTACATATTTATGTCCCAAATCAAGTACAAAATCAGTTATTTTTTTTGCTGCTTCAACATTGTCAGAACCTACAAATGGTGCAGGAATGCCTTTCAGGCATCTATCTATCATCACAAATGGGAAACCATCCAATACCATTTTTAATATTTTAGGGTTATAGTGCTGACCATGTACAGGCATAATAATAAGTCCGTCAACACCCATTTCGAGTAGTTCATCTATAGCTGCTTCTTCTAAATCTTGCTGTCCATAGGTTCTATAAAACGTAAAACGACACCCATTAGCTGTAGCTTCCTTCTCAGCACCTGATAGTATATCCATACCGTATGACGTACCAAAGTCAGGTATAATTAAACCAATTAATAACACTTCGGATTTGGAATCATCCTTTACTTCTGTTTCAGGTGAAATAAAAGGTGCATGATTCTTAACATATGATCCTCTACCTGGAGTTCGATTTATATAACCGTTCTCTCCCAACATATCAAGTGCCCTTCTACTGGTAATCCTGCTCACATTATATTTCTCAGCAAGTTCCTTTTCTGTAAGCATTCGATCACCCGCATTAAGTTTGCCATCCTTTATTTCATCAATAAGCTCACTGTAAATCTGAAAGTATAGTGGTTTTTTTATTTCATTCATAAATATCCTATCCTCTTTATATTTTTTTAAATGTTATATACAATATAACATTTAAAAAAAATATGTCAACTCTTTTAAATTAAATATGTAATCTATAAATATTTTTAAGCTTTATACGAATTTATGGTAATCCTAGTTTTTTATATGGATAAAATGCACTTCAAAATAAATAATCAACCAATTTCAATATCTATCTTGACATTTAATACTGCTTTAGTATACTATAGGTATATCAAGTATACTTCAAGTATACTTGATACTACTGGAGGTTTACATGCCTATGAGTGAGATAACACGCAAGGATAAAGAACGATTAGCTCGGAAAAATGAGATTATTAAGGCAGCAGAAAGGATTTTTGTTCAGAAAGGTTTTGAAAATTCCACAATGGATGATATTGCAAAGGAAGCCGAGTTTACTAAAAAGACTATATATACTTATTTCAAAAGTAAAGAAGAATTATACTATGAATTAATGCTAGTAGGTTTCAAAACTTTAAATGCTTTATATGATGAAGCTTTGATTGAGAATGTTGCATTAGGAGAAATAGAAAAAATTAAAAAGATAGGTTATTCCTTTATTGAGTTCAGTAGAAATTATCCTGGATATTTTAAAGCAATTTCAGATTATAAAACTAAAGATTTTGATTTTGAAGAGAATGAAAACAATTCATTAGTTAAGGATTGTTATTTTGCTGGAGAGTATTCTTTTGAGCTTCTTAGAAACTGTATTATTTCTGGAATTAAAAAAGGCGAAATATTAGATAAAGCTGATCCTAATATAGTTTGTCTCATTCTTTGGTCAACCATGGTAGGTATCTCTAGCTTAATGAACAAAAAAGAGAAATATTTAAATGTCTATTTTAATAAAGGTATTGAAGAAATAATGGAAACTGGATTTGAAATGCTTTTAAATTCATTAAAGAAAACTTAGTTACACTTATACTTGCAAAAGTGTAAAAAAATAAGGAGATTGAGACTATGAGTAATTTTAAAAAAATAATATTGGGTACTACTATCATTGTTGTTGTTTTGTTAGTTGGGATTTTCGGAGGAAAATATTTGTTTTCTGTGCAAAAGTATAAAACAGTATTTAAAGAATTGAAAATTAGCAGTGTAGATTTATCTAAGGTCTCAGAGGGTAACTATATTGGTTCCTATGATACTGAGTTTGTAGGTGCTAAAGTTTCTGTTACAGTTAAGGATCATAAAATTACAGATATTGTTTTAATAGAGCATAAAACTGAAAGAGGAAAACTAGCAGAAGTCATTCCAGAAAAAGTTTTGGAATCCCAAAGTTTAGATGTAGCTGCTATTTCAGGGGCAACAGATAGCAGCAAAGCAATTTTGAAGGCTATTAAAAATGCGCTAAAATCCCACAAAGAATAAAAAAATGTACACATACAGGTAGGATTTATGTTTTTGCGCTGATAAATCGCTATGAACATTTTCTTCCTATATGGGTACATTTTTCATATATAAGGCATCTTCAAAAAAATAACAAACCGATATGCTCATCTATTTGACTTGTTATTTTCTTTCAGATGCCCAATTCAATCACTTACAATTATTTTTTTCTGGTGTTTTACTTACTCATTAGCACCGCAGCATTTTTTATACTTTTTGCCACTTCCGCATGGACATGGGTCATTTCTCCCCACTCTATTCTTGTTTGTAACTGGTTTTTTAGGTTCATCTCCATGGCTTGCATTTGCAGGCTCAGCAACCTTTTCACGTTGTGGAGCGTGCTCTTTGTCAATTCTTGATCTTACAAGTAATTTAATTGAATCTTCTTGTATATTCTTTATCATTTCTTCAAACATCTGGAAGCCTTCAAACTTATATTCAACGACTGGATCTCTTTGTCCGTAAGCTCTAAGACCTATTCCATTTTTTAGCTGATCCATTGCATCTATGTTATCCATCCATTTTTCATCAACAACCTTCAGCAGAACCACTCTTTCAAGCTCTCTCATGAGTTCAGGGGTAATATCTTGTTCCTTGAAAACATATATTTTCTCAACAATGTCCATAAGCTTTTCTTTTAAAGCTTCCTTATCAATTGTCTTAAGCTCTTCCGCGCTTATTTCCAAGGCACCCGTTGGTAGAAAAATATTTTCAAGATAATTTGTCATTGCATCCCAATCCCAAACGTCTGCATATTGGCTTTCAGTGCAATAACTCGCTATAACAGAATCTATAACGCCCTCGAACATTTTAATAAATGCATCTCTAAGGTTTTCTCCATTAAGAACAGTTTTTCTCTGTTTATAAATAATTTCTCTTTGTGTATTCATTACGTCATCATATTGCAGAACTCTCTTACGAACGTCAAAGTTTCTTCCCTCAACCTTCTTCTGAGCGTTTTCTATCGCATTTGACAGCATCCTGTGTTCAATTGGCTGATCATCTTCCAAACCAAGAGCATTTACAATGCTAGTTAATCTTTCAGAACCAAAAAGTCTCATCAAGTCATCTTCCAACGATATATAGAACCTTGAAGAACCTGGGTCTCCTTGACGTCCAGAACGACCTCTGAGCTGATTGTCTATACGCCTTGATTCATGTCTCTCAGTACCTATGATATGGAGACCACCTGCTTCAACAACCTTCTCACGGTCTATATTTGTTATTGCTTTAAATTTATCATTCAATTGGCTAAATTTGCTTCTTGACTCCAAAATGAGTTCATCAGTTGTTTCATTGTAGCTTGTAGAAGCGCTGATTAATTCTTCTAAATAACCCATTTTCCTCATCTCTTGCTTTGCCATATGCTCTACATTACCGCCAAGAACTATATCTGTTCCTCTACCTGCCATGTTTGTAGCAATAGTAACAGCCCCGAACTTACCTGCTTGAGCGATTATCTCTGCTTCTTTTTCATGATACTTTGCGTTTAAAACCTGATGAGTAATGCCTTTTCTCTTTAATAGCGAGCTCAAAAATTCTGACTTTTCAATAGAAATGGTACCAATCAAAACTGGCTGACCCTTTTTATTGCACTCGATAATATCATTGATTACAGCATCATATTTACCCGTCTCATTTTTGTACACAACATCTGAGTTGTCTTTTCGAGCCATATCTCTATTTGTCGGAATAAGAATTACATCCAGTTTATATATTGTGTTAAACTCATCTTCCTCTGTTTGTGCTGTACCTGTCATACCAGCAAGTTTTTTGTACATTCTAAAGTAATTTTGGAAGGTTATAGTTGCAAGTGTCTTACTCTCTCTTTCAACCTTAACTCCTTCTTTTGCTTCAATAGCTTGATGTAATCCGTCACTATATCGTCTACCATACATCATTCTGCCGGTAAACTCATCAACGATAATAACTTCTCCATCCTTAATTACATAGTCCTTCTCATTTTTCATCAAGCCATGTGCTTTAAGTGCTTGATTTACATGATGTGAAATGGTCATATTCTCTGGATCGGATAGATTTTCAATACCAAAATATTGCTCTGCTTTTTTAATACCATTTGAAGTTATTACTGTGGTATGGGCTTTTTCATCTAAAATATAATCCTCATCATAAATCTCATCAGAATCAACTTTATCATCCATCTGTTTAATAACCTTTGCCTTCAACTTTAATGCAAAGGAGTTTGCCCTCTTGTACATGTCTGTAGACTTGTCACCTTGGCCTGAAATAATAAGTGGTGTTCTTGCTTCATCAATAAGGATGGAGTCAACCTCATCCACTATTGCATAGCGCATTTCTCTTTGAACCATGTCTTCTCTATAAATAACCATGTTATCTCTCAGGTAATCAAATCCTAATTCATTGTTTGTTGCATAGGTAATATCACAGTTATAGGCTGCACGCTTATCATCATTTTCCATATCATGCACTATAAGACCAACTGTCATTCCTAAGAATGAATAAACTTTACCCATCCACTCACTATCACGCGTTGCTAGATAATCATTGACAGTAACTACATGAACTCCAAAACCTGTAAGGGCATTTAAATACACAGGTAGCGTTGCAACAAGAGTTTTACCTTCACCAGTTTTCATTTCTGATATTCTGCCTTGATGAAGTACAATACCACCAATCAGCTGAACACGGAAATGTCTCATACCCAGTACTCTTTTGGAAGCCTCGCGAACTACAGCAAACGCTTCAGGTAAAATATCATCAAGCGTTTCACCTTTAGATAGACGTTCTTTAAATTCAGGCGTTTTCGCTTTTAGCTGAGTATCTGTCAGCTTTTGAATATCGGGTTCAAATGCTTCTACTTTATCTGCTATTGGATAAATCCTTTTTAGCTCTCTGTCACTATATGACCCTATTACACTCTCAAGAATACTTTTAATTCCCATATTTATTCTCTCCATTCATAAATGCATTTATTATTTATAAAAAATCTAACTCAATTTCTTTAACATAAACAGAGTTCTTGGATTCAGGGGGAGTTTTTACTCCCTCTAAATCTTAGAAATCGTTGTCCAGGGTCATAGCGCCGCTTATATCCCACTTGTAAAAGTGGGAGTATTAGCGGCGGTAGACATCGGATAAATAAAAAACCTTAATTTCACAATAAGGTAAACTGGTAACAAGAGAAATTAACAGGAAGCTGGTGGTGAAGAATCTGTAAGACTTAACAAGGCGCGCCTTGTAACAAATGATATTTGATTATTTAAACTAAAATATATCACAATAAAAATAGCTAAAACTATTGCTATGCTTGACATAGCAAAGAGTCCCAAACGACTAACTCTCTTTGAGTTATTTGAATTAATTGCATCTTGAGAAACTAGTTTAAAAAAGGCTACTGGTATGCCACTCTTGTCTAACGAATCTAGGTTTTGTGTATTAAGAATAGTGATAGCATTTCTACTATCCTGAATCATATCTAGATGAGCAAGATTAACTAAGTAGTAATCAATTAAATCAGCAGAATAATAAGCCCCACCCTCGGAAGCTAAAGCAGATAATATTATTATGCCTAAAAACAATCTTTTTAACATCTATGTTACCTTTCTTTCTCTGGCAGTCTATCTAATACAAGAGTATACCCATCAGCGCCATAAACTAGGCATCTATTTACCCTGCTAATAGTTGCAGTACTAGCCCCGGTCTGCTCGCAAATATCGGTATAGGTTTTCTTTTCTCGGAGCATCTTCGCAACCTCAAGCCTTTGGGCTAAAGCCTTAATCTCAGCTATTGTGCAAAGATCTTCAAAAAATATATAACATTCTTCCCTATTCTTTAAAAGTAAGATAGCATCAAAAAGGCTATCTGTATGTTCATCTATCAACTTGGAATTCATAATATAAAAACTCCTAACAACATAAACTGGCTTATAGAGATACAATAACAGTTTTTTCAAAAACAGTCAAGGTTGTTAGTATTTATACAACCTTGACTGTTTTAATAGCATTTTAAATTTTGTTTTTATTTTAGTGTTTATTGTTTATAAGCTCTAGAGCTTTGATGCTAAAGCACTACTTTCTGGCCACTTTCATGAGCTTTATACGCAGCTTCAATTATTCGAGTTAACGAAATAGCATCATTAATTCCTAAATATATTTCCTTGTTTTGTGTAACACCCTCTACCCATTGAACCAATGGACTTGGAAGAGATGTAGGTAAATTCTCTGCGACTACCCATTTCCCTTGTGTCGCTTCATTTGCATATCGTACATCCTCTTTGACAATTAGAGAACCTTTCGTACCACTAATTTCAAGAGTAAAAGGGGTATAGACAGTAACAAAGCTTGTCTCCGCAACGCCAATAGCACCTTTTTGAAATTCCATTACAACTACTACATTGTCTTCAATAGTTCTGTTGGTTACACTTGTAAACGTAGCAGAGATATTTCTAGGTTGACCTAAAAACCATTCTAGCATATAGATGGTATGTGCTCCCAAATCAATTAAGGCACCACCGCCACACTGCTCCTTGTTATAAAAATGCTGTGGCAACCAATCGGCAATGCTTCCATTATGTGCATTACGCACACGTACATAAGTAATATCACCTAATGCACCACTTTGCGCTATTTGTTTAGCAAAAATCAAATTACCTTTACATTTATGAACCAAAGCAATTGAAAATTTTACGTTGTTCTTCTCTATTGCTTCTTTAATTTTAATGCAATCTTCAACAGTAAGCGCAAGAACTTTTTCAGTAAAAATATGTTTCCCAGCATTTGCAGCTTTTACAATTAATTCAGTATGCATATTTGTTGGTGAATTAATAACGACTCCATCAATTGAACTATCCTGCAAAAGAGTATCATAATCTTCAACGAAACTACAATTCAACTCTTTTGACCATATTTTCCCTGCTTCTACGTTTTCATCCCACACAGCTACTATTTCACATTGGGGCAAAGCTAAAATCTGCTTTGCATAATCCCTGGCATGTACATGCCAACTGCTTATCATCGCAAGCTTCATAACACTTATCTCCTCCCAAATTCAACCTTTCAAATATCCTTATGCTACCTTTTTTTATGAAAAGTAAACTGGTTTACCAGTTTTTGCAGACTCGTAAATAGCTTCAAGTATTTGTGTCACTGCATAAGCTTCTTCAGGCTTTACAACCACATCTAGGTCATTAATAATTGAATCAATCCATCGCCTAGCTTCAATGATTGCAGGTGTTTCAGCAACTCCATCGTAAAAAGCAACACCCCCAGTGTTAAAGTCTGGTCTGATTTCCACAAGTTTACCAAATTCATCTTTATTGATACTGAGCCCGTTTTTAATTTGGGCACCTGCACTTGTTCCACAAAGTGCAATACTGCCTTCTGGGATAGGCTCTATGGTATTTAGTGCCCAGCTTGATTCAAGGATAATAGTAGCCCCATTTTCCATAACGATAAAGCCAAACGCAGCATCTTCAACTGTATGCTCTTTTTCATCCCAAGGTCCCCAAGGGTTGGCACAATCTGGGTTGGTGAGTTTTTTATATTTTGTACCTACTACCATTTTAGGTTTGTAATTATTCATCATCCAAAGGGTAAGGTCAAGTGAGTGCGTTCCAATATCAATCAATGGACCACCACCCTGTTCTTCTTCGTTTAAGAATACGCCCCAATTAGGAGTACCACGACGTCTAACTGCAAATGATTTTGCAAAATAGATTTCTCCTAAATCACCACGGTCTATAGCCTTCTTTAAATAAGTACTTTCTGCTTTATGCCTATGTTGATACCCAATAGTCAGTTTCTTCCCCGTTGCCTTAGCAGTTTCAACCATTTTCAAGGCATCTGCAGCTGTTTTTGCCATCGGTTTTTCACACATCACATGCTTATCTGCTTTGAGTGCATCAATCGAAATATATGCATGAGATTTATTAGGTGTACAAACATGGATAACGTCAATGGTACTATCCTCAAGCAAAGCCTTATAATCTGTATAAACTTTTGCATCTGGTGTACCATATTCTTTAGCCGCTTTCTCAGCTTTTTCCACAATCAAATCACAAAATGCGACCATTTCTACATTAGGTATTACTTTGAGAGAAGGCATATGTTTTCCATTAGCAATACCACCACAACCAATGATGCCAATTTTTAGCTTTTCCATAAAATAAATCTCCTTATATGTTTTTTTTATATCAATTTTCTTATTTTTAACTATGAATATTTTCAATGCTAGATTACCATTTCGCGGGAAAGAATGATATAATTATTCTACTCAAAAATATCAATTATTTGTCATGGCAGGAGGTCTTATAATGCTATCATTTTATGAAGAGAAAGAGATTTCCGATAAAGGTGTGCGATATCCTTTTAGCGGACACATCCAAGAAAAATGCGAAACTGGATTAATGGCACCCGCTCATGTACATGACTATATAGAAATCCTTTATTGTCTATCTGGAAATATCAAGATCTACCTCAATGGAAAAGGCTATACTTTCAGTGATGGAGACATAATTCTGATTAATTCTAGAGAAGTGCATAGTATTTTTGCAGAGGCGACCGATTGCCCAAACAAATACATTGTAATCAAATTTGAACCAGAAGTTCTTTATACGACCTCGAAAACTATTTTTGAAGCCAAATATGTTCTCCCCTTCACAACGAACAAATCAGAGCATCAAAAGCTTTTTACCCAGAATGAAATATCGGAAACGTTTATTCTAGAGCTTCTTCACGAGATCATTAAAGAATATACTCAAAAAAAGTATGGTTTTGAATTGGCCATTCGTACACATATTTGTAGAATATTTCTATGGATACTTCGAAGATGGAATGAAAAAGGCTACGATTTGAATACAGATTATACCCTTAACCAAAATACAATGGAACGGCTTCAGATAGTTTTTGATTATATTGATATGCATTATCAAGAAAATATAACAGTTGCTACTGTAGCACATCTATGTAACATGAGTTATAGCTATTTCTCTAGATTTTTTAAAATCATAATGAAAAAGAATTTTAGTGAATACCTAAACTATGTTCGGATCACAGCAGCTGAAAAACTATTAACCACTACCGATTTGAATATCACTGAAGTTTCGCAAGAGATCGGATATTCTACTTCCAGTTATTTTATCCAACAATTTAAACACTTCAAAAATATTACTCCCAAGCAATTTAAATGCTATATTAATGCGAAAAACTTCTCATCCATCCCAGGTGAAGCCTAAAAACAAATAGAAACATCTCCCCCAACGAAGCTGTTATGCGTTAGTATTTATCATCATATACTTTCTCAATTCTATCTTGTTGGATTAGTGAATACTAATATATTATGGGGGTTATCATTATGAATAGATTTATAGTAGTTATAACTAATAGGCGAAATTTAATTATATGCATAGTCGCAATATTATTTGTTGTACTTTCCGCACTTTTCATTGCTGCACTAGATTTTCCCAAAGTTATTGAAACAGACAATTCTCAGGCTAAGACTATTTTATCTCCAGAGAATGAAAACGCACTATTGAAGGATGTATTATCCAGTATTGTACCCTCTGGAAACAATGTTCTTTTTGAAAATAGTATTAGGGGAGTTGGAGATCAAAATATTAAATCTGATTTGACTAATGTTTCTCCCGCTGAGATTCTTAATAAAGGGAAGAATTTAGCGTACATTTTTGTCTACTCTGATGAAGAATATCTAAGGCCTATTTATTCAAATACGTGGAATCAATCATATTATCAAGGTTGGCTCTATTTGCCTAGAAAAATAATCTCTGCAAGACATAGTCTTTTCACATATGTCGGTGGTGTCAGTAACACTTTCGATATGGAAGGAGAGCTGGGCTTTTTCCCAAACATCACAATTGATAATCAAAATTACGTTAATTTTTTGATTTATAACTTTGATTTGCAAAATGTAATTCAGCTTGGAAATCAGATAGTAATTTCTGGTACACCCGTAAAAAAGGGGGTGCAAGTAATTTCTATAAAAATTGATGATGTTGCTATTCAAACGAATGAAAAAGAATACATTTCGGTGCAGCTTTGTACTCCTACTGGCTTTGAAATAGACTTTCAAAATATTCAATTTGCTAAAGGCTCTAAAAATGAAGATTATGGTCCTGTTAAAGAATCTTTAAATGAAACTAATAATGATATTATTGATAATAATATCGTTGATGTAAATAAGCAGAACATTGTTCTTCGGCAAGAGCTCACACACTTTATATCTGATTCATCAAAACCTCTTTACTTCCAATATAATGGGGGCTATCAGACATCTAGCGTGTTAAGTACAGATATAGATTTAGAAGAAGCTACCAAGTTCTCATCGGACATTAAATTTAGTATTTTGTATGAAAATCAAAAATATATAAGCCCGGTCTTCCATCCACAGTGGAGGGATAACTATGATAGAGAATGGTGTTATATCCCAAGAAAAATGTATATAAACATGAAAAAGCTCTTTGTTCTTCCATCAAATAAAGATGTTGCTTACGATCTATGTTGCGAGCTGGGGTTTTTCGAGAAATATTCTGACATTGGAAAAGACCAAGTGGGCCTACTTATAAATAATTTCACTGTTTCTGATGTAAGTATGTTTGAAGATAATATTTTAGTGACAGGAACGCCTTCTAGAGCAGGAATGCAAATTGTTAGTATATCAAAACCTAATCTTACGAAGTATAAAGAATACGCCGTAAGATTAGTTACAAAAGACTTATGTGAATTTGATGCAGATGTTATAAAAAACTAAACTACTTTAGGAACAACTAAATAATAATTTTTTCGTTACAAAAACGTGTTTTATTCTTTAGTTGTTCCTTAGTTGTTTACCAATATTTGTTTTAAACATAATTGTTATAAAAGCATATGCCAATATAGCACTAACAGCGCCTTGAATTAAATTCCCTGGTATCTCTGCTACAATTGCTGTAAATGCCAAAGATTTATCAATTAGCCTTATTATAGTTAATTCAAAAACGAAATACCCTAAAACCATAACAAGCGCACCTACTGCTAAGGATATTATTTGCACAGCACGAGATGGTGCTCTACCACTATTTTTATTGGCAATAGCGCCGACAATATACCCCTCTAATCCCTTTACAATGAAGGTGATTGGAACAAATATAAATGAGCCACAGGCTAAATCAGCCAACGCAGAGCCAATGGCTCCAGCGATAAAGCCTGATTTTTTGCCAAGTAGTATAGCAGTTATCATAATTGCAGCATCTCCAATATTAAAATAACCTCCTGGTATAGGACTGGGTATACGCAAAAATGGCAAGTACGTAATTAGGAAAACTACTGCTATCATTAAAGCATTCAGAACTAGTTTTTTAGTTGAAATTTTCATATTAATATTAACCTCTATTCTTTTTCTATTCTTCTTCTATTCTTCTTCTATTCTAATAATATTTACTACTTCGATTACTGAGCTCGCCCCTTTAAGCTCTTGAATTTTACTATTAAGTTCTTTCTCAATAGCAATTGGAGTAATAAATGCAAGCTCATCGTCTTGGATTTTAGAGTTTAACTCAATAAACTCAATAGGTCCAAGCAATGAAGAAATATTCTTCTTAGCTTCTGAAATATTGCTAATCTTAACTCTTACTAGGAATTTTGCTAGGCTATCTTCTATAGGAACAACATTATTTTCTTCATTTCTAATCCATACGCTCTCAGTTCCAAAGCCAGGATGCTTAGCTATATCTATTACATCTGCTACAACAGCACTAGCTGTTGGTAGTTTGCCAGCCCCTCTACCATAGAACATTGCATCTCCTATAGCATCACCCTTTACAACAATAGCATTGAACACATCCTCAACATTTGCCAAAGGATGCTCTTTTGAAATAATAGCAGGGCTTACGCAAGCAAAAATTTTGTCGCCGAGCTTTCTGCTGATGGCAATCAGTTTAATAACACCATTCATTGCCTCCGCGTATTTCATATCGGTTGTAGTAATTTTAGTAATACCCTCAGTATGTATGTTTTGGAAATCAACAAATTCGTTATATGCTATTGAAGACAAAATTGCAAGCTTTCTACAAGTATCATGACCCTCAACATCAGAAGTTGGATTCTTCTCAGCATATCCATTTTGTTGTGCCTCTTTTAAGGCATCTTCAAAACTTTTGCCTTCTTTTCTCATTTGAGTGAAGATATAATTTGTAGTTCCATTCAATATTCCAGTAATGCCGTGGATCTCATTTGCAGCTAGACATTGATTAAGTGGACGTATAATTGGTATACCCCCACCCACACTTGCCTCAAATAAATAGCTTACTCCATTTTCCTTTGCTAGCTGCAAAAGCTCTGGCCCCTGCGCAGCAACAAGCTCTTTATTTGATGTAACAACGCTTTTACCCGACAATATTACTCTCTTGGTAAACTCCGCAGCAATGGTAGTTCCGCCAATTGTCTCTACAACTACGTCTACACTGCTATCGTTAAACACATCATCTGCATTTTTTGTAAGTACATCCTTATCTGGGCTATCTGGAAAATCCCTAATATCTAAAATCCATTTAACTCTTATTTCAGTTCCAGCACGTTGTTTGATACTTTGACTGTTTCTTTTAATAACCTCAGCCACCCCAGAGCCAACCACTCCATAACCTAAAATCGCAACATTAATCATAATACCCTCCCACAGCTATTACATTTTTAAAAATTTATCTTGCTAATATTTCACTTCGTCTGACACCCTCAACTTTGGCTATTTCTATCATCAAGGCCTGCATATCATCCTTCATATCAAGAGTTTCAATTGAAACAGTCACATCAGCTAATCCATTAATCGGAATATTCTGGTTAATAGTTAAAATGTTTGCATTAGCAGTAGCAATTTTGTTAATAATACTTGAAAGTATTCCAGAAAAATCTTCTACAACAAAAAATAGTGTAATAACTTTACCTCTTGATGTTTCATAAAATGGGAATACATAATCCTTATATTTATAGTAAGCACTTCTACTAATTCCAACTTCTTTAACAGCATCATTGACAGTTTTTATCTTGCCAAGACCTAATATCTTTTTTGATTCAATTACTTTTGCGAATACTTCTGGTAAGACAAATGAATCAACTAAGAAAAATACAGACTCCTGTTTCATAAGCCCTCCTGTCCACCTGATACGTACAATTGTGTTTCCATGGTGTATATACTAGCACATTGTTTTGATTTTTGCAACCAAAACAAGACATATTAATCTATAAGTTATATGAAAGATTAAATGAAAAAGTAAATTCCACTATTCGTATACCAAAGTAGAGTTTAGTCTTGCACGAAATTCCGTTACAATGTAGTTGGTATCTGCTGGCACTAGTACTTTAAAACACCTTTAAGTAAATCAAATTGCGTGACAGGTAAATTCAGCGAAGCTATATTGGAAACACGTAGAGGCGCAATAAATCCTAGTTTTATAGAAACAAAACCTCTTTTTCTCTTGAAAATACTTCCAGAAGATGTAATGCTCTCTATACTTTTAGTCTTTACAATTGCAATCATTTTATTAAATCCCCCTGCCGAGAGTACAACGTTCTTGTCTCCCACACAGATTCCTGCATTGCCAAACTTAAGCATAACACCAACTATAGACAAAGCTAAAACTAATATAGCACAAATCAATACAATATAATTATTTAAATGGATTGCTACAATTATTGCGGATAAGCAGGCAACTGCAACGAATCCAAAGCCTAGGCTAAAGAAGAAATACCGTATCGCCTTTCTCTGTGGCTTACAAAGTGTGTAATCCAACTTATATTCAGGCAATACTCTATTTACTATCTGCATTATTCTTTCAATAGATGCTATCGGGAATAAAATAGCTTGCTCTGTTCCACCCTCTTTTGAGCTATCACCATAACCTATTACAATGACTTCTGCTGTATAAAGTTTACAAAGCTTCATAAGCAAACTTTGCTTTAAAATAATTCCGTTTATTTTGCTCTTCTGAAGTGAAAAGCTCTTTTTATTCAAAAACCCGTACTGTACTTTTAGTGCATCATCATCTGCCCAAACTTTAAAATTATAATAAGTAACAACACATTTTACGACAGACACAGCTATTGTAATCAAATAAATAATTATTATCGCTGCAACAATTAATCCACCTACAAATACATTTTGAAAACTTGGTGCTATGGTTCCAAGCAATGGTCCAACAACAGCAATTATACTTAAGAAATACACAGATTTTGACTGTAGCAGACCCAATTTTACAAAATCTTGTGGTTGTGCTCTCATAGCTTCAATTTCTTCTTTTTTTGCTGTTTCTATTTTTGCCGTTTCTATATTTGATGTTTCTATATTATGTCTA
>Ga0209430_1000597_pt1 | contig 35117 bp, 43 predicted proteins | sample BarGraIncub1133A_FD_184504 | JGI IMG/M metagenome (GOLD analysis project Ga0209430, IMG submission 184504) | Arctic peat soil microbial communities from Barrow, Alaska - Barrow Graham LP Incubations 11-33A (SPAdes) (version 2) | ecosystem: Environmental > Terrestrial > Soil > Wetlands > Peat... | reverse complement strand
AAAATTCGCGTGGAGTACTGAAGATAATATAGCAAAAGTACTTAACGCATTTGATGACGAAACGTTAATTGAAGCGATCTCAAATGCAAATAAAAAGTAAGTTTTTCTAAAATCCTCTACTTTTTTTGTTGACCCATAAAAATAGTAAATAACAATAAAAGAATGCCAAAGATAAAACAAATAGGTAATACCTTGTCTATCTGGCATCCTTTATATCTAAAAAACTAATTGATGCGTTTGTCCTACGGGGTAGACCCTGTTGTAAATTGAGCAAGAAAAAATCCCAATCCCATTACAACACCTGCTGCAATAATAACTGGTCTAGGATTTTTCAATTTATCTTGAATTCTACCACCGACTGTACTTCCAAAGGTCAATACACCAAGCAGCAAAGCATATGCCAATGTTCCATGTGTTGCTGGCCACTCGAACAATGCGCTGGGTGTTGATTTTCCTATGATTAAGTACGATTGAAATACGCTCCAAATATAAGCTGTACCTAAACACATTTGGATTGCAATACTTGCTATAACTGGAATCCAACGATAACTAGTGGCTTGTTCATTTCCTTGTTTCATGTTATTCGCTCCTAATCATTTTTTCTAAAATATAGTAATAATATGTTATATTACCCTATAAATTTTAGCTACATGATTTATAGCTTGTTTTGCTCTGGAAATGAACGTTTTTTATTCCCTTAATTATACATATTCTTTATGGATTGTATACCTCAGCTTTACTGACCTTACGAAGTCTGCCTTTGATAGGGGTTATTTGTAATTCTCGAAGCACCAACTCGCCCTTTTTATTCAATATTTCCACAAAGGTAGATACATCAACTATATTGATGATTCCTATATCTGCCGCTGACATGCCATTAATACTACAAAGTGTGCCTACGATATCTACTGGTCTCATTTTTGTTTTCTTACCTGCATTAATATGCAATCTCATAATTTCTTTGTTTAACTGTGCGCCCTTTGTTTCTTTAATCTCAGGGGCAGTATTTATCTTCTCAGCAAATTCTTGTTTAGACTCATTCACAGCTTCTTTTTCGGGTCTTTCCTTCAATGGAATTTCTTTACCGATATATTGATGTATATCCTCTAAATACCTATTTTCATTTTGTGCTACAAAAGTAATTGCTCTGCCCAGCTTGTTTACGCGCCCTGTTCTTCCGATCCTATGAACATAGCTTTCGCTGTCTTGTGGTATATCATAATTAATTACAAGTGTAATGTCATCTATGTCTATTCCCCTAGCAGCAACATCTGTAGCCACTAGATATCTGAAATAACCTTGTTTAAAATCATTCATTACTCTTAGTCTATCACGTTGTTCCATTCCACCATGAATTTTCTCACAAGTATACTTTAGAATTGCTAGCTCACTACAAACCTCGTCCACCTTTTGCTTTGTATTACAAAATATCATACAGCTATCTGGATTTTCTACTACAGTTATATCTCTTAAAAGTTTTATTTTATCGTTTTGAACTACGTTATACCGCTCTTGGCAAATTCTATCTACAGCCGAATTTTGTTCTTCTATTTCAACGAGCATAGGCTCTTTCATGTATTTACGACACAGAAATCCTATATCTGTGGGCATTGTAGCTGATAATAATATTGTCACACGTTCTTTGGGCAAACTTGTTATTATGGTTTCTATTTGATGTATGAAGCCCATATTAAGCATTTCATCTGCCTCATCAATTACAAGATATTTTATATTTGAGGTATCAAAGGTTCCTCTTTCGATATGATCTATAACGCGCCCTGGTGTACCAACTACCACATGTGTTTTTTGTTTAAGTTCCTTTTCTTGACTATAGAAAGGGGACTTCCCATAAATCGCAGCTACTTTAAGTCTTTTAAATCTAGCTATATTAAAAATATCTTCTTTGACTTGGATAGCAAGCTCTCTTGTCGGTGTAAGTACTAATGCTTGAGGCCTGTTTTCTTCCCAATCTACTAGTTGGCAAATAGGAATGGCAAATGCTGCAGTCTTCCCGCTTCCAGTTTGGGACTTTACTATTATATCCTTTTGATCTAATACAGCTGGTATGACCTGTTCTTGAACCTTAGTAGGATTTTTAAAATTCAACATGCTAATGGCTTTTAATAGCTCACTGCTTAATTGATAATCATTAAAATTTGCTTTTGTCATTTAGTCATCTCTTTCTTTCCTCTATTAAATTTTTCTCTCTTCACATTTACAAAATATCCATATTCATAATTATATCCTTCATATTATATCATATTATATAAACAGATTTGCACCAGAAAAACATCGAGTTAATCGATGTTTTTCTGGTGCTATAAAATACACGTTGAAGTTTCATTATTAAAAGTTAAATTATAAATATATCACTTTAAGAGTATCGAATGATGTACATTCTGACAAGGTAAGACCTTAATATAATGTGACTGATATTTTAGCTTTTCTCCTAGCTCTGCAACTAATGTGTAATATCCTGGAGGTATATCTTCTATAATAAAGTTTCCATTATTATCTGAATTGGTCTTATGTACTGGGAGCTTTTGTTCATGACCAAAAAATAAGAGTATATCTACATTCATGACTATTTCTTTATTCTTTTCCAGATATGAAGTGCCAGTTATTTTTCCAGAATAATCGTTACTGCCTACGAAAACATGAAGGTTCTGAGTATTTAATTGTACAGGATTCACGTCAACCTTCTGCTCTTGATCTAAATCTTGAGCATTATACTGAATACTATCTTTTTCTAAATTTACTCTATTTTTTCCAATATTTTTTTTAGGTTTTTTTTCCTCAAGCAACTGGTCTTCTAATTCCATATCTCAGTCTCCTATTTTTGCAGTACTACTACCTTCTTGATTCTATGTTTTATATATCAGTGGGAAACTCCCCACTGTATTTCCTTTTTAGATATTAATATCTTGGCTTTTTTTCAATTTCAGCTTTTGCTTTACTTTCAGCATCTGCTTTAGCTTTACTATCAGCGTCTGCTTTATTTTCAACGTCTATATCATTTTTGTTTTTTGCTTTACTTTCAGCCTCTGCTACATTTACATTTTTTGTTTTAGATTCTGCTTTTGCTTCATTCTCTGCTTCATTTTCTGCTTCAACTTCATTTGCAGATGCTTGCCCTTGAATCTGTTTTTGTGTAAGAACATTATAGTTAATTTGTTTGTTATATTGCTTTTGGTTATGATACTCTTCTTCTACTTCAACTTCTAACTCGGCTTCTAATTCAAGTTTCAATTCATTTTTTATTTCACATTTCAGTTTCTTTTTCATTTCTTCATAGTCATCATCAATCATAATTAAATCTCCTTTTTATTATCGTGCTTTAAGTTAGCACTAATAATATATTTTATGTATTATTAAATAAAGTGTGATAGTTTACTATTATTTAAGGAACTAAATAACCGTAAGATAAAATTTCTTTAACACAAAATCTTTAACACAAAAAATCCTACGCAAATAGTAGGATATAACGTAACTAAGCGAAAATTGATACCTTAACAGGATGTCAATCTTCGCTTTTATGATTTGAATGATAATACAAGATATATTGCTTATTTAATATTTTACTTTTCAATCTCTGCAATTAGTTGCTGCACAGCATCCAAATTGGTTGCCCAACTAGTGCAGAAACGTACCGCACTGTGTTTATCATCAATTTTTTCACAAAAAGAATATTCGAACTTTTCTTTTAGTTTTTCCAATACCTCATTAGGAACTATAGGAAACTGTTGGTTCGTAGTTGATAGTACTAGAAAACTATATCCTTTTTTTATCAAGGCTTCTTTAATAAGTATAGCCATTTTGTTAGCATGGCTGGCCATATGGAAATACAAATCCTCCTCAAATAATGCAACGAATTGTACTCCAAGTAGTCTTCCTTTGGCGAGCATACCGCCCTTTTGTTTAATAATGTAACGAAAATCCTTTTTTAGACTCTCATTGCAAATAACTAGAGCCTCACCAAATAGTGCACCAATTTTAGTAGCACCAATGTAAAATGCATCACAAAGCTGAGCAATCGTTGGTAAATCCAAATCATTGTCCTCTGCACAAAGAGCATAACCTAAACGTGCACCGTCTATGTAAAGAATAAGGTCATTTTTTTTACAGGTTTCGCTAATATCAGTCAATTCAGCTTTGCAATATATTGTTCCCAGTTCGGTAGGGTTTGATATATACACTAGTTTTGGTTGCACTATATGCTCACAGTTATCATCACTAAAATGTTGGTCATAGGCATCCTGTATTTGAGTTGCTGTTAATTTTCCATCAGGACTTGGAAGAGCAAGCACCTTGTGACCTATAGCCTCTATAGCACCGCTTTCATGTGTGTTAATATGTCCAGTATTGGCCGCAATGACTCCCTGATGAGGGCGCAGCGCGGCAGAAACAACAGTTAAGTTTGTCTGCGTGCCTCCCACTAAAAAATGTACGTCCACATCTTGTCTCTGGCACTTTTCTTTAATAAGCCCAGCGGCCTGTATGCAATATGGGTCTAAACCGTAGCCTTCAGTTTGCTCTAAATTTGTCTGAATTAGTTTTTCTAATACTTTAGGGTGCGCACCCTCGCTATAATCACAATTAAAACGTATCATTAAATAACCTTCCCCCATTGTTTCATCAGCTCATCAAATATTCCTGCACAAGCAACAGTGTCTTTATGTGGGATAATCTCACTCTCTATTTTGTTATTGCGATACAAGTCTGTAAAATGGTCGATTTGATATATAAAGCCGTCTTCAAAGTCTTCTTCAAATGATTCCTTCAAATTATTTTCATTGTCGAATAGTTCACATTTCTTGGAGCCCAAGAAATGATATACTACAATGTTTCCAGTTGTTCCATATATACGTGCATCACTATTAGTATTAGCATTTATTCCGCAGCTGAGTGTTGCTAACGCTCCACTCTCAAAGCTCATATTCATGGCTACAAAATCATCAACACCAGTCTTGCTGAACTTTGCAAGTCCATTAACAAGTGTAGGATTTTCACCCAGAATTCCTGTTGTAAATTCAATTGGATATACTCCAGCATCATAAAGACTGCCACCAGCCAATTTAGGATTATATAATCTACTCTCTGGATCAAAAGGCACATTAAAACAAAACGACGCACTAACTAACTTTACATCTCCAATTTTACCACTATGCAGCCATTCCTTTGCCTTTTTAAAAGCCGGAATAAATCGGGTCCACATAGCTTCCATCAAAAGCACATTTTTCTCTTTTGAGAGTGCCACTAATTCTTCTGCATCTTTTTTATTGGTAACGAAAGGCTTCTCGCATATAACACCCTTACCATTATTCAAACAAAGCTTTACAATATCATAGTGAAAATTGTGCGTAAGTGCAACGTATATCACATCAACTTCTTTATCATTAATTAGATCAAGATAACTATCATATGCTTTAGTTGCATGAAATTTTTCTGCAAAAGCCTCTGCTCTAACCATATCGCGGGCTGCCACTGCAGCTAATTCAACACCCCCAGCTGTGTTTAAAACCTTTGCAAATCTTGAAGCTATACCACCCAAACCAATAATACCAAATCTTACTTTCATAAGTAGTCCTCCATCTTTTCCACCGTATTAGGCCTTAATCTCTGTCTCTACTATATCATAAATCTTTTGAAAACGAATAGGCTCTAAGCACATTTTTATCCTATAAAAAGAAGAAATACAGGCCATCGTGGCTAGTATGTATCCTATAATGTTAACAACCAGATAAAGTGATTCTGGATATAGATAATTCTTCAATAGAATTACCACAACTGGAAGGGCATAGAAAAGAAGTACAACTGCTCTTCCTAACATATCAAAAAGGAACACAGAACTCTGACATTTTCCAGTTTTCTTTGAGATAAATGAAGTGACACAGAATTCGGAAAATTTGAGTAATACCAAAGCCAATACCCATACAGGAAGCATATTTTTAATTATCAATACAGAATAGGCTGTTGTAATAAAAAACAAATCTGCCATGACATCGAATATAGCCCCAAACTTAGTGCCGGCATCCAATTTTCTTGCCAGCCTGCCATCAAAAAAATCAGTAGCACAGATCATTATAAATAATATTACAATGGGAATAATATCACCAGAATAATTCATTATGTAATATGCAAATAGCAAGCTAAATACTACTCGTAAGGAGGTCAACAAGTTAACGCTTATTACTTTAATCACTTTACTTTCCCCACCTCAAGCCCAAGCTTATAAGCTTTATCCTCATTGCCTTTGTCCTTTGCTATAAACTTAATCTTCTTATATATAACTCCACTATTAATACTCTTTTGTAATATTTCGAATTCAGGTGCCGCCTCCACTGATCCAATAGAAAAAACAATTACCTTTTTATTTGAGAAGTCTTTAATTCCTTTCATGTAATCTGTAAGCGTTGTAGACGGTTGTCCCATATAGACTGGAGAAGCGAAGGCCAATACTGAATAGTCTTTTACATCAGCAGACAGATGCGTACCTGGATAGCTTAGCGTAACCTCATAACCCGACTCATTTAGTCCCTTTGCCAGCTGGTTAGCAATTTTATTTAGCTCCTTTGACCGAGAAGGTTGATACACAACTAGAGCTTTCTTTGCAGATACGTCCGTAGTTTTCAATATATTTGTGTAATCACCCTTATAAGCATTGTTAGACGAAGTAAGTATGGTCATAAAAATCATCATTCCCACAATTAGTAAAACCACTACACCTACTAGGCACCCTGCCACAATTAAGAATTTCTTCATTTTTATATCCTCCAAAAACCTTATTTATTTCATATCTCCATATCTCTTTTATATTTCATTATCGAAGATACTATAATAGTTATACTACATAAAACAGAATTAGTCTGAACTCGATGGGTTCCGTTTTGCAGTGTTTATAATAAAATGGAAAAGCTCCTGATAAGAGTAAACTGCTTGGAAAATTAAAATCGCCCTCAAACAAAGGGCGATTTATCAACAAAGATATATTATATTTTTTTTATGTAATATATCTTAACCATTGCACCCAATGCTAATTGAATCATTGCCGCCAATATTAAGGTATTGAAAATTATTTCATTAAAATATCCCGCAATAATACTTGCAAAAATCATAATACCGGACGTAATAATTAGCATCGGCATACCTGCTTTTTGCCGAATTAAATTCTGTCTTTCGTCATGCTCTTTGTTATACAGCATCTTTAATTTTGTGTCATCTTTAATTGCTTTTCCATATTTGTATAATAAAAATAGTGCCATTATTCCAAAACCAGAAAGAAGACCTAGCTGAAAGCCCGCTATGGCTTCATTTCGTGTAATCATAGATACCATATCAAAGAATTCACTTTGGTCAAAAACACCTAACACCACAGATACAGCTGCTAAAATGCCACATAGAATCATTCTCTTTTTTATTATCTTTCTATATTTCTCCATCATCATCCTCCTACTCTTTCATCTCATCAATTTCAGTAAAATCAAACACTTCCTCAATAGTCAAATCAAAATATCTGGCAATTTTGTATGCTAATACTAACGACGAAGTATACTTACTAACCTCTATGGAAGTAATTGTCTGTCTGGTTGTTCCCACAGCTAATGCCAATTCTTCTTGTGATAGTTTTCTCTTCTTTCGCAGTTCTCTAATTTTAGTATTCACATATAGACCCTCCTTCAAATCATATTTGCAATGTTTGCTTTGCATAAATAGTATAGTATGCTTTGCATATTTTGTCAAGTATACATTGCAAAATGTAATCGTTGTTTTTTATTCCATGGATTCCTTGACTATATTTTGGACAGTTAGCATAAAATTTGGATTAGCGTCTAAACTATTATTGGGCTAAATATAATTAGATGAAGAAAATGGCAATGTTTCCTCAGACATCAACCATGGAGATGTTAACCGTAATATATTTGGAAAGTAACTAAGAAAACACATCTAAAAGGAATATCATTTTTGCGCAATTACTGCTAATATATAAGCAATACAAATATAGGAGGATTATAGTAAATATGGATAAAACACACCGTAGCGTTATTCATCCCAAAGAGCTTATAAGTAAGGATTTGAAGGGTATATCTAAGTTTAATTACTGGATTGCAGTCAAGATTACCAATGGTGTTGGTACAATGTGGTGTGCTTATGCCTTCTTCCTTATAGACCTTTTGATGTTGCCGCCAGTTATTAAAGCCAACAATGTAATGGTTTGGGTAACATATATCGCACAAACTGTGCTACAGCTGGTACTTTTACCAATAATTATGGTTGGTCAGAACGTTATCCAAACTCAAAATGAATCCAAAGCCGACACCGACCATAAAACGTTGACTTATCTTGCCATATTACAAGATGAGCAGATGGCGGAACTAAAAAAACAGACTGCAATTTTGTCGAGACTAGAAAAACTTTCACAAAAGAAATAGCTGTGATAGGCAAAGTCATACATAATACTTCCATCATAAAAATTAATTGCAACATAACCTTTATTTTTACAACATCGAAATAAAAAAATGTTTTGGTCGTACTTCACCCAACTGGAGCTTGCTATGGATTGCTTGTCTTGGTTGTAGATTGTTTCAATGGATTTACTTTACTTTTAATATATTTCTTTTTAATTAAAAAACTATTAATCTTACTGCCCCCAGGAAGTTTTAAAATATCATTAGATTCTATCGCATTTGTATGCAAGAGTATTACAAAATATATACTAGCTCCCACTAAAACTGATAAAAGAACACTAATATCATTGCGCAACAAACTATTCTTAATGAGTATGAATAAAAATTTGTCAGATAAAAGATATAAGGCATATGCAACTACACCCATTATCAGTGAAGCAATGAAAGGTCTATACGAAATCGCTACATATTTTACTGAAAATCCAGTATTCTTCCTAATTGCGAATTGATTAAGCACGCATGTAATAAGGAATCCAAGTGTAGAACCTATTACAGCACCTTTTACATTGATTGTCGGTACGGCTATAAGAAAATAGTTGGCGATAAGTTTAAATATCATTCCTATCAGTATATTAACTGGTGGTATATATGCTTTTCCGACACCTATTAAAGTTGCGGTTTGAACATATATTATGGCCATGATTACCATTACCCAGGAACCGATTTGCATCAAATCCGCACCTTGATTAAGTTTTGTTGAGAAGAAAACGAATGTAATAATTGGTTTAGCTAATATGGACAATCCTACTGCAGATGGGATTGTTATGATTAGAATTACTTTAAAACTTTCACTTATTTTCCGATAAAGTAACAATTTATCCTTAGAAGCTTTAGCGGAAGAAATTGCAGGAATCAATACGGCCGGTAAAGTAGCCGTTATTGCTAGAGGTAGATTCAGAACTCTTTGATATTGATTAGTTAGTATCCCATATAGTTCAGTCGCTTGTATATTACTGATTCCACCCTCAATCATACGGCTAACACCATATTTCAAGTCAATAATTTCGCTTGCATTTATCGCAATCATTCCTAGTATAGCAGGTAAACAGTAGCACAAAATCTGTTTAATTACTTCTTCATTAGTAATTTTTGGGCCGTTATAGTTTGAACTCGTCATTTCCTCTATTCTCTTACTCTTACTTTTCTTATAGAAAAAAACCAGGAATAATGCGGCACCTAATGCACCTAAAGACGTACCAACGGTTGTTCCTGCTGCAGCTTTCTCTATACCATATTTGATTAGTAGGGCGGCAAATACTATTGTTAATACAGAGTTTAAAGCTTGTTCAATTACTTGCGAGATTGCACTGGGTATCATATTTTGCCTACCTTGAAAGTAACCTCTAAATACTGAGGATATGGAAGTAAATAATAAAGCAGGAGACAAGGCCAATAGCATTAAGGTAGCATTCGGTTGTGCAATCTGCTTTGATATCCATCCAGCTCCTAATGCCATAATACTGCCGAAGAAAACTCCTAAAACAATTAGTATTAAAGCCGCAATTCTAAATATTTTTTGTGCTCCCTTAAAATCTCCTAACGCAGTTCGTTCAGATATTAATTTTGAAACTGCTACAGGTACACCAGCATTAGATAGTGCAAAAATCAAAATATATATTTTATAGCCAGCACTAATAATCCCATTACCGTAGTTTCCTACAATCATTGTTTGGATTGGTAAATAGGCAAGAGCCAAAAATTTATTGATGACACCTGCAAGACTTAATATGGCAAAACCTTTAGTGGTTGTTTGCTTATCCTTCATGTAAAACCTCTAATGTTAACTAAATTCTAATTCCTAATGTGCAAAAATTCCCCTACCATGCTATTATAAAACATTTTTTCAATTCTAACACAAAAATCTCAACTAATTTTGTATAGCATTCTGAATTTATAAAAAAGCAACTTATATCTTTACTTCAAGCAATACAAAAGTAGTCACAGTTAAAGCAATTGGCACAAATGCATATTTAACAGGAATAAAAGCCGGAACTGCAACTATTACTTGTAATCAGAAATTAAATGGGAAAACTACTAAAGTTGGAACCTGCAAGGTTACCGTAGTCAATTCAAGTGTTCGTACCCAAGATTACATACCTGGATTGCCCCTCATCCTTATAAACGATTATGTCCTCATCATGGGCGTCAAATTTCATATCAGCATAGCTTTTACATTTGCTGATATGATTTTCTATGCTTTTTCCAGTCTCGGTAATCTTTGATTTTCGAGCATAAATAGCAATCTTTCTATTGTCATTTGGCTCGTTAGTTTTAATTTTAGCCATTTTGCTTCTCCTATTAAAACAGTTTATTCTGTTTATACTATCTGATTTGGTAACTCATATATCGCATACAACGGTATATTGACAAGCCAATCTTCTTTTTTGTAGTCACTCATCGAAGTTCGTACCGAAATTTCGGGAGAAAACATCTCCTTGTAAGTTTTCAGGCTTTTTGCTTTAAGGTTGGTTTCGGCTTTTACCTCTATGGGGGCAATTGTACTTCCATTGTCTATTACAAAGTCAATCTCAGAATTACCGCGATCATTAGCCCAATAATAGGTGTCTAGGCCTTTTATGGTTTTCAGTTGCTGTAACACATACTGCTCTGTTAAAGCTCCTTTAAATTCTTCAAAAAGAGCGTTGCCGTCAAGTAGAGTCTTCGAGTTCAACCTAGACATGCACGATAGCAGACCTACATCCAACATAAAAAGCTTAAAGGCCTTCAAGTCTTCATATGCTTTAAGAGGTAGGGCAGGCTTGGTGATTCTCGAGACCTTGATTACAAGTCCGCAGTCAATCAGCCAGAGCATAGCAAGCTCATATTCTCGTGCTCTTGCTCCTTCCTTGACGAGACCGTATAAAAATTTCTTATTTTCTTTTGCAAGCTGAGCAGGAATGCTGTTCCAAATTAGGCGAATACGTGGCACAACTTCATTAGGTGCATGCTTTGAAAAATCCTGTTCGTATGCGTCAAGTATTCGTTTTTGTATTTCACGCACTTTGTTGAAGTCGTTATCCTGAGAGAAGTTAAAAACAACCTCAGGCATACCACCCACGAAATAATAGTGTTTTAATGCATCAATGTATTTTGTTTTAAAGTTGGTAACCATAGCAAAGTCACCTTTTTCCAAGAGCTCAGCAAACTGTTCTTTTCCTGTAGCCATAAGAAATTCAATGAAATTAAGAGGATATAAATCTAAAAATTCCACCTTGCCAACGGGAAATGAAGTGCCTTTATGAAGAGCTACTCCAAGCAAACTCCCTGCCGCAACGATTTGGTATTCGGGTGCATTTTCATTAAAATATTTTAGAGACGTCAAAGCAAGAGGTACTTCTTGCACCTCGTCAAAGATAATCAGTGTGTTTTCCGGATTTATCTTGAATCCTGTTTCTAGTTCCAGTCCTGTAATAATGCGGCGAATATCCATATCTCCAGAAAAGAGTTCATTCATCCGCTCGTTACCGTCAAAATTAATATACACTGTATTGTCAAAGCAGCCTTTTCCAAACTCTCTCATAAGCCATGTCTTACCAACCTGCCTTGCGCCTCTGATAATCAGAGGTTTTCTGTTTAGATTATTTTTCCATTTTTTTAAATCTTCAATTGCCTGCCTGAACATAGTAAATCACCTCAAAATATATAATATCATAAACAATCACAAAATTCAGTCGAATTTTGTGATTGAAGTTACAATTATTTTATTAAAAATTATATTTGTTCTTCCACTATAGTGACCTTCTGTGTATCCAACAACTCCTCTATATTTCACCTTGCCATTTTTTGTCTATACATTAAACATAAAATTTCTCCAGATACCAAGTCGGTACAGGGTTGTTTAAATTATCAAACCAAGAGAGGACATCCCTTGCCTGATCTTTCATAGTGGTAATTTCTTTTTCCCCAAACGTAATTGCCCAATAAATTGACGAGAGAGTATTACTCGAAATGTAAAATGCCAACAGCTTGAAAAACTCAATTGGTGGTCTACCGCCAAAATAACCGTTGAGTTGGCCTGTTGCAAAATGTGGACTGACAGTAGCACTCCATACAATGCGGTTGAACTCTTCCCACGTATCACCAAAATCTGAACGGTTGAAATCAATGATGGAAAGTGTATTATCTGGAGATATAATCATATTGCCCACATGATAATCACCATGTTGATAGCACTGAGGTCTGCCAGAGAGCAGGTAGCGGTTATTTTCAATATAGTCAATAATTTTATCGTCACCATCAATTTTAATACCGCAAGCTGTATATTTTTCAATTTTATTACTTGTCTTACGGCCGAAGTGACTGCTCCATTCTTCCTGCTCTACCGGAGCAGGAATTGAATGAATCAGTCTGAGTATTTCACCTGATTTTATTCCAAGCACATATTGCTCTGTTTCTGTCAAGCTTGGCAGGACAACCTCCGCATCTTCTCCATCGCACCATGTGAGCATTGAATAAACGCTTTTCTCATAATCGCAAGTGCCAAAATCCATAGGCTGTGACATAGGCACACCCATAGCCACAACTTGTTTCATCATTTCAAATTCGGCTTTTTTTGTGTCGTATTCGGATATGTCTGTAACACGCAGAAGCAGCTTCCTGCCCTCTACTGTTTCAATGTAATATTTTTTATCACTTGACCAACCTTTGTTGACAGGCTCGATTTTTGTGAAAGTATTATAATTTTTTATGTTCTGCATATCATTGCCATCCTAATCTTAAGTTTATTTCTTGAAAAACCTCATAATCAAAAGCTTTTGTCTCAATGTCTTCGTTACCAATGCCTGTAATATGTATGGTGTCAGTGCCTTTACAAACATCAATTCCACCATCATCCATAGAGGTTGTTTTTTTAAAATATCCATAATCAACTTCATAGATTATATCTGGGTATTTAGGATGACTGGTAGTATACAATATAAGAATATTAAGTGCTCATTAGTCGCTATTGGTGTCACCATAGTCGATAATCACTTTTTTACAGCCATCACAGCAATACGCTTTAACACATGAACCTTTCAGAAAAGAACGTTCTGACAATATGATAGCTCCTTCATGTAATTCAGCTGCAGTAAAGAGTTTCGCCTTTTTGGGAAGCCAACTGATTTGATATGGGCTTTGAATTACCCCTTGCTTCATGTCTTTATTGCAATATGGACATCTCATAATCATTTATCTCCTTCTCCAAATAACAAATAATCTCTGCACCGCCTTATCCTACAAGTCCGCCCTATCAATTAGTTAAAACCAATAAATCAATGGAACATTATATTTTATTTATCAAAAAAGAAATTATCGGCAGACCAACAAGTATGAGAACCGCCAAAACCACCTTATAACTCTCAATTTCCTTGTGACTAACAACAACTTCTTCTTGCTCATCCCATTTTGTAATGCCTCTATCCATAAGTCTGTTATATGAAACAATGTTGGTTATAAATGAGACAAACGGTATCAAAAAACCTTCTCCATAAAACAGAATACGCAAAACTCGCTTCAAAGCCTTTTGATAGGACAAATTACCAGCACTACTAGCTTTTTGTACGTTGGTATTCAAGATCCATTTTCCAGGGGTGCATCCCCATTTTGATATGCAATAAGCCTCAATTAATGCCCATAGGATGAAATTTAATAATGAAAAGCAGTAGTTCCATATATAACTGCTACTAGCAACATGAAATTTTGAAAGAATAAATAACCACACACATCGCAAAAGTAACCAAATTATTGAAGTATCTATTGCCCTGGCCCAATATCTAATCCAAGGTCTGACCTGAAGTGGATCATATTCTTCTCTTGTTTGGTAAATAAACTCTTGCTTAATATCAGATACTCTCTCCAGAGTTTTATCTAGCGTAATATTTTTGTACTCATAGATAGGCTGCCCATTGCTATTCAGTCCATCATCTTCACTTTCACTTTGCTTCACTTTCTCTATTTCACTAAATTTTCTCTGGATTGCTTCTTCGGTAAAGCCATACTGTGTAAGTGTCATCAAACAAATAGCAATGTAGTTTTCTTTTCCAATGTCATAAACCTGTTCACACTTTACCAAGAAAGAAAGCCAGTCAGCCCATGCGAAGAATTCTACCCCATATTTCTCTCCAGTATTGGCATCCTCGCCAGCAACCTTCCAGTGGGAGTCTTTATTACCTGTATTTAAGTAATCAACATTTACTTCATTTGGCTTCAATTGCAGTAATAATTCATATACTTCATTATATTTTTTGATAAACGATAACTGTTCTGGATAAATAGTACTGATAGCATTTTCAACCGATCTAAACTCTGCAGCCTTCATTAAATCCATAAAAGTTGTAAATTTCTCCATGCAAACCGATTCATTAGATTCAATATAACCTTTTCTGCAGACCAGCTCTTCCTTCGCCAGCTCAATGGCATAGCACTCATAATCATTAAAATCAACTTCAATGATTCTTTTAAGACTATCAGTAGTTAAACTTGACATCCATTCTTTCAGCCTATCTTTATTCTCGTTCATAGATTAGCACCTCATGAAATACATTGTTGTATGCTCATCTTGAGACTTGTAGTTTAAGATGAGCATAGGATTTTTAGGATTATGTGGATGATTGGAAGCGAACATTGCATCCTTGGGTCATAGTGAAACAAGTTTTTGTCTACTTTTTCTCCCAACATATAAATTCCTTGTTTAATGTTGAAGACATAGCTTCAATAACCTTTGCAAAATCAAATCCTTCAAACTTTGAAACTTTTTCATATACTTCATTATATCCTTCACCTTCTGATGGAATAAGACATCTTTTTTCTTCTTTAAAAAGTGCTAAGAATACATCATCTACAAATGGACCCTGATCTGTTGTAATAAGCGATATTTTAACAATCTCATCCCACTTACTATACTCAATCGTCCCATTTTTTTGCTCAACCTTTACTCCCAGTTCATCACTAGAGGCCTTTGCCTTTAATTCTATATCGTTGTGTTTATACTGTGAGCGATTTTCTTTCTTAACATCTTTTGATTCCCTTTGGATATTAAAACTAAAAACCTTTTTAAAAACACCTAACATGGATTAACTCCTACTTTTCCTTATTTATATTAATCAAATATTTTTCAAAATAAAGATTTCCCTCCACCACCCCATTATAGGCACAGCTTGTAGTGTTGTATGGATAATGTGAAGCTCATTTTGTATGGTCTTTACCTGATACATTACTTTTTTGAATCAACTTTTGCATTAGCTCAGTACCTGCAGTTATAATTGAGCCATCAATTGGATCCTTTGATAATAGATTAAGAGGTCCCTCTCCGAAATATAATCCTATTGGTGTTAAAAAATTCATTCGAGCATTACCCTTTATTGGAGGATTCGGTCGTTCCTTATCCCATGGTCCAATTTGAGCCACCACTCCTTGACTTATACTAATTAAGTTATCTATTAAATGATTTAATGAAGTATCAGCCTTATCCCAAATTACCACCGAGCCACTATAATTAAAGTACCTAGCTGAATGGTCCTCATAAGCAGCTAAAATATCTAAGCCCCCATTAAGAGACACTTCAAGTATGATTCCATATACTTTGTTGGCTATATTCTTATCGGGGATCACTCCTAATTGCTTTAAAAAATGCCATGCCTGTAGATAATGCCGGGACTCTAAGTCTTTAATATTTATAACCTTATTAAGTATTTCAATAGCCTTTTGTTTGTTTCCTAAGTTAATTTCATCTTTTGCACCAATAAATAAATCCCAAGGAAGGCCTGAACCATTACACCATTTTGTTATGGGTTTATCACCGAATAGAGCATCTCTTATATCATTATTTACATCCTTGGTTCTTTTAGAAAAATGAAACATAATGTTTCTCCTTATAATCCTTACAGACCTGAGCTTTCGTTAATGCCATTCCATTTATTTCTTATTCCAGCTACTTCGCCTGACAGACAGACTTTTTTTGGTTGTATGGATAATATGAATAACGACCAATACTGAGTTAGTTGTTATCTATAAAGAATACATACTTTAACTTTTATAAACTATTTAGTAAAATCCCTATGTCTTCAATTCCATCATAGAACATAACTTTTTTTGATATTCCAACTAATGTTTCTGATATATCTGAACCACTTTTTGCTATTGTAATTAAAGGAATTCCTTTCGCATAAGCATACCCAGCCTCAATTCCCAGTCCTACACCTTTTTCGGTTAAATCAATGACAACTAAATCACATTTATTAATCTTTTCAAAGGTTAATGCCATTAATTCATTGGGATTATACTTTATTTGACCTCCACTTCCTATATCCCGATTAATACAAATTGTTTCGTATCCTTTTCCCTCAAGAATTGATGATATTCTATCAACAATTACTCTATTACTATAATTTTCATGATATTTTATTCCTATATACGCTTTCATGTATATTCCTTTCTTATTGCATAATATATAACTATTATTCACCAGATCTTCTGCCCATTATTAGCCTAATGGGCAGCTGGATAATGGGCAGATAAACTATAGTTTTGTAAATACCCAGTATATTCACCATCTATATATAATCATAATACACCTAATTCGATCCTCAGATAATGTTAGTTTCCAATATTCGCTTGTACTAGAAATCTTATATCTGAGTCAAAAAGCTCAAATAGTTTTGACTCAGGGGTTAGCACAATGTTAGGAGTCTTTCCCAACGGAGCTTCATCCTTGGTTAAATCAGCATAAAAATATTTTTCTAAAACGTAGAGCGCTGCCAGTGAATTCAATACATTATAAAGATTTGCATGTTGATAGTTATTCTTTCCTGTAGTATCTTTATCAGAGCGCCTATGTTTTATATCATTATATTTTCTCCACCATCCCGGAGTAACATTTTCGGGATTTTTACCATTTTTGTGATCATTAGGATCAAGATGCCACTCTTTCCATGGAACCAATTTGCAATCGCTTTCTTCTGATACCTGTACATTTTGCTCTACAATTTCAGGGTGTTGTGTGAGAATATAATTAGCATAATCTCTTATATCACGATACTCTCCTGTAATAAGAGTTGTATCGTTGATGTATTTACAATAATTATTACATATCACATCTATTTCGGAACAAATTGCTTGATATATTTTTATAAACTCGTTTGAAAAACAATAGTAATTGTCTGGATGAAATGACACATAAGGCTCAACGCCCAGTACATCTCTTTCCAGGATCAAGTAGTATTTCCAGTACACTTTTTTAAACTCATTAGTCATCACAAGCATTCCTCCGTATCATTAGCGTTCATTCTATCAACTAAATAGTTTATATTATTTGTTTAATTTTGAGACAAGGATAAATATAATTAAACTTCATCTCTCAGGTTTATGGATAATGGGAAATTTATTATACTGTCATTTTAAGCTATTTCAAGTATACAAACGATTGCGGTGCATGAGATATATTAAAGTCTTCCAACGTTTTTGGTTCATTATAAACTTTTACTTCTCCTAATTGGTATGTGTGAGCCATTATACAACCGCGAAAATATTCTCTGAATTTTGTTCTACTTATTCCTGCTTCTTTTTTTGTTTTTTCCCACAAGGCTGAAGGACTCATAGAAATAGTATCCATGACTTTAACTTCAGCAACAACCTTCTTCTTTGGTGACGAAGAATAAATAACAATTGTATCTATATGTTTTGATGCTATTCGTTTTCGAAACTCATATTTTTTACTTCCATTTAAAATATTTTCAACATATTCAGGCTTTATCGATAATAAGATTTTCATTTGACGAGGTCTCCTTTATAATACTTAAAAATTGGTTTTGGGATATTTTGCAAAAACCTCTTGGAGCAGAATTCACATCAGAAATAATCTCCATTTGAATCAGTTTTTCCATATTTATTAGTCTAGGAAACGAATATGTGTAAAGAAAATTAACTATAAAAGGTCTATTGTTTCTATTATAATTCCATTGATCTCTTAACTCTTTATCAGTAAAAACGCTTCGTCTCCTGCATAAACGGATAAAATCGGCCTCTGACGAAATGTTCTGTATAATATTTTCAACGATGCCAAGTGTTGTTATAACGCTTTTATAATATCCTCCGGTCCTATAAAATATAATAATGTCTCCCTTAGATAAATTCCGTTCTAATGATCTAGAAACATATACCTTGCTAATCGCATTACGATAAGATTCATTATTTTCATACTTTTCGGGAGATTCTGTATTAAGTATTGAATCTGGTAGCAGTTCGGTATGATACGCAGGATAAATTGGTACAAAAAAAGCTTGATTGTTTGCTGTTACATAAGGGAATGTTTTCTTTGGGTATTCTTTATTAAAAGAAGGAGTAAATTCACGTACAAAGACCTGTTCATCCCCAGAAGAAGTTATTTTATTACCATGGTAAATAAATCCATATTCTTGCAATAATCTTATTAATCTTTGCTGTTCAATTGTTTTATTAAATATTGTTACATATATTTCATTAATTTTAAAGTGAAGGGCGTTGTCAAAAATAATTTTCATGAATCGTTCACCAATTTTAAATCCATTTAATGTTACTTTGAATGTGCCTATTTTCAGCCTCTTTTTAGGTAAAAAAGCAGGTAAAATATTAGAATAATTTTCTTTTTTATCTTCGGTTTTCAAATATAAAAAGCCTGTTACAGAATTATTTTCCATACAAACATATGCTGTTTCATCTGCTTTTTTATTAAACCATTTACTAAAATCTACATAATCTTCTTTGAAGCTTTTAAAAAATGTATCCTCTAGATTAATGTTACCAAACAGCTCTTGCTTTACTGATTGAATTTTATAATTAATAAGCGTTGGATTTTCTGCAATAGCACTATCAATAAATGAATCAATATATAATACTTTATCCGGTATGCCAAGTTTATTTGCTTTGAGATGTATTTTTTTGTCTTCAGTTATTAAAATATCAACACGATTTGCGTATACTTCATTTAGAAGTTTAGTGTCATTCTGATCGTTAATATTCTTATCAAAAGTGCTCGATATTTCTTTAATCTTATCGTTTATAGGGGCTTGAGTTTTGAGCACGTAATAGCTTTCCATTTTTGCTTTAAATGTACGAACAGCTTTTTGATCCTTATTCTTTGTTATTTCTTCAATTGTAAGTGGATGAATACATTTGTCATACTTTAATTCATCCAACCAACGGAACAAAATCCCAATATCTTCATTAACAACCGTACTTGATTCTCTATGTATTATAATATTCGTATCAAGTAAAACTTTCATAAACACATCCTCCTAAAAAAGCAAATTAGATAAATAATTAAAGAATATAGTAAATATCCCAAGTGATACAATATACATCATTATTGTTAACCAATTGCATTTATATACTTTAGTTTTTACAAACATAATGCAATTTTCAATTAATTTGTTGTCATATTCTTTCTTGAACTTCCAATGATATGCCACAATATTTTTGCCACACAAATCTTCGAAATATCCGTTCCATATTTTAATTTCTAATTCTCTTGCGGTCGAGGGCATTGAAGAATATTGCAATTCAACATCAGCCTCTGTAAGAAGTAAAAAATGTACTTTACCAATACTATAACTTATTCCCTCGCGCATCTGCTCAAGAAGAGATGGATTTAAACTGCGATAATCATTAAATCTAAAGTCAATAGCTTCTATTGCTGAAATTGCACTTTGAAGAAAAATGTTTTTTGGTTTATAACTCTTTATTATTTGATTAAAGCACTTACTCTGTATCCTAAATCGGAAATATGAAGGAAGGCCTATGTATCGCAATGTTTTAGGAAAATTGATAATTAAAAGCGTTCCATCATATTTTTCTTCAATTTTAATATCATTTTGCACGTCAAGACAGTATATATTCATTATAGGCTTAGAATTACTATCATTTACTTTTAATATTTTTTCACCTCCCTGATGCGATGTTATATAATCTTCATTAAATACATTGCATAGTATTTCGCTGGATTTTAATGATTTACCCAAATCGCAAATTTTATTAATATCAATCTTAAATGGAACAAATAAATTAATTGCATTACATTCACTTGCATTTTCAATTTTTATGCCAATATCAAGACTTGGAGGCATTGCTTTATAATAATGCATATTCCATAAATTGAAATGTACGTCCGCTATAAAATTTTCTGAAGCTGAGCTGTCAGAACTAAACCACAATGCAAAGCTATTCATAACATATCTCCGTTCTATAAATTTTATCTTGCAATAACAATTTTCTTAGCTTAATCGCAATAATAAATGAAATGGTAGTATTTTCTTCTTAATTTAAATTGTTAATACAAGTATCATATATATGGGTGTGAAAATAAAACTGTTAGCAACATTTCAATTGATAAACAGGCCATTCTTTGAACCTCATCTATGAAGATATCCTCGTTTTTCAGGACAGGAGTGTCATCAATACAATCAATATGTACCCACCGATTACGATATTTTCTTAGCATATGTAAGTTCTCTTTTCCTTTTTCTCCTAAGAACGGATATTTATCTATTAAAAAGGCTAAATTTTTCTTTTGCATCGAAAGTTCTTCTGTTTTAAAATATGTTTCAATGCAAGCCATTACGGTAATAATAGTGGCCAAGTCAGCACCATTGACAAAAGCGACGTATACAGATTTAGACATAAAAGTACACCATTCCGATAAGGAAGCTCCACCTTTTAGTAATGATTCTTCCTGCTGTATAAAAAAATACTCTCTTTCTTCTTTATTCATGTTGTTACCTCTCAAATACTATAGATTACCGCTCATTATTAGCCCTATTTAATCTAGTCAAGCTTGCAATACTATGGATTATAGGAGTAATAAACCGTATATTAAGGTGAATTTTATTTAAACCGATCTGTTAAATTCAAAATGTCAACTCCCTCTATTTTTTCTACACTTGATCCACGTCTTTCATAAAAAGCATTATCATATAGTAATGGTTTGTTGGTAGATTCAATAGAAAAAACTAAAATGCATTTATTATAATAGTTTACAAGTCTCATATATCTTAATATATAAGATTTTGTATAATCATCTATAGGTTCTTGTTCTATGAATTGCTTGATTTTCGTAAAGTATTCATCAGTATTTTTATATTTTTTTGATATTTCAGACTGTACTCCATTAATATAAAAACCGTTAAATTCTTTAATACTCTCACTATAAATTGTGGAAAATAGTTTTGCATCATCTTGATTATCTGCAATTCCAACCAAAACATAACCTTTTATATTTCTACCTATATTCGCCATTGCAGTAAGGGTTCTAACAATTTTCTTTAAACATTTTGTATTAAATTCTGCTGATTGTTCTAAATGATGCAATCCTATTTTTAAATCAAATAATTGTTGTTCAATTTTAGACTGCATTAATAAATTTTCAAGCTTACTAACCCAAGAATCTACGGCAGGATCTTCATGATTTGCATCTATAAAACATGCTTGAATAACTCCAGAGAGTGCACTTATATATTCTTCACGATATTGTTCATTCCAATTTTTCGAAACATCTTTTAGTAAGCGTTTTCCAACTCCAGATAGTAATTCAACAAGTTTATCATAATTGGATATAATTTTCCCATCTGTAATTAGTTTGTAAATTGAAAGATAAAACACTTGAAAAGACCTAGGTTTACCTTCACCAAGTTGACCATATAATAACTCATTGAAATTCTTTTTAGATATCATAAGAATTTTTTCTATTTCATCAAAAACAGTAATAAAGCAAGATAGAATTTTTTCTTCACCTAATTTTTCAATTTGAGAAATAGTTTTCGTTACTAAGTGTTTATAATCGTCTTCATCATATCCATATATTACATTAAGAATTTTTGCAGATGGTGTAACATCCTTCCCAAGTAATACATAAGTTAAAATATATGCAATTAATTCTTCATCTCTGGAAATTCTCATATTTCCAACTGATATAATTCCTTGTTTTACCCAAAAAACATTATTTAAATCTATCCCATATTTTAATTTACGATTAGACAGACTTATTTCTCTCATTTTTGACAATTCTAAAACATCATCAGGTGAAGAATCTCGGCGAATTAGTGCAGCTAACTTTCTGACCAAATTTGAAAATGCGCCTGTAGCACCAGCTTGTCTTAAATCTTGATCTGATAGTTGGCGTCCTGTAGCATTAATCCTACGAAAAATTTCTTCAATATGTAAATCATCATATTGTGTGATTGATAATGGTAATTGGTAGTTGGAAATTCTTGTACATATTTCTCTTTTTAAAATAGAACTTTGGGAAATAAGAATACCTTTGTCAGAAAGTTCCTTCGTCCTAGCCATTGTTGCTAAATCAAAATATTGTTCTTTCCCTTCGATATTCACTGGAATTTCACAACTTATAAATGAAAATAATGCCTCTAATCGCTGCATACCATCAATTATTTCATAACACGGCTTACCATCTCTTTCTATCTTAGCAAGAAGAATTAGCGGAACTGGATAATTTAAGTATATTGATTCAATAAATTTTTGTTTTTCCTCTAAATTCCACACCAATTTCCTTTGGTATTTACGGTTAACAATTAATAACCCATCACAATACCAATCAAATACATGCTGAATATTTTCATTTCTAATTAGTAAGTCTTCTAACAACATAAATTTCCTCCTAGTATTTTAATACAAACAAAATAAGTATTTCTCTTTAATTTTATTTCTCCGTTAATTATGGTATATTGAATAGATAATCAACTTCCCCACTACCACCCACAACACACTTTTCATTTAGTTTTCCAATAGCCACTTCCATACTACCCCACATATTACCAAAATTCAACATTTTTCTGTAAAATGTCCCCAAATTGAATCACTATTTATCTGTCCCCTCAAATAACCATCTATCAGCTTGTAAGGCATCTTCAAAAAAATAACAAGTCAGTATGCTCGTCTATTTTGCGCCATACTGCGTCGACAGAACCCGCTCATAGAAAAACTATGAACGGAACCTGTCTCCTTGTCTGACACAAAATATCCTTCGCATCTTTGGCTTGTTATTTTCTTTCAGATGCCGGTAATTAAGTTTATTTCTACATATATTTAAAATGTAATATTTTCATTTGTAAAAATTCCGTTTCGAGCATATACTAATACAGAACACATGTTCTATTATATTATATTGAGGGTATGATTATGGAAAGAGTAATTTTGCATTCCGATTTAAATAACTTTTATGCAAGCGTCGAATGTTTGTATAATCCAGAACTTAGGGATAAGCCTGTAGTTGTGGGTGGTAGCGTTGAGCATCGACACGGCATTATCTTAGCAAAAAACAATATAGCAAAGTCATTTGGTATCAAGACTGGTGAGGCCATCTGGCAGGCAAAGCAAAGATGTCCAAACCTAATCGTCGTCCCCCCCAATTACGAAAGATATATCAGATTTTCTAAGCTTGCACGGGAAATTTATAGGGATTATACAGACAAAGTTGAGGCATTTGGAATTGATGAGAATTGGCTTGATGTGACTAATTCTGTTCGACTGTTTGGAGATGGCGAACAAATTGCAAATGAAATACGTGAACGTGTTAAATCTGAGACAGGCCTCACCGTTTCGGTTGGCGTATCCTGGAATAAGGTCTTTGCTAAGCTTGGAAGCGATATGAAGAAACCAGATGCGGTTACTGTAATAAGTCAAGATAACTATAAAAGAAATGTATGGTCACTCCCTGCAAAAGAACTTTTGTATGTTGGTCCATCCACATGGCGTAAGCTTACAAAAATCGGTCTTTACACAATAGGTGATATTGCAACCGTTTCACCGGCTGTCTTAAAAAGTTTGCTTGGTAAATGGGGCGAATACCTATGGAGTTTTGCTAATGGCCTGGATAGTACACCAGTAGCGCTTATAAGTAATGAAAGTATAATCAAGGGAATTGGTAATAGCATGACTACTCCACGTGATTTGGAGAATAATGAGGATGTGAAAATACTGCTTTATGTACTTTCTGAAAGTATAGCCGAGAGACTTCGAAAGCACTACTTTAAAGGCAAGACAATACAAATACATGTACGTGACAAAGAACTTGTAACTATAGACAGACAGGGCCAGTTGAATACCCATACTTTTATCAGTGGCGAAATTGCAGAAAAAGCTTTTGAAATATTTGTAAAAAATTGGACTTGGGAGAAACCTATACGTTCGATCGGTGTAAGGGCTACCGATCTTGTAGCAGCAGATACCTATACCCAGCTAAGTCTCTTCGACGATGAGAATATCAGAGTTAAAAAGGATTTTCTGGAGAAAAGTATTGATGATGTTAGAAGACGTTTCGGACATTATTCTGTACAAAGGGCTTTACAGCTAATGGATAAAAAGCTGAATGCTAACCCAATAGAAGAAAATATTATTTTTCCTGTATCTTATTTTAGATAGGAAGGAGAATTATGTTGCGTAAGGTTTATATTAATGTTACTGCTGCTTATACTAAGGATGGGACTCTTCTCCCAATATACTTTTTATGGGAAGATGGTATGAGATATGATGTAGATAAAGTATTTGATTTTCAGAAAGCTGCTAGCCTAAAGGTTGGGGGGCAAGGAGTAAGGTATAGATGCAGAGTTATGAATAAAGAAGTGTACCTTTTTCTAGAAGATAACAAGTGGTTTATGGAAGGAAAATGAGTAATATTTATTATTAAAATGTTTGGAAGGTATGGGAGTGATTATTATGGTTCCGTTCGGATTCGAAAGAAGAGAGCAGGAAAATCAAATTGAAAACCAAGTACCAGAGCCTCAATATAAGCGAGTTTATCTCAGCGTTATAGCTATCAGGACTAATACTGGGGAATTAATCCCCCAATCGTTTGAGTGGGAAGGTCAAACGTATAAAATTAGTCAGATATTGAACTCACAAAATGGTCAAAGCCTAAAGCAAAATATAAATGCACAAAGGTTCTATTGTAGGTGTGGGGGTATGAAATTTCAATTATTCTTCGAGGATGGTGGGTTTGGAAATCAAAGGTTTTACATTGAGTTGAAAGAGGGTTATAGTATATTTTAATAGTATATTTTTAAAGGAGAAATGCTTAATGTGTGGACGATATGCTGTTTTCACTGAAGAAGAGAATCAGGAGCTAAGAGAAATCATAAATAATATAAATGAGCGCTATAAGGATGACCTCCCTAAAATGAAAACTGGTGAAATATTCCCTACAAATGTTGTTCCAGTGATTACTGGCCATTTGGAAAACAAAAGAACAGTAAATCTTTTCAAATGGGGATTTCCAAACTATAGGCAAGCTAGTGGAGTGATTATTAATGCCAGATGCGAAACTCTACATGAAAAGCCTACTTTTAGAAAACTTCTCACTTCCGGTCGCTGCCTTGTTCCTGCTAGTGGATTTTATGAATGGAAGGCTACTGAAGCAAAGAAGGAAAAATATTTTATACGACCTTCAAATACTGAATTGATGTACTTTGCAGGCCTATACAATACCTTTATCGATAAAAGCGGCATTCCATTTACTAACTTTGTAATAATTACTACTGAGGCTAATGACCAGATGTCCCAAATTCACACTAGAATGCCTGTGATTTTGAGTAGCACTGAAACAACGGTCTGGATAAATCAAACTAATGTAGAGAATGTCAGCAATACAGGTATAGGTATCAATACAGGATTTTCCAACATTCTAAGGCCTTCCAGCAGTGAGCTTGTACTTGAAAAAGTGGGGTAAAGTTATTATTTTAATGGGTTTTTATTAGAGGTGCAATTTAAAATTTGTCAGTGAATATGACACTAAAAAAGCTATGTAAAGAATGTAAAAAGAACACAAATGTCTTACCCTCGACCAGGGAATGTTATATCTACAATCAAAAAATCGACAATGTTACAATTCAGATAACAAAAGACTTATTAGGCAAAGCTCCTGTTAGTCGAACCTGTGAAAATAGAATTACTATATCTCAGTGTATAAATATGGTAATATATTCTTATTAGATAATTCATGTTTGTTAGATAAGACGAAATACGGAGTATAAATATTTTGTTCCTGTTGGAGGAAAAGATAATGGTTATAACAAAGCTGGCACAGAAGGATATATATGAGGCATTAAAACTTGTATTGAATGTTTTTATGATGTTTGAAGCACCAGACTATATTGATGAAGGGATAAACACTTTTAAAAGCTGTATTAGCAACCAAGAATTTATAGGTAGCCTTGCCATCTTTGGTGCTTTTAAAAATAATCAAGTGGTTGGTGTCATTGCAACACGAAACGAAGGAAACCATATTGCACTGTTTTTTGTTGATGGTAAATATCATAGACAAGGAATTGGTAAAAAGCTATTTGAAGCAGTTATAGAAAACAGCACTTCACATAAAATAACAGTTAATTCTTCTCCTTATGCGATTGAAGCTTATCATCATTTAGGCTTTATTGATACAAATTCGGAGCAGTTGTCAAATGGCATGAGATATACGCCAATGATATACACAAAATGAACATAATCTTTAGTTCGCACTTTTTATATTTCATACATTACCTAACTCTTGTTATTAAACAATAGATTTCAAGTTAACAAGTGAATAGATTCTAAAATAGGTACCGCAAATTCAGTTAAAATGAATATCGGTATTTTTTTATTCAATCTAGTTCGCATTATACAGGGAAAGCTAGCAAGAAAAATTAATGAGAAGTAGGAAAGATGTTCTTTGATAACTGAATATTGCGGTAATAAAATACTTACAATATATTCCTAATTATTGTAAAAATATGTTATAATTTCTACAGGAGTTAAGTTGCAATCGTTACATAATGTGTCCAAAGTGTTTCAAATAAAGATGGAGTGGGTTATATGGATAATGAAAAAGTACGTGAACAGTTCAAAAGGGCAATAAAGTACAAAGGTATAGGATTTATAATAATACTGATTGCTATAATCCCAATGATGATGGTTGCGGGAACAATGAAATATATAGCGGCAATCATTATATTGGGAATAGGAGTTTATTTTGAACGTCAGTATAAGTGTCCCTCCTGTGGAAATGTATTTGACCCTAGAATAAAATCTGGTGAATTAATATACTGCCATAAATGCAATGAAAAACTCCAGTAATGCTTTGTAATCTTTATATAATAAGAACCAATCCTTACCGCACATTCAGTTTAAATGAAATGAGGTTTTTTAATGAACATTTTCAGTCAATTGCGTCCTAAAGAAAGCGGTACTTTGATAACTGAATAATGCGGTACTGGTTAAAATTTGGGTAAACTCCATATATAGTATTTATTGTAATGAGTTGTTTATTAGTCATATTGTTTAAATAATGAGAAAAAAGACTAAGTTTAATTTATATACTTATGAGGGAAGGTGGATTTTCGTATGATTGGATTAAAAAGTGGTATTGTGAAACTATCATCTTACGACAACGAATGGCAAGTTCTTTTCAATGCTGAAAAGGAATTGATAAAAAAACAAATTGGTGAGTTTGTATTAGATATACAACATGTTGGGAGTACCTCTATACCTGGTCTTGAATCAAAGCCTATTATCGATATTGCAGTGGGGGTTCACCCACTTGACATTGGTCTTCAATGTATAGAACCCTTAGTAAGTGTAGGTTATGAATACAAGAATGATGCAGGTATACCAGGGAGGCACTTTTTTGCTAAAGGAAGCAAAGAAAACAGAACTCATTATTTGCATATCGAAGTAATTAATGGTGAACTATGGAAAAACCATATTTTATTTAGAGATTATATACTTATGCACAAAGCATTTATTACTAAATATGCAAATCTTAAAAGAGAATTAGCAAGTATATATGAGAACGGCAGAGATTCCTATACGAAAGGTAAAGATGCTTTTATTAAAGAAGTTTTATATTTGGCTCAAATACAACAAGGAATATAAGAAAAATATATATCATGATCCAACAACTACCGCATATTCAGTAAATGAAGTGCGGTCTTTTTTTCTAAGAAATGAAGAATACCAATCGACAAAAAGTAAGTTGGTACGCAATATGATTAAAAGATGAATTAATAGTTAAGGTAGTTACAAAATTTCTTTATTTGGGTATTATAAAAACTCCTACAACATTACAGTTTCTATGTTTTCCATACTCACAATTTTCCCATTATTTATTACCGAAACAGGTCCATGTCCACCACAGATAATGCAAGGCTTTTGGTTACTGTTGCCGACCTCTTCGACAAGACGAGTAATCTTAGTTCTCATCTCTGTAGCTTTTTCAGAATCAATATTGACACTTCTCATAAGGTATGGTGCAAGAGAATTGAACTCTGCTCTCTCAGGAGTAAATCCACTTATATTAACAAGAATGTCTCCTGTAAAAGCAACTCCATATTTCTTGCACACAAAAACCATCTCACCCTGCACATGGCCTCCACTTCCCTCAAGCACTTCAAATTCAAGATCTGCAACAGTAAAATTCCCTATATATAGTAGATCAAGATGTTCCTCTGGTGTACCATCATCTAGAATATCAAATCGGTCCGCGCTTGGTGGAACATATCCTGAAATAATTCGGCTCAGCTTACTGTAGCCCAAGCCAATATCATCGTGTTCTCTATAATCTGGAATTCCCATGTACTGTCTATTTAAATTATCTGCACTCTTTTTATTAAGACAAATCTTAGCGCCTTCAAGCTTTGACAAAAGGCCACAGTGATCAATATCTGCATGTGTAATATATACTCTTTTAATCCTTTTTTCCCAATTATGAAACAGTTTGTTGAAAATATCAAACATTTCATTGGAGTAAATGCTATAACCTGTATCTATAAGTACAAGCTCGCCATCTGTATCTAGAACATACGTATTACTGCCACAGGGTGGCTCTATACTGTAAAGAGTAACTGAATCACTTATTTTCACCTTTTCAATATCGGCTTTAAAATCACTGCCTTGATGCTGACCTATGAAATATGCAAACCTGCGTATATAGCCAAATACTTTATCCGGGTTTTCGCCTTTATCCTGAAGCTTTTGCATAATCCTGTTAGACTCTGATATAAACTCCATTGTTATTTCAGTGCGGAGTTGCAGAAGCTTTTGCATCTCATTTGCAAGTCGGATATAGAAAATTGTATTGTCTAGATTTTTTTCAGAATCGTCATAATCAGTAATATCGATCTGATATACTTCCGTTATATCATCAAGCAGCATTTTGATTATTTTTGGGTTTTCTATCAGAAGTCCCATTTTAAAATTCTGATACTCCGAATTATTTGTACTTGAATTCATATATGAAATATTTATACCATACCTGTCAAGAATTCTAAGTATTGGCAGCACAGCTCCAGGTACATCTGGGATTTTAATATTCACTACAATAACTCTAATTTCAGAAATTTTATTATTAAGATAACCGACATTTCCTAATTCTTCTGCGATTTCAGAAAGATCTTCATCTGTTGCTTCAACATCAATAAATAGTGTATGTAGGTCAACTGCCTTATTATAGCTGACACGAACAATATTTCCATTATGTCTTGCTATAATTTTTGATGCAAGCATAAATGCACCAGTCTTATTTGGCATGCTCGTAATATACGTTTTACTTGGCATATTTGACCTCCTATTGATGACTGCTTACTACTATATGCAGGTATTTATTTCTCAGTTGTTCTCTCTCTAATTGTTACTTTTATAATATCCCCGGGCTGCTTAAGTTAAAACAGTGAAAGCTGTTTATCATAATAGCTCTTCTTGTATCCATTTATAATATCCTTCATTCGATGCAGCAGCCCAAGTCTTTCACATTCTCGCTTTATCAGCTGTTTTAGATGGTTTGCGTTGGGTGAATAACACTGATAGGAATCTCCATAATACTTTATATATTTTTCCTTCGTACCTGGAAAAAGCTCATCTAGCTTTTTGTAATACCATTCTCTTTGGTTTAGCCTAAGTGTCACACCAAAGGCAGGATATATGAATTTGGCACCACTCTCATATGCAAGCCGTATAATGCCACTTATGTTTTCTTCATTATCCTCTATAAATGGTAAAATAGGCATCATAAGTATCCCTGCAAAAATGCCATTATCAGAGAGCTGCTTGATGGCAGCAAACCGCTTTGAGGATACTGCTACATTAGGCTCAAGCTTTTTACACAGTTCATCATCGCAAGTAGTTACCGTTATCTTAATTAGAACAGGCGAATGCTGTTTAATGTTTTTCAAGATATCTATATCTCTTGTTACTAAATCACTTTTTGTATCAATAGAAGCCCCAAAGCCATACGTGTTAATAAGTTCTAGAGCTCCCCTTGTTAGTTTATAATCCTTTTCAAAGGGGTTGTAGGGATCGCTCATTGCACCTGTACCTATAACTCCCTTTTTACGCTTGGACTTGATATCATGATAAACCAAAGAGAGAGCATTTCCCTTTGCCCTCACCTCATCAAAGTTGTCTACATGATAGCACTCGCTTCGGCTATCGCAATAAATACAGCCGTGATTACAACCTTTGTAGATATTCATATTATAATTGTTTCCAAACCAGTTATTGTTCTCGCAATATCCAGATATTACGGTTTTCGCAGGTATTAGCTCCATGCTACAGCCCCTTTTAATCTAGTAAATTTCTGCACTTATCTGAAAATATTATACCATGAATACATGACAACTGCGTGTCATATAAAAAAGCATCTGCTATACAAATAACAGACGCCTCTCGCTTGTTCAAGCTTTATTTTCCACTCTCAGTCTCATATGTCCAATCATTTATACCACCAAGATTGTACACTTTTGTATAGCCCATTTTAACCAAAGTCTCTGAAGCTACTACACTCCTTCGCCCAGTCTTGCAATATACAAAAATTGTTGCATCTTTATCAGTAAGCTTTGAAGGTGCTTCCTTTTCAATCACTTCCACAGGAAGCAGCACACTATTTGGAATATGCTTCTCTATATATTCTTCCTGTGTTCTCACATCAAGCAATGTTATCACGTCTTCACCATCAAGACGCTTTTTGGCATCTTCAGGTCTAATATTTGTGTAATTCAGCGCATCTCCTGAATCCGATTGGATAGCCGTTGTATTTTTACTGTCTTCTTGAGTTTGAGAAATACCTGTTGTACCACAAGCAATAGCTCCAAGAGCTATTAGCATCAAGATAATAAGCATTATTTTATTCTTCATAAACACCTCCAGTTTTATAAAATATTTTTCATTTTCATCTAATTAAAATATTTTATCTTTAGGTACTAACCAAGCTTTTCCAAAAACTCTGAGCTCTTTTCAATGCATCCAACACATGATAGTTTTTTTAAGCCTTTTATATTGCTACACTCTAATGCCCCAGCCTGCTCTAAGAAGTACTGCTCCAGCTCTACTCCCTTTTCTTCATCCTGCTGCTTGTTCACAATATATTTCACTGCATAATAAGCTCCGCACAATCCATTCGGTGCTCTACCTCCACCAAAGCTCTGAAACGCTTCAACCAAACCATCTTCAATATCAAATTTATCTTTAAAAGCACTTAGCACCGACTGTGCACAGTTCATCCTTTTACATCCACCTTGACCAATATAATTATTTTTTGCTTTAATAGCTGACATTTAAATAACCCCCTATGATAAATAATAAATATTACATTTCTGTTTTGTATTTCCTTAGTATAATGTTTGAGATACCTCCTGTGGGTATAATTACATTATATAAGGTCAAAGCATGATTGTCAATCTATTTATTCAAATATTACGATATAGTATATGTTATCAGAATCAAAGTCCTAAGTGGAGGTTACAAAATCCCAAACAGCATAAAACCTATAGTATTAATAGCAAAATTAGCACACATATGTACAGTCCAAGAAACATAAATATTTTCGTTTTTTTCATCTAACCAATTGAATATCAGACCAGCTGCAAATAAACTAACAATTAGAATTAAAAACAATGCTAAGCTAAACCAACTTGTCAATATTGCAACATGATAAAATGCAAAAGCAGCGGCACTAAAGATGTACGCTACTTTCCTACTTGCTACTCTCTTTAATGTTAAAAAAGAAATACCTCGAAAGAAAAATTCTTCCAGCAATGAATTGATAAATGAAATATATATTGCTACAAATACAAAATTGTCCTTATTTACCCCAATATTATTTTGTAAGGCTACTGTAACTTTTGAAAAATCAAAATACGGGACAAGAATGAAATAAGCACCAAGTATAAATATGTATACACCAACCCCAAGACAAACAGCTACTTTTATACTGTTTTTATTAAAGCTCAAAAGTTGGCGTAAACTAATTTGCCTATCAACAATAGAATACCCAATTGGCAAAAGAGCGAATAAAACAATTTTAACAATAGATTTGACTGCATAATCAGGTCTAATAATTGCGTCTACCCATGCCATAATTAAACATCCAGCTATTACAATAGCTATAATCGATATAAATTTTCTTTTATTTACCATATTACTCCTTATTTTCTTTATCCTCTTTATCTTCTTTATCTTTTTTATCTTCTTTGGCTTCTTTGGCTCTAGAATAGAGTTCTGCCCATGCTGGAAAAAATCCTGCACTTATAGCAATATTCTGTGAGTGAAAATGTGATTCCACAGTACCTATACCTTTTGAAATCAAATTTCCATGGTTTTTGCTAACACAGCAAGCTTATTTATCGTTTTCCAGTTACGCACAGTCGAGGGTACATCCAACTTCTTAAGATTATTAGCAAGCTTTGAATTTCGAATACTATTGTGAAATAAAAGAAATACCTCTCGTCCTAAAATTCGATACTCATCACTCTCACTTCTGTAAGCGTTCAAGTGCTCAATTTTTTCTTGCAAGGGGGCATGGGTCAACAGTGAGACATATAGACTCTCTACTTCTGATGACGACTCAGCTTCTGATACTTCATCCTGCGTGAATGGGCAATTCAAAATAATCCATTCGATCTCTGCAGCCGTTCTCAAAATAACTGTGGCTGAAAATCCAAAAACCATTTCAATCTCATACTCAATTTTCTTCCTAAGAGTTTCCTCCACTTCATTTGATTTAAATAGTACATTACCGCTTTGAATATATGTTTTTACATCACAAAGTCCTATAGTTTCAAATACTCGTTTTAACTCAGCCATCTTAATAACATTCTTTCCACCTACGTTAATTCCTCGTAACAGTGCTATATAAATAGTCATAATGTAAGCTCTCCTTCGTTTGAACTTAATTCCATTTCCATTAGTGTTCCTTTCTTTTTAATTTTATCAAACTTAAGCCTTGGACACAATCACATAGAATAACAGAATATATCATAAAACCATCCTGTTGCATAAAAAGAACCTACCCATCGGATAAGCTCATACTGACCATTTTATATGAATGATGTGTATAACATTTCTAAATGTTATGTAAAGAAAAAAGCCTATAAACCTTATTGGTAGCAAGGATATCGGCTTTTACTCAACATAATATCTAACTCTAGCTAATTCTTCAGAATTAAGAATATCTTTGCAAACTAGAGGCTCTTTCATATGGCATTTCATATTGTATACTTCATTCTTTAAACTTCTTATTTCATTTTCAATACTGCTTTGACTGCAGCAACAATGTCATCACTCGTTAAATTAAATTCTTTCATTAGAATCTCTGGTTCTCCTGATTCACCAAACCTGTCATTGATCCCTACCATTTTCGCAGGAACAGGGCAGTTTTGCGACAGGATTTCCATAACGGCACTTCCCATACCTCCCATCATCTGATGCTCTTCAGCGGTAACAACCGCTCCTGTTTTTCTAGCTGCTTCTATAATAGTCTCTGCATCCATTGGCTTAATGGTATGGTTATTTATGACCATCGCATTGATTCCCTCTTTAGAAAGCTTTTCTGCTGCAACTAAACTTTCGTAAACCATCACTCCACAGGCTATTATTGCAACATCCGAACCCTCACGACAGCAGTAAGCCTTTCCAATTTCAAAAGGAGTCTCTTCATCTGTTATCGTAGGAACTTTTTCTCTTCCAAACCTAATATAATAAGGTCCATTAGCTTCTGCCACAGCAATAGTTGTCTTTCTGGTTTCGATTGAATCAGCGGGTACAATTACCTTCATATTTGGCAAGCATCTCATTATAGCTACTTCTTCCAAAGCTTGATGAGTTGCACCATCTGCTCCGACAGAGATTCCTCCGTGTGCACCTCCAAGTTTTACATTCAGATTGTTATAGCATACTGTAGTCCTTATCTGATCCCAGGCTCTACCTGCTAGAAAAACTCCATAATTTGTTACAAATGGAATCTTACCTACAAGACTTAATCCTGCAGCTATACCCATTTGATTCTGTTCTGCAATTCCGATACTGAAAAACCTGTCAGGAAATCTATCTCTGAACCAATCCACTCTTGTTGAACCAGTTATATCTGCCCCCAGAGCAACAACATTTTTATTTTTTTCTGCAGCGGCTATAATACCTTCCCCATATCCATCTCTTGTGGGCTTCATATCAATTTTATCTAAATCTTTTTGAATAATAACCTTTAACATAGGTACCTTCTCCTTTATATCAATATGAATTTTAAATGATTTAATAATTTCGTAAAAGCAATCTGCTTTTCTATTTACTCCTTAGTTCTTTCATCGCAGCTTCATACTGTTCTTTATTTGGAGCGACTCCATGCCATCCTGCTACATTCTCCATAAAAGATACACCCTTACCCTTAGC
>Ga0209430_1000594_pt1 | contig 35367 bp, 29 predicted proteins | sample BarGraIncub1133A_FD_184504 | JGI IMG/M metagenome (GOLD analysis project Ga0209430, IMG submission 184504) | Arctic peat soil microbial communities from Barrow, Alaska - Barrow Graham LP Incubations 11-33A (SPAdes) (version 2) | ecosystem: Environmental > Terrestrial > Soil > Wetlands > Peat... | reverse complement strand
CGGGATCTTTCAGCCAAAAAGTAATACGAACTGCGGGAAACTTTCAAGACTCTGCACATCAACTCAATCGTCCATCTTTCAGATCAATATTCTTTAATAAACTCGAAGATCAACTTGACAGCATTCTCCTTGAATGAATTATCGTAATGCGTTTTTTTCTTTTCTCATATCACAGAGTTAAGCGATTACGCTTGACTCTGTGTCTGGTCTAAGTTAGTAACTCCATATTCCAATTTAAAAATATTTTTAAGGTTGAACATTGAAAATATGTTAAGACAAAATTATAAATTACGAACGAATTATGTCCTACCAATTGTAACAGATAACTCCTTAATTGTAACAAAAAGCGGTTTATCTACAATAATTACAAGAAAAAGAATTTAGGTATAAGCGCCTATACCTACTAAATATTTTTTCAAAAATAATCCCTTTTTAATGACAATTCGAAAACTAACTCTTCAATTTTTTGGGGATTCTGAATACCTTCAAAACATTGGCTCGTCCTGCTCTGCTAGTTCTCGAACCTTGAGCAAGATTAAACTCACATTGCCACGATAAATTAGGCCTTGCTTGTTTACAGTTGTATGCTTTGTCAAAGAAAACCATGCAGTTGCTTAATAAGTCCAATTGCTTTAAGAAAATTCTTTTCGTGATCTTATTTTAGATCACCTTAAATAAGCGCCCAGCCTATTGCATTAAATTTATCAAAAATCAATTTAAGGTCGTCTTTTTTCTGATGAATCTTATTTATTCATAAAGTAAAATTTGTCGTGGTAAGATTTAATAGCTTTATCTGTGGCGTTATGAAATATTTTTGGAAAACTCTCTTTTTCGGGTACTATGATTATGGTGCATTGAATCATATAACATTGATAATCAATAATTAAAAATAATTTTAAGATAAAAGAGTGTTACAATATTAGTCTATTATGTTACAATTGAGGAGGAATGTTGAGGTTGTACTTTTTAAATTTGTAAAATAAAAACAAATAATATGTGTGAGGTAAATTACATTAAAATGAATATGTTTTTTCAAAAAAATTGACAGTCTTAATATACTCTCTGTACGGTTATTTTGAGCATATATTGCGATGTAAAATGCTCTATAAAACGGCTTTATTTTAATTGTCGGTTGACTTAGGTAAAATCTGGCAAATATCTGGTTCCCCAATTATATATGGGATACGAGTTGTTTATTCGGGTTATACTGGCTTCTTTTTGCCAATTTTTTTCCATAGATGTTGATTTGTAATAATTTAGAATATCCCTTTTTATTTTATTGCTTTAAATTAATAGACGTTGAGCAGGTTAAGGATACACTGTTTATCCGAAGTGCAACATCCAAATATTTTATTACGAATGATAATATTGAACTTAAATAGGTTACCTAAAAATCACTTTCAAAAATTTAATTAAGAAATAGAATGAAAAAATCACAATGGCTATTAATCATTGGCCTAATCATATTTAACTCAGCTATAAAAGCTTCTCCTAAAAAAGTTAATGTGGCGTCTTATGGTGTTACTTCAAGTGGAAAAGATTGTACATCGGGATTAATTAAGGCACTGGAAGTTTGTAAGAAAATTGGAAATGCAGAACTCGTTTTTCCTAAAGGTGAATATCATTTTTATCCAGATTTTGGGATTGATCATTATTGCTTTATAAGTAATAACGATGAGGGACTTAAGCGTATCATCTTCCCATTGTTTAGTTATAAGAATTTAACCATTGATGGGCAAGGATCTTCATTTATTTTTCATGGTTTTGTAAATCCTTTTGTAATTGAAAACTCCAGTAATATTATTTTAAAGAATTTTTCAATAAATTTCAGTAGAACCTTTCATAGTGAAGGTATTATACTTGCCTCAAATTTAGATATGATGGATCTGGAAATCCCAGAAAATTTTCCTTATAAAATAAGCAATGGAGTTTTACTCTTTACAGATGGAAGTGACACAAAAAAAATTCAGACTACTGTTAGCAGAAATTTGAATTATCCATATGGCGATTTGTTGGAATTCGATACTAAAAAACGTGAAACAGCTTTTATGGCTTCTGATTATTATACAGATAACACGCCTTTAATTGCAGAGAGCCTTGGCGGACGAAAAGTTAGAATTCATTTGAAAAACATACGAGGTACCGTAGGTAATACAATGACTTTTGGAACTTCCAACCGTAATTATCCTGGATTTGTTGTTTCCGATTGTGAGGACATACGTTTTAATAATATAACGATCTTTCATACGGGAGGAATGGGCATTATTGTTCAACGCACAAAAAACATTTCTGTTGATTCGTGCAAAGTTACACCATCCGCAGGCCGTATTATTAGTTGTACTGCTGATGCTACACATTTTGTGAATTGTACAGGTACGATTGAATTAAGCCATTGTTTGTTTGAAAATCAGAAAGATGACGCGACCAATATTCATGGCATTTATGTTCAGATTGCCAAAATAGTATCGCTTAATGAAGTTATTGTTCAATTAAAGCATGAACAACAATTAGGCTTTGATTTTTTAAAGAAAGGTACAAATATTGAATTTGTCCGAGGTCTGAGTTTGATAACGAAGGGAACATCCAAAGTCACGAAATTCACACGCATCAATAAAGACTTTACTCAAATACAATTTTCAAATGATTTGCCGGCTGATATCAAAGAAGGTGATGCGATCGGAGAACTAAGAGATTTCCCTTTTATCTATATTCATGACAACGTAATCCGTAACAACAGGGCAAGAGGAATGTTGCTTAACTGTCGAGGAAAAACCATCGTGGAAAACAACTTTTTTCATTCTCCTGGAGCAGCTTTAATGTTTGAAGGTGATGCCAGTTACTGGTTCGAACAAGGTGGTGTGAGTGACTGCACTATTCGTAATAATGTTTTTGATAATTGTCTGTATGGAGTTTGGGGCGAAGCTATTATTGATGTCCAGGCCGGGATTCGTGAAGATCGTGAACACAGTCGTTACAACAAGAATATTAAAATTACGGATAACACATTCCGGATATTTGATGACGTATTACTTCTTCATGCTTATGGAGTAGATGGTTTGATATGGAAAAATAACAAAGTGGAAAAAACTTCGGGTTATCCGGCAACCAGAAACAGGACATCATTATTTAAAGTAGAAAATTGTGACAATATAAAGATAGAAGAATAAAATTGTATATTTTTACAGATAGAATTTTATTCTGAAATGAAAAACCCGTATTGTTTTAAGTTTATTATTTTACTCGTAACAGTTTTTACTGTTATGTCTATGAGGGCGAATGAAGATATGAATTTTCATTCGCTTACAGTGAATGATGGGCTTTCTCAACATGATATTACCGATATTGTTCAGGATTGTTTTGGATTTATATGGGTAGCTACGTATGATGGCTTGAACCGCTTTGACGGCAATAGAATTGAAACATATAGACATAGCACAAAAAATATCAAAAGTCTATCAGGAAACAGAGTCTTATGTTTGTATCCTGATTCAAAAAAGAAGCTATGGATAGGTACAGAAGGTGATGGCATTAATTATTACTCTTTAATAGATGAACGCTTTGTCAGAGTTAATACCCCTGAAAATTGTAAAGGTATTTATGGCTTTGTTGAAAGCAAAAAGGATAACTGTATATATGTTGCAACCAATAATGGCTTATTGAAAATCAATAATGGTGATATACCTTATGTTGAGCTTTTACAGTTGCCTGTCACCGGATTGACCATCTTTAGCATGGTTGTGTTGCAGAATGATGTTATTTTAGCTACGAGTCATGGAATATGGTCTTTTGATGGCAAAAAATGCAAATTACTTGATCAAGTTGATAAGGATGAATATCGACATATATTGTTGGATTCTCATCAAAATTTATGGATTGCAACAGTTTCAAAGTTAATTTGTCTTGAGAAAGAAGGAAATTATACGAAGAAGAAAAATGTTCCACTTTCACAGGATGTTGTTATTCGTGATTTGTCACAAAGCAAAAATGGATTTGTTTATGTTGCAACAACTAACAGTGGCATCCAAATAATAGATATTAAAAGCAAAGAAATAATCGACCAAATTAGGGAGAATACTCATAATGAGAGAAGTCTTCAAACAGATTATATTACAATAGTATATATTGACAAGCAGAATATTTTGTGGATTGGAACGAACAAAGGCCTTTTTTATTCCGGTCTGAATACCAATCATTTCAAAAACTTTCCTTATAAATTCCAAGATCAAATAATGGGGTCTATTTTTGTGGATGACAATTATGTGTATGTTAGTAATTTGAAACAAAGCGAATGTTATACTCTTCCTCTTGGCTCTACTACTAAATGTAAGTCTAATTTGCCCGGAGATATCAAGCAAGTCGTTAAAATAGGTAATTTAAACTATATAGCATCAGGGAATGGTCTTTATGTTCAAGAAGTCCCCAACCGTCATCAATATAGACTCTATAGACCCCCTCTCATTCACGATCCGAATCGAAGTTCTATTTTTAATTGTATTTCAAGCGATAAATTTGGAAATAAGTATTATGGAACATACTCAGGATTAATAATTGAGAAAAAAAATAAAAAGACAGATTGGGTTGATCATTTATATTCTGTTACTGATATATTGCATAATAAAAGTATTTACTCCCTTCTTTATGACTATAAGGATAATTGTTTATGGATTGGAACTATGCAATTAGGTCTGTTCCGTTATAATCTAAATACGAACGGAGATTTGTTGTCTCTTCAACAATATAGCATCTCAGTGAATGGAAACTATTACATTCCAAGTAATCAAGTTTGGACAATTTTCAGAAGTTCGGATTATTCAATCTGGTTGGGTACTGATGCTGGTCTGTTAAGAAAATCGCCTAACAATGAATCATTTAAGCAGATTGTAAATGAGGAAGTTTTGGATAAAAAAATCATGTCCATTCAAGAAGATGAAAAACATACTTTATGGTTGGGTAATACTCAGGGTCTTATAAAATTCTCACCTTCTACCTATAAATCTCAATGTTATACTTATGACGATGGATTGCAATCGAATACCTTTACGGAAGCTTCCGCAAAGTGCAAGGATGGAACACTTATTTTCGGAGGAATTAATGGAATAAACTATTTTAATCCTTCTGAGATTTTCACCCATTCTTATTCGTCATCAATTGTCTTTTCCGATTTTCGTGTCAATAATACTTCTATAAAACCTGGAGATCTTTACAAAAAAACGGTAATACTGGACAGCACAATCAATTTAAAAACAAAAATAAAATTGAATTATCTCCAGAATGATTTTCAGATAGAGTTTGTTGGAATACCGTTCGATAATATCCAAAGGAACAAGTTTCGGTATAAACTTGTCGGTTACGAGGACGAATGGGTATATGTGACGAATAAAAACAGATTTGCATCTTATACCAATATAAGTGCCGGTGAATATAAATTTGTAATAGAGAGCACTAACGATGACGGAGTCTGGGGTGACGTATCGAAAACTTTGAAGATTTCAGTGTCACCGCCACCTTGGTTTTCTGTTTGGGCTTTCCTTCTTTATTTTATTGCAGTACTGTCTGCTATTATTTATATCTTTCGTTCATTGCGGAATCACCAAATATTGCAACATCGCATTGAACTTGATAGAATTCAACTTGAACAAGAGGATAGAGCGCATGAAAGTGAACTCATGTTTTTTACTGATATTGCTCACGAGTTTAAAACACCTCTGTCATTAATTGTCGGTCCGGTTAATGATCTGATTGGGAAAGGAGAAATTGATGAAACGCAACATTTTCGTTTTAATGTAATCTCTCGCAATGTGAACCGGATGATGTTTCTGGTTAATCAACTTCTGGACTTTAGGACAATGTCAAAAGGGAAATATTCACTTCAAGTTGTAAATGCAGATCTTTCAGCTTTTGTTAAGCATGTTTCAGATGCTTTTCTATGGGAGTCGACCCAGGATAAAATTCATTATAATATTAATGTCCCGGAATCATTTAGTTGCTATTTTGATAAGGATATTGTTGAGAAGGTCCTTTATAATATGTTATCCAACGCTTTTAAATATACAAAGGTGAATGGGATTATAGATATAGATTTAAAAGATATAAGGAAGAATAATAATCAATATGCAAATATCATAATTAAAGATAACGGACCTGGCATACCAGATGAATATAAATCAAAAGTCTTTGAACGCTTTTTCCACAGTTCAACTCGTGGAGCTTCGGGCATTGGATTACATTTAAGTGAGCAGATGGCCAAAGAACACCATGGTGAAATTAGTGTAACGGATAGTAACTATGGAGGAGCTGAATTTTCATTGATGATTCCGGTTTCAAAGGACAACTATAATGAAAGTGAAATTATTTTGCAGCAAAATCAGGATGGTGAAGAATGGGCCTCTCTAGAAATTACTGCTCTTGCCGAACAAAGTGTCGAGGATGCCTTGAGTGAAAAAGAGCATGTGCTAATTGTTGAAGATAATCTTGATCTACGCAAATATTTAGCAGCTAGTTTAAGCTCTTATTATGTTATTAGTGAAGCCAGAAATGGAATAGAAGGTCTCGAGATGGCAGACAAAATACAGCCGAGTCTTATTATCAGTGACATAATGATGCCTGAGATGGATGGAATCGAGATGCTAAAATCATTAAAGTCTAACATAAATCTGTCTCACATACCGGTAATTTTATTGACAGCAAAAACAGATGTTGAATATCAGGAAATAGGACTTGAGGCGGGTGCGATAGATTATGTATGCAAGCCTTTTAATACGGATTTATTATTTAAAAAAATTAAAAACGTAATAACCTTTCAGGCTACTTTAAAAGATAGAATATTAAATGGTAATAAGTTTATGAACTTAAAGAACCATTTTACTTCTTATGATCAAAAATTGATCGAAAAATTGACTATAATTATTGAAGAAAATATGGAAAATGTTGATTTAAAGGTCGATTTTATTGCAAAGCAATTAGGGATGAGCCGAATGCAACTATATCGTAAAATAAAGGTATTAACCGGTGAAACGACAACATCATTTATTAATATGATAAAAATTAGACATGCGAAAAATCTGTTTGATCAGAATTGCGATCGTGTACAGGAGGCAATGGATGCAGTAGGCATCAGTAGTAATTCCTATTTCAATAAAATTTTTAAATTGTATTTTGGAGAAACTCCTTCAAATTATATTAACAAAATAAAATCGAAAAATATAAAACCATTATCTTCGTTAAAACATACTTGATTATTTTTAAAGAGGGAATGGGGTTAAGAAATAATCTGCACAAGTTTGAGTGGGGCTATTCAAAATTACAACGATTTTAATAATCTAATTAGTCGGTCCTGAAAAAGCACTCAATATATTGAATGCCAGTGTAATAAATTGATAAAACCCTTTTAGAATTAACCGAAAAGCCCTATCTTTATGTTATAAACCTGTAAATTTATGACGATATGTTGGGCAAGACTCCAAATAAGCATCAAGTGACAATCTTTCAAACTTACTTGGTTAACTTCATCAACATGGATCACGAGTTGGTCCATTTGGCTCAGCACATTGACTGGAACGAGGTGGATACCGAGTTTTAAGGATACTTTTCCCAGAATGGTCGTCCGAGTGTTCCCCTCCGCAAGATAGTGGGCTTGATGTTTCTGAAGAGTATCTACAACTTAAGCGATGTGGGCACGGTTGCCAAATGGGTTGAAAGTCAATATTTCCAATACTTTACCGGTGAATATGTGTTCCAGATAAAACATCCTGAGTGTTAAATGAACAAGAATATATTAGAATGTTACCCCATAAAGTTTACCTTTAATAGTTCAAGTCAATATCGATTATTTTCGAAAAAGTATAATCGCAAAAACGAAATGTACATAAATTCAAAACGAAATGTACATTTTCAACATTTTTTTGAGTAAGTAAAGTAGCATTTTAAAAATAATCATCTAAATACTTGACAATCTTAATATTTTAGATATATATTTGCAGGGTTAAAACACTTATAATCATGAAAAAAGCTATTTTACTACTTATTGTTGCCGTTTGCTTATCAGCTTGCAGTAAAGAGGAAGTAACAGCCTTTAAACAAGACCCATTGGCTACCGTGTCAATTAAGCCAGCTATTGGTACGTATAAAGCTAGTGTTGCTTTACGTTCAGAGGAAATAGATACAATACATCTGAGTGCATTAGATATTGTAAAAACAACAACTGTAATGCAGTTCTACTATATTGATTCTATTTTGAATCAGGGTATGGTCATGGCTGAACGTGGATTTGATGTTCTTCAACGTGATACTATTTCAGAGATACCATCCCTCAAAATGTGGGCAACAGATATAATAGCACCAAATGGAACTTTATGTTATTCTTTTATTGAGTCAAAGGATTGCATTTTATTGAACTTTGATTTAAAGGTTGATGATGCCAAGCGTGATACTATTGCATATATACCAAACTCAGTAATTAGAGCAGCTGAAACTCAAATTAAAGCTCTATATGCAGTGAAGGATTATGAGGCTATTTATAAGCTATTCAACGATGCTTACACTTTTATTCCAGTTTCGGGTGCAGAATACAAAGCATTAAAAGCTCAAGATTTACAATAGAATATCATAAAACAATAAAAAAGGGTCGGAATTTTCCGACCCTTTTTTATTGTCAATAAGGCGTTCGAATGAGGACACAATCAAAATACCCTGAACAAACCACCTGTATGCTATTAGCCAATTTGGTTTGCGTATACCAGGTATAATTACCTATTGGTATTACCATTAAAGTATACTTATCATCTCCAATCGAATGGTTAATGGTTACAACTGACCCTGATCTTGTCGCGCTTGTTAATTTACCCCATCTATTAACACCACCAGTATTATACGGAACATAACAGCCTCCCAATCCACCTGCTATATCAACGTCACCTTTGGATTTCAATCCATCCTCCGCAAAGTGTATCCAGTTTGACGCTCCTGTCATGAAATTAAAGCCATTCAGCCCCATTTCGCTATAAGTATCAACAACAATACCTTTCAGCACCTGACCAGCTCCAACGCTAGCATACGCCTGTAACATTCCATCACCACCTATTGACATATCAACCATCAAGCGGTAAACACTACCTGGCAGACCATTAAATGTCTTAACAAGTACCGCTCCTGACTCTGAGGCATTGGCACCTGGCTGAGCACTAGAAACCCTTTTATTGGCAACGGTATATCTGATATCGTTCGTGATATCGTACAGGTAAATGTAAACTTCTGCCCAAGCGGCGTTTACCGACGGTGTCACGTTTAAGTTATAAGAGACGACTGGGGTGCTTATGTTATAAATCTTGAGCGGTGATATTGTTATCGATTCCGACGCGCCCAACTCACCTGTCCAGGGCGTTGAACTTTGATCTATTGTCCTGGTGTGAGCTGTATATGTCGCTGTTGTCTCAACACCACCAAGCAGATCAGTGACAGAACGAACACTTTTAGGCGAAATCACTACCTGCGCCTTTTCAGTCGCATCAAAGATCGTTATGGCATTTGTTTTATTGTCAATCTCAACACGCTTTCCGGATGCTGCTGTGCGGAACTTACCAAGAGCTGTTATATTGGATGCAATAATCTCACCTGTTGTTCCATCAAGGGTAAGATAAGGCACAAACAAAGCATTAGTATAATCGGTTGATGCAACGCTATTAACGGTACCTGCTTGTGAAATCATCTTACCTCTATCAAAGATAAAGTTAGCGATATTGGCATATTGAGCAAGCAATAATAATGTTGCAACCGATTCTCCACTATATCCGAAAGAAACCCAATGCGCTGGTGTCCAGACGGCGTCTGTAAATGTTCCAGCAGTTGGAGAAGCCTTATACCAAACACCATCTACAGAATATCTAACGAGGTCTTGACGCGTTGAATTACCAACATATGTGCCATTTACCACCCAAACGCCCCTGTTTGGACAGATGGGACTTGCCGCACCGGTTAACCCTGTTGCGCCCGCTTTTGACTTGGTGATAGTTTGAATGGCTGTTACAGTAATATTAGTGCCATCCGCTCTTTGTACAGTAATGGTATACGTAATTGCTGCTTTGTCCGAGCCAACTAAAAAAGCTGAATGGTCTGCCACGATGCAGGTGTTTGTTCCACTTCCGGTTCTTGCTCCAGCGGTTATGTTTGACGCCGCTGCCAATACGGTGAATTTACTTGGTGCTAAAACGGTATTAAATTGCAATTTGGTGGAACCCTCATAAACCTCTATCGATGTTCCTGACCCCGTATAAACAAGCACGTTGCCTGCATTATCTGCAGGTGCCGTGTGAGACTGGTTTGGCATGACAACGGATATCCCACTCGAACCGGGCATAAGCCCAACGATTGAAATCATATCTCTGGCAACAATTGCTCCGGTGGCACTACCTTCCCGAACCTGAACCTCAATTTTAAGTGGCATCATACTATAGGTCAGGCCAACCAGAGAGACTACTTTCGATGATGCAATGGCGGACGCACCTAAACTAACATCGTTATTGAAAAATTCATAGTAAGGTGTCCCGATAAAATTGTACGGAATAGCGTTCAGCGTTCCCGTTGTTGGAGAAACCAACGCCCCTGCTGTATTAAAAATGATTGCCGGAGCAGACGACGTCAATGCGACATATCTTGCATTAACTCCTGCGCTGCCATCAGCGCCAGCCGCACCGGTTAACCCTGTTTCTCCAACCTTTGACTTACTTACTGAGAAAGTCTTTTGTATTGAGATACCCTCATACGTCCCTGTCAATTGTACTTCTGCGTCATTATTTGAAGATGGCATTGCTGTCAGTTTATAATGCCCTGCAACATCATCCGGCAGGATATACCGTATCGTTAATTTTGGCCTGTTGGTAACTGTTGCGTCTTCCCTGGAGGAGAACTGAACACCGTCACCCGTCAATGCATCTGCAGCATCAAACATCCATCCGTAATTACTTGAAGGGTCTCTAACCCATTCCTGTATCGTGGAAATTGGGACATTGTTTCTTAGTTGGCCTGTCACCCCATCCAGATTACGTCCATTTATACAATCAGGAAGAACAGTTGCTTTTATACCATCATTTGAAACACCTCCAAGCGAAGCGAAAGTGCTATCCTCTGCCCAGGGTACAAGCATCTTGTACATGGAAAAACCTTGCCCTTCTACTGCGATGTTTAAATCAAGCCTAGCCCCTATTATTATTGCATTTGTCTGGATATTCAGTGTGCTTGTATCAAATTTTAATAGCCCTTTACGTCTTCCAGTTTCAGTTGCGTCAACATTATCTACAACAAACGAAGCCTCTAGTCCATAAGATATGGCAGGGTTAGTATCCCAGATATAAGTATCACGCGTGCCGGCATAAGCGCTTGACGGGTTTGCACCATCTTGAAGTATTATGGTACCCGGAGTGCCTACTGCTCTTGAATATTTGAAAAGCGGAAAATTGCCGGCTGATGAACCTGTTGCATATTCTGAATGACTGTATAAATTTATTCCTGAGGCGTCAAAGCAAATGCCCTCACCTTGTGGTTCAGCGGAGGGATGTGACTTTGCAGGCGAGGCAGATCCACCACCCACATAACCCTGAATTATTGTAGGCACACCAGTCAAAGCCTGGTATATTGTTTGTGTCGCAGGATTACGCAAGAACAGGTACATCTCATTATAATTCTTTACAACAACCTCTGTGCCATCCTTATTAATTGTTGCATCTACAACGTTACACGCCGTGGTACTAAGGGCTAAAGTAGTCACATCCGGAATATCCCACATCTTACCCATAAAGATAAGAGTCTGGATGCCGGTATATGAATTTTGATGTGCCAGTTTATAAACGCCTGGAACAGATTCCCGTTTTGTGATGATGAAAATATCACCTGTTACAGGGTCAATGATGGCAGCCTCACAATCACGCAGCGTAGGCATGTTACCTGCAGGAAAGGCACATTGTATGGACATATAATCAGCAGTTGAACCGTCCGCGCCTGTTATCGTTGGTTCAAGGAGACGATGTATCACCATGTCCACACCGGCACCGCGCGAGTTGACCGTGTTTGGATTATTGCCAAAATCAAAGACATACAGATAGGGAACCCCGTCTACAACACTACTCTCCACATCTTCCCAGTCAATCTTGGAAGGTGTCCCCACCAAAGACCAAACACCTTTATTGGATGCATCCTGCTTACTGATTGCGGCAATCATGTTGGCAGGTGAATCTGACAATACCCACAGATAGTTTTCGTTTCCTGCCTTATAAGCCGCCGTAAGTCCTGAAAGCTCCTGCCAGTTGGCTGAGGTATCAAAATTTCCTTGAACAACACCATCTGCCCAGTCATGAATAAGTTGTTGAGACTCTTTTATTGTGGCTGAGCAATCTTTTGCAACAGCCTTAAACGTGGCAAATGGTGTTACATCCTCTTCTCCCTTGAATATTTTAAAGTCTCCATTTGCTTTTAAATAATCTGAGACAACACCCAAGTTGGATGCAGACAATGGACAATTTTCATTCGTTATGTATCCAAAGATAGCCGTTTTCCCATTTTCGCCCTTTTCTGAGTAGGGTCGGAAATAGTTTGTATTTGAAGGCACGATTCCTGGGACTGTAAGTGTATGACATAGATAGGCAGCACCTTCGAAGGTCGTTATGTTACCAGGATAGAACGGGTGTTTAGCAAGCGTAAACGGCCCTCTGTCGAGAGTGATCACGCTGACGTTTCCACCGTCATCTTTAACAGACGTATGCTGCATAATGCTGCCATCAATGACCAGTTGGCCATCACCATTGACATTGTATTTAAACTTCTCTCCCAGCTGAATAGAGTTGTTATCCAGGTCAAACTTTGTCGTACCATTGACAGAGATAATAACTCCGGTCCTTATTGTATTGCCTGTTATCTGGGTATAGCCATACGTAGTGGCAAACACACGTGATCCGGAAAGAACGGAACTGAGTCCTCCAATGAAGAAATAATAGTAATTTGGATCACTATCATAAGCCTTTTCCGTAGCGGAAAGGTAAAAACTGGCCGTTGAATTTGTTCGTGAACACTTGGCATATACATAATAGGGCGTTGCGTCTCCTGTCACAATGTCTGCATAGGAGGTTATACTCCAGGTGCCGGGATTATCCTCTGTCGGCATTGTCTTATGCTTTAGTTGTCCGGCAGACGCAAAAAACATGTTTTTATTGTTCTGATAATTGGGCACGAACGAAACACCAGGAATGCTAAAACTGCCCTGCACCTCTCCAATGAGAAGCATGGAAGCGCGCAAGGTATTGATCATGTTTGCCAGTTCTGCCATATCCGACCAATTACGGCTCGCATACGTCGGATTACTTATACCTGCTTTATCAAGAATCTTTTCAGTCTTGTCAATCTTTTCCTTTATTTCTGTTACGGGATTGGAGTATACTACATCTGAAACCTTCAGGGAATCATACTTATAAATGGTATTTAAATATCGTTTAAACTCCGTTATACGGATATTTCTACCACCAATCAAAGCAGGTATTTCGGTATGTGAAACCTTGATGACTTCACCAAGTTCAAGCTCTGTTGCGTTCTGGAAAAAGAGACCATTATCTGTCGTTATATTCAGCGCTACCGGTTCAGTTTTATGTTCATTGAGAGCAGCCTGCGCCGCTGCTTTAAGTTCGATCATGGCAGCATCAATATGTGCCTGTGGTGCCTCGATGTTATACAGGACATACGTGTTACCAACTGCAGGCTTTTCCGCCACTGATGGCCAGCTGAACCCAGCTTTGTCGGTATACGGTATTAACTCGAAGAATCCGGTAGTAGGATTATAGTTGACTTCAAAGTCAAGACCAATAAGATCACCGGTCTTGAATACCACATGTTTTGCCAGTCCATCAATCTGTAGATCATTTGGATTATAGGGCAGTGCGGAATCTTTAAAATAGTAAACACCATTTATCGTGGATACTTCAGAAACAGTTCCGGTACAACGTGGAAAGATATCTTCAAAATATTGCTCTTTTTCTATTATGACGGAGGCTGTTGCATCTTCGAGATATGCCACATCCATCTTCAGGCGTTTACCTGGATAAGTGGAAGGAAGATTCTTTGTGCTGCCAAATGCATAAAGACGGGTGTAGTAATTCTTTGAAGTATTTTTTTCCTGAGTGATGGATTTAAGACCATTACCAATACTGAAACTCTTAATTGGTACCGGAGTTATCTCCTGTTTTTTGAAATTAAGTGTAAATCCATCAGTATAAAACTCTGTATTCCAGTAATCTTCTCCGCAAACTGCCTGCATTGCCTGCAAACATGTTTGTCCGGTAAAGGACACCGTCAAGACGGGTCCAGTGATACAGGCCCCGACTGTCCAGCCTTTTGTGGGTTGAAAAACCTGCATACAGGATACTACCAACTGCAAAAACTCAAGAGGGGTACAGGTATATACAACTTCAGAGCTTCCAAACTGACGCAGGATGCATTTTTCAAGCTCCTCACGCGTGGATGTCATCTTGACTGAATACTTATATACTCCTTTTACAAGCTCCGGAATAGGTGCCTCAGAAACGAAGTATTGAGAGCCAAAGGCTGTACAGTAATCTCCTCTCTTTATATTTACGACGACTTTGCTGTAAAAATCCATCTGAAAGGAGTTTTCAGCCATGACAGCACGCTTGATATAGGATGTATCAAGCGGCTTGACGTCTGCTATCTGAGTAACGTTCCGGTATAGTTTCATTATGCAATGATTGATTTAATTTCTGTTGCAGTAGGTTTATGGTCAAGTGTTACCTCGTTGTATTCGAAATACACTTCATTTGCTTCTGGATTGGTCTTCTCAGTAATGTTCCAGCGAACATGCCAATAACCAAGTCCGATATCTTCCAGTGGGAGTGGGGATGTACCTCTTTGTTCAATTCTTTTTTCCATGATGATCATTTTTTATGTAAATTGATAAAATCCATTTGTTTCAATGATGGTTGTTTGAAAAGGTAAATCTTTCTTATCGACCATTGAGATTGCATTGACAAGCATACTGGAACCGGTGAAGATGACACGAAGCTCATCTTCAAACTTAATCTGAAGCTTCAGACATTTGCGGCTACGCTCCTGGTTAAACTTACTGGTGTTAAGTTCGAAGTCAATGACTTCAACAGCTTTGTTCAAAACACGGTTGATCTTTATTTTTTCTCCTGTCATAGGTGCAGCTTCAACCTTCACACCCAACTCACTAAATAATTTCATACCTGTGATCTTTTTATATAGGTTAATACTATCTGAATGCATACACCATCCCTTGTAAGAGCCAAGGACCTGCACACGCCTTTCACCGTGTACATGTTTCATCTTTCTTGCAAAAGCCTGTTTGATGCTTTTTCTTAAGCGTGTATGGTCGTGATAAAAGACATACCCCAGAAAGTCAATACCCCTGGAGCTTACCGGAAATACCTGATAATTGGGCTTTATGGTCAGATGAAGATTATTGGTAAAATAGTCATCAATGCAAGCCAGTAAATCATGCAGATACGTCTTTGAGTCAGAAAGGATGACAATATCATCACAGTATCTATAGTAATACTTGACGGCTTTTGTCTCCTTCATGAAGTGATCAAAATAGGATAGATAAAAGTTTGAGAAATATTGGCTCAGGTAATTACCGATTGGCAGGCCTTTGGCGCTGTCAATGATCTCATCCAGTAAGCTAAGCAGCTGCACATCCTTGAACTTATGCCTGACCATCTGTTTAAGAACAGCATTATCAACACTGGGATAAAACTTGCTCACATCAATCTTTAAACAATACTCGGTTTCTGAAGGGTTGTTCTTAAGTGCATATCTAAGCCTTTTAGCTCCGTCATTGATGCCACGACCTTTGATACATGAGAATGTATCTCTGATGAACATCTTTACAAAGTAAGGCTCTAATATATTCAGGATAGCATGATGCAATATCCTATCCGGATAATAAGGCAAGCGTGAAATGGTACGCTCTTTTGGAATATAAATTTGAAACTCTTTATATGGAGAGGTCCTGAAAGTTCCGGATATGAGCTGCTGTTGCAAAAGAGCTAAGTTCTTCTCTTTATTTCTGTCATGTACCTCAATACCAATTTTACATTTCTTTCCCTTTCTGGCATTTTCATCTGCCAGATGGAGATTGTCTATAGTACAAATCTTTTGAAATATGTTTCCTACTTTTTTCATCGTTGGCTAATGTCCCAGTGCCCTTCGCTTGCGCTACCAAACACTTTTTTACGTTTTATATTTTTTGCCAAGAGGCAAGGCTCATGTGTCTTTAAAAAAGTTACATCATTAGTTAAGACGCGAACCGATATTCGCATTCGTATTCGTCACCGTGTTATTCGTATTCGCGTAAGCGAGGCCCGCATTCGAACCATTATTCGCATTACCGGAGCGCAACACACCACGTCTGACACAATCCACCTATATTTTTTTACACCCCGGGACGCACGCGTCCAAAATAGCCAAGACGCGAACCGAAATACGCACTCGTAGCCGACACCGTGCGATCCGTAGCCGCGCAAGCGAGGCCCGCACTCGAACCATAAGACGCATTACCGGAGCGCAACACACCACGTAGCCCTACGGTAGCATCATTGTATAATTGATCACAGTAGTATGTCGAGGATGATGCTCCGGATTCGACAAGTGCAGGCATCAAATCGAAATATGCACCCATAGTCATCTTTTTAATCCATCCGCCAAGTATTGACATCTCGTAAAATCTGCTATGTTTTACCCCTATTATATCCTCATAGGCACCACCATCATATATATATGCTTTATGAGAAACTGCATCTTTATTGATGTTTATTCCCTGCATCCATTCCCATAGGTGCCCAAATGGGTTTTCTATGCCCATGAATGTTGGAATATTTGTAATCTTATCAGCTCCGGCGGCAAAAGCTACTAGGGTATAAGGTTTCACGGAATCAACCATCCCTGAACCAAAACCACCTCCACATGGTAGAAGCGGATAATATCCATTCCATGTATTCCAGTCTGTACCGGATAGGTCCGTCACTCCAGCACCAAGACCACCGGTGAAATAACCGGATGCATTCTTAGCTGAAGAATAAGCTTTCTGGGAATTCAGTGTTGCATATTTGGTAATGAACAGCAGAAACAAAGCCTTATGAGCTTCATAATCAATAATACCAAAACTTGTGCCTTTTAACTGGGCTGCTGTCCAGAACTGCGTTCTTGACTTTGATGTCCTGGCTCTTTGCAGGTATCCTTTTTGTAATGCATCATTTGTGGCAGTATTATCACCACCTCTAAAAATAGTAGAGGCGTTGGCTACTGACCAAAGCGCACTGGATGCAATATTGAATGCCGCTGCATTATTCATCGCAGCCTCAAAACAACCAAGCGTAAACGTGGAGGACTTAAACCCATCAATAGGATATGGAGATACCCAGACGTTGTGGACAGTAGAAGAAACATCTTCTATCATATAATAGAACTTCGGCATATGCGTCACTACATCACCTGCAGAACCATCAATGATCGAGGCCGTTCCATTATCGTACAATAGACTATTATTTTTCCTGAATCTCTTAAGATATCCTCCAAGCAAAGTTCCCTGCATGGCCAAGTCGTTTACTACAGCCGACTTGGCCATGTTCACATTCCCTATCCGGGTAAGATCAGGATTTGCCTGGGTGTCGTCAATAGTCACTCCATAGGCGTGTTCCTCTTTGTTCAGGGTTCTTAATGTTGGATTGGGTTCACGTATCTTCAAATTAAGCTTAGCAGACACCTGTGATGCTGATATTGGCTGTAACTGCGTGTAAGTATCGCAGCCTTGAAAATAGCAATTAAAAGCCATGCTCAATTTTGGGAAAAATATCACAAATGCACCACTATATAGAAATGCCTCAAAAGCCGCTTTTTTCCTGAAAAAATCATCACGGTCTTTGGCAACGATAACAATAGGCAGACTAAAACTCCGACCTTGCACCAGGAACGGAGTATGTGGGAAAATAGCTTCCTCACCATTTTCGTTCTCCCAATCAACCGTAATAGGTTCTTTCGGGTCCACTGTCTTTAATAACTCCTGAAAGGTTCCCGTGATGGGTGTCACACCGAACTCCACATACACATCATAACCATTTACATAACATTCACCAGTCATATGCTTAATCTTTAAGTTTTATTCCATCATTTTCAAGACGCGTGATGACCTGGATAATAGCATCCAAGACATCAAGCTTTACCAGATTGTTGGTATTTTCAACTATTTTCTGCTGCAGTTCAATATTCTTTGACATAAGATCATTAAGTGAAATAAGAGATAGGACCATCTTAGCCGTATTTACTCGTACAGCTGAGAAATGCCCCTCCAGCTTATTTCCTGTATCCTCAGTAATTGATTTAATGCTATTCTTGTCAGCTGATGACGCGGACGCTGCAGCATCCGTTGCGATGCCCAGGGTATCCATGGCAGAATTGTACATATCGGAACCAGTCTCAACGATAGTACCCATCCATTTACGCAGCTCCTCTACATGTTTGTCCAGGGTACCATCTTGGGTATAGGAGGCAAAAGCATTATACCAGGCTGCTATCTCCGGTTGCAGATATTGCAGAGATATGGAAGATAGAACGGCTTTTTTCATCATACTTTCAAAATTGTCGGCAAAGTCTGCCGCTGAGCTATACCCTTGTTCGAATCCGGATACTATGCTGTCTACAATGGAATCGGTAGTGGTGCCGGTATATGCTTGACGCATAGCCTCTGCCTGCTCAACAAGCATGGCATTAATGTCTTTACCTTCATCTTTCAGCTTACGTAACTGTTCAAACAGCTGTTTACCTTTTTCATCCAGATTACCCTTTTCGTAAAGTTTTTCAATATCATCATAGGTCATCCCAAGCATGGAAGAATATTGATCTACAACTCTAGTCTTCTTACCCATTCCCAGAAAACCACCATAAGTTTCAGTACTCTTTCCGGATACATATTGCAAAGACTGCAGCTGGCCAATAATCGAATTATATTCTGAAGTATTAGATTGACTCTGTTTTTTTAGCTCAGTCGTAATACGCTTGTTATAATCAAGTGTTGTTTCACCAATCTGTTGCGCCAGGCGTAGACGTTCACGATATAGCTGGTTTGTCTCCATTTCAGCCATAGACTGATCAAACTGCCATTCTGCAATTTCCGCTTTGGCTTTTCTGGCACTTTCTTTTGCATCTTTAAAGACAGTGACAATCTTTGAAATACCACTTATCACTTTAGTTATAGCACCAACCGGATCAGTGGCAAAGGATGCGATACCGGACGCGATATCGGCTGCACCTGCTGTAAGATCAGCGGCGGTTTTTACACTGGCACCTAGTTTTTCATCAAATAAACCAACAAGACCTGCCATTTCTGACAACCCTTCAGATACTTTCTTAAGATCGTTCGGCAATTTTTGCTGTAATGATTTTTCCGCTTTGGCAAGACCTTTAGTAAGTTGGTTGAGAAGCTTCTGATTGTCAGCAGACATATTCTCATACACTCCACCATTCTCTAACTTCAGCTTTTCAATATAGGTCTTAGTTGCTACAATGGCGGCCTTTATAGCTTTTGAGGAGAATGTTTCCAGATTGCCAAAGATTACCTCATAAAATGTTGAGTCTTCAGCAGTCAATTGGTTAAGAGTGGCATTATATGCATCCTTACGTCCAACCATAGCATCTTTAATAACCTGCTCCTGAGCTGTATTCCCTTCTTTTTGAGCTTGTAGACGGGCAGCCTCCAAGGCAGCCGTATCCTTATTGTAGTCAACCTGTAGTGATGTTAACGTGGATATACCTTGCGTGTATTTCTTCACCAGTGCATCGACATTCTTTAGCTGTTCATCAGACACTGTTGATATTTCTGAATCAAGAACGGTACTTTTTTGGTATCCGGACTCAGATTTATCGTTATCAGCTTCCGCCTTCTTATCAAGTAAATATTTTTTATAAGCTTCCAGGTCTTCACTGTACAGTTTCTTCTTAGCCTCCATTTCACGCTTCATGACGTCGACGGGAGATGTTGATCCTGTCATGCCTAACTTTTCATTTGTCAATGATGCCAACTGTGCATTTTCACCTGTTGTCAAACTTCCGTTTGAGCGTTTCTTCTGAAGCTCCTCAATTTGCTTATTGATGTACTGTAGATACGAGTCTCCATCTTTTGTGAGAACAGAATAAATACCTTTAGCATAAGCGAGGTCTGTTGCAGCCAGGAGTGCATAAAACTGCTTATATGCTTCTTTCTTTTTTTCAAGGGCTTCATTGAATTTTTCAATATCGGTTTTCTTGTTTGCGGCAGCTGCCTCACGGTTCAGGTTATTACTCTTTTCCGTGAAAGCACGTTTCTTTTCTTCCAGTTTAGTTTGAGCATTGATGTGACTTATCTCAACTTCAGACAAAGCTTGCTGTTCAGCCAGTGGCAAGTCTTTAAGTGATCCATACTGAAGCTTCATGCTTTCTTTCGTGAAGTCCATCTTACGTTTAGCCAGAGCAACCTCTTTGGCTGTTGTCTGGTCAATAAGATTAAGACCCTCCCTTACTGCAGCATTACGTTCTTTGGATGATGTAGATATGTCAGTAGCTTTCGTGAGAAGCTTCTGTATACGCGACTCGGCTTTTTCAGATTCCACTTTCAGCGCGATCTCCTCACGGCTGACTTTATTTAGTGCCGCTTTTAACTCAGCTTGGCGCGCAATGTCTTTTGCCATTGCACCAACTTTACCTGCCACATCTTCAACGCCTGTCAGCATCTCCAGATAAGCACCAAAGAGTCTTTTTGTAGCTTCAGCCCTTTTATCAGAGTCAAACAGATTAGCAAAGATATCAGCAACGGCACCTGCCATCTTCCCGACAGCTTTAAACCTATTGAGTAGTTGTGATTCAAGAAAGTCACCAAGTTCTTTAACAGCTGTTTTGGGATCGGTAAAAACCTTGAAAAGCCATGCTCCTAGTTTTGTAGCTACATTTAGAACGATGTTAAGCACCTGGGAGAAGGCACCGGTTATTTTTGCAAGTTCATTTTCTCCTTCTCCGGAGCGTTTAAACCATTGTGTCAATAAAGTAATGCCAACTACAATGGCAGCAATCACCGCGCCAAGAGGCGTAGCGATAAAACGCAGGGACGCCTTTATAACGCCTTCAATGCCTGTTACTGTTGAGCCTAGCGCACCAGGTGCTTGTTTCAAACTCTCAATAAATGTCTGGTTTTGTGTTTCAGCTTTGCCAATATCATCCTTGAGGGAGCGAATCTGTTTAGCCATTGCCCCGCCGACAGTAGAATTTTTCCTTTGTTCGTCAGAAAGGGACTCATACTGCTTTTCGAGATTGGACAGCTTATCCTTCATACCGGTTATTCCGGTGGTATTGGCCATGGTCGTTTGAACACCTTTTAAAGACTCTTCAAACTTCTTTGTGTCTGCCTCCAGTTCCCGAATCTGTTTGATCATTGATTCACCAATCTCCTGGCTATTCATTTCCTCCTCGGAAAGGTCTTTGTAAGTCTCACGAAGCTGTTTAAGCTTCATCATCTTACTGTTATAACTACCTTCCACAAGTTTATTGGCTTCAATCTCCTTATTGAGCTGTTGTTGCATTCCGGATAAGGAGGATTTCTGCTCTGCATAGTATAGTGATAGCCTGGACATGGCTTTGCTGTATTGGTCAGCAGAGACTTCTCCATCAGCAAATTTTTGTTTCATAGCATCCTGAGCATCCTCATTGGCTTTCATCTCAACAATGAGGTTTTGCATGGCTTTTACCTGTATCTGTGTTCCGGCAGACATAGAACGGAATGCTTCGTCTGAAGCATCCAGCATAGTTCTATAAGCAGTAGCGGATACATTACCGGTACGTTTTATTGTCATCTCAACCTTTTCGATATCCTTGACAATGTCAGAGTTTAGCAGAAATTCTATGTTTACCGGTTCCATCATCCAAATTTTTTTGAGAGAGCAGCAGAAAGCTGGTCCTCGGAGGTTATTTCAACAGTCTTTGTTTTTTCACCTGTCACATATTGAGCTGCATCGGCAGCCATCATGACAAGTGTTTGATAGTTTAAATTCAGAATCTTTTCGAGAGGCCAATGCGTCTGTGTTGCCACTTGCCAAATCAGCCCGAACGGGCTATGAAGGCCTTCAACGTGCCCTTTAACTCCCGTATCTTCTCCTATTGGCTCAGATTCTTCGGCTCCGTTATCTTCATCAGCCGTAGAAATTTGATAGTATTCATAAAATCCTGTACACCCGACAGGGTGACAAGGATGACAGATAGTTCAGCCAGTTGCCTCATATCCATATTCCCACGCATGTACCAGGATAAGAGCTTTCCAAATAACCTGGAGCGTATCCGCCCGCGTAGCATACCGACAGCCACTATACGACTTACTTCTTTTCCGGTTACAGCCATTGTCATCATCCAGGAGGACCAGTCCGTTTCGTCCTCTTTAATCTTAAGTTGTAGATAAAGCTTGCTGATCATCAGCATGGATGCAATGGTTGGCCTGCGAACAGTGACATAGAAAAACCTTTTACCGAACATTCTAAAGAAAAGGGGTGCGGGTATAGGAACCCGTACCCCTTTGTCCAGAATAGTATCGACGGTTTGAATTTCGACCTCAGTTGCCATTGTTATACGGTAGTAGCCATTGATATTGGTGCTTCATCCACTTTATCCGGTGTCATCACTTCACCGGTTACTTCCAGTTTAGCAATTTCGGTGCGGTTCATGTTCCAGGTAAGTTTGCAATGCATGAATAATCTTGGAACTTTAATGGTTGTTCCAAAAATGGTATCTGCACTCCAGGATTGCTCTGTAGAGAAAGATGCATTCGGAGCTTTCCAGGTAGTTGCTGCGACAGTACCGCCCAACCATAACAACATATTTGCAGGGGTGATATCAGTAAGAGTGAACTTAATGATCGTACCTGCAGCGTCAAGAACATTCAGAAAAGGATAACGGTCACCTTCTGCCGTATGCTTAGTGACTGCACCATCTTCATCAACGATGCTGACGGTATTTTTGTAAAGCTTGCCGACTGATGTCAGCACAGCGCCCATAGCTCCATCGACACCGACGGGACCCGTTTTGATGTTTTTACATCCAACTCCATAGCTAGTTGTTGCCATAATCTATTTTTTTATTGTTTTAATGAGTAATTGAATAATACTTTTCCAGTTAAGTTTGCTGACTAACCAAATAAAACCTGCCAGTAAGATGAGACCACCTATGCGTGATAAGAACTTTTGAAAACCTGTTTGCCTATAAATGACCTTTTCAACCGGTACTTTCTTTTCCGTAATGGTATTGACTGTCTTTATGATGGTATCTGTTTGATGAAGGGTATCCGTTTTATACTGATACTTAATTTTATCTCGTACCCTCCAGCGCTCAATGAGACTATCCTTATGGATGATCACGCTGTCCAGAACATAGATGCTGTCATAACGAATATCAGATTTGCTTTTCTCGGTAGATGAATTCTTGTAGTCAGTTGATAGACTCTTTGAGGTGTGACAAGAAAACAACGTCAAAACGAATAAAAGACTAATTAGATATTTCATTTGCTTCCTGCTTTTTTTGTTCAAGATTCTCATGATTAATGGAATTTAAAATGTTGAGGATTCGTTGATTCGTTGAAGTGATCTTTTTAACTTCACTTCTTAGTGATGATACTTCTATTGTTAGAGTTGAGAAGTTTTTCTGCAACTCCGTATAATTTGTAAACAGGTCAGAATAACGTTTCTCCATCTCTTCAGCAAGACCCCGCCAAATTGCTACCGCTTTATCTACATTATCAAGTTCAGTACTCTCGGTATTAGCTTCTGCACCTTTGGCGCTAGCCTCCGCACTTTTCTTTGTTGACTTTAAAGTCACTAATGTAACTACCAGCCCACCGCCGAAAACAAGGTTCAGGATTAGACTGATCACCTGTAACCAGTCACTTCCACCGTTCATCATTCCTTCCATCATAGCATTGAGTATTCTGCCACTGCATTAAAGCAGGGGCAAACTTTAGTCCACTCGTTGGTTTCTATTATGCCATCGTGATCAAGGTCAGGAGACAGGTCTCTATGACCGCAGATTCTTGCAGATGGATAAGCCATTTTTAGTTTTTTCAAGAGCGCAATGATGGCTGACCGCTGTAACACTGTACGTGTATCCGACGCCTTGCCGGCAGCGTTTAAACCTCCTTCGTAGCATACACCTATGCTATTGGCATTATGACCTTGAACATGCGCTCCCACTTGCGATATCGGGCGGAACGTTACTACCGTACCGTCTTTGCGGATATAGAAATGATAGGCTGCAGAGTTAAAACCCCGGGCGCGATGATCACGCTCAAGATGATCCGGAGTATAGTCACTGTTTATGCTTGTCGCAGAACAATGTATCACGATAAGGTTTATTGATCTTGCCATCATTTTACTTTTTAGTCCCTGTCTTAAGGGCACCTACTTGTCAAAGACTTTCAGTGCCCTACCTTTCTGGGGGTTTATGATTAAGCTGTAACTGTCTGTATAACTGCACAAAGACCGGCAACATCACTTCTCATGATGCGACCACCACAACGTACCAGGAAGGAATAGATATCTCCATAGTAAAGTGGGTTCGCTTCATCACCAAACATCTCAGTCTGTCCAAGAGCACGACAAACACTATTGGTATGGTAAGCAATAGCCGCAGCGTTATCAGTTGCGACAGCAGCTGCCGACCATTCTTTTTTAGTTCCGGCGGTGGCATATACACCAACGCGACTTCTCATCATGATGTTAAAGCTAAATAACTGTCCAAGGACACCATTTTTCACATCAACTGTAGCATGGAACGCCAAAGCTTCGTTTGCTGTAAGGGAATCAATAAGCTGTCCGTACATCACCGCGTCACATAAGAGATAACGCCCCGTCTGAGGTACATTGGTAGCATTGAACTTGTTCATCAAGGCCAAGACATCAGCTTTCACAAAAGCCTTACGGTTTCCGGTAGCGGATGGAGTATGTGACAATACTGCAGCTCCGGAGGTGCCAATAGAATTGCCAACGAGTGGTAACCAGCTATAAAGGATAGATTCAGATGCCACTTCAATAATTGCAGCACGATCCGTTCTGATGGCACTTTCCCTTTTATTGTAAGAAAGTTCAATTGTTTCTGCGTTTGGAATGTGGATAGGGGTAGTGGTGATCTCATCCAGGTCAAAGGTCAGATCAGTATCTGTACGTTTGGCTGCAACAGCAGGAAACACTGTCCTGTTTTTCGTTGCAGATGATGCCGCGCCGGAGTTAGGAATATGAACCGTCTTACCTGCAAGTACAAACTCATCTGCATTAAAAGCTTTTGAAAGAAAACTGTTGTCAGCAAATAAGCCTTCAACAATTGAGGACATCCAAATTTCTTTTTGGAGACCCATTCCCAGAGCACCGGCGGGAGCACCTGAGACGAAAGACATCACGAAGGCAATTGCGAGCGCAACAAGCACTCCGCCTCCAACTGCAAAAGACAACAGTCCTCCGCTAAAGACATTTAGCATCAAGGAGCTAAACAGTTTCATTTTTTTCATACAATGATTTTTTTGGGATTAATTTGATTTGGTAATAATTCTTTTTTATTTTAAACCGTGGGCTTATTCCGGCTTATGCCCGTAGCGTTCTTGGAACTTAGTTGCGTACACTTCAGGAGCTTTGTCCTTCAATAGTAAAAGCTTACCACCTTTGTCAAGCTCATCCCACGTCAGCTTCTGAATGTCAGCAAGCTCCATGGTCTGTCCGTTATTACTCATTTCAATCTGAGAGGCTACCGATTTGCGAGGTGTGATGGATGCCAGGGATTTCTTGGCAGCTTCAAAATTGGCATCAAACAGTTCCAGGTACGTATCTTTTCCAGCTGCATCAATACGGCCATCTTTTACGGCAGCATCAACAAGGGTAAGAGACTCTGCTGTTTTTGCTTTAGAGATAGTTGTCTGCAATCCTAGCAGATCAGTTTCAGCCTTAACGGCACGATCTTCAGCGGCTTTCTTATCTGACAATAGCAAGCTGATAGCTTCATATTGCGTGTCAGGTGTGGCCCCGTCGGCCAGATTCAAAAGTTCTAAATAATTCTTTTCCATTTTTTTTATTTTGGGTTCAACAATAAAATCTGTAAGTTTTAGACCTGCATCTTTGGATAGGTCAATCTCTTTACCATCCTGGTCAAAAAGTCGGAACGCGTTATGATTTGCGCCAATGGTCACGATAGAAGCCTCTCGAAGTCTGCACTTGACAATTGTTGGACCTTCCTGTCCGGCAATTTGCAGTATGGAATCATCTGAAGCCTGCAGCTCCACAAGACCCGCTGATGCCATCTTTACAAAACCACGTGTAACTTTACCAATGAGACGCTGTACATCCTTGTCATCGTCCTCATAATCAAAGACAGCATCAGCAAGCAACTGACCACCTTCTTTCCGGATATTCTCCCATCTACCCACTGGCAGATCAAAATCATTATGCCGATAGAGCATGACAGGGTTTTTTTCAAACTGAGATATATCTGCCCCCTCAACCAGTACCCTGACTCCATAGGTCAGGACTGAGTTGTCAAGCAGAATAAATGGGATAGGTTTCTTGTCAGTAGGCATCTTCATTGTGTATTTAAAAATTGTTTCTTGGCGAATAACACTGGCAAAGAAACACCCTGGACAAGACACAAAAAAATAACCTTTTAAGCCTTAAAAGGAAGTCTGTAACCCTTATAAACTTTTTTCCATAGCGTGAGCAAAATCACTCTATTTGCAACAAAAAAGGTATGAGCAAGCTGACGAATGCGCAAAAAAAAGAATGGGCCAAGACTTTGTATATACAAGGTGGACTGACTCAAAAAGACATTGCAGACAAAGTGGACGTCTCACGTGTCACCATGAACAAATGGGTTAACGATACGGACGAGAACTGGGATAAGCTTAAGAAGTCGCTGCTTATAACAAGAGAGTCACAACTCAGTCGATTGTACATGCAGCTGGATGAACTCAACACATCCATCATGTCACGCGACCAGGGCGCACGTTTTGCCAACTCCAAAGAGGCAGACACCATCAACAAGCTCACTACCGCAATACGTAAGATGGAGATTGAGGCCAGTATAGCCGACATCGTAGAGGTTTGCAAGCGGTTCCTTAATTGGCTTCGACCATTATCACCCGATAAAGCAAAAGAAGTCGCTGCTCTTTTTGATGACTTCATTAAAGACTCACTCAAGCGATAATGGCAACAATCATAAAAACATCGGACAGGATAGCCAAACAGGACTGGGATCAGTACTATAAAAGTTATATTGAGTTTTCTTCTGCCAATCACAACGAGACAGAATCTGACAGGAAAAAACGCATAACAAAACTTGAATCTGATTTTGAGCAGTGGAAAATATACTATTTTGAAAAATATTGCTATGCTCCCCCTGCCGATTTTCATAAGAAAGCTTCCAGACGTATCCTTTCCAACCCAGAATGGTATGAGTCCCGTATATGGGCACGTGAGCTGTCGAAAGATGTCGTATGTATGATGGAGACACTTTTCCAGACCCTCAGGGGAGTAAAGAGGAATATCATTTTTATCTCCAACAGTAATGACAAAGCTTGTAATCTTTTGGAGCCATACAAGCTCAACCTTGAGAAGAATGAGCGTATCATCAACGATTATGGTCTGCAACAGATGCCAGGAAGCTGGACAACGGGAGAATTTACGACAACACAAGGAGTGTCTTTTATGGCAGTAGGAGCCGGACAGTCACCACGTGGATCACGTAATGAAGAGGTCCGTCCGGATAAGGTGATCATTTCCGATATTGACACAGATGAAGATGTTAGAAACCCTGATATCATCAAAAAACGGTGGGAATGGTTTGAGAAAGCCGTTTTTCCGACAAGGGCAGTATCAAAAAACACACAATATATATGGCTAGGTAACCTAATTGCCAAAGACTGTTGTGTAGCCAGAGCGGCAAAGATGGCCGACTATGTTGATAAGGTTAATCTTGAAGACAAAAATGGTGAATCTACCTGGCCGGGAAAGAATACCATAGAAAGAATACAGCGTATCAAGTCCAAGATCAGTACCGCTGCTTATGAGGCAGAGTACATGAATAACCCACTTGCTGAAGGTGACGTGTTTAAAGAGATCACGTGGGGTAAAGTTCCTCCTATGTCAAAACTGAGGTTCCTTGTTGGTTATGGAGACCCGGCACCCTCCAACAGCAAAAACGGGAAAGGTTCCTACAAATCAATATTCCTTGTTGGATTCCATGAAGGCATCTATTACATCTATACCGGTTTTCTTGATCATCCCAGTAATGCGGAGTTTGTACAATGGTATTATGACCTGAAAGCGTATGCTTCAGACAAGACACAGGTATATAACTTCATAGAGAACAACACCCTCCAAGACCCTTTCTATGAGCAGGTTTTCATACCTCTTTTTGCAGAGAAGTCCAGAGAACTGGGTTTTATCGGCATCGTTCCGGATGAGCGCAAGAAACCTGATAAGTTCTCGCGTATCGAGGGCAACCTGGAGCCGCTTAACAGACTTGGAAAACTTGTCTTTAATGAAGCAGAGAAAGAGAATCCACACATGAAACGACTGGAAGAACAGTTCCTTCTTGTCAATGCACAGATGAAAGCCCCCGCCGATGGTCCCGACTGTATTGAAGGCGCCGTTTGGGTCATCAATCAGAAAAATGCAGCTATGCAGACAGATAGTTTCACACTTGGCCGTAAGCCACAAAACATAAAAAAACGCTTTTAATTATGAAACAGCTATTTCTCCCATTTAAGAAGTTCTTTATCGGTTGGTATATACGTTACCAGGGAAGACCATCCAAACTCCAAAAAGCTATCAAGTTGGCAGATAAGATGAAAAAAGATACCAATAAACGGTACCGTGTTTTTTTCTTTGGTTACAAGTACAGGGTATGGACACGCCAGGATATTAAAGACCGTAAGAACTCAGGTCTCTTTAAACGCTTTTTAAAGCCAGGTGTTGACTTTGATAAAATAGCCTTTTACGACACCGATCTGCAGAAAGGAGGCACACCATGCCGTTCATAACAGCCACCGAACTAAAGACTCATCTGTATGCTGAAGACATTGCTATGATCAGCAGGGATGATGACACGCTACTTGTCGCAGCCATTGACGGAGCTGTTCAGGAAGCGAAAGGATATCTATCTGCATTTGACAGAGCAGCCATTTTCAGCGCCACTTTAGCAGAAAGGAATGCACTGCTACTGATATTTGTTAAGGACATTGCCGTTTGGCATTTCATAAACCTATGTAATGCAGGTAGCGAGCTGGAGGTAAGAAAGTCACGCTATGACAGAGCGGTAGACTGGCTAAAAGCTGTACAAAAAGGGAACGTATCTCCTGATCTTCCTATTGCATTAGATGCATCCGGAGAGGACTCCGGTGACCTGATAAAATTTGGAAGTAATCCACAACGTAATCAACACTTTTAAAATATGGCTAAGAAAGATGAAAATAAACAACTGATGATAAGTCAGATTGTTATCAAACCACCGCAGCGAAAGACTTCAAATGTTGGAGAGTGGAGGTCAGCACTACAGTCCGCTGACCAGGGGCGCGTTAAAAAGTTGTTTGATCTTTATGAAGACCTTCTCATAGACGGTATCCTGAGTGACGCCGTGGGCAAACGTATTGATGCTGTCACCAATTCGCCTATTACCTTTGTCGATGCACAGGGAGAGGAAGTTGAGGACATTGTAACACTAATTGATACACCCGCCTTTGAGGACCTACTGACAGAGATCATGCATGCACGGTTCTGGGGTAGATCAGCTATTGAGTTTGATTTTAAAGATGGCTTCTCCGTTTATGATATTCCAAAAAAGCATATTGATATTATCAATAAACAGATACTCATCAATGAATTTGACAGTACTGGCATACCATACGAGCAGGATGAAAATATCCTTGTCATTGGAAAGCGCCGTGATTTTGGCCTATTTCTTAAGACAGCACCTTACGCTATCTGGAAACGCGGGGGTTTTGGAGACTATGCACAGTGGCTGGAGATTTTTGGCATGCCACAACGTGTGGGTAAGTATTCATCTTATGACCCTGAAAGCAGAAAACTACTGGAGCAAGCACTTTCACAAGCTGGTTCTGCACCCTGGTGCGTGATACCAAAAGAAACGGATGTTGAAACAGTCAATAACACCGGTAATGGTTCAAGCGGCACCTCATACAATGACTTCCGTAAGGCTTGTAATGAGGAGATGCTTATCACATGCCTTGGTCAGACAATGACAACCCTGCAGGGTGATAAAGGTGCCAGATCACTTGGCGAGGTTCACAAACAAGTAGAGGAAGGCAAGAACCGTTCTGATATGCGTTTTGTTCAACGTGTTCTTAACTACTCAGTACTTCCACTGCTTGAAAAACGTGGATTTAAGGTTAAAGGCGGACGTTTCGTTTTTCCTGAATCAGCTGAGCAGTTGACAGTATCGGACATTGTTGCACTTTGTGAGATCATAGATATACCATCCAAATTCCTGCATGATAAATACTCCCTGCCTATACCAACGGATGGAGAAACTATTGCCAGAAAAGGAGGTGAAAAAGCACCGGTACCGGAACCGGAAAAGGACCCGTTACCAGGTGAAGAGGCAGACCCTGTAGATGATCCAAAAAAGCCGGGTGACGGTAACCCTCCGGTAAAAGCCAGGACGAAAAAAACAGAAAAGCTCAATAATGATGATCGTAATTTATTTTTGAGGCTGTTTGATTTTTTCGCAGTGGCCCCGGCAGCAATGACCGGGGCGAAGTGGACTGGCACTCACCTCACGCTGAAGGATGATGACCTGTCTGACAGTGTCATTTCACGCATTGCCGGTGCAACAAACTTTGATGTTGAACTTTTTGACTATATATCTCAAGACCTGATAGGCGGCCTGGACAATAAGACAATAAATCTTCTTGACCTTGACTTTACCTATGTTTATGAGAGTGATGCATACAAGACAGCCATGGAGCTTAATATGTTCCGTTTCTCAGGGGCAAAGACACTGGCCGAAATAACAGAACTTAACAGGCTGTACAGGGAAAGCATTTCTTTTGAAGATTTCTATAAAAAGGCCAGAGAAGTTTCTGATACCTTCAATAAGAAGTGGCAAAAAACGGAGTGGCAGACAGCCAACCTGATAGCAAGCTCAACGAGTAACTACCAGCGTCTTCAAAAGAAAACAAACCTATTTCCTTACTGGGAGTATAGAACCGTCGGAGATGATAAGGTACGACCGGAACATGCCAAACTTAATGGAATCATACTTCTTGCCATTGACCCGCGTTGGTTGAAGATATGGCCTCCAAATGGATGGAAATGTAGATGCTACGTCATTCCACGTATGGCACACGAGGTTAAAGATATCGACATGGATGAAATGAAAGCAAGGGTAGACGCTTATTTTGAGACTGCAGAGTGGAAAATGAACGAAAGTCAGGGCTTTGGTGTCAATAGAGCATTAACCCCTGAAGTCTTTGACGAAGACCAGATGTATATCAAGAAGTTCCCCGCTCAGGCAGGGAAACTACTTAAGGACATCAACTATCAAACGTATAATCTTGGTACTTATCAACAGAACAGAGCAAAGGCTGACGTTATGCTCACACCCTTTGAAGGAACCTTATCCGATTTTGAGAAAACTTTAAAGAAAGAAGGTGATAGTCTATTCATGACAGATCATAAAAAAAGGAGCATTCTATTTGACTTGACACCCGATGCTGAGCAGCAGAAACTTCTTACCTCAGCACAGTCATGTCTTGAGTCTCCCGATGAAGCGTGGATTCAGGCCGTAAAAGGACTGGACACTGTTGTGTACCTGAAGTATTATCAGGATGCTACTATTGCTGTCACGGCTGAAGTAAGTGAAGGTATTATATACCGTATAAAAGATATTTTCAAAGTAAAGGAAAACAAGAGCGCTATGCTGCTTCGTGCCGGTCTTTTAATCTTCAGAAAGCCATGACCTTTGAAGACCTTGGACAATATTTTCACGACCTGCCGGAAAAGATAGCCGATGCAGTGCCGGACATTGTTGCTGAAACGGCTGTCGAATACTTCAAGGAGTCTTTTGATAAGAAGTCTTTTGATGGTAACCCGTGGGAACCGGCAAAGAACCCACGTACAAATGGGTCGCTATTAGTAGACAGTGGCGCTCTTGTCAACAGCATAGAGCCCTCACTCATATCCAGGGAGAAGGTTATCATATCAGCCGGAGTAAAAAAGGCGCCATACGCCAAGGCTCATAATGAAGGGTTCAACGGTCCGGTTCAGGTGGCACCTTTCACCAGGGTAACAAAAAGTCGTACCGTCGAGGTACCACAATATTCCAGAAATGGGAAAGTGATTGCGGCTCATGACTGGACGCTTCCCGGAGGACCTCAATCTGTCAAAGGATTCACAAAACAGGCTAACGTCCCACAAAGGCAGTTCATGGGGCCGGCCAAAGAACTTGCCTTTCGGCTGTATGCGCGTATTGAAGACTATTTAAAAAGTATTTTATAACCGTTTAATCATCCTTTAAAATGGACAAACAACTTATCATGGATATCTGTGACAAACTGGATACGGATATTCCGGCTTTAAAAACTATAGACATTGATTTTGGACAGTTTACGCCAGCCGAAAGGCCAGGCGTCGCTTTACCCTGTTGCCTGGTCGATGTTGCATATGGAAATTGCAAGGACACCGATGGACAGAACCAGCAAGTGACGGCGACCATAACCTTAAGGATTGCCCACAATGGACTTGGAAAGACAAGCACCAAATCTCCACAACGATCAGAGGCGTTAGCCGCACTGGATATGATCAGGGATATACACCTGTCCCTTCAGGGATGGGATAATAACGGGAGCTTTGACCCGCTGACGCGTACATCAGCAGCACCGGAAAAGAGGAGTGACGGTCTTCGTGTTTATCGTATCACTTACCAGGCACAGTTTGTGGACTGTTTTGACATATAAAAAGAAAGGCCCACAAACGGGGCCTTTCTTTTACTGGAACAAATCCAACTGTTTTTGCTTTTCTCTCTCGCGCTGTGAACGTTCAAGAATTTCCAGTTCACGCTTTGCATTGATGGCAAGATAGTTATTAAAAGTACTCTCAGAAATATGATAAATATCTGCAATCAAATTGCGATAAATCCACACTTGGGATGTACCCCGCGGTTTTTCGCGTAGCACTATCGTTTGTATTTCTATTATTTTTTTTAACAAATATTTCTTAGTGTATGCCATGTATCGAAAACTTTCATATATTTGCAGAACCACCGGCAAATAAGCTCTGATCGTTTTCGAACGTGAGGGGCTTTTTTTATAATACCTTACCCCTGGTCGCTGTAAGGTCAATATACATGCAGGTCCTGTCACCCTTGCCAACTTGTGCTCTAAAATATATATCTGATGCATATGACACGAAGTCCTTGAACTCTACAACGGCTTTACCACCTGCGTTTTTGTACTCCGTGCAGACCTTATAAAAGCTCTCTTTAATCAAAGGGATATTCTCATTATCAATAAGCCTATGCTGAAATTCATCAACAAGAATCCGCTGAAGCTGCTCATCCAGCTTATTCATAGTCTGATAGGTAATGATGGATATAAAATATTGTTTATTCATGATTGTATGTATTATTTTGTTTCTGACTCTTTTTGCTCAAGCTTCTTTTTAAGTCTTCTGTTCATCATATGCAGGCCTGCATTTCTTATGACAAGCATCAAACAGGCCCCGAACAGAAAATACATTAATGCTTCGTTAATCATTTTATTTGTTTGTAAAAAAGTTGTTCAATTTTATCCTTGATAATTATGGCATCATTCTCATGTTCCTGCAGGAATTTCAGTGCATCGCGAGAGGATGTTTCATTAAAGATTCGCCTTGCCTTGACAGTATCCGTCGTGGCAGTCTCAAGCGCCGACAACAGCACTTTTAACTGCACGATGGCTGGTAGTCCGGATAGGCATTCAAAGTCCATCAGTGTGCAGCTTTATATTCAGTTTCCAGACGCTGAATTTCCTTTTCACACTCCTTCCAACCGGGAAAGCCAAAGATATTCTTATCATCAATATAGCAATGAGCATATATCTTTCTACCGATTCCTACATATCTTGAAGCATTTACAGGCTCATGATCGTTGATACGGTTGAACTTTACACCTTGCTCAAGCAGATAGTTAACAGCTTCAACAAGCTTTTCTCCTGTCCTGCATGTCCATATGATCACATAATGACCTTCTGAAATAAGCTCATTAATGACTTGCTTGGCGTAAGGCTGCAAACCGTCGATATCCGGATATTTACCCCGGACAATGGTTCCATCAAAATCAATTGCTATTATCATTTTTGCAGGACTCTGGGATGACTAACTTATAAATATCTTTTGAATCTTTTAAAAAACGCCCGATAAGGATATCAGATTTATTACAATATAAAATTGTATGCCCATTTCGAGTATAATGCTTTTCGCATTGTCTGCAGTCAAGACAGGAGTCTATTTTTTTAAGAGATAGTCCCATAAATCAGATATTTGAAAAATTAAGTTCAATGACCTTATACTCTCCAAGCTCATCCTTTTCCCAGATACGGAAATAGGTCTTTTGGTCAGGACGGCGTATGCTCTGCTCAATGAGTGTAGCTGCTTCATGAAAAAGAGGGTGGTTAATTCTTTCACGATACTTAAGTAGACTCATGACCTTCTTTGCATCCAACTTACCGCGTGAGGTGGAAAAAGCTTCCTGAACTAGATCCTTTACAAAATCAAATTTAGAATCTACCGTCTCACTAAGAAATTGGTTGAGTCGCTCCTGGGCAACTTTGATGGTAAGATCATCAAACGTAACACGTTCAGACACGGCCACTTCTACCTTTATTGATCTGTCAAAGCTGAACCATGTAAAGTTCCCTTTTGATTCCACGTTACCACCCTTTGAGGTCATAAATTCCTCATAGACGTTCTTACAAATGGCCTGCATGGACTTCTTATAGTCCGTCAGCTTGCTATTAATGTTTTTTGCATCACGCAATAGGGATGCAGATTCGCGCTCCATGAGACGCTCCACTTTGTTGATACGACTGAACGGAATAGTCATTCCCGTTTCATCTACCCAAGTCTTTGATTTTGATTTTTGAATCATAATTTTAAATTATTAGTAGTTAATGTTATCTATTGTACAAATTGTTGATCCGGAGCATCGACAAAACTTAAAAGCTATTTGGGTATAGTCTTTTACAAGCTGGTCCCACTCACTTGAGCTTACCGGTGTTTCTTTTAGTTTTTTGACTATGGCATTGAATTTCGTTTCTATCAG
>Ga0209430_1000589_pt1 | contig 35569 bp, 27 predicted proteins | sample BarGraIncub1133A_FD_184504 | JGI IMG/M metagenome (GOLD analysis project Ga0209430, IMG submission 184504) | Arctic peat soil microbial communities from Barrow, Alaska - Barrow Graham LP Incubations 11-33A (SPAdes) (version 2) | ecosystem: Environmental > Terrestrial > Soil > Wetlands > Peat... | reverse complement strand
CGGATTGGCTTCACCAAAAATTGTCGATAAGCGGCTTGTTTATATGACACCGGAGTGGAAAGATGCATTTCTTTTTACAACAAAGCTGGCCGACTCATTGGGCCTTGAGATGGCTATTGCCGGCTCGCCAGGGTGGAGTGAGAGCGGTGGACCTTGGGTGACTCCTGCCCAGGCCATGAAGAAATTTGTTTGGAGTGAAACCCGTATCAAGGGAGGGCAATCCTTTAACGGTATTTTGCCGAAACCTCCAACAACTACAGGTACATTTCAGAATATCGCAATCAAACGTAATGAAAATGCAGCTCCAATACCTGAATATTACGCCGATGCTTCAGTGGTAGCATATCGTGTACCTGAAAATGATATTTCAATGGCAGAACTAAAGCCCAAGGTTACTTCAAGTGGAGGAAAATTTGATCTTACTATGTTAACCGATGGTGACCTGGGGAAAACCACATTCTTACCTGCAGCCAAGCCAAATGGGAAATCATGGATCCAGTTTGAGTTTGCCAAACCTGAAACGATTCAGTCTGTCACCATGGTAGTCAGTGGTCGGGAAGGAAGAATTAGCCGGGCACTTGAAGCCAGCGATGATGGCAAGCAATTCAAGATAGTCTTGGAAATTTCAAGAGGTAGAACATCTCAAAATACATTAACATTTCCACCAGCTACGGCCAGATTTTTCCGCCTCACATTTACTACACCGACACCAGGACCTGCCGGCGCAAGATCTGATGGTTCAAGAGGTAAGGGAGCAGCTGGTCCAGAGGGAATGCAGATAGCCGAACTTGATCTGCATAGCGTTGCACGGGTGAACCGTTTTGAAGATAAGGCAGGATTCAGTTCTCTTGCAGATTTATATTCACTGGCAACACCTTCAGTCTCTGCAACAGACGCTATCAACAAGAATGAGGTCGTTGACCTGACATCTAAAATGCAACCTGATGGAACACTTAACTGGACACCTCCGGCCGGTCGCTGGATTGTTATGCGTCTTGGCTATTCATTAACAGGCAAGGAAAATCATCCGGCTTCACCTGAAGCAACAGGTCTTGAAGTAGATAAACTTAGTGCGGAACATTGTAAAGCTTATTTTACAGAATATCTGAATCAGTATAAAGATGCAACCGGCGGACTGATGGGCAAGAAGGGCCTTCAGTACATGATAACCGACAGTTGGGAAGCGGGTACTCTGAATTGGACCGACAAAATGATGACCGATTTTAAAAATCGACGCGGCTATGATATGCTTCCATGGCTACCGGTACTTACCGGCCATATAGTAGAAAGCGCCGAAGCCAGCGACAAATTCCTTTGGGATTTCCGTAAAACGATAGCTGATCTTACTGCTGAAAATCATTACGATCAATTAACCACCATACTTCATGAACAAGGCATGGGACGGTATACTGAGTCTCACGAGAGTGGTCGTGCATTAGTCGCTGACGGTATGGAAGTTAAGCGCACATCTGATGTGCCGATGAGTGCCACCTGGACACCCAGGATTGTTGGGAGCAATACTATCGAAACAGTATACAAAGCCGATATACGTGAATCAGCCTCTGTTGCCCACATCTACGGGCAAAACCTGGTTGCCGCTGAATCAATGACTGCAAGAGGTACCCCCTGGGCCTGGTCACCAGAATCTTTGAAGCCAACTGCCGACATGGAACTTGCCAGTGGGCTGAACCGTTTCGTTATACATTGTTCTGTGCATCAGCCGGGTTTTGACAAATTGCCGGGTCTCGGTCTTGGGCCTTACGGTCAATGGTTCACAAGAAATGAGACATGGGCAGAACAAGCAGGGGCATGGACAACCTACCTGGCACGAAGTTCCTATATGCTTCAGCAAGGAAAATTTGTAGCTGATGTTGCCTATTTTTATGGGGAAGACAATAACATTACAGCCCTTTTTAAGGACAAATTACCTGATATTCCCTCAAGCTATAATTACGACTTTGTAAACGCCGATATTGTTGCAAATATACTTTCGGTAAATAAAAATGGACAGCTAATAACACCCAGCGGCATGAGCTACCGTTTGCTTGCCCTTGACAACAATAGTAAATATATGTCTTTGAAAGTCTTACGTAAGATCAACGAATTGGTGCAAGCTGGAGCTTTTGTGGTTGGTGCAAAACCATTAATGACTCCCAGCCTGACAGATAATCAAGCAGAATTTAAATCCATAACCGATCAGTTATGGGGAGCCGGAACCGGTGAAATTAATTATGGTAAAGGCAAGGTTTATGCCGGACGGACGATTGCTGAAGCTTTGGCATCCATGAAAGTAATCCCTGATTTTGAATACGCTATTAGTCAGGATACTACAAATATTTTGTTTGTTCACCGCAAGCTGGCTGATATTGATATATATTGGGTTAACAACCGCAAGAATAAGGTCGAAAACCTTGAAGCAACCTTTAGAATCGATGGAAAAGCGCCCGAAATATGGCATCCTGAGACAGGGTTAATTGAAGATGTATCATATAGTATATCAGAAGGGCGCACAACAATACCGCTCAAAATGAAACAGAACGATGCACTGTTCGTTGTTTTTCGCAAGAAGGCCAAATCATCTTCTCTTACGCTGAAACAACCGGTTGAAAAACAACTTGCGGTAATCGAGGGTGCCTGGGATGTGACTTTACATTCGAAATTTGGCACAACTAAACAAATCATCCTAAATGAACTTACATCATGGAGCGAAAATGCAGATTTGGATGTAAAATATTTCTCCGGAACTGGTAGCTACACAAAAACCATTCAGTCCAATGCCGATTGGTTTAAAGAGGGTTCGCAGATTTGGCTTGATTTGGGTTCAGTTAAAAACCTCGCGGAAGTAGTTGTCAATGGAAAATCGTTGGGAATAATATGGAAAACACCATTCCGGGTGAATGTGACAGAGGCCCTTAAGCAAGGTGAAAATACACTGGAAATAAAAGTGACCAACCTTTGGGTTAACAACCTTATCGGTGATATGCAACCAGGCGTGACAAATAAGAAAACCTATACAACCATGGAATTCTATCAGGCTGATTCACCCCTGCAGGCCTCCGGGCTGTTGGGACCGGTGAAGCTTCTAAGTTTGTCAGCGAATTAGATCCTATGCTACTAATGTAGTGATATAAAATTCATGGGCGGTCTAAGCGCCTATACCAATAAAAATAATATGAAAACTAGTTTACATTCATTTTTTATTAATGCCATCATACTTTGTTTAATAACGAGTATGTTTATCAGTTGTCAAAGTATTCAGAAGATAACTATATCAAATTTAAGATGTGAATATCTTGAAAACCCAATTGGTATTGATGTTCCACAACCAAGATTCTCATGGAATATTTCCGGTAATCTGCGTGGAATATCCCAGTCTGCTTACCAGATCTTGGTAGCGGACAGTCGAGAAGCGTTAAAGGATGGTACTGGGAATGTCTGGGATTCAGAAAAAGTTCCATCCGACATATTAGCTAATATCGTCTATGAAGGTGCTTCTCTTAAAAGTGATCAAACATATTATTGGAGTGTATGCGTATGGAATCATGATGGAGAACAAAGTTTATGGAGTGAACCTAATATTTTCCATACTGGTTTATTTAATGCAACCGACTGGAATGCAGGTTGGATATCTCCAGCTGACAGTTCATTACAGGCTCCACTATTCAGAAAAGAATTTGAAATTAACAAGCAGGTGAAGAGTGCATATGTATATATAACCGGATTAGGAAATTATGAACTCTACCTCAACGGGAATAAGGTTGGGGATCATGTTTTGGATCCCGCAATAACTGACTATCGTAAACGGGTGCTTTATGCTACGTATGATGTAACCAGCCAATTGAAAAACGGAAAGAACGTCGCCGGGGTATTACTTGGAAACGGTGCTTTTGGTATGAAAAAAGTCGAAAACAGATACAGTTGGTCAGTCGACGGCTTATTTTCAGGCGCTCTGCGTTTTATAATGCAAATGAATATTACCTATACAGATGGCAGTAGGAAAAGCATCGTCTCTGACAAATCATGGAAATCCTCTGATAGTCCGATCACCTTCAATAATATATATGGCGGTGAGGACTATGATGCACGGTTAGAGAAAAATGGTTGGTCTTCATCTGGTTACGATGCATCAGACTGGCAACAGGTTACATTAACAGATAGCCCCGGAGGAATAATGCAAGCGCAGCTCATGCCAGCAATAAAAGTTACCGAAACTATTATCCCAGTAGCTACAACAAATCCGGAGCCAGGTGTTTACCTGTTCGACATGGGGCAAAATTTTGCAGGATGGTGGCGAATACGTATCAAAGGTTTACCAGATGTTACTGTACGTATAAGAGGAGCCGAAACATTGAATGATTCTCTCTTCCCTAAACCACTTCAGCAAGAAGATAAACTCAGTATCAAGCAGAGATATCACTCCTTGGTTTGGACTGATTATATCCTTAATGGGAAAGGTGTTGAAGTTTATGAACCACATTTCTTTTATACCGGCTTACGTTATATTGAAGTCACAATGGATAATCATAAGAATCCTGAATCTTTAGAGATAGAAGGTCGAGTAGTTCGCTCTGCGCTGGAATTCAACGGGAAGTTTGTAACATCAGACTCCCTGCTTAATAGAATACACAGAGCAACCGTGTGGTCGCAGATGGGTAATACACATGGCTACCCAACCGATTGTCCCCATCGTGAAAAAGGTGCCTATACAGGTGATGGTCAGATTATAGCAGAAACGTCAATCCACGACTTTCAAATGGCAGCATTTTATAACAAGTGGTTAAATGACATGGCAGATGCCCAGCAGGAGAATGGTCGCATTCCTAATACTTCACCCACGCTGATTGGTGGTAATGGTGGAGGAATTGCCTGGGGAAGCGCCATAATACTAGTTCCATGGTGGATGTATCACTATTATAATGATACCAGAATTCTTGAAGAGCACTATCAAACTATGAAACGCTACATGGAATATCTGCGAAATTTAGCAAAGACTGATTCCAATCCTAAAGAATCTTATGTTATCAACGACTTCGGAGGATATTGGGATTCTCTGGGGGAGTGGTGTGCTCCAGGACAAAAACCTGACGATCCAAATCATCAGATGGTTAGTACTTATTATTTTTACCAAAATGCCTCAATGTTGTCCGATATTGCTACACTTCTTGGAAATAATACTGATGCCGAAAATTATCAGGCACTGGCAGATACCATTAAAAGAGAATTAAATAAAAAGTTTTTCAATCCCAATACTAATCTTTATGGTTCAGAAACGACCTATCAGACCTATCAGTTGTTGGCATTGAACGGTAATATTGTACCTGATGGCTATAGAGACAAAGTGTTTCAAACAATAACCGACGATATCATTAATACCCGTAAAGGACATCTGAATACTGGAATAATAGGCACCAAATACCTCTGGAACATTTTAGCTCAATCTGGACGTAGTGATCTGGCGTATACGATTGCAACTAAAACCACCTATCCCAGTTATGGGTACTGGATCGAAAAGGGAGCAACCACATTATGGGAAGAATGGTCCGGAAAAAATTCTCATAATCACGAAATGTTTGGAACGATTGATGAATTTTTTTATAAATACCTGGCGGGTATACGATCACCTATGGATGGAATAACTACCCCCGGCTATAAACATATTCATATTCAACCTTATATCCCTGAAGGATTAACTTTTGTTGAGGCCTCCCTCCAAACTGTTGCAGGTAATATTGAATCACGATGGCAACAAAAATCTGATTTAGTTCAGTTAAGAATAGTTATCCCTGCAAACAGTGATGCTTCAGTCAGCATACCGCTTTTAAGTTTTAAGAATATTGTTCTTACTGAAAATGGCAAAAAGGTATGGGAAAATGGAGCATTTATAAATGGGAATCCTGGCATAAGCGATGCCCGAATAGATAAAGAATTTATTACTGTCTCAATAGGTTCGGGAACTTATGAATTCAACTTGACTGGAAGTTAAACTAGTATAGGCAAGTCAACAACATTCAGATACAGGGTAATTCAATCACAGTAAATCGGGGATCCAGCGGTGCGTCATCCTGCCGGAATGGGCGGTTAAATCCGCCCAAAGATCAATGTCGAATTCAATAACTACCGTGGAACAGGTGGGTACATCCAATGAGAAACCGGGAAGCAACAGATCCAGATAATTATAAACGGTAGGGTTGTGGCCTACGACCATCACGGTAGTGTGCTGGTCGTCAATTTCGTGAAGCATTTTCAGAAAGGTGGTCGTGAACATGCCGGAGTAGAGTTTTTTCTCGTACCTGACATTCCCGGTAGGATATCCGAATGCATCCGCGAAAATGCGGGTGGTTTGCGTGGTGCGGACGGCCGGACTCGAGAAGATCAGATCGGGATGAATGTCCGTCCGCACCATCTCGCGACTGGTTCTTTCCGCATCGTCCCTGCCACGGTCTGTCAGCGTGCGGTCATAATCCTGATCGTACCCGTGCTGGATAGTCTTGGCATGGCGGATGATGATAACCCGCTTCATTTGGAAAATTTATCTAATTCCTTCCACGCCAATGCGCTGGCACCCACAATGGCAGCGGATCCTGCTTTCAGTTTGGAAGGAAGAAGTTTAATCCTGCCACGGTAAAATGGCAGAAGGTAATGTTCCAGACTTTCCCGGGTAGGTTTGAAGAGGATTTCACCCGCCGCCACAGGGCCTCCGAAAAGAAAAATCGCTTCCGGACTCAGATAATGAACGGCATCGGCCAGACTGCGTCCCAGGATTTTGCCGGTGAATGCAAAAACTTCGAGCGCAAGAGCATCGTTTTGCACTGCAGCATCGTAGACCATCCTGGAAGTCAGGTCGTTGAAGGAAACTTTGGCCAAAGGACTTTCGCTGTTGTTTTGTTTGGCTAATAGTTCGAAAACCGTTCTTCTGATGCCTGTTGCAGAGCAGTAAGTTTCGAGATGACCCTTGCCGCCACATCCGCAGGAGCGGCCATCCGGCACTACTGTGACATGTCCCAGCTCTCCGGCAAGTCCGTCGTGGCCATAGACCAAATCACCATTGACGATGATGCCGCTTCCCAGACCGGTACCCAGTGTAATCATGACAAAATTACGCATGCCGATGGCACCTCCATAGATCATTTCTCCCAAGGCAGCGGCATTGGCATCGTTGGTAACCTTGACGATGCTGTATTCGGGCAGTTGAGCCTGGATGAGATCTGTGAGGTGAACGACCGTAACAAAAGGCAGGTTGGCAGTGATGCCGATGGTGCCGTCGTAATAGTTGGCGAACGGCGCCCCGATACCTATTCCCATTACTTCGAGGTCGGGAATGGTTTTCCTGACAGTTGCGACGGCCAGACGAATCCCGGATGTGATGAGCTTAATGAATTTGTCGCGCAAAGCATCAGAAAAATCCTCACGGGCATCAGGATTCTCTTTTTTCTGCGGGGTTGGCAACTGGGGTAGCATCTCATACAAAACGTTTCCTTCCCGGTCGACTACACCAATCGCGGTGTTGGTTCCACCAATGTCAATGCCGATTGCAACTTGTTTCATTTTGTAACCAGTGATTAAAGCACCAAATGTCACATTTGTATATGGTTCAATACACAAATGTGACATCCGATAAAACTATGATTGATAAATTCTTAGCGTACCTTACTGCCTTTCAGTGCAAAGAACGTGATATAAGCATAACAAATAATCGGGATTAACAGTGCCCAACGTGCATTGAATGAATCTGTTAATGCACCCATTAGCAATGGAATAACTGCGCCACCGGCAATCAAGGTATTGATAATTCCGGAAGCAAGAGGCATTTCGGAAGGATCCAGATCGTTCACTGCCAGCGCAAAAATATTGGGGAACATGATTGAATTGAAAAATCCGATTGAAAGCAAACACCACATTCCAAGGGTTGCAGGAACCATTGAGGCTGCAAGTATCAGGAGCACGTTAACAGTTCCGAAAACTCCCAGTGCAACATTGGCTTTTCCTTTTCCAAGCATCATCAGGAAAAAATTGACGATGGCAATACCAAGGAAGATAACGCCATTCATCGGTTGTGAGGTAAATACAAACTTACCGTCTGTAACAGAAGCAGATGTGATAAACCAGCCGACGAAAAAGGCAAAGACCATGACAAAGGCCGAATATTGATATCTTTTTGCAGAAGGCAGATTACTCAACAGGATGGATCCAAAGAAACGTCCTACCATGGAGCCTCCCCAGTAAATTGCTGATAATTTCACGGCCACATCAACGGCAATACCACCGCCTTTTAAATAGGGGGCAATTTGTCCTGCAGTACCGACTTCGGCGCCTACATAACAGAAAATAGCCAAAGCGCCAAACCAAACCTGAGGTTTCTTTAGTACCGATTTAGATGGGATGGTAGTGTCTCCCGTAATTGACGGAAGTTTGATAAACGAAATCCCGACGGCAATCAAGACAACAAGCGTACCAATAATTAAAAAAGGCATCTGAACAAACTTGGCAGCTTCAGATGCTGATGCACCAGCTTTAAGAGCCATAACGGCAGGTGCCAAAACCAGGATTCCCGCAAGGAAAGGGGCAATTGTACAAGCAACGCCATTCAACGCTTGAGTAAGGTTCAAACGGGCAGGAGCCGTTTCTTGCGGGCCTAAAGCTGCGACATACGGATTAGCAGCAGTCTGCAGAAATACAACACCGGTAGCCATCACGAAAACGGCAGCCAGGAACAGTGGATAGGACAAAACAGCAACTGCCGGGAAAAACATGTAACTGCCCACAGCCACTAAAACAAGACCCGCTATTACACCGTTCTTGTATCCGATTTTCTTGATGATACTCCCCGCTAAAAAGCTAAAACACGCATACGCGATGAAGAATACAAAATTGACCAGTTGAGAAAGAAAATTTTCCCAGCCCGGATAAAGGGTTTTGAGATCAAATGCCAATTGCACCTGATCTTTCATGGCAATGTTAAAATTGGTAATAAAACCAAAAATGAAGAAGATCGAAGCCATGAAGATCATGCCCAGTCGGAGATTGCTGTTCGGTTTCTGTTCCATTGATTAAATGTTTATGTTTATGAATTTAGTATGGTAACTCTTATATCGAGTAAACAAATATAAATATAATTATGACCTATGGAAATTTGCATGATGGTAAAATCACTTTTTGTAGTGATAATACGGCAAAGGCGAAACCAATTTTGCTATTTTTACAAGAAATTTAATATCTATTACCATGATTTACTCAGCCTCCCCGGATCGTTATAACAACTTGTGTGCCTATCGCCGTTGCGGCCGCAGTGGTATTCAATTACCTGTCATTTCCCTTGGTCTGTGGCACAATTTCGGCGGTGTCGATAATTTCGAAACGGGCAGAAGCATGCTCCGTTTTGCCTTCGATAACGGGATTACCCATTTTGATCTGGCCAACAATTACGGTCCGCCGCCGGGATCCGCTGAAGAAAATTTTGGCGTCATTTTTCAAAAGGATTTCAAACCCTACCGGGATGAACTCATCATCTCCACCAAGGCCGGCTACCTGATGTGGCCCGGACCTTACGGTGAATGGGGTTCCAGGAAATACCTGCTATCCAGTCTGGACCAGAGTCTGAAACGGATGCAGCTCGACTATGTGGACATCTTCTATTCGCATCGTCCGGATCCAAATACACCCCTGGAAGAGACCATGATGGCCCTCGACCAGGCGGTTCGGTCGGGTAAGGCGCTTTATGCCGGAATCTCCAACTATCCAGCCGATAAGGCCCGAGAGGCGGCAGCTATCCTCCGCAAACTAGGGACTCCTTGCCTGATTCACCAGCCAAAATATTCGATGTTTGAGCGTTGGGTGGAAAAGGATCTGCTGGATACGGTAGAAAAAGAAGGCATTGGCGTGATTGCTTTTTCACCATTGGCGCAAGGATTGCTGACCGATCGTTACCTGAACAATATTCCTGAAGGTTCAAGGGCTTCCAAGTCCTGGGGATTTCTGAGACCGGAGCAAGTGGCGCCTGCCCTTGAAAAGGTGAAGGAGCTGAATAAGATAGCGTTGCAACGCGGTCAGTCGCTGGCGCAAATGGCCATCGCCTGGTTGCTGAAAGATCAGCGGGTTACTTCGGTATTGATCGGCGCCAGTTCGGTTAACCAGCTGGCCAACAATCTGGGCGCCCAGCAGAACCTCTACTTTTCAACAGACGAGCTGAATGGCATAGAAGCGATTCTCAGGAAGTAAAAAGTGAGAAAGAGGTACAAATTGGCTTTTATGGTTTTTTCAAATTAATAGACGTTGAGTACTCAAATTCAGAATAAATTAGTTTTGTTCGGTGCCGGCAAAATTGGTCGTTCTTTCGTCGGTCAGCTCTTTAGTCGGGGCGGCTATGAGGTTGTTTTTATCGATATTTTTAGACCGGTGATTGACGAACTAAATCGCAGGGGAAGGTACAACGTGGTGATCAAAGGCGATGTGGAGTCAGTCATTACGGTTCAAAATGTTCGGGGCGTACTTGCAAGTGACTTGGAGAAAGTAATAGCCGAGATCTCAACCGCACGAATTGTAGCTGTTTCGGTTGGATTAAATGGAATGAAATCAATGATGCCTCTTCTGGCTCAAGGTTTAGAGAAAAGGTTTGAAATCGTTGGATCGATGCCACTTGACATCATCATCGCTGAAAATCTCCGCAATGCGGCCAAATATATGGATCAAGAACTTAAAAGGTATTTGCCCAAAGGATATCCGTTAGAAGAAAGAGTTGGATTGATTGAAACCAGTATTGGGAAAATGGTGCCGATTATGCTCAAAAAAGATATGGAAGAAGATATCCTTCAGGTCTTTGCAGAGCCCTATAACACACTGATTCTTGACAAACGAGCTTTTAAAAATCCAATTCCTGAAATTGAAGGCCTAGCCCCAAAAGAGAATATGAAGGCATGGGTTGACCGAAAGCTGTTTATTCATAATTTGGGGCATGCCACTGCGGCTTATCTGGGTTATCTTTCCCATCCGGACAAAATATTTTTACATGAAGTGCTTTCCGACAGCGGTATCAAAGAAGAAGTTCGGAACACCATGTTGCAGGCAGCGAATATTTTATTGAAAAAATATCCGGATGAATTTACAATTGAGTCGCTTACCATTCATATTGATGATTTGTTGAAACGATTTCAGAATAAGTCATTGGGCGATACAATATACCGCGTAGGATGCGACTTGCAAAGGAAACTTGGGGCAGAAGATCGTTTGGCTGGTGCAATCCATCAGGCAAAGGATTTGAAACTTCCATACGACTTGATATTAAAGGCATTAGTTTGCGCTTGTTATTTTAAGGCAACCGACGAAGCTGGGAATTTATTGCCGTCTGATCTTGATTTCCTTGCAATTTATGACAAGGGCATTTACCAAGTGTTAACGTCCATTTGTGGGTTCGACGAAATTGTTGATTCCCAAATAATTTTGGAAGGTGTATCGCTCGATAATTTTATTAATTTTCCCAACCTGGGTTCCCCATTTTACACTTTCTGAAAGTATTTGACCGCGCAGTCTTGCAGAATCTTGTATTTGCGTTCTTCCGGTATGACGGGTGCCAGGGATTTCTGCTTGAAGATGGGCCATCCTTCCGGGTCGGTTCCGGTTTTTTCAAGTAGTCCCATTTCGAGGTAAAGAGTGCAGCTTCCCAGGTTGATCAGATTAAGTTTTTCCTCCTTTGTGAAGGGCTGCAAGGTCAGTCCGCGTTCACGGATACCTACCAGGAAGAGGACTCCGTTCAGATCAACTTCCAGATCGAATTGTTTTCCCAGCAACGCGCACAGTTCCGTCCAGTTTGAAATTTCCATCTTGTAAAATTTTCTCGTATAAAGGTAGGAAGAAACAAAACACGCTTCAGTCATTTCGAAAAATGGAATTAAATGGTATGAACAGACGGCAAAAAGTGTAATTTTGTACGAAATACAATGTATCACACGGAAGTACAGTTAAAAAATGAAAAAAATTCAGGTAGCAGAGGTATTGAAGTCAGGGCAGGTCGGTGCAGAAATCACGATCAAAGGCTGGGTTCGCACCCGTCGCGGTAGCAAAAACGTCAATTTTATCGCATTGAATGATGGCTCCACCATTAACAACCTGCAGGTAGTGGCAGAAGTAGAAACTTTCGGCGAGGAATTTTTCAAAAATATCAATACAGGTGCTGCCATCGGCGTCACCGGAACCCTTGTCGCCTCAGCAGGTTCAGGGCAATCCGTTGAATTGAAAGCCGAAAAAATTGAGATCATCGGACTGTCCGACCCCGACAAATATCCTATCCAGCCGAAGCGCCATACCCTCGAATTCTTAAGGGAAGTTGCGCATCTTCGTCCCCGGACAGCTACCTTCAGTGCCGTTTTTCGGATACGGCATGCTATGATTTTTGCCATTCACTCCTTCTTTAACGAGCGTGGATTCTTTAATATTCATACCCCGATCATCACCAGTTCAGACGCCGAAGGGGCAGGTGAGATGTTCCGGGTAACAACTTTACCCGCCACAGATCCCCCCCTGAACGAGGAAGGAAAGGTCGATTTTTCCCAGGATTTCTTCGGGAAAGCGGCCAACCTGACCGTATCCGGACAGCTCGAAGGCGAGCTTTTTGCTATGGCACTCTCGAGAATTTATACTTTCGGACCTACTTTCCGTGCCGAGAATTCAAATACCTCCCGTCACCTGGCAGAGTTCTGGATGATAGAACCCGAGGTGGCCTTCTTCGATCTCAACGACAACATGGATCTGGCCGAAGAATTTCTTAAGTATCTGATCAACTATGCATTGGATCATTGCATGGACGATCTTCAGTTCCTTAGCAACCGACTGGCTGAAGAGGAAAAAGTCAAGCCGGCCGATCAGCGTTCCATGGAACTGATTGAGAAGCTGAGGTTTGTGGCCGACAACGACTTTGTCAGGCTGACCTACACCGAAGCCATCGAGATCCTTAGAAATTCAAAACCGAACAAAAAAGGAAAGTTTCAATATCCGATAGGCGGTTATGGTACTGATCTTCAGAGCGAACACGAACGTTACCTCGTCGAGCAGGAGTTTAAGAAGCCTGTCATCCTGACCAATTACCCCAAGGAAATCAAGGCATTTTACATGCGTCTGGATGATAACGGCAAGACCGTTTCGGCTATGGATGTTCTCTTTCCGCAGATAGGCGAGATCATCGGCGGCTCACAGCGTGAGGAACGGCTCGAAGTGCTGGAGAGCAGGATGGACGAAATGCACATCCCCAAAGAAGATATGGAATGGTACCTCGACACCCGTCGTTTCGGTGGTTGTCCGCACGCAGGCTTCGGTCTGGGCTTCGAACGGCTGATGCTTTTCGTTACGGGTATGGGAAATATCCGCGACGTTATTCCTTTTGCAAGGGCACCAAAAAATTGCGAGTTTTAGTTTGAACAATGCAACATCTTTCACTTCAGCAAAGGCTACTCCAAAAACTTTCGCCACAGCAAATTCAGGTAATCAAGCTGTTGGAACTGCCTATGCTTCAGCTGGAAGCACGCATAAAAAAGGAGCTCGAAGAGAATCCCGTTCTGGAGCTGGAAGATAATGAATTCGGGAAGAGCGAAGAAGAGATCCCGGAGGATCTGAAGACCAAGGAAGATAAAGACCATGAGGAATTCTCTGTCGACGACTACCTCACCGAGGAAGATTATCCTACCTACCGCTACGAGGCCAACAATTTTTCCAGGGATGAAAAGACCGTGGACATGCCCTATTCTGAGGCCTCTTCTTTCCATGAATACTTGCAGGAACAGGTGGCAATGGTGATGCTTAGCGAGGAGGATTCTATTCTGGCAGAGCAGATTATCGGAAATATTGATGAGGACGGATACCTCCGCCGTGAGCTGGAAGCCATCGTCGACGATGTGGCTTTTGCCCGCAATATTCATACGGACAGAAAATCACTTACCAGGATTTTAAGACTGATTCAGGAGTTCGATCCACCGGGTATCGGCGCCAGAGACCTTCGTGAATGCCTGATGATCCAGCTTACCAGGAAAGATATGGGACGCGAGGAGATCCGCTGGGCATACATGATCCTGGATGAAATGTTTGAAGAGTTTACCAAAAAACATTACGACAAGATCCAGCGAAAGCTTAATTTCGAAGAAGACAACCTCCGCGAAGCACTCGACGAAATCCTGAAACTCAATCCGAAGCCTGGAAGTTCTTTTAGCAACAGTTTGAGTAGAGGCACCCAGACCATCATCCCCGATTTCATCTTGGAGATCGTCAACGACGAAATGGTTTTGAGCCTCAACCAGCGGAATGTGCCAGAGCTCAACATCAGCAATTATTACACCAACATGCTGAAAACCTTCCGCGACAACGGGAAGGGAATGTCGGGCGACCAAAAAGAAGCGCTCACCTTTGTCAAGCAAAAGATAGATTCCGCCAAATGGTTCATCGATGCCATCAAACAAAGGCAGGAGACCCTGATGCTGGTGATGAGATCCATGCTCCGATTCCAGAGAGCCTTCTTTCTCGAGGGAGATGAAACGAAGCTCAGACCAATGATCCTGAAGGATATAGCCGATATGACAGGATTGGATATCTCCACCATTTCAAGGGTTTCTAACAGCAAATACATTCAGACACATTTCGGAATCTATCAGCTGAAGTATTTTTTCTCCGAATCGATGCAAAAAGAAGATGGGGAAGAAGTTTCCACCCGTGAAATCAAATCTATCCTGAAGGAATGTATTGCTAACGAGAACAAGCTGAAACCTGTAACAGACGATGAACTGGCCTCCATCCTGAAAGACAAGGGATATAACATTGCCCGGCGGACGGTGGCCAAATACCGCGAGCAGCTGAATATTCCGGTAGCCCGGATGCGTAAAGAGCTTTAGACCATCACACTACAAACTTATACCCGATACCTTTGAGTGTACGGATATGGTCGTTCCCGATCTTTTCGCGCAGTTTGCGGATGTGAACATCGATGGTTCTGTCGCCTACAATCACACTATTCCCCCAGACAGCCTTGTAGATTTCGTCGCGCAGAAAGACTTTATCCGGCTTGGAAACCAGCAGCGAAAGCAGCTCGAACTCTTTTCGCGGTAGCATCATCTCGTTTTCATCGACTCTCAGCGTGAATTTCTCCTTGTCGATAACAAGATTGCCAATGTGCAGGACTTTTTCCTGTTCAACTGCTTCGGCCATGCTTCCGCCGGCCCGTTTCAAAAGGGCTTTTACCCTGCTGATCAGCACTTTAGGACGAATTGGTTTGGTGATATAATCGTCGGCTCCGGCATCAAATCCGGCAATTTGGGAATAATCTTCTCCCCTGGCCGTCAGGAAAGCGATCACTACATCACGGCAGCCAGGTAATTTTCTGATCTCTTCGCAGGCGGCAATACCATCTATTTCGGGCATCATCACATCCAGAATGACCAGGTCTGGCTTCACTTTAGTAACCATTTGGATGGCTTCCCTGCCATTTCTACCGGTGAAGACTTTGAATCCTTCCCTTTCGAGGTTGTAACTCACAAATTCCAGGATATCTTCTTCATCGTCAACCAGCAATATGCGGGGGGTATTGTCTTTTTCTGTCATAACAGTTGTATGAATGTAATTTGAACCTTAAAATTTGAACAATTTTACGTAAAATTTTGATCCTATTTTGTCAGCTTTCCTTTTTCGAGGGCAAAAGTGAAAGTTGTCCCGTGATCGGGCGTACTCTTCACATGAATCTTCTGTTTGTGGGCTTCGATGATGTGCTTGACGATCGACAGACCCAGACCGGTTCCGCCCTGCATCCTCGACCTACTCTTGTCGACGCGGTAAAAACGTTCAAATATCCGGGAAAGGTCCTTCTTCTCGATCCCAATGCCATCGTCGCTCACTTCAATCAGCAGTAGATTGTTCATGTCATAAAAACCGACCGATACCTTGCCCTCTCTCCGGCCATATTTGATGGCGTTGCCGATCAGGTTTCTCATGGCCTCAAAGATTCTTTTCTTGTCGGCCCTTACCAGGAAGGACTTGCCTGATGTGAGGTCTAGGTTCATGGTAATGTTTCGTTCGGTAGCTTCCCTTAGCTCGAGTTCGAAGACCTCTTCCACCAGTTTGCTGATATCAAAAATTTCGGGATTAAGTTTCAGCTCACCCGATTCGAGTTTAGTGATCGACTCCAGGTCCTCCACGACATTGATCATCCTGTCGATGCTTTTTTCTGTGCGCTCCAGATAGAGCTTGTTGATTTCCGGATCCTCTAATCCGCCGTCCAGCAAGGTCAGGATATATCCCTGGATGTTGAAGATGGGCGTTTTCAACTCGTGGGAGACGTTTCCGACAAAATCTTTCCGGTATTTTTCAAGATCGCGGAGACGCTCGATCTCAGCCATCTTATCATCGGCCCAGATCTTCACATCATGCTCCACTTCTGCCAGAATATCCTTTTGACTGGCCTTTTTTTTGCGCTTGTCTTTTCCGGGAATTCCGCTGATCGTCTTGTAAATCGGGGTGATCTTCTCGTTAATCAGGTAATTTAATATGTATCTGGTTGCCAGAAAAGAGATCAGGAAGATGACCGGAATCAGGACAAAAAGGTAAAATGGATGTCCGTAGAAATAGTTAATTGTCAGCAGTAATCCGGCCAGCAAAGTAGTAACCAGAGAAGAGATCAGGGATAATTTGTTCGGCGTATAAGTTCTGAGAATTCTCATTTTGTATCATCACAACCCTGTAAATTTAAAGAGGTAATAGACCAACGCTGCTAATACCATCGAAACAGGAATGGTTAAAATCCATGCCCACAGCAGGTTAATAGTTACACCCCACTTAACTGCGGTCACCCTTCGTGGTAACCCGGTTCCCATAATTGCACCTGCAATGGTGTGCGTCGTACTGACAGGTATTCCAAAAGCATCTGTAGCGAAAAGAAGTGTAGCGCCTGCAGTATCTGCTGCAATTGCTTCGAAGGAGGTCAGCTTGGTTATTTTAGTCCCCATGGTTTTCACAATTTTCCAACCGCCTGAGATGGTTCCGGCACTGATGGCAAAGTAACATCCAAAGACAATCCAGTGAGGTATGGCATGAATCTTTCCGCCGACCAGCGTGATGTGAGCCCAGTCGGGGATGCTGGCTGGATCGACACCCTTGAAATACACCATCAAAGTGGCAGCAATCAATCCCATTACTTTTTGGGCATCATTTCCTCCGTGACCCAGACTTAACAGGGCCGATGACAGGAGCTGAAATCTCCTGAAGTATTTGTTCACGTGGTGCGGATTGGCCCTTCGGAAAATATTGAGTAATAAAATCGAGTAGATATACGAGAAGATCATCCCTAATATTGGCGCCAGGAAGATAAATGAGGCTATTTTCAGTATGACATTTGTATGTACAACACCCCATCCCGCATGGGCAATGGCGGCCCCGGCAAAACCCCCTACCAGGGTGTGCGATGAACTTGAGGGGATACCAAGGTACCAGGTTAGCAGGTTCCAAAGGATTGCCGCGATAACACCCGCGAGAATTACCTGAAGATTGATGGCCCCGGTGTCGACTGTCTTGGCAATGGTATCTGCAATCTTTAGTTCAAAGATTGCATAAGCCAGAAAGTTGAAAAAGGCAGCCCAGAGAACAGCCTGTAGTGGAGAGAGCACCTTGGTTGAGACAATGGTGGCTATAGAATTCGCAGCATCATGGAAACCATTGATAAAATCGAATGCAAAGGCGAGAATGATGATGGTAATCAGTAAATTAAAATCCATTATCAGAAGGTTAATCAGTTCGGTTCATTATCCCATTTTCACAATCAACGAAGAGAAAATATTGCCAACATCGTCGCACTTGTCAATGGCCTTTTCAAGCGTGGTCAGAATATCTCTCTTTTTAATCAGATCGATAGCATTAATCTCCTCGTCAAACAGTCGGGAGAGATATTCCTGATAAATATCGTCTACCTCACTCTCGTATTCATTGATCTTCTCACAGCTTTGAATATGGTTCTTGAAATCATTCACCGAACGGACACTGCGCAGGACATTCTGGATCTCCTTGTTTGCCGAGTGGATGCGGTCCGCGATCTGGACAAATTCTTCAGGGAAGTTGGATACTTTGTAAAAATGGATCCTCTTGGATGCGGCATGGATGTAATCGACGACATCATCCATGTTGTTGATTAGTTTATGGATGTCTTCCCGGTCGAAAGGCGTGATAAATGTGCCGTTTAGTTCATTAAGCAGTTTTCTTGTGATATCGTCTCCGATGTGTTCAACATCTTTGATCTGCTTCATGTATTCGAGTCTCTGGGTCAGGTCTCTCTCTCTAACCAGCTTGATAAGAAGTTCAGACGCCAGGACCAGGTTGTCGGCTGCATCGTTAAACAAAGGGAAAAACTTACGGTCTTTCGGTACCAGGAAACCAAAAATTTTATCGAGCTTCATAGGTTATGAATTTTATCGCAAAAATAGGCAATAAAATCTGATTTTTTAGTAATAGTTAGCTGATAAACTTATCATTGCATTAAATCTTCCCTAACTGGAAATTTATCCCGGCAAAGATGGTTGTCAAAGGCATAGCATAGTAACGGTTGGGTTCGTAACGCTGTCCCAGCAAATTCTCCCCGCTAAGTGTAACCTCAAATTGCCTGCAAATTTTCCAGGCAGCTTTCGCATTCAACAGGTTGTAACTGATCAGGTTGACCATGCCGGAAACATCATTGTTGAGGTCCGAAATCTCTCTCAGTGAGCAGTTAATCCTGAATTTGTCCCAATGGTAGGTTCCACTGAGGAAGAGGTTATTCTTCGGGGTGGCAAACAGAGGTTGATCCATGTGGATGTAACTGTAAGAAAGGAGCATCTCCATTCTTTTGAGCGGCCTTGCCGTAACTGCCAGCTCAATACCTTTATTGTCGATTTTTCCGGTATTGTAAAGATTTCCCATGGCGCCGGTCACGATCAGGTTATCACCCTTGACTATATATCCCGTTAATTCGACCTTCAGTTTGCTTACCAGGAAGTTGCGGGCCAAGCCTGTTTCATAGCTGTAAATCCGCTCGGGCTGCAGGTTGGGATTGTGGTTGAACATATAGAGTTCACGTATCGTCGGACTGCGGAATCCTTTGGAGAAGCTTGCCCGCCAGGTGGTTTGCGTTGTAAGTTGCCAGGCGAAACCGGCCGAAGGAATCCATTCATAACCGTATTTGCTGTGGTTTTGAAGCCTTAACCCTCCGTTCAGTGTGAGGTTCTGAAAGAGTGTTTGCTGCATGAAAGCGTATACACCGGCTTCCCGGACGGTCGTATCCGCAAAGGTGATACCCTTGCCATTCATTGCCTGGGTATTTTCTGCCCGTCCTCCGTATTGCGCCAGGTCGGCCCCGAAAGAGAGGTTGCTTCCCTCGCAGATCCTGAGTGTCTGGTAGAGGTTGATGCCATTATTTTTATCGGTAGAATGAAAGCCGTCTGAGATCGTGTGCTCGCCAAAATTATTGTACAGCTTGATGGCGCCGGAAATCTTCTCGTAATCGTCGGATACAGATAGCGCCCAGTAACCGCGGGTGATGTCGATTTTGCTTCCTGGTAAGGCTTTGAGGGTATCGGCTCCCGGATCCTGAGCATTGAATTTGGCCAGTGAAAAATCGGCGTCCGCCTTGAGGTGAGCATTGAATTCATAGCCGGCCTTGAGGTATCCGTTTTCAATTTCGAAGTCGGAATTGGGCCGGTGACCGTCGGTCTTTTCATGGTTGAGGGAGGCAAAGATGCTGAATTTGTTTTTCCTTAAACCGGCTGAAGCTGCCTGTTTCTGGGTGTTATAGGAACCATAGGAAAGTCGTGCGTTGGCACTGAGACCTTCCACAACACTCTTGCGGGTGATGATATTGATCACGCCGCCCATGGCGTTGGACCCGTAGAGGATCGACGCCGGACCGCGAATTACCTCCACCCGCTCTACATCGGAGCTGACATAACTGTCTGCCAGTGGATGACCCATGAGTCCCATAAACTGGGGATGACCGTCGATCAGTATCAGCACTCCTGTCGTCGGATTCCCGCCGATGCCGCGGATTGAAATCTGACCGGCTGCTCCGGTTGCTACACCGAATCCGGTTATGCCACGTTCTGTCACATAGAGTCCAGGCACACGGCCGCTTAACATAGGTAAAATGGTCGATTCACTTCCCTCGGCAATCTGCCTGCGATCCAAAACAGACACAGCCAGGGGAGTATTGTTTCGGTTGATTTTGGTGGTGGAGCCTGTGACAATCACCTCCTTCAGGTTGATGGTGTCTTTTACGGAGGGGAATTTTTCCTGGGCGTTGACGGGGCAATATTGTGCGAAAACAATTAGAATTAGAAGAAGTTTTTTCATGTTTGAGTAATACGATTTATTAAATAAGTGTTACGAATTGTTCAAAAAAATTATTTTACCTTGCTCATGATCAGCTTGCCATGCTCGATTCCTTTGATTCCTATCAGCTGATCGGATAGTTCTGTTAGGGTATGAGCAGTGCCCTTGACGGTAATGACCTCCATGGTATGATCGTTCTCGATAAAGAAACGCTGGGAAGAGAGAACTATACCGGCATATTGGGTTTGCAGTTCGAACGACCGGTTCCAGACCTCTTTCCTGCTGTTGGGATGTACCAGTACGATGGCACCGGCGACCAGGTTATTGCACTGCCATTTTTTCTCGACCCTTAGCTTTTCGATCAGGGCACGGATGGCTTGCGACCTGTTCGGGAATTGATTCTCCTTCACATAGGTGTCGAGCGCTTCCAGCAACTCTTCTTCGAGCGATACACTGAATCGTGAAACTGTCATGGTAATACGATTTGTTTAAATCGTGTGCAAGATAAGGAATAATTTGAACCCTTCCAAAGTCATCGGTATCATGGGAACCCGCTCTGCATTAGTAAACTAATTTTTTAGGAAAACCTCACTTTAGCAGAAAAACTGTCACAAAAATTCCCTTTTTACGCAGATTTGGTGTAAATTGTAGGTATGGACAACCAAAAAAACACTTCGGATGCGCTGCTGTACAAAATTGCGATCTCCCTGGTTCCGGGTATTGGGAGTATCACGGCAAAATCATTGATAGCTTATTGCGGCAGTGCCCGGCAGGTATTAAATGAAAATGAAAAGGTGCTCCGGACTATCCCCGGAATCGGAACGGTCCTGGCCAAAAACATCCTTCAATCCAAAGTATTGGCGAGAGCTGGAAAAGAGGTTGAATTTATTTCCAGAAACCAGATAACCGCCCATTTCTATCTCGACGGCAGCTACCCTCAACGGCTTAGAAACTGCATCGATGCGCCGATGCTGCTTTATTCGAAGGGGAATGCCAATCTGAATCCTTCCAAAGTGATCAGCATCGTAGGGACGCGCAACGCCACGGAATATGGCCGGGAACTCGTTGATAAACTGGTTAGTTCCCTTGCTGAAAGGCGTTACGATTTGCAGATCGTCAGCGGACTGGCCTACGGCATCGACATCCAGGCCCATCTGGCCGCGCTGCGACATAATATTCCTACTGTTTGCGTGCTCGCCCACGGCTTGGAAACGATTTATCCATCCTTGCACAGAAATATTGCTCGGGAAATGTGCGAGAAGGAGGGAGGCATGGTGACCGATTTTCTGAGCAATTCCGTTCTTGACCGCAAGAATTTTCTCCGCCGTAACCGGATCATCGCCGGACTGGCAGACGCGGTGATAGTGGTAGAATCCGCCAAAAAGGGCGGGGCACTGCTGACGGCCGAACTCGCAGTTTCTTACAACCGTGACCTCTTTGCCTTCCCCGGAAGGGTCGGAGAGACCTATTCGGAAGGCACGCACTATCTAATAAAATCCAACAGGGCCGGGCTCATTGAGAATATCGGAGACCTCGAATACTGTATGAACTGGCAACCGGAAACTAGCAACCCTGATTGCCGACAGCCACGACTCTTCGCCGACCTGACACCCGACGAGCAAATCCTTGTGGACCTGCTTCGGAAGGAGGGTGAATCGGCTATCGATCAGATTAGCTTGCTGACAGAAATGCCAGCCAACCGTGTCTCATCGGTGTTGCTGTCGCTCGAATTTGCCGGTATCGTGAAGAGCCTCCCCGGTAAAGTATTCAGATTGATCTGAAAATTCGTTACTTTGCAGGATAAACAGGATCAATGAGTACAACTTTTGACAAATTCGGTATCGGCAAGTCCATATTAAAAGCTTTGGACGAAATTGGTTTCGTGGAACCGACACCCGTGCAGGAACTGTCTATTCCGGCAGTAAAATCAGGCCAGGACGTTTTGGGTATCGCCCAGACGGGGACAGGCAAAACCGCTGCTTACCTGATTCCCATCCTGATGAGACTGGTTAAGGCTGAGGGGGTCGACCCACGTGCACTGATATTGGTGCCGACGCGCGAGCTGGCCATCCAGGTTGGCGAAGACATCGAAGAGTTGACAAAATATACCAATATCCGGTCGGCCGCTGTCTTTGGTGGCATCGGTTGGACCAAACATGCCGAGCTGGTCGAGCCCGGTGTCGATATCGTCGTGGCCACTCCCGGACGGCTTCAGGAGCTCTACAAAATAGGAGCAATCCGATTTAAGAAAATCAAGGTACTGGTTATCGACGAAGCTGACAGAATGCTGGACATGGGCTTTATGCCACAACTGAACCAGCTTTTCGAGGTGATTCCGCCCAAGCGTCAGAACCTGCTCTTTTCTGCAACCTTCTCCGAAAAAATCGAACAAGTCAGCAATGAATTTCTGGCCTTTCCCACAAGGGTGGAAGTTGCCCCCTCGGCAACAACCGTCGATAAAGTGGAGCAATATTTTTATCAGTTGCCCAATTTCAGGAGCAAACTAAATCTCATCAACTTCCTGTTAACCAATAAGGAAGAATATTTTAGGGTGATAATTTTCTGCGCCACCAAAGAAAACGCTGAATTGGTTTTCAAGGTGCTGGACAGAAAAGTGGAGGGGGAAGTCAGGGTACTGCATTCCAACAAGGCTCAAAATTCGCGCATCAACGCCATCCAGGCATTTAAGGAGGGCCACGTCAGGGTACTGATCTCGACTGATGTTTCGGCAAGGGGGATCGATGTGTCGATGATCAGCCATGTCATCAATTTTGATATCCCAACACATTACGAAGATTATGTGCATAGAGTCGGGCGCACCGCTAGGGCCAATAAACATGGAGTAGCCATCTCGTTTCTGAAGCCGGACGAAGAATTCCATCTCAAGAATATTGAGGAGCTTATCAGGATGGAGCTCAATGAACTGCCTGTTCCTGATGCAGTTGAGCTGGTAGAATCGAGCAGAAGCGAGATGCAGGAGATTGCCAGGGAGCTGGACCGTCAGAAGAAGTTGGAGGAAACCGGTTTCAAAGGGGCTTTCCACGAGAAGAAGCCACGGGTGAAAAGGAGTCCGTTCACTTTCAACAAAAAAAGCAAGGAACTCAGGCCGTACCGCAATACCAGAAAAGGATAAGCCTTCACAATATTTTTGAATGGGTCAAAATATTCTTAATTTTGTGAGTCAATTCAACAACATTCAGCTATGCTTACACAGGAACGCCCTCAAAACCCCTCCGATCCAAGGAAAAATGCGCTGGTTATCATACTGGCCGTATTATTGATTGTTGTTGTAGTCATACTTTTTATGCAGCGCAGTGAGCATGCTCAGGTAACGGCTCAAATGAAACAGGAAAAGGCAGCTATTGAGACAGAACTCAATGGCATGGTGCTGGGTTATGACTCCCTGAAACGCAAAAACACCAACCTGAACATCCAGTTCGAAGGGGCTCAGAACAAAGTGAAAGATCTTCTTTCGGAAATTGAAAAGGTCAAGAGTACCAGCTTCCGCCAGATCTCCAAATACCGCGATGAGATGAACACGCTGAGGAAAATCATGCGCGATTATGTGGTTCAGATAGATAGCCTTAACCAGAAAAATCAACGACTCATGGTTGAAAACAGCACGGTAAAACAAGAGGTAACGGAGGTAAAAACCCAGAACCAGAGTCTTGAGCAGGAGAAGAAAAAGCTGGAACAGACGGTTACCATTGCTGCGACACTCGAAGCCTCGAACCTGAAGGCATCCGGCATCAACAAAAAAGGGAAGGAGCAAACCAAAGTGTCAAAAGTTGAGAACATCAAAATAGATTTCACGCTGGCCAAAAACCAGACAGCCAAAAGAGGAGCCAAAAATATTTACGTGAGAATTCAGCGTCCAGATCAACTACTGCTTACAAAATCTGATAAAGATCTTTTTAAGTTCGAAGGACTAAACATCCCGTTCTCCGCCACCAGGGAAGTAGAATATGAAGGCATGGATCTGCCTGTTAGTATCTATTGGGATAATACGGGTCAGTCCCCGCTGGTCGCCGGTCAGTACACCATCGATGTCTTCGCCGATGGCAACAACATCGGAACTACTACTCTCGATATCAAGTAGAATCGATGTACCAACTCAGCGAACTCCGGGCATATCTGGAGAATGCATACGCAGGCCATTTATTGGATGTGGCAACCGGCGAAGGTGAACTATCACCGTCATAATTATTCCAAACAGGAAATTTATGAAATGGTGCTCGAAGCACGTGTCGAGGTTGAGAAATCTATTTTGACCATCGACGAGCCTCCAATGCTCAACTCGAAAGAAAAAATCCGAACCGACGGATTCCAACTTCCTCCCCAGCTAACTCTCATCGCCTACAAATCCTAACATTTTCACGCTCCAGCGGATTTGCAATCCGCTGGCAATCTTTTACCAACGGATTGCAAATCCGTTGGTAAAAGTATCCGCTGGAAATTTTTCACCATCGGTCCCTGAGCCTGTCGAAGGGTCATTCGGCCATTTGGCCCTTCGACAGGCTCAGGGACCGAAGCATTTTTCATTTTTCATTTTTTATTCTTAGTTTTGGGTGTTTTGCCTGAAAGGAAACTAAAAAATGCAACCATTGTAGTTATAACATGAGTAAAAGAGGGAAGAAGAAAATCACAGCAGCAATTTTTCTGATCGGATTAATCATTGGCTTGTTTCTGGTTTGGGGAGGAGAAAAGGCACTTTCTTACACAAGTTCAGACATTTATTGCGCATCCTGTCACATCCATCCTCACGCAGAGGACGCATGGAAAAAATCAACTCACTTTTATAACAAGAGTGGCGTAAAAGTGCATTGTGTCGAATGTCACCTTCCCCCCCAAGGGAGTATTAAATACCTTGCAGTGAAAGCCAAAACAGGATTGAGCGATCTTTATGGCTATTATTTCAAGGATAGCGCCTCATTCAACTGGCAGTCAAAGAGGGAGTTGGAGCATGCTGTGAACATTGTGTACAACGAGTCTTGCATAAAATGTCACCAGACCCTTTTCTCAAAAGGACTATCTACAGAAGGCGGAACCGCTCATCTCTACTATGAAAATAACGCGGAAAAACTGAAGCTGCAGTGCATCAACTGCCACCTGTACGCCGGTCATTACAACCCGAATTATAAACACCAGAAAATGCAGGGACTGCCCATCGCAGCTGCATCAAAAGAGGTCTTTACCGAACCAACGAAAGTTACCTCTTTCACGAAATTTACTGAACACATTCCAAATACTGGCATCGCTTTTAACATGATTCCGGTCAAAGGCGGAACATTTAAAATGGGAAGCGACGAGAAAGAACAACTCAGGAAAAATGATGAAGGACCCGTCCGCAATGTTACGGTATCACAATTCTTCATGGGCGAAGTGGAAGTAACCTGGGACGAATACTGGGCTTTCTACGCCTCTACCATGTCCGAAGGCCGTCTCGACCCTGTCGTGGTGATGGAAAAAAATGCAGGTAACCCGGATGCCATCAGCGGACCGACTCCTCCATTCGGAATACCCGATCAGGGCTGGGGAAGCGGCAACAGACCGGCCATCACCATGACCCATTACGGCGCCCAGACTTACTGCCAGTGGCTTTCAAAGATCACAGGCAAGAAATACCGGCTGCCCACAGAAGCCGAATGGGAATATGCCTGTCGCGGCGGAACCGAGACTCCCTATTTCTTCAAGGGAGATCCCAACAGATTTATCAAAAAGGGCCTGAGAAATAAAATCTTCGGGGTTGACACTACCCAGATTAACAGTTACACCGTCTATGTTTTGAACTCCACCGGAAAGACACAGGAACCTTCCTTCGTCAAAGCCAATCCATTCGGACTGAAAAACATGGCAGGAAATGTGGCCGAATACTGTTCAGACTGGTACAAGGCGGATGCCTATCAATCTGGCGGAAGCACCGTTACCGATCCAAAAGGACCAGAATCAGGAGAAGAGCACGTCGTTAGAGGTGGCAGTTATAATTCCGAAGCCGACGCTCTGCGCTCTGCCGCCAGGGATTTCACGCAAACGGTCAACTGGTTGAAGACCGATCCTCAGCAGCCAAAGAGTATCTGGTGGTTCTCGGATGTCAAAGGCATTGGTTTCAGAGTTGTCTGTGAAGCCACCGGTCCCTGAGCCTGTCGAAGGGCCATTCGGCCATTTAACCCTTCGACAGGCTCAGGGATCAATTTTTTTTATATATTTGATACACTTTTTCTATCAACAAATTAACAGACCAATATCATGAGTAAAATTTCGGTTAACAGAAGAGATTTTTTTAGGAGCGCCGCTGTCGTTGGAGCAGCTGGTTCATTGGGTGCAGGTACTATTCTTGCATCTTGTAGCGGAGGAGGGGAAAAAGCGCCCGTCCTCGTCCCATTGGCCAGCCTGGCTAATGCGTATATTCCTGAACTTACAGACTATGCCAACGACGGCAAACCACTGAGAGCCGGTTTGATCGGATGTGGAGGAAGAGCCACTGGCGCTGCAGCCAATTTCCTGAGTGCAGGTCCGAACCTTCAGATCGTTGCCTTGGGCGACCTTTTCATGGATCGTATCGACGGTTGCCGGAAGATGCTTAGAGACAAATTCAAGGTCGAAGTACCCGACGATAAATGCTTCACCGGATTTGATAATTATAAGAAAGTGCTGGCCTCAGACATCGATCTCGTGATCATTGCCACTCCGCCTGCCTTCCGCCCAATGCATTTTGAAGCCGCCGTTGAGGCTGGCAAACATGTCTTCATGGAAAAACCTGTCTGCGTCGATGGTCCTGGAGCCCGCTCCGTTATGGCCACCTCCAAGAAAGCCGAATCACAGGGACTGGTTGTCGTAACTGGAACTCAACGACATCATCAAAGGAAATATGTCGAGTCCTTCCAACAGATTCAAAAAGGAATGATCGGCGAAATAGTTTCCGGAAACGTATACTGGAATCAATCCATGCTCTGGTACAGAAACCGCGATGAGAAATGGTCCGACATGGAGTGGATGGTCCGCGACTGGGTGAATTGGAAATGGCTTTCAGGCGACCATATTGTCGAGCAACACGTTCACAATCTTGATGTATTTAACTGGTTCACAGGCAAAAAACCGGTGAAAGCTGTCGCTTTCGGCGCACGGCAGAGAAGGATTACCGGCGACCAGTACGACATGTTCAGTGTCGATTTCGAATACGAAGGCGGAATCCGCCTGCACAGCATGTGTCGCCAGATCGACGGATGCAAGAACAATGTATCTGAATTCATCCAGGGTACTAAAGGATCCTGGACAAGTGCAGGCGCCGGTGGTAACCACGAAGTCAAAGACCTTGCAGGCAACGTAATTTGGAAAACAGATGGCGAAAAGGAGAAGGCCGAACACAAACAAACCGATCCTTACACCCTCGAGCATGTCGATTTTATCAACCATATCCGCGCAGGCAAACCGCTGAACTCGGCCGTCGAGACAACCATTTCCTGCCTTACCGCTGTCATGGGCCGCGAATCGGCTTATACCGGCAAAGAGGTTACATGGGACGAAATCTTCAATTCCGAGACCAGCAGTCTGCCGGCAAAACTGGAACTGGCCTCTTATGATATGAAAGCTTATACCGTTCCCGTACCCGGAAAGCCACTGGAAGAGAAATCCAAGGATGCCAAGAAGAAGGCATAAAGTTTAACACGCCACCAATAAAAATCCCCTTTGATACGCTTTCAAAGGGGATTTTCTATGAAGTCACTTTATCTCGAAATGAACGGGATCGTGGTAGCTGTGATACGTCCCTCCCCAAAGTAATCCGTACTTGTCAGATATCTTGATGACTCCCGTATTGCGCCAGTCTTTCTTCGCATTGTATTTTTTCAGCCATACCCGCCAGAGCCAGTTCTTCCGGTACAGATTGATATCAATGGCCCGGCCCAGCACATGCCGGCTCTTGTCGACCGAAGCATTCCTGGAATTTTCACGCAACAACTCCTTCTGCTTCTCCCTGGATCTTAATCCGCTTATTATCACAACATTCCACTCTGTCTGAGCTTCAATGTCATCGATAAACCGGCTGAATATCCGGTAGCTGTTTTCAGAAACATTTTCAACCTCACTCAACCTTCTCCAGTTAGTGATCTTCACATTGACCCAAAGAACCACTCCGATAAAGAGCCACAAAAAAAATAAGGCGATAAATAGGGTAATAGTCAGCTTCAATTTTTTCATCGCCCAAAAATAGAAAATCCTTCAAGGATTTTTATAACTTTATTGCCCAAAATTAATTCAATTCTAAAAGTATGAATCGAAAATTACGCATGGGTATGGTCGGAGGCGGCAGCGACGCATTCATAGGGGCGATCCACCGTCTGGCCGCTTTAATGGACAACCAGATTGAACTGGTTTGTGGGTGTTTCAGCATCGATCCCGCAATTTCACATAGTTCGGGATTATCCTATTTTCTGCCGGAGAGCAGGATTTACAAGACTTACCAGGAAATGTTCGAAAAGGAAGTTTTGCTTCCCGAAGGTGAAAAGATGGACTTCGTCACCATCGTTACACCCAACTTCGCGCACTTCGGCCCTGCCATCATGGCCCTCGAAAATGGATTTCATGTCGTCATCGATAAACCGATCACTTTCACCCTCGAAGAAGCCTTAAAATTAAAGACCAAAATCGCTGAGACTGGCGCTATCCTGGCCTTGACCCATACCTACTCGGGCTATCCGGCCGTCAAGGAGGCCAAGGCACGGCTCAAAAGAGGCGATTTCGGAAAGATCAGAAAAGTGTACGTCGAATATCCGCAGGGATGGCTCTCTACCAAAGCGGAAGACACCGGCAACGCGCAGGCTTCCTGGAGAACTGATCCGAAACGCTCCGGTAAAGCCGGTTGCATGGGCGATATCGGTACCCACGCGCATCACCTGGCCGAATATGTCACCGGACTGAAGACACTCGAACTCTGTGCCGAACTGAATATCTTCATACCTGGAAGGCTCCTCGACGACGACGGTACCGCTTTGCTTCGCTTCGAAAACGGAGCAAGGGGAGTACTTATTGCTACACAGGTAGCAGCCGGAGAAGAGAACTCATTGAAATTGCGCGTTTACGGCGAGAAAGGTGGCCTCGAATGGCACCAGCACGAACCCAATACCCTACTCGTAAAATGGAGCGACCGACCTACCGAGATTGTCAGGGTAGGGAATGGATACATGAGCGATATCGCCAAACACAACACCCGCACCCCGGGCGGTCACCCCGAAGGATACCTCGAGGCTTTTGCCAATATCTACCGCAATTTCTCACTGACCCTGCGCGCTAAACTGAACGGGCAGACACCGAAACCGGAATGGCTCGACTTTCCAACCGTCGAAGATGGCATCCGCGGCATGATGTTTATCGACGCCGTTGTCAAAGCCGGATACGATGATACAACTAAATGGGTAAAATTTTAATATAATAAAAACATGAAACGTCCAGTTACACTGTATACCGGCCAGTGGGCCGATCTGACCCTCGAAGAAGTTTGCAAGAAAGCCGTCGCCTTTGGTTACGACGGACTGGAGCTCGCCTGCTGGGGCGACCATATCGAGGTCGAAAAGGCCGACCAGGCCTATTGCAACGCCAAACTGGCCTTGCTGAAAAAACACAACCTGAAGCTGTTCGCGATCTCCACGCACCTCGTCGGACAGGCAGTCTGCGATAACCCGGATGTCCGGCACAGAGGGATGCTCTCCGATGCCATCTGGGGTGATGGTAACCCCGAAGGCATCCGCCAACGTGCTGCTGCTTCTGTTATTGAGACAGGCAAAGTAGCCAAACGCCTGGGGTTAAAGGTGGTCAACGGTTTTACGGGCAGCTCTATCTGGCACCTGAACTACTCCTTCCCGGCCGTCACCCAGGAGATGATCCAGGCCGGATACGATGATTTCGCTAAACGCTGGAAACCCATCCTCGACGAATACCAGAAAATCGGCGTGAAATATGCACTCGAAGTTCACCCTACCGAGATCGCCTTCGATATCGAGACTGCCCGCCGCGCGCTGCAGGCAGTCGACAACCATCCTGCCTTTGGCTTCAATTTCGACCCGAGCCATTTCGGCTACCAGGGCGTCGACTACACCAAGTTCATCTACGTCTTCGGTGAAAGGATTTTCCATGTGCACATGAAAGATGTGAGCTGGAACGAGCATCCCGGAACCTCCGGCGTCTTCGGCGGTCACCTCGAATTCGGCGACAGCCGCAGGTACTGGAACTTCAGAAGCGTCGGTCGTGGCCGCATCAATTTTGAGAACATCATCCGCGCCCTGAATGATATCAGCTACAACGGACCACTCTCTGTCGAATGGGAAGACAGCGGCATGGACCGCGAGATGGGTGCCGCCGAATCCTGTGCCTTCGTGAAAAGAATCGATTTTTCACCGAGCAACCTGGCCTTCGACGCCGCATTCAGCAGGGAATAAAATTTATTTAATGAGGGTAAACGGGAAAGAATTCTACACCATCTGGGTGCATCCCGAAAATCAGCGGGTGATTCAGGTGATTGATCAGCGCCTGCTGCCGTTCGAATTTAAGGTGGTCGATCTACGGACTGCAATCGACGCTTATGAGGCCATCCGTAACATGACTGTCAGGGGTGCTCCGCTGATTGGGGTTACCGGTGCTTATGGAATTTACCTTTCCCTGATCGGGAGCAATGAGCTAAACTGGCAGGGTGACCTTCAAAAAGCAGCCGATTACCTGAAATCTGCCCGTCCAACGGCCGTCAACCTGGCTATCCTGATCGATGAGATGGTAGCTCAGCTGGTTGATTGCACTTCCCTGAAGCAGGCCGTCGATCTGGCCTTCGAAACGGCCGGCCGGCAGAAACTGAGAGAGATCGCCTGGTCGGAAGCCATTGGAGATTTCGGATGCGGGCTGATAGAAAAAATCAGTCGGGAGAAAAACGGTCAGCCCGTCAATATCCTGACCCATTGCAACGCCGGGTGGCTCGCCTGCATCGACTGGGGCACGGCTACTGCGCCCATCTACAAGGCTTTCCAGAAGAATATTCCCCTGCATGTGTGGGTGGATGAGACCAGGCCCCGCAACCAGGGCGCCCGGCTCACCGCCTGGGAATTAGCGCAGGAAGGTGTTCCGCATACCGTTATCCCCGACAATGCCGGCGGTCATCTGATGCAGCACGGCATGGTGGATCTCTGTCTGGTCGGCAGTGACCGGACTACCTCGAGGGGTGATGTGGCCAACAAAATTGGCACCTATCTTAAGGCCCTTGCTGCCTTCGACAACCAGGTACCATTCTACGTAGCGCTGCCCTCCTCCTCCATCGATTTTACCATGAAGGATGGGGTTCGCGAGATTCCGATCGAGCAGCGGGGTGGGGAAGAAGTAACCTGGATGGAGGGAATGCTCGAAAACGGGCTTCCTGGTAAGGTTAACATCATCAACCCGTCTTCACCGGTAGTCAATTACGGATTCGATGTGACACCTTCCAGGTATGTAACCGGACTGATTACCGAAAGGGGAATCTGTCCGGCTACCGCCCAAGGCATCCGTCAACTCTTTCCCGAATTGTCTGATTCCGCTCCTCAGGATTTGCACGTTAACGCTCCTCCGGATTTGCAATCCGGAGGCTAAACGAATCTGCTTATCGCTCCGAAGGATTTGTAATCCTTCGGCTTAACAAACAAGTTCAAATATATGCCCCAAATAACCCCTTCCGAAGGCTACCTCAAATTCGATTGCCACCTCACCAAAGAGGCAAACCAAATTCCTGCATCGCTTTATACTCCTCTCAATCACTGGCGCCGGGAGTTATGGCTAAAGCGCCTGATTGGCAGCTATCCCGATGGCATCGGTTATGGCAATATCTCTATCCGGATACCCGGAAGCAACCAATTTTACATTTCCGGCACCGCTACCGGTGGATTGCCTGAACTGGATCAGACGCATTATCCTTTGGTCGAAAGATGCGATCCGGCCCTCAATACGCTTTGGTGCCGTGGGCGCCTTAGGGCCTCGGCCGAGTCGATGAGTCACGCTGCCGTCTACGAGGCAAATCCGGATATCGGAGCAGTTGTTCACATCCACAACCGTCAGCTTTGGGAGCGATACCTCGACGTACTTCCGACGACAAACAGGAAAGTCGAATATGGTACTCCGGAAATGGCCGCTGAAATCAGTAGAATAATGACAAACCCAGCTGTGTTGGATCGAAAAATCTTCGTGATGGGCGGCCACGAGGAAGGAATCGTGGCATTTGGAAAGACTGTCGAAGAGGCGGCCTTGATCATTTTAAATTTGGAATAGTAATAAACGATCTCAATTTGGAATAATAATCGTTACCATGACTAAAATTGCAATCATAGGAGGATCCGGTCTTGAGAATCCGGACATTTTACAACACCAGGAGCGAAAAATTATAAACACACCTTACGGGGACCCGAGTTCCGACTTTACCTGTGGGTTCATTGGCGGAACCGAGGTAGTTATCCTGTCGCGTCATGGCCGTGAGCATACCATAACCCCTTCTAAGGTGAACAACCGGGCAAATCTGTATGCCATTCAGCAGCTGGGCTGTACCCATATTCTGGCAACAACGGCATGTGGTAGTCTGAGGGAAAATATTGGCAGGGGTGATCTGGTCATTCCGGATCAGTTTATTGATTTCACCCGGCACCGGGATATCACTTTTTTCGATTCCTTCAAGGCTGGTGAGATAAATCATACGCCGATGGCAGATCCTTTTGACAAGAATCTTAGCGAAAAGCTAGTGGCTGCCGGAAAGGAGCTAAATCTGAATATCCAAGCTGGTGGCTGCATTCTCACCATCGAGGGACCTCGTTTCTCCACCCGTGCAGAGTCGAAGATGTTCAGGACCTGGGGTGGCGACCTGATCAACATGAGCACCGCGCCCGAATGCATCCTGGCCAACGAGTTGGGAATTCCCTATGCAGCCATTGCGATGGCCACCGATTTTGACAGTTGGAAGGAAGATGAGGAACCAGTTTCCTGGGAAGAGATTCTGAAAGTCTTCGGCCAGAATGTGCACAATGTCATCGAGATCCTGCTAAAGGTAATCCCGACGGTATAAGATGATAATGGTGAACTTTGCAGGATAATCCGGACGAAGCATCACCGTGTTATCCACTTTGCTGTTTAATTTGCAAAAACATTTGCGAAATCCGGGACATTTAACTAAAATTGCACACCTAAATCCGCCCGCGGATTTTAAGGGCCCATAGCTCAGTTGGTTAGAGCATCTGACTCATAATCAGGGGGTCGTAGGATCATGCCCTACTGGGCCCACCCTCAGAATATCAAGCGTTTACAAACATTTTGTAGACGCTTTTTTATGGGGCTTTGCACACAATTTGCACACAACTCCAATTATCGTTTTTAGGTATTTCTGGTCAATTTGTATTTCATATCCGTTTATAGCATCACTCACTTCTTTGAACTACTTTGCCTTTCGAATCAGTAATTTCTTCTATAGCAACCTTACTGTTTCGAAAATCTACTTTACGAACGTGCTTCTTACGGATAACTACATTTTGTGTGGAATTCATCTGATTGATCTTTTCATCGATTGGGGTAATTATTGCTTTTCTGACAGTTCCACAAATATAGCTGGTTTGGGGTGACCCATGCAGTGAAGGAGGCGATACTACAAACTCCGGTACTGACGAACAGAAACTGGATACAAGGCTTAATAAACCGGATGAGCAAGCACATCATTGTGACGTCCAAAAGCCCAAAGGGAAGTGTTTGTTAAGTAGATTCAACAGGGATTACAAATGCACAGAAAATGGCAACAACAGTGCACAACTTTTTGTTTTCAAAAGTAGGTTATTTTTCCGTAGGCTACTTGTGATGGAACACAAGGTTTAATCATTCAATGAACGTTAAACAGTTATAATAAGCGACTTCTTGTCGCACTACGGTGGTGGGAGAGCCTCTACCTGTCAGTGCATGCTGGCGGGGCGGGCTACTCGATTATAGCCAAGTGCTTTGTTTTCTGTTGTTTATTTTTCTGTTAACTTTTAATTATTTTTCTGAAATATTTTGTATTAGTGAAAGTAATTCATCTTTGTTAATGGGTTTTGCGATATAATCATTGCATCCCGCTTCAATTGCCTTTTCTCGGTCGCCAGATAGTCCAAAAGCAGTCTGCGCTATTATGACAACGTCTTTGTTGAATTGTCGGATTTGTCGGGTGGCTTCATATCCGTTCAAATCCGGCATTTGAATATCCATCAGAATTAAATCAATGTCTGGGTTTTTGCGACAAATTTCAACAGCTGCATTGCCGGTTCTTGCTTTTAAAATTTCTTTGCTTAACTTATTGACGGTTATTGAAATCCATTTTTCCGATGTTTCATCGTCTTCGGCAATTAATATTTTCAGTCCCGAAATTGCGAGATTAATCTGATTCTTCTCGTCTTGCGCAGGAACAACTTTTCTAACTACTTTTTTTTCTTCCAGAACAGCATTGCAAGATAATGTGAAATAAAATGTTGAGCCAACACCTTCTTCGCTTTCCACCCAGATTTTTCCACCCAGCATTTCGATATATGATTTCGCAATAGTAAGTCCCAACCCTGCTCCCTGTCGCGCCATTTTATCAGTAATATCGGCCTGAATAAACCGTTCAAATATGGCTTCCTGTCGGGCTTTTGGAATCCCAATGCCTGTATCTTTAATGAAAAATTCCAGTATGTTAGCCTGATGCTCCGTTTTTAGGTTGTACCCAAATTCTATTGATCCTTCATCGGTATATTTAATGGCATTTTTAACAAGGTTGGTAAGAATTGCATATATTTTCTCACGGTCTGTTTTAATGATAGCTTCTTTCAGAGGTAAAGATTTTTTAGAGAAAAACTGGATTCCCTTTCTATCCATCTCAGGTTTGAAAAAGGTATGAATAAAATCTATTTGCTCGTTTATATTCGATTCTTTCAAATCAACCTCTATCAGCCCCGATTCTATTTTCGAAATATCAACAATATCATTGATGATATTGAGCATACGGGCACCGCTTTTCTCTATAATTGTGATATACTCTTGCTGTTGATCACCAGTAAGCCCGGGTTCTTTTAATAATTCGGAAAAACCTAAAATGCCGTTCATTGGAGTCCGTATCTCATGTGACATATTGGCTAAGAATGCAGATTTAAGACGGTCGCTTTGTTCTGCGTGTTCTTTGGCAATGACTAACTCAGAAGCACGTTTTTCCTTCAATTCGTTTTGGTAGGCAAGTTCCTTGTTGGCGATGACTAATTCTGCCGCACGT
>Ga0209430_1000585_pt1 | contig 35650 bp, 30 predicted proteins | sample BarGraIncub1133A_FD_184504 | JGI IMG/M metagenome (GOLD analysis project Ga0209430, IMG submission 184504) | Arctic peat soil microbial communities from Barrow, Alaska - Barrow Graham LP Incubations 11-33A (SPAdes) (version 2) | ecosystem: Environmental > Terrestrial > Soil > Wetlands > Peat... | reverse complement strand
CTGTAAGTGTTAAGTTTCAAGTAGCGAGAGCCGGGGATGATCCGGCGACCTCATGATTATGAATCATGCGCTCTAACCAACTGAGCTATCTCGCCATCGTTTTTGAAAAGAGCGACAAAGATAGTGCTTTTCCAGTTATACGCAAATGTCCGTTTCCATTTTTTTAGCAAGGGTGGGATTTTATTGCGGTCTTATGAGTTTTTTGAGCTATTTTTGCAGACCAAACGTATAGCTCCATGTTTCGCATCAAGAGACTCTATATCTACATACTTACCAGCTTCTTACCTGTATTTGTCATGACCTTTATGATCAGCAATTTCATATTGGTGATGCAAGCGTTATGGCGGTACATCGATTATTTAGTAGGCAAGGGGCTTGATATAGCAGTTTTTGGCAAGTTTGTCTGGTATGCGTCTTTAAATTTAGTACCGATGTCTTTGCCGCTTGCGGTATTGTTGGCTTCGCTCATGACGTTTGGGAATTTTGGCGAAAAACTGGAATTGTTGGCCATGAAGGCTGCTGGGATATCGCTTTTCAAAATCATGAAACCACTCATTGTCCTGATGGTGTTCATCAGCATTGGTGCCTTTTATTTTCAGGACAGAGCCATGCCCAAAGTGCAGGTCAAACTCATGACACTATTGGCCTCATTCAAACAAAAATCACCGGAACTTTCTATTCCGGTTGGCGCATTTTATTCCCAAATTCCGGGAGTAACCTTGTATGTGCGGTCCAAAGATGTCGAGAAGAAACTATTGAAAGACATTGTCATCTACGATTTTTCAGGTGGATATGAAAATGCAAGTGTAACCTTGGCCGATTACGCTACCTTGAAGTTCACCGACGATAAGATGAACCTGATCTTCACGCTACACAATGGCGAAGGGTTCAGCAATTTCAATACCATGCAGGCCTCCGCCGCCAACATACCATACCGTAGGGAAAGCTTCCGGACCAAAGAAATCGTAATGGATTATGACGGAAATTTCAATATGGTGGATGAATCGAACTTCAACTCCATGCACTTCAGTAAGAACACAAAAGAACTGAGCGTCATCATTGATTCGGTAGGCGGGTTACTCGACAGCCTCGCCCTCAAGACGCAAGAAGCCTTCACACAGCGAAAATACATGGGAAGAGCACTGGAAAATGGCCACAACCTGATTGGGCCAGAAGCGATCAAGAAAAAGTCACTCATAAGGCCCTTTTACCCGAAAATGGACAGCCTGATACGGAGTTTGAATCAGGAAGAATTGCACAATCTGGTACAACGGGCAGACGGAAGTGTTGCCAGTATCCGTAACGATTTGGAATACAAACAAATAGCCATTGCTAACGAAACCTATCAATACCGCCGCAGTAGTATTGAGTTTCACAGAAAGTTTACATTATCCATTGCCTGTCTCATCTTCTTCTTTATCGGAGCGCCTCTTGGAGCCATCATCCGTAAAGGAGGAATCGGCTTACCGGCGGTGATTTCTGTGTTTCTTTTCATATTTTACTACATGATCGACGTTGCTGGATACAAAATGGCCCGCGACGGTCTGTGGGAACCCGTACTGGGTGGTTGGATCAGTTCAGCGGTGCTCTTTCCGCTTGGTTTGTTCCTGACCTATAAAGCCGTCAAGGATTCTCAAATCTTGAACGGTGATGCCTATATCCTTTTTATTAAAACCTGGGTGAATCCCAAGCGCCTTTACAAATATGCCTTGGTCGTGATTCGCAAAAAAAAACATCACAATGAGTGAATTTAAACTGAATAGCATAGAAGAAGCGATCGAAGAGATTGCAAAAGGAAACATTATCATCGCCGTAGACGACGAAGACCGTGAAAATGAAGGAGATTTCATCACCTCGGCTGAACTCATCACGCCAGAGAAAGTGAATTTCATGATCACATACGGCCGCGGTGTCCTGTGTGCGCCCATCACGGAAGAACGTTGCGCCGAACTGGACCTGGAGAAACAGGTTTCCAACAATACTTCCCTGCTGGGAACACCGTTCACCGTAACGGTGGATTTGCTGGAAGGTTGCGCTACCGGTGTCTCTGCACAAGACAGAGCCATGACCATCCGGGCGTTGGCCGACCCAAACACCAAACCCGAAGACTTGGGTCGTCCGGGTCATATCAGCCCGTTGTATGCCAAGAGCAAAGGCGTTTTGCGCCGTGCCGGTCATACCGAAGCTTCCATCGACTTGTGCCGTCTGGCCGGTCTGACACCAGCCTCTACACTTATTGAGATTATGAACGAGGATGGAACCATGGCCAGAATGCCAGAATTGGTTGCCATAGCTATACAGTTCAAATTGAAAATCATTACGATACAAGACTTGATTGCCTATCGACTGAAACAGGAATCGTTGGTTGAAATGGGCCCGAAGGTCAAAATGCCAACCAAATACGGCATGTTTCACCTGATTCCATTCAAACAGCTTTCAAACGGACTCGAGCATGTGGCCTTGGTTAAAGGTGAATGGGACCAGGATGAATCCATCCTCGTACGTGTTCACTCTTCTTGCTTAACCGGAGACATTTTGGGTTCTATGCGTTGCGAGTGCGGTGAGCAGTTGCATCAGGCGATGAAAGCCATCGAAAAAGAAGGAAAAGGCGTATTGGTATACATGAACCAGGAAGGCCGCGGTATAGGTCTGATGAACAAGATCATGGCCTATAAATTGCAGGAAGAAGGCATGGATACGGTCGATGCAAACATCCACCTGGGTTTCAATGCAGACGAACGCGATTATGGCGTGGGTGCACAGATTCTTCGCCTAGTTGGAGTCAGCAAAATGAGACTCATGACTAACAATCCTGTCAAACGAATCGGGCTGGAAGCTTATGGCCTCACCATCACCGAAAACGTACCCATCGAAGTGGAATCCAACCAGTACAACGAGTATTACATGAGAACCAAGAAAGAACGCATGGGACACACTTTAAAAAATATTCTTTAATTCAATAAACGACGACATGACTCTCAAACACCTGAAATTGACGCTATTAGCGTTGCTGCTTGTTCCTGTGACGCTTTTTGCCGCCGGCAAAGTAAAACAAAAGAAGGAAACCGACATCCTTTCGATGATCTCCAAAAACGATCCGGCTTACCTGTTCTGCTATTTTACAGGGAACGGAGAGGACGGTCTGCATATGATGTACAGCTTAGACGGTCTGATATGGCGGAACCTGAACAACGGGCAATCTCTGCTTACCCCAACTGCCGGGCAGTCCAAACTGATGCGCGACCCAAGTATTGTACAAGATGCCAGCGGAGTGTTCCACATGGTATGGACCAGTGGCTGGACCGAAGGATGTATTGGCTATGCTTCGTCCAAAGACCTGATCAATTGGTCGGAACAAAAGACAATTCCTGTTATGGCGGATGAACCGACTGCTCGTAATGCCTGGGCTCCGGAACTGTTTTACGACAAGTCGTCCAAGACTTTTTTCATCATTTGGGCGTCCACCATTCCGGGCAAATTTCCAGAAAACGGAACTGCCGAAGATGGTTACAACCACCGGATATACTACACCACCACGCAGGATTTTGTCACGTTTTCCAAGACAAAATTGTTTTATGATCCAGGATACAACTGCATTGACGCTTTTCTGTTGAAGAAAAACAGCACTTATTACATGTTCATCAAAAATGAAACCAAAGAACCGGTTCAAAAGAACATCCGCATGATATCTTCCAAAAAAATTAAAGAATTTCCAACGACGGTGACTGAACCCTTTACCGGAAAGCAATGGGCTGAAGGGCCTACTGCCATTCAGATTGGTAAATACACCTACGTCTATTGGGACAAATACCGTGATAAGAGATATGGAGCCGTTCGTTGCAAGAATTTGAACAAACCAGTTTGGGAAGACATCTCGGATATGATCCGCTTTCCTGCAGGTGTTCGCCACGGAACTGCCTTCAAAGTTTCGGATGCGGTGTTGGTTGGCCTTCAGAAATTGGAGAAAAAAACGGATTAATACCATTGCTGGACTACTAAGCGAAATATGACGATAGATGGCTGAAAATCCGTGTCAATTTTGTACTTTTGCAATGTATGACCAACCTAATAAACTAAACGTATGAACCCTGTTTCCGAGCGCTTAGCAAGCCTCTCGCCTTCAGAGACATTGGCGATGTCACAAAAGAGCAACGAATTGAAAGCTCAAGGTATCGATGTGATCAACATGAGTGTCGGTGAGCCCGACTTCTTCACTCCAGACCACATTAAAGAAGCTGCCAAACAGGCTGTTGATGCCAACTTTTCGTTCTATTCCCCCGTTCCCGGCTACCCTGCACTTCGCAATGCCATTGTTGCCAAACTGAAAAACGAAAACGGTTTGGTTTATAAACCGGAACAAATTGTCTGCTCCAACGGAGCCAAACAGTCCGTCTGCAATGTATTGCTTGCCATCATCAGCGCTGGTGATGAAGTGCTTGTCCCCGCACCTTACTGGGTAAGCTATGTGGAAATGGTGAAACTGGCCGAAGGCACCAACGTTATTGTCAGTGCCGGCATTGAGCAGGACTTCAAGATCACTCCTGCACAATTGGAAGCCGCCATCACACCCAAATCCAAAGCCATCATACTATGCTCCCCGTCTAATCCGACTGGCAGCGTTTACAGCAGAGAAGAGCTCCAGGGCTTGGCCGACGTTTTGGCCAAATACCCCAACATCATCGTACTTTCCGACGAAATCTACGAACACATCAACTATGTTGGCAAACATACCAGCATCGCTGAATTCGATAACATCCGCGACCGCGTGGTCATCATCAATGGCGTTTCAAAAGCCTACGCGATGACCGGCTGGCGTATTGGTTGGATTGCCGCTCCACAATGGATCGCTTCCGCCTGCAACACCCTGCAGGGTCAATACACTTCAGGTCCTTGCTCCGTCTCTCAAAAAGCAGGCGAAGCCGCATACACAGGGACACAGGAACCCGTTGCTCAGATGCGTGCCGCATTCAACCGTCGTCGTGACTTAATTGTGGATTTGGCCCGCCAGATTCCCGGACTGAAATGTGCCAAACCCGAAGGAGCCTTCTATATCTTCCCAGAAGCCGATTCGTTCTTCGGCAAATCCTTCGAAGGCCGCAAAATCAACGATGCCGGCGACTTAGCCATGTATCTGCTTGAAGTCGGCCACGTGGCTGCCGTTGGCGGAACCGCTTTCGGCGCACCCAAATGCATCCGTTTCTCCTACGCAACATCCGACGAAAACATTGTGGAAGCCATGCGTCGTGTAAAAGAAGCATTGGGTAAACTGGCATAAGTTTTTAAAGCTCTATATCAAAAGAAGTTGTCTCACAAGGACAGCTTCTTTTTTTGTTTTTGTATCTTCGCATAATGAACACATCGGATAAAATCGTCGAATGCGTACCCAACTTCAGTGAAGGCAGGGATACGTCTAAAATGGAACGGATCGTCGATTGCTTTCGGGGTGTTAGCAATGTCAAATTGTTGGATTACAGCAATGACATGAGTCACAACCGAATGGTTGTCACGGTGGTGGGTTCTCCCGAAGCAATGAAAAAAGCCGTAGTAAAGGCCATTGCAACCGCTGTTCAAGAAATTGATCTGAATCAACACCAGGGAGAACACCCTCGATTGGGTGCAGTGGATGTCGTTCCATTCATCCCGATCCGGAACATGACGATGGATGAGGCTGTTCAACTCTCCAAAGAAGTCGCTGCCGAAGTAGCAACCGCTTACGATTTACCCATCTATTTGTATGAAAAAGCAGCCAGTGCACCGCATCGCGAAAACCTGGCCGATGTTCGAAGAGGTCAATTCGAAGGTCTTTCCCTGAAAATGCAAGATCCCCTGTGGAAACCAGACTTCGGGCCCTCCACGCCCCACCCGACGGCTGGCGCCACCATCATCGGTGCCCGCAATTTCCTGATAGCCTGGAACGTCAATTTGAATACGGACAACCTGGACATAGCCAAAGCCATCGCAAAAAAAATAAGGTTCTCTAGCGGCGGCTTCCCTTGCGTAAAAGCATTGGGCATCAATTTGGCAGACAAGGGAGAAGTACAGGTGTCTATGAACCTGACCGATTACACCCAAACTTCTATGTATCAGGTTTTTGAATGCATCCGAGAAGAAGCGGCAAGGCACGGTGTGCGTATCGCCTGTAGTGAAGTCATCGGTATGTTGCCCCTGGAAGCGGTGGTCGAAACGGCAGCTAATTATCTCCAAATGGACGATTTTTCGAAAAATCGCGTTCTGGAAAACAGATTACTCGAATAAGGATTTCAGAAAAACTTCGAGACCCAATCTGGCATCTTCCAATTTTTCCTCCCAGTGCTTGATGGAGTTTTGTCCAATCACGTCAGTGATGTATTTAACCGAAACAAAAGGAATATCGAACATTTTGCAAGCCTGCGCCCCGCCATAAGCTTCCATATCAAAGACATCAGCCCACTCCCCGGCAGTAGAATCCTCCGCATTTTCCTGAAATGTATCACCGGTTGAAACCGTCCCCGAAACATCCTGCCTAAATGAAAAAGAAGCCAATTCATCGATGAAATTGAGCTGAAAAGGCACCCCCAGATGCGCAATCTTTTCCAAATCCCTGTCAACAAAGCGATCGGCAACCACGATGTCTCCAACCTGAAGATGCAACGTTCCTGCCGTACCGACAGCCAGCACCAGGTCAGGTTTTAGACGAAGTGCAGATTCATAAGTGTGCAACGCGGCAGAAACCTTTCCGACACCAGTTTTACAGAAAAAAAGTTCGTGACCGGAAATCTGCCAATTTCCGCGTTCAGCCTCCAAAGCATAAGTTATCAGAATCTTCATGGATCAATGTATTTGTACCTGCAAAACTACGGATTTTGTAGTGAAAAATGTACCTTTGCTTACAAATCGGACCTTAAATACCCAAACGATATGAACAAACAGATTCAAGAAATCGCCCAGCGGCTTGGCGGTTTACGTGATATCCTGGAAATCAGTGTTGCAGAAATGGCCAGCGTCTGTCACACCTCCGAAGAAGAATACATCGGTTATGAAACCGGGAAAAAGGATATTCCCGTCAGCGCCCTACAAAACATTTCCAGACATTTCAACGTAGAACTCACCGCCCTGCTTTTTGGTGCTGAACCAAACGTTTCCACCTATTTCCTGACTCGTGCAGGACAAGGTACCGCCATGGAGCGTAGCAGTGCCTACAAATATCAGTCACTGGCTGCCGAATTCGCCCACCGCAAAGCCGATCCATTTGTTGTAACGGTGGAATCTAAACCCGAAAGCTTTCCCATTCATCTGAACAGCCACGATGGACAGGAATTCAACTTTGTACTCGAGGGCAGCATGCAGATAAGCATTGACGGTAAGGACCTGATCCTGAACCAAGGCGACAGCCTCTATTTCGACGCCACCAAACAACACGGGATGAAAGCATTGAACGATACCGCTGTCAAATTTCTGGCCATCATTTTCTAACCACAACACACAGTAATAATATGATCGAGAAGTATCTGAAACAGACGAAATTCACCGATTTCGAGGACTTTAAGAATAATTACGAACTCATCGTACCGGAGGATTTCAATTTTGCCTACGACGTCGTGGACGAATGGGCCAGAACCCAACCGGACAAACGGGCGTTGCTTTGGACCAACGATCAGGGAGCCAGCAAAACCTTTACTTTTGGCGAAATCAAGGAAATTTCCGACCGCACTGCCGGTTACTTTAGCTCCCTCGGCATTGTAAAGGGAGACATGGTTATGGCCGTACTTAAAAGGCGGGCTGAATTCTGGTTCACCATCATCGCACTTCACAAAATCGGAGCAGTCATTATTCCCGCAACACACTTGCTTACCAAAAAAGACATCATTTATAGGGCCAATGCTGCTGATATAAAAGCAATCGTTTGCGACGGTGACGAATTAGTCATCGGGCACATAAACAATGCGCTGCCCGAATCGCCGTCCATAAAAACACTCGTTTCCATAGGCCCGTTCATACCCGAAGGCTGGGAAGATTTTCACAAGGGAATCGCCTCTGCCAAACCCTTTGAACGCCCAGTCGAACCCACCAAAAACAGCGACCCGCTCATCGTTAGTTTCACTTCAGGCACCACAGGTAATCCAAAAATGGTTATGCTTGACAGCATCTACCCGTTGGCACACATTATCACAGCCTCCTATTGGCACAACCTTCGCGAAGACAGCCTGCACCTGACCATCGCCGATACTGGTTGGCTGAAAGCCGTTTGGGGCAAACTCTACGGCCAGTGGATAGCCGGGGCCACGGTATTTGTCTATGACCACGAGAAGTTCACCCCTGCCGACATGCTGGCCATGCTGGAGAAACACCAAGTAACATCTTTGTGTGCACCACCTACGATATTCCGATTTCTCATACGCGAAGACCTCACCAAATACGACCTTTCCAAACTGGAATGGTGCACCATCGCTGGCGAGGCTTTAAATCCAGAAGTGTACAACCAGTTCTACAAACTCACTGGCATTAAGATGCGCGAAGCTTATGGCCAAAGTGAAACGACCGTTATTGTCGTCACCACGCCTTGGGTGGAGCCAAAACCCGGATCAATGGGTTTGCCCAGCCCTCAATACGATGTCGATCTGATTACACCGGATGGCCGTTCGGCAGAAGCCGGCGAACAAGGGCAAATCGTCATCCGATACGGTGATAAATACCCAGTTGGACTTTTCAAAGGTTATTACCGCAACGAAACCCTTACCAACGAAGCCATGAAGGATGGCGTGTATTACACCGGTGATTTGGCTTGGAGAGATGAAGATGGATATTATTGGTTTGTTGGACGTGCCGACGATGTCATCAAGAGTTCAGGTTACCGCATCGGCCCGTTCGAGGTAGAAAGCGCACTGATGACGCATCCGGCCATCGTTGAATGTGCTGTAACCGGTGTTCCGGACGATATTCGTGGTCAGGTTGTCAAAGCTACTTGTATTTTGGCCAAAGATTGGAAGGATAAAGCTGGAGCTTCCCTCATCAAGGAATTGCAGGATCACGTCAAAGAAGTGACCGCCCCCTACAAATATCCGCGCATCATTGAATTTGTAAATGAACTGCCCAAAACCATCAGCGGTAAGATCCGCCGTGTAGAAATCCGTCAAAGAGACGCCAAATAAAGAATGGAAAAACTGATTGTCATCAAAGTCGGAGGTAAGATTGTCGAGGAACCCGAATCCTTGCAAGCCTTGCTGCAGGATTTCGCCCGCATCGAGGGTCACAAAGTGCTGGTGCATGGCGGAGGCCGCTCTGCGACTCAACTCGCAGCCAAACTCGGCATCGAAAGCCAGATGGTAAACGGCCGTCGCATTACCGATTCTGAAACGCTGAAAGTGGTGACAATGGTCTATGCTGGTCTGGTGAACAAGAACATTGTGGCAGGCTTGCAGGCACTGAACGTCAATGCTCTCGGACTCACAGGTGCCGATCTCAATTACATGCGCTCCGAAAAGCGTCCGGTTGACGAGGTAGATTACGGTTTCGTAGGTGATGTCAAGGAAGTGCAATCGGACATCTTGGCCAACCTTATCCATCAAGGAGTAGTCCCTGTTTTGGCTCCGCTTACACACGACAAGAAAGGCAACATGCTGAACACCAATGCCGACACCATCGCTGGAGAAGCCGCAAAAGCGCTGTCCAAACATTTCGATGTGACCCTGATGTACTGCTTCGAGAAGGAAGGCGTCCTGATGGATGCCTACGTTGACAGCAGCGTCATTCCTAAAATTACCCGAGAGCTGTTTGCCAACTATGTGGAAAGCGGAATTATTCAAGGCGGTATGATCCCAAAACTGGAAAATGCATTCGAAGCCATCGATGCAGGGGTGAAGGAAGTCATTATTACCAAGTCCTCCACTATTTTCAAGGGAGGCGGCACCAGAGTGATCTAACTATAAAAGCGGAGGCTGCCCGAATAATCGAGCAGCCTCCGCTTTTATGGATAGAACATTGCTTTATAGGCTATTCAAAACGTTCTTGACCGATTCCGAAATCAATCGTCCTTCCGCCTTACCGGCCAATTGTTTACTGGCCACGCCCATCACCTTGCCCATGTCCTTTGGGCCGGAGGCGCCAGTTTCAACAATAATGGCTTTAATGGCGTCTTCCAGCTCTTCAGCACTCATTTGTTTGGGCAAATAGGATTCTAGGATGGCGGCTTCAGCCATTTCGTTTTCGGCTAGTTCCGGACGGTTTTGTTGCACATAAATCGTACCTGAGTCTTTGCGTTGCTTCAGCAGTTTGGTCACAATCTTGAGAATCATGTCATCCGTGATTTCACCATTCGCACCAGGAGCAGTCTTTGCTTCGATGATTTCTTTTTTGATGCCGCGGACGGTCAGTTTGCGGACTTCGTCCTTGGCAATCATGGCAGCCTTCAGGTCGGCGTCTATTTGTTCTGCTAAGTTCATGCTTAAAATTTGTTGGTTTTACGAATCTTTGTTGCAAAAATACAAAAAAATGAGTGGATCGATATTCAATGATGCTTGAAAACCAATTTGCTCGCTCAGATAGTTTGAAATTATAGAAAGCGAAAAGCGGAGGCCCTTCCAAGAACGACCTCCGCTTTTTAAAGTATGCAACAAACTTAGTTTACAACGACTTTAGTGATTCTGTTATTGATTCTAACTAAATAATAACCAGGATCAACAGCGATTTCATGCACACCTGTAGAAACCTGAGAAGAGACAACGGCACCTGTCAATGAATAGATGGAAACCTTTTGATTGGATTCCGACTTCACTACGATCATTCTCTTACCTCCAAGAACGGCAACGGCCTCATCAGTTACACGATGAATGGCAACTTCGCTGTTCTTAAGGAACGATTTCAAAGCTGTTTCATAAGCAAACAAGTCACCGGACTTGGCTGTTCCTGCCGTAATGAGAGCTTCAGCAGCTTCCAGTGCCGTTTTGAACGTAGAATAAACAACTTGAGAATATTGGCTGGCTTCACCACCTACGACAGCACTATTGAAGGAGGTTCTTCCCTTTGCAACTTCTCCTGCAAAGATGGTTTTAACTGGAATGAAGTTAAATACGTAGTCGGAATCTGCAACGGTTGTAATGTTGGAGGATGTTACCGTCTGGGCATTGGTCTGATAAAACCAAAAACCTCTATTGGATGAACTTCCGGCTGCTTGTACCGCAAAACCATTGCCATTGTAATAAATGTTATGGGTGCGCCATTCGTCATCGTTACCACCGTCCCATGTACCCCAAAGCTCTTGGAATACGCAGTTTTCGGTGATGTTGCGGCCATCCAGGAGGCTGAACATAGTGTACCTGTCAATGGCTTTCGTATAATCCACACCAGACAGTTTGGCCACCTTGAAAATCTGTGAACCGTTTGCTACGTTCAATTCCATAACTAGACCGGCGTTGCCTACACCCGGAGTGACATTATTCGCAAGAACATCAATGCCAGGATTGTTCCAGTAGAACATGTCAGCCACTTTGATGTAATACTCACCATTGGGCAGTTCGTTCATGGGCAAATAAATTACCAGGGCATTTTTAGCAGAAACAAGCGCACTCTGAAGAATCAATACATCCGATACCGTTCCAGTGTATGTTTGGTCCAAGTAACTGTTAATAACATTATTTACAACGGTTATTAAGCTGTCAAGTTTTGACCAATCGCTGTAGACGTATTTGCCAATTACTTTTTCGCCTTTAGCAGACACTTGGGTTGTTGAATCAATTCCGTTCATAATCTCCTTGGCGGCGATGGAAATTGTTTCAAGATCGATCAAGTAACTTTCTAATTCCGGCAATCCCACATAGCTCAATTGGAAGTTATCAAATATGGTCCAGCTGTTGGCTGCCGGAGTTCCTATAGTTTTAATTCCGAATTTCAATATTCCGTCATCGGAGACATAACCTATGACCGAATTCCCACTATATCCACCTGCCGCGAACATGGTACTAACCGTAGCCATCGTATTGGCATAATTGGTACCGTCACCTGATAACCAATTTCCAGTGGTAGCAGTACAGGTCTTGTCTGAATAGAGTGAAAGCATCGGAGATGTTTTGGTATTGGCATACAATGCAACGGGAATAACTTCCGATCCATCTACATGAGCAGTAATTTTTGCATCTGTATTGTCGCCAGGACGATGGAAACCTTGAACGGTGATCTTATATTGGCCTTTGCGCAAACCGGTGATGGTTTGATAAAAGTCAATAGTGGATTTATTATAAAGCTCGTATTCAGAATTATTACCTGCACCGTTTGCGCCTGTCCAACCCGTTCCGGTATTCGAATCAAATCCAGGATTGACAATAAATGATGTCAGCATGACAGGACTAAATTCCGAGGCGTTGTCCATTTGGAAATTCAAAACTGCCTTAACCAATGAATCCTTGGCGGCATTGATTCCGGAAACATCCAAAAGGTGGGTGTCAAAGACACCCTGAGCCTGGGCGATTGCAGCATTGACAACTGTTTTGTTGATTTCAATGTCGGTGTAATTGGCAACAGCATCCTTAGCAACTATGATGCTGCTGTTCAAGTCCGTATAGGCCGTTTTGGAAGCATTTACAGCATTGATGGCAGCATTCATGCGTGTAATGGAGGCATTCAGGGTCGCCTCCGTCTTGTTGCTCAGTACGGTGTTCGCTTCGGAAATAGCAGCGGCAAGCTCAGCCGATGCAGCCGTTTGGATAACACCCGTGAGACTTTCACCCGTGGTAATCAATCCGCTCAAGGTATTGGCAAGGGCATTCAAATCGACACCTTGATAGAACAATTGGAAATTATCAGCAGCAACCCAGTTGGCCGTGGCACTGACGGTTTTAATACCAATAGTCAATGTTTTGTCAACCACAATGATGTTTTCCAGCGTGTAGAGAGCAGAGTCACCAACTTCCATGGAAGTGAGATTGCCAAAGAGAGACACGCCCGTCGGGGATGTTGCTAGAGGAGGCGTATTTGCTTGCTGAAGTCCCTGAGCACTTACAATCAGTCTGTATTTTCCGTTCGGAACGGACATTTTCAAGGTTTGCGCAATAGAGGAATTAGGCACACTTTGTACCGTTCCGGCAGCCGATGTAATCCATTTCTCCGTAAAATAGACGCCCGTTTTCTTTGGCCATGCATTGCTCTGAAGTGCAAAACCGGTATTGGTCCATCCAATCAAACCATCTTCAAAAGAGGGGTTCACCAGCAAACCAGTCACATCCACAGGTGATTCTTGTGTTGCAGCCTTGGCGCTTTCCAGCAAGGTCGTGATCTTGTAATTGTCTATGGCCGTTTGCAAGGTTGCCAACGCAGCGAGTATATCCGCTTCGGATGTGCTGGTCAGGAAGGCGGAAGCAGCGGTAATTTGACTGGCCAAAGCGGTTGGATTCAATGCAGTGGCTTGATTGATCAATGCTTGGAGATCGGCAAGATCCAGCGAAATGATGGGTTCAAAAATCCATTTATTCTGCTTAGTGGTGTTTTTATCCATGTAGAGGGAACTACCGGCAGTCGCAGGGGCATCATAACCGAGACCAGCGGTATGGGTGTTGTTATCCTTCACACAATTGATGGTGCAGTAATCGACCGAAGTAACATTGTCAATGTAAAAGCTCTGACGAGTCGTTGCAACTTTAGCAGCGTATGAACCGTTGTAGGAGTTGTCGTGGGTGATGTACAAGCCGCTTGCTTTCTGTTGAAAGCTGTAATAGCCATTAGAACTGTTAATCGTTACCTTAAAAATCTGATAAAGAGAATCTACGGAAGGTAACTGCTGGATAATCGAGCCGGAACCGGTACCTGTTCCACCAATGAAGGTGTTGGCTGTAAAATTTCGTATTCGATAATTGCCGCCTTTGATAGGCAAACTGGCACCGAACAACTCAAAGCCTGCTATAAAAAGCAAACACAGAAGCGTTAAAGTAAATTTTCTCATTGTCACTTAATTTAAGGTTCGTATATAAATGAAAAACAATTTCTATAAAAAGAATGCAAAAAGCGGCCCCAAATATACTAAGACTGCTCTTTACAATTCATATAAAGGTGGGAAAAAATAATTTAAAAATTCACACGATTCAGAAAATTGCTGTCCCGCTTGTTTGCCGGCTCTTGGTTGAGTAAATCAATGACCGCATCGTTATCCATCTGCTCATCGGTAAGCACATAGGGTTCGTATTTCTTGTAACGCGGTGTCTTTTCGAGTTTGTTTTTATAAAGGGTACGCTTCCATTCATCCCGTTTTTGGTTGGCTTCCTGCGCTTTACGGAGCTCTTCGTCCGACATCTTCTGCGTACGTTCACCTGCGTGAGGAATGTTCTGGATGTTGAAACCGGTAGCCAACAGCGTCACTTTAAGCTGATCGCCTAAATCATTATCGAAGGAAATTCCCCAAATGACTTCCAATCTGGAGGTGAATTTTTTCATGAATTCGTTGATCTGTCCCATTTCATGCATGAACAGTCCTTTGGTTTCACTGCAGGAAATATTGAACAGGACCTTCTTGGCATTGAAAACATCGTTGTTGTTCAACAGCGGAGAATTCATGGCATCTGTCATGGCATCCGACACCCGCGTGTCGCCTATGCCATAGCCCGTACTCATGATGGCAACGCCTCCGTCTTTCATCACACGGCTTACATCGGCGAAGTCCAAGTTGATGTGACCAGGCACGGTAATGATTTCAGCAATGCTTTTGGCTGCAATAGTCAATGTATCGTCCGCTTTCTTGAAGGCATCCTTGATTTCGAGTTCGGGATAAATGCGGCGAAGCTGCTCGTTGTTGATAACCAGCAGGGCATCCACATGCTTGCTCATTTCTTCCACACCGTCCAGCGCCTGGTCAATTTTGGAATCGCCTTCCCATTCAAAAGGAATGGTCACGATACCGACAGTCAGGATATCCATGCTCTTTGCAACTTCGGCCACGACAGGGGCAGCACCGGTTCCGGTTCCGCCACCCATGCCGGCTGTGATGAATACCATTCGGGTATCATCACTCAATGCCTTGCGAATGTCTTCCAAGCTTTCTTCGGCAGCCTGACGGGCTTTGACAGGGTCATTGCCAGCACCCAAACCTTTTGTGGTCTCCATACCAAGTTGCAAGCGTGTGGGAACTTGTGAATGCAACAATGCCTGATTGTCCGTATTGCAGAGCATGAAGGTCACATCTTGAATGCCTTCCTTGTACATGTGGTTTACCGCGTTGCTTCCGCCACCACCGACACCGATGACCTTGATGATGGTCTTTGCCATTGTGGGAAAATCAAAATCCAATCTATCTTCCATATTCGTAGGTTTGATCAATTATCGTTATTGAGGAAATCGGTAATGCCGCTCATCCAGCCTTTCAGCTTGTCACCTTTTGGCTTTTTCGGTTTGACTTCTTTGATAGGCTTTTCTTTGACGGGTTTCTTTGGAATCATGATGGGCTTAGGTGCTTCTTCCGGGAAACCGAGAAGGGTTTGCTCCTTTGGAGTTGGAGCCTTAATGGGTTCCACAATGGTTTCCTTCTCTGTCGCTACAGAAAAACATCCATCCTTGCCTTGCAAAATCAAGCCAATGCAACGAGCAAATTCAGGTTTTCCGTACATAGCGGCAGAAGTCGCATCCAAGTACAACGAAGGATCACCTTTACGAACCAGCATGCCCGTTTTCTTAGCCAACAACTTTTCAAGTTCTGGCAATTCGGAGGCACCACCGGTAATGACGATACCGGAAAGCAATTTGGACGATTCGATGCCGGAACGGTTGATCTGCGCCCAAATATTTTCAACAATTTCTTCAATGCGGGCAACGATGATTTCATTAATCTCCTGATCTTCCTTGGCAATGGGTTCTTCACCTTCCAAAACATCAAAATCGGAATAATGCAGAGCAGTACCTTTCAGCAGTTTTAGTTTTTCTGCATCTTCTTCATCCAGATTGAGTTGCAGCAAGTCCAATGTGAGATTCCTACCACCAAAAGGAAGAACGGAAACATAGCGGACCAAGTCTCCTTTATAAACGCAAACGGAGGTGGTTTCTGCACCGAAATCAATGCAAACAACCCCTTTGGATTTTTCTTCGGCCATCAGAATGGATTCTGCGGAGGCTATGGGGCCAAGTTCCAAACTTGCGCTTAGTTTTATACTTTCAAAAGCCGTTTCTGTCTTTCTGGAAACGTCCTCATTGCCACCAACGACTTTGAAATTGGCATCCACCCGCTTGGGAGTCGTACCAATCGGATTGCGGTCGACCTTTCCGTCTACTAAGAATTCTTGAGTAAAAAAGGTGATTGGACAAAAATCATCCGGAAGATTTTCTGGAATCTGATCCGTCAATTCATCAAGTTCCTTTTCGGTAAACAACTCCGTTCCTGCTAACAATGAAAATGCATGGACATCTCTGGTACGCAGTGTATAACCATTGATTCCAACATAAACGTGATTCACCACCAAAGGGGGAGTTTGAGAATTACTCAGGTCTTCCTTGAGTTTACGGACAGTGCCGGCCACATCTTCAATATTGTGTACGATTCCGCGACGTATTTCCGAATCGGAAGGCATCTGTTTCAGAGCAAGGATGCGGAGCTGTCCGTCCTCATTTCTTTTTCCCAGACCCGCAACGATTCTTGAACTACCAAGATCCATCGCCATTACATAATCGGCTGTTCCATTCATATCATTCCTCCTTTTTGGTGCATATAATCTGTTTCCTATATTTTAAACTAATGCTGGAATACTTTTCCCAGCCAACTTTCGGTAACGCTTTCTGATAAAAAAGCTTCAACCTGCTCAATTTATCTTCCACATCGTTGGGAAGGCCGAACTCTATTTTATAATCCCCAACTCTGGGGACTAAAATCCATTCTCCGTTTGGCTCCACAAAAACCTGAACAATCTGTGCCTCCCAGAACGGATCCTGTCGAAGCAACATCGCCATGCGGTGAAGGCGTTTCACATGAATCGAGTCTTTGATGTTGCCTGATGCCACCAGTACGTTTGCGGCAGAATTGAAACTGGTCTCCAACCGATCGCCAGAGGCATCAACATAATAATTCCCTTGATCCTGCATGATTCGAAGAACCGGGGAATTTTGCCAAATCCGAACGAATACTTTGCCTGAATTGGTGGAAAAGCATTCCACCCGGCGAACCATTCTTAAAACGGAGACCACGTATTCCACCCGACTGTATCTGATTTTATCGAGCCGCTGCCCGATTAGACCAAGATTATTCAGTTGCATCTGATGCCGGACTTCCTCCTTACTGACGTAGGTATGTTCCGTACTGTCCATTACCTGGATAACGACCTCCCTGCACTTTTGAGCACCTGGTGTATCCGAAAATTGCACAATGGCAAAGATCAGATACGCTAGCATAGCCAGAGCCGCAATTATTCCAAGTATCTTTTTCAGCATGCGTCGTAGCGTTTTGTTAGCTCAGGCACCAGCGTATCAATACTTCCTGCCCCCAAAGTTACCAAGATTTCTGGTTTCTTTTGGGTTAATAAGTCAAAAACTTTTTCAAGTGAAGTCACTGTTTTTGAGGTAGTCGTCACTTTATCCAAAATCATCTCCGATGTTACCCCCGGAATGGGTAATTCGCGTGCCGGATAAATATCTAAAAGGATCAAATCGTCCAGTTCAGAGAGGACTTCGGCGAATGCATCGGCAAAATCCTGCGTCCGGCTGTACAGGTGTGGCTGAAATATTCCGGTCACTTTTTTACCGGGATAAAGTTCCTTGATAGAGCGGATGCTGGCGCGCAATTCCTCCGGATGATGGGCGTAATCGTCGATGTACACAAAATCATCCCGACGAACGCGGAAATCGAAACGGCGTTTACTGCCTTTGAAACAGGCAAGACCTGCCTTCAGTTCATCATCGGTGACACCGTTCAGATGAGCCAACGCCATAGCAGCAACGGCATTTTCCACATTGATGCGGATTGGAACACCCAATTCCATGTTCAGGATGCTGCCACCCGGGTAATGAAAATCAAAAAACAACCTACCGTTTTCATAATGCACCTTTTCACTGTAAAAATCGGCCCTTTCTTCAACGCTGTATGAATAAGCTTTGGCGCCTTTTTGAAGGCGATATTTCAGCGGAAGTCCTTTCTTGATGACCAAACAGCCATCCGGGCGAATCAATTCTGTAAAATGGGCAAAACTTTCGAGGTATTCCGCATGGGTGTTGTAAATATCGAGGTGATCGGCATCCACGGACGTGATGACAGCCATGAAAGGCGTCAGTTGGTGAAAGGAACGGTCGTATTCATCGGCTTCGATAACGGTCAAATCGCTTTTATCGCTGAGCAACAGGTTGGTGTTGTAATTGTTGGAAATGCCACCCAAAAAGGCACTGCAATCAACGTGGGATTGTTTCAAAAGATGGGCCGTCAGCGTCGTAGTGGTGGTTTTTCCGTGCGTGCCAGCGATGCATAGGCTCCTGCTGTCCAACGAAACAGCGCCAAGCACCTGTGCCCGTTTCAGAATCTTATATCCGTTCTTCCGAAAAAAGCGAAGTTCGGCATGGTCTTCGGGAACGGCTGGTGTTCGCACAACCAGGGTAGTGGCTGCGTTCAGAAAATCCAATGGAATGGCTGCAGTATCTTCGGTATAATGCACCTCAATACCTTCGGACTCCAACTGAAGTGTCAAAGGTGTTTGAGTGCGATCGTAACCAGCTACGGCTTTACCTCTGGATCTGAAATACCGGGCTAGGTTGCTCATGCCGATGCCGCCGATTCCGACGAAATAAATATGGGAGTAGTGGTAGGACATGACTTTAAACCTTAATCAGTTTGAAAATTTCATCGGCGATGCGTTCAGCCGAATCGTGTTGAGCCAATTTCAGGATGTTCAAGCTCAGTTTGGCGAGTCTATCGGGTTGATGGATCAGCGTTAGCGCCCGAGGAATCAGCGTTGAACGGGCTTCTGCGTCTTTGACCATGATCGCTGCATCTTCCTTGACCAAGGCAAGTGCATTCTTCGTTTGATGGTCTTCAGCCACGTTGGGCGAAGGGACCAAAATGACCGCTTTTTGCAACAGACAGAGTTCTGAAATGGAACTGGCACCTGCCCTTGAAATGATCAGATCGGCAGCAGCATACGCCAGATTCATCTTATGGACGAATTCGACCACCTGCACGTTTTTTAAGGTACGGCCGGCGAGTCGCTCCATGATTTTTTTATAATAATACTTACCTGTTTGCCAGATAACCTGCAAATCGGCAGCCGATTCCAGTTCATCCATATAAACCATGAGGCTTTCGTTCAACGTACGAGCGCCCAAACTACCACCAATGACCAACAAAGTCTTTTTGGAAGGGTCGAGGTGATAGAATTCCTGACCTGCTGCTTTCAAATTTGAACCATCCAACAAATCTTGTCGCACCGGATTTCCTGTCAGTAAGATCTTTTCCGCTGGGAAAAATTGTTCCATGCCCGAATAGGCCACACAAATTTTGGAAGCTTTGGCGGCCAACAATTTGTTGGTGACCCCTGCATACGAATTCTGCTCCTGAATGACCGTGGGCACTCCATTCGCAGCTGCAGCCCTCAATAGCGGACCGCTGGCATAACCTCCCACTCCGACAGCCACCTGCGGCTTGAAGGTTTTAATGATGCGCCTGGCCTTGACCAAGCTTTTAAGCACCATATACAAGGTCTTGATGTTGTTCAACGGATGGGCACGGTCGAACCCACGAATGGGCAGACCAACGATTTCATAACCCGCCGCTGGGACACGCTCCATTTCCATTCGACCTTCTGCGCCGACAAAGAGAATTTTGACCCGTTCGGGGTATCTGGCTTTCAAGGCATTCGCTATGGAAATGGCCGGAAAGATGTGGCCACCTGTGCCACCGCCTGAAACTATGATGCGTATTTCGTCCATATATTGTGTTTTAAACTCCGTACTTCTTGGAAACTTCGTGTTCCTTCACTTTAAGTGCTTCTTCTTCAGGCGAAATCTCTGTTGAATTGTTTTCTTCAGAAACCGCAAAACGGCTCACACTCAGAATAATGCCAAAGTAAATGCACGTTATGATGGTTGATGTTCCTCCTCGACTGATGAGTGGCATGGGTTGACCCGTCACCGGACCTGCGCCTACAGCCACCAACATGTTCACAAAGGCTTGCAGGCCTATCATCATGGCAGAACCCATGACCAACAACATGGGAAAAATCCTGGTGCATTTTCGCGCTATCCGCAATCCCCGATACATGAGGATCAAGTACAAGAATGGAATGAGCAATGCCCCAAACCATCCCATTTCTTCGATGATAATGGCATATATAAAGTCAGAATATGCTTGTGGAAGGTAATCCCGTTGTGTACTGTTGCCGGGGAAAACGCCAGTCACCGAGCCATTCGCTATGGCCATTTTGGCATGAGCCGGCTGGTAATTTGCTTTAGTAATTTCAAAACCGGCGTCCATGACACCCGGTTCGTGCAAAAACATTCGGTTGTGCCAGGTTTCCCAACGCGGAACCTTATCAATTTTGGGAATCAGGAACAACAAAAAGAAAAACAAAGCACCAGCTGCTACAACAATTAGCGTTAGTCTGCCAATTAGTTTCCATGGAACACGTCCGAAGATCAGCAGTACATAGACAACAATACAAAGCAACAATGCTGTAGAAAGGTTTTCACCGATAATCAGAACGGCAAAACCACCCGTTAAAACTAATATGATCCAGAAAGCGATGTTGAGCTGCTCCTTCGATCGCTGGCTTTTACTTAAAATGAAGGCCGTTAGGATAATCATCGATAGTTTCGCAAATTCCGAAGGCTGAAACTGGATGCCGAAAAGTTCGATCCAACGGGAAGCATCATTGACCCTGACTCCGATAATGGGTGTCAGTATCAAAAGGATGACTGCAATGAAAAGCGTAATGAATCCAAGGACCGATGCATGTTTGAAATGAAAATTATGAATAACAAGGACGACCACCGTTCCTAAAAGCAGAAACATGACATGCCTTAGAATCGGCCCCGTCGTGTTGTGGGAACGGTATGTCAGGGTACTTGAAGCGCTGTAGACCTCTATCAACGAAATGATGCAGAGCACAGCGTACAGTATCCAGACAATCTTGTCTCCCTTAAACAGTTGATAGACCTTTTGCATACTTTATAGTTTTAGCACCCCTTGTTTAAATTGTTCACCCCGGTCTTCGTAGTTCTTGAACAAATCGAAACTGGCACAGCAGGGTGAAAGCAAAACGGTATCCCCCTTTTGAGCATGTTCGTATGAAAGCTGCAAAGCCTCCTCCATGGACCTAGCGTCAAAAGTAGTTGGTACTTTGCCGTCGAAAAAATCGTGCAGCTTGGTATTGTCCAATCCCAAATAAATCAGAGTGTGGCATTTCTCGGTGACTAAATGCTCTATCTCCGAATAATCGTTGCCTTTGTCAGTACCACCCAGGATGAGCACTACCGGCGTTGTCATAGATTCGAGCGCATACCAACAGGAGTTCACATTGGTAGCCTTGGAATCATTGATATACGTTACACCGCGAACAACGCCTACTTTCTCAAGACGGTGCTCGACACCTTCAAAACTATTGAGGGCTTCACGGATGTTTTCTTTTTTAATCTTTGCGATATTGGCTGAAACCGCTGCTGCCAGTGAGTTGTAAAGGTTGTGTGTCCCCATCAGCGAAAGCTCATCCTGCTCAATCTGAAACTGCTGTTCAGGAGTATCAATCATCAACAAGTGGTTTTCGATAAAAGCTTTGATGCCCGAACCTCTTTGCAAGGAGAACGGGAACTTCCGGGCACGAATCTCGCGTTTGGCCACTTCAGCACGAATCAAAGGATCGTCGTTCCAATAAATGAAGGAATCGGATTCAGTTTGGTTCTGTACAATCCGAAACTTAGCATCAACGTATTCCTGCATGTTGTAATTGTAGCGATCCAGATGATCTGGCGTAATGTTTAGCATGATAGCCACATCCGCCTTGAAATCGTACATGTTGTCGAGTTGGAAACTACTTAGTTCCAGCACATAGTAATCAAAATACTGCTCTGCAACTTGCCATGCGAAACTATTTCCGACGTTTCCAGCCAGACCCACGTTCAGACCGCCACCCTTTAGTATATGGTAAGTAAGCAGCGTCGTCGTCGTTTTTCCATTGCTTCCAGTGATGCAAATCATCTTGGCCTTGGTGTAACGGCCGGCAAATTCAATTTCAGAAATGATGTGTATGCCTTTCTCCTTCAAGGCCTTTATAAGTGGAGCCTTGTCTGGAATGCCAGGGCTTTTCACCACTTCGTCCGCATTCAAAATCAAGCTTTCCGTATGTTGCTTTTCCTCCCAATCAATGCAACGCTTGTCTAATTCTGCTTTGTATTGCGGCTTTATTTCCGACATGTCCGAAACGAAAACGTCGAAGCCTTTCTTTTGGGCCAGAATAGCTGCTCCGGTGCCGCTTTCCCCCGCACCCAGGATTACTAATCGCTTCATGATCAACGCATTTTTAGTGTTGCAATGGCTAAAACAGCCAGAATCATACCGACAATCCAGAAACGGATGGTTATTTTAGATTCTGGTATCGCCCTGGTTGGTTTTTGGATGATGGCGTCAATTCCTGCAAAACCTTGTTTTTGAAAATGGTGGTGCAAAGGCGCCATTTTTAAGATTCGTTTTCCGACACCAAACCGCATCTTGGTATATTTGAAATAATAGCGTTGCGTCAGTACGGATAAATTTTCCACCAAGAATATGCCGCAGAAAATCGGGATCAGCAATTCTTTGCGGATAATGATGGAAAAAACGGCAATAACGCCACCCAACATGAGGCTGCCGGTATCGCCCATGAAAACCTGTGCAGGATACGAGTTGTACCAGAGGAAACCGATGGTGGCACCGATAAAAGCTGCAGCATAAATTACCAGTTCTTGAGTACCAGGTATATACATGATATTCAGATAGGATGCCCAGACGATATTGGACGACACATAGGCTAACACCAGGAGTACCACCCCGATTATGGCCGAAGATCCCGTGGCCAACCCGTCTAAACCGTCGGTCAGATTTGCACCGTTCGAAACAGCGGTCACAATAAAAATAACCACGACAATGAAGAATATCCAGCCTGCAGCCTGCTTATGTTCTTTCATTTTATGGAACAAGCCTGCATAATCCATGTTGTTGTTCTTGAAGAACGGAATGGTCGTCTTAGTAGATTTCACCTCGTTCTGTCGATAATTCACATCCTGTACCTTTTGGTTGCGGAATACTTCCACATTCTCCCTAATAACAACCTGTGGGCTTAGATAAAGCACCATGCCTACGATAAGGCCGATTCCAATCTGACCAAGTATCTTGAATTTACCTTTCAGCCCTTCCTTATCTTTCTTGAAAACCTTGATATAGTCATCTGCAAAGCCGATGGCACCTAACCAAATAGTAGAAGCGATCATCAGGATGATGTAGATGTTGTTCAGTTTGGTAAGCAAAAGTACCGGGATGAGGATGGCCAGTAAGATGATGATTCCCCCCATGGTCGGTGTGCCTTTCTTGTTCATCTGGCCTTCCAGATCCAAGTCGCGTATGGTTTCACCAATTTGCTTCCTCTGCAGTTTGGCAATGATTTTCTTACCGATGGTCGTTGCAATGAACATAGACAGGATAAAGGCAATGGATGATCGGAATGAGATGTACTGAAACATCCCGGCTCCGGGAAAATCCAATGAATCCAGATATTTGAATAGTTCTACTAACATGGTTCCGGTGTTATTTCATGGTGGAGTAAACTTCTGCAATCACTTTCTTGTCGTCGAAGGGATATTTAGTACCCTTGATATCCTGATAATCCTCATGCCCTTTGCCGGCCACGAGAATCACATCACCCGGTTTGGCCAACATACAGGCGGTTCTTATCGCTTCCTTTCGGTCAATAATGCACAACACTTTCGTCCGGTCGCCGGCATCGACTCCGGCATACATGTCGTTCAGGATGTCCTGAGGTTCTTCAAAACGAGGATTGTCTGAAGTCAGGATCACCTTGTTGCTACCAGTCAAGGCTTCTTTGGCCATAATCGGCCGTTTGCCCTTGTCACGGTTTCCGCCGGCACCAACTACCGTGATGACTTCGCCTTCCACCAGTTCATTGATACTCTTCAGCACATTTTTCAGGGCATCTGGAGTATGGGCATAATCCACAATGGCTAAGAAACCACTTGGAGAACGCATGAATTCGAGCCGTCCTGAAACCGGCTTCAGGGTACTCAGAACCACAAGCACATCCTCCGGATCCTTACCCAACAAACAAGCCGCACCATAGATGGCCAACAGGTTCGACACGTTAAAAAGTCCGATGAATTGGACACTAACTTCGCGACCGTTGATTTCGAGCTGCATGCCTTCGAAATGGTTTTCAAGAACACGCGCCTTGAAATCGGCCAGCGTGCGGGTGGAATAGTCGAATTTGGTCGCCTTGGTATTTTGAAGCATCACCGCACCGTTCTTATCGTCGGCATTGGTCAACGCAAAGGCTTCTTTGGGAAGGTCGTCAAAAAAACGCTTCTTGGCTTTCAGATAGTTTTCCACCGTCAAATGATAATCCAGATGGTCGCGGGTCAGGTTCGTGAAAATGCCACCGACAAAGTGCAGTCCTGCAATACGGCGTTGATCGACCGAATGGGAACTGACTTCCATAAAGGCATATTCACAACCGGCTGAAACCATTCTGGCCAGCAACTCGTTAATTGCCAGAGCATCGGGAGTCGTATGGGTAGCATGAATGGCCTCATCGTCCACATAATTACAAACGGTGGAGAGCAAACCAGATTTGTTCCCGAATTTGCGAAAAACCTCATATAAAAGGGTAGCGATTGTCGTTTTACCATTGGTTCCTGTGACACCGACCAATTGCAACTTACGGGAAGGATTTCCGTACCAGTTGCAAGCCAGAATGCCCAAGGCTTCGTCGCTGCATTCCACTTGAAGGAAGCAAATACCGGTCGGTTGAATCAAAGGAAGCTCCTGGCAAACTACGGCTACCGCACCATTTTCTATCACCTGCTGAATGTATTGGTGTCCATCCGACTGGGTTCCTTTTTGAGCCACAAAAAGGGAACCCTGTTCCACTTTGCGGGAATCAAAACACAGGTTGGATATTTCAGCACCTGTCGTTCCGATGCAGTTTTTGAGAACTAAGCCCTTGAGGAGATCGCTGAGTTTCATACCTTTTTCTTTTAATTTTCCAATGTCAGGCCAACACGCTGGCCCTTGCTTATGAATGTTCCGGGTAAGATGGACTGACTGCGGACTTTTCCGTATCCAGTCAAAACGATATCCAACCCCATGTTGCCCAATATAAAAGCTGCATCTCTGGCCCCCATGTTCACCACATCCGGCATCAGCCTATTGGTCACGATGCGGGAAACAAACTGTTTACCATTCAGTTCGACCCACTCCGGACCACTGCCTGAAACCCCGAAAATTGGCAAGTTTAGAGAAGCCATTACAGCATTGATCGCTAAACGGTTACCAGCCTTGACTATTGGGTACAAGGGTCTGAGCGAGTCAGCCTTGGCTGAACTCTTTTTCGCGTTGGGAGATGGATCGCCAGGCTGAAGCCTCAATGCCCTGGCGTAAATGCGTTCTGCCATTTCACGGTATACACCGCCGGCCTGATGACCACCGGAGGGCGTCTCACCTTTAGGATCGCGAATCACGACGATTCCAGTGTATTTTGGATTTTCTGCAGGGAAATAACCACAAAATGAAACCTGATGGCTAAGTTCCCCACTGTTGCCATAGTTCAATTGAGCCGTTCCGGTCTTACCCGCAATGGTTACGACCTTAGTCATCATACTTTTTCCGGTTCCTTGCCCGCCAACGACACTATCCAACATCAAACGAATCTCCTTCAAGGTGTTGTCTGAACAGATTTTTTCTCGGATAGTCTTGGTCGTAAACTCCTGAATCATTTTCCCATCTCTTGAGAATCCTTTTACAAAAAAAGGCTGAATCAGCTTGCCATTGTTAGCAATGGCATTGTAAATGGCCAGCGAATAAATCGGTGGTACAGTTGCCACATAGCCAATGGACATCCAAGGTAAGGAACCAGGAGACCAGTAATAGAATTTGCAACCCGGAAAGGGAATTCGAGGACTGGCTGAACCCGGAATTTCCAGATCCATTTTGTCGAACAAACCCAGTCGCTTCAGTCCATCAATATATTTATTAGGTTGGGAATGATAGTAATGGTCAATCAGTTTGGATACCCCGATATTGGAGGAAACCCAGATGGCCTTTTTAGCCGTGATCATGTGATACCCACCCCTATCCGCATTGTGGTCGCGCATGAATTGCTTGTACATGACCACCACGCCGCCTTCCGCATCCACAGGATCGTCTGGATGGATGTAACCGTCTTCCAATCCAACTATCATCGAGAAGGTCTTAAATGTTGAACCAGGTTCGCTTTGGTCGGAAACTGCAAAATTCTTGGTTTCAGCGTATTCCCCCGATGTGGTCAGACCCAAGTTGCAGATGGCTTTAACCTCACCTGTAGCCACTTCCATCAGCACAACTGTACCGGAAGAACCATGGATACGGTTCAGTTCCCGTCGAAGGGCTGTTTCCGCAATGTCTTGCATAGTAACATCGATGGTAGTGACCAGATCGATGCCATCAATTGGATTCACTTCATTGACATCTATATACTTACCGGCAATTTTCCGATGCACGCACGTACCCGACTGGCCTTTCAGCAGGGTATCGTATCTCAGTTCCAGTCCGTTTTTACCTCCTTTGGTGAAATCACCGTAAATATCACCGATGGTGCGAGATGCCAACGATCCGAACGGTTTTTTGCGCTGAAGGTATTTGCGGACATACAAGCCGCTCTTGTATTGACCTTTACTGAAAAGTGGAAATTTATAGATTTCTTTCAGTTCGAGGTAATTTATTTTTACATGACTCACCTGCCAGGCGGTACTCTGTTTGCGCATGCCATTCAGCAAATGTTGTTGGTATTGGAAAGGCGATTTATCTTTCAGCTTCTCTGCAAGCCGAGCACTCAGGGGGAGTAAATATTTCTTCAAGGTATCGACCTCGACAGTCTTGAAGTCCATGAGCAACGTATAGCTGGGCACGGTACTTGCCATCAGTTGGCCGTCGCACGAAAGGATGTTGCCTCGGTTGGCCGGAACTTCCCGGTTTTCTTGCCTGTCCTTGAATGCTTCCTTGTTCCAGGCTTTGCCTTCCACAAATTGGATTTTGCCAACATGGTACAAAATCAAGATGACAGGTATGACGAACAACACCACCAGAATGGTATAACGATTGCGGATTTCCTTGCGGATGTCCTCATTCTGCTGGTTATTTTTGGGTTCTTCGGCCATCTTATTTCTGCTCTATGTCCTTTGCAATGGTAAACGGCGGGGTCATCGAATTTTCGAGTAACAGTCCCTTCTGAGTAATCATGTCTTGAACGAAGGACTGCCTGCTTTCACGCATCAGATCGGAGGTGCGGGTAAGCGCTTCGTACTTGACTTCGGTTAGTTCCTTCTGCAGGGAATCAATTTCGGAAAGTCGCATGATAACAGCGTAATGGTTGCTGATGTAAACGATGATCAAACCCACCATCAGCAAGAACAGACCTGCATTCCTGCGCATGACATCCTTGGTCATGAAGGAGCCGTCCAGCAATTCGTTTAGAAATACACGGTAAGACGCTTTGCGGTTGCCTTTTTTCTGCAGCTTTTTGGTGGTCTTTTCGTTATCCATCTTATTTCTTTTCAACAATCCGTAATTTGGCACTTCTGGATCGGGGATTGAGCGCTTGTTCTTGCTCGTCGGCCACAATCACCTTGTTGTTGATCAGCTTGAAAGGGGTCAGGAAGTTACCGTAAAAGTCTTGTTCGCTTTTCCCTTCAAAATTGCCGGTCTTAAAAAAGTTCTTGACCAATCGGTCTTCGAGGGAATGGTAGGTCATCACCACCATGCGCCCTCCAGGTTTCAAGGCTTCCAGCGACTGAGCCAACATTTCCTCAAGGGCCTGCATTTCTTGATTCACCTCGATGCGCAACGCCTGAAAGACTCTGGCCATGTCTTTTTTTTCCTTTTCACGAAAGAAGAACGGACGAATCACTTGCAGGAAATCGGCGACGGTTTCAATGGGTTCTTCTGAACGCGCTCTTACTATTGCCGAAGCAATTTTTCTCGAATTCTTCAATTCCCCATATTGATAAAAAACAGTTGCCAATTGCTCTTCGGAATACAGGTTCACGATATCCGATGCTTTTTGACCAGCTTTTTGGTTCATACGCATGTCCAGTGCCCCTTCTTCAAAGCGGAAGGAAAAACCCCGTTCGTTGTCGTCAAAGTGGTGAGAGGAAACCCCCAGGTCGGCCAGAATGCCGTCCACCTGAGTTTCACCGTGGAATTTCAGGAAATTACGGAGGTATCGGAAATTGCTCCGCACGAAGATGAACCGAGGGTCGTCGGGAATGTTCTGTTCAGCATCCTCGTCTTGGTCAAAGCCATAAAGCTTACCCTTTTTGAGATGCTTGATGATTTCTTTGGAATGCCCGCCACCACCGAAGGTTACGTCCACATAGATGCCGTTCGGTTTGATCGCCAAACCGTCCATACACGCCTGAAGCATTACGGGGACATGGTATTCACTCATGGTAAAGCTGGTTAATTATTTTGACAAGAGTTCCCGCATTTTTTGTCCGAACACTTCCGGAGCAACACGGGGTTTTTCCAAAGCCTCTTTGGGCCAAATTTCCAAGGTATTGTCCACTCCGAGAAAGCGGACTTCCGATTCAATGCCGACTACGTTCAGCAACTGTTTAGAGATCAATATACGACCACTTCCATCCGGGATCACTTCCTCTGCGTCAATCATAAACTGCCGGTACAATTCCTGTTGCTCCGGCTCCCAGCGGTTCAGGCTGGCCCGTAGGTTGAGCAACTCTTCCTCCCAAACGTCAAGGGTGTATACCGTAATGCAATTCTGGAAAACATCTTTGCGCAAATACAACTTCTGGCCTTCGTCCTGAAGAAGCTGTTTTCTAAATGCTGCAGGTATGAATACCCGGTTTTTTGCATCTAATTTGGCTACTATGTTCCCTAAAAATCGCATTTGCTGCTGTTTATGCTATTTAATCCGTGCAAAAATACAGATTACACTCCACTTTACCACACATTTCCCCACAATTTTTATCAACAAAAGTAATGAGTATGTTATCAACTACTTATGAACGCTCTATCTCATTAATTCACTGCATTTTAATCAAGTTATCAACCGTTTTATGAAAATGTTTTGTTGATAAATCAAAGGGTATTTTTAAATGGAGACCTACCATTTTTTTATTCTTCAAAATTTCGGTACTTTTGCGAGGTTTCAAATTGAAAAATTAGAAAAATTGGATAAATCTCCACATAGTAAAGTATTGAATATCAACGTTCGGGAAGTATTGCACTCCAAAGTGCCACAAAAAAAGATTCCCGAGTTCCTGATTCGTTACTTAGAACGTATCGTGCATCAGGATGAACTCAATGTTTTTCTGGAGGAACAGGAAGGGGTTTCCGGAATCGAATTTGTAGAAGCTTCCGTAAAATTCGTCGACGTCCGAGTCATCAGTGAAGGGCTGAACGAATTGCCTGAAGGCCGTTACACGTTTGTAGGCAACCATCCCTTAGGTGGAATTGACGGCATGGCCACTGGTTTTGAAGTGTACAAGCGCTTTCCGAAACAAGGCATCAAATTCATTTCCAACGACCTGTTAAGCACTATTGAAAACCTGCGCCCTGTATTTATTCCGGTCAATAAGGTTGGCAATAAATCCCAACAACGTTCTTTGCCTCAACGCCTTAGCGAAGCATATCGAGCCAACGAACAAATGGTCATTTTTCCGGCCGGCATCTGTTCCAGGCGCATCAAAGGCAAAATCACCGAGTTGAAATGGCAGAAATCGTTCATAAGTAAATCGATTGAATCAAACCGCGACGTGGTACCCGTTTATTTTGAAGGACGAAATTCCAATTTCTTTTACAACTTAGCCAACCTTCGCACGTTTCTGGGTATTAAAATGAACCTTGAAATGCTGTACCTACCGAACGAAATGTTCAAACAACGGGGCAAAACCTTCAAGGTCAAATTTGGAAAACCTATTCCTTGCTCTACCTTTGATGAAAGTAAAACACAACAGGAATGGGCTGATTATGTCAGAGAAGAAACGCTGGCACTCGGTATAAAAAAATAAATCATATGAAAAATATCCTCCCTCCAATATCCAAAGATTTGATTTGTGCTGAATTGACGCCCGATCACTTATTTAGGACCACCAACAAAGCCAATAACGAACTGTACGTCATAACCAATCACAACGCGCCCAACACCATGCTGGAGATTGGTCGTCTCCGCGAAGAAGCCTATCGTCATTCGGGCGGAGGCACAGGCGAGGAGGTTGACATCGACGAGTTCGACACCATGGAACAGCCTTACAAACAGCTGATTGTCTGGAATCCGGAGCGACAGGAAATCATGGGTGGCTACCGCTTTATACACGGCAAAGAAGTCCCTCGCGGGGAAGATGGCGGTTTGCTTTTCTCCTCTTCGCATCTGTTCTGTTATTCAAAACTTTTCATTGACGAATTTCTGCCGTACACCATTGAACTTGGTCGTTCCTTTGTGGCAGTAGGTTATCAGTCTTCTCAGGCTGGTTCTAAAGCATTGTTTGTGATGGACAACCTCTGGGACGGTCTGGGCGCCCTGATTATTGAATATCCCGGTTTAAAATATTTCTTCGGCAAAGTGACCATGTACCCGGACTTCGGTGAAGAAGGACGAAACATGATCCTATACTTCCTGCATCGCCATTTTCCGGATCCCGAACGGCTCATCTATCCTCGCGTTTCACTCAATACCAATATGGACTTGGCCAAACTGAGCACCATTTTCACCGGATCCGATTTCAAGGAAAATTATAAAATACTGAACTCGTACGTACGCAATCTAAGCCGCAACATTCCACCATTGGTGAACGCTTACATGAACCTTTCTCCGACCATGCGTGTTTTCGGGACTTGCATTCACGACGAGCTCGGAGAAGTGGAAGAAACCGGAATCATGATCAATGTGGACGATATTTTTGAAGAAAAAATCGATCGTCACATCGATACTTATATTGATGACCTCAAAGACAGGGGCGTGCGTATAGCCTAAAACCATTTTTTTTGGTACTTTTGCGTTCAAATTTCAACCATCATGACCAAAAGTTTTAAACGGACAACCGTCACCGCGGCATTGCCCTACGCCAACGGCCCTGTACACATCGGGCACTTGGCCGGCGTCTATGTCCCTGCTGACATTTATGTGCGTTATCTGCGCCTAAAGAACCAGGAGGTCCTGTTCATCGGAGGCTCCGACGAGCACGGTGTACCAATCACCTTGAAAGCTAAAAATGAAGGAGTTACTCCTCAGGATATCGTAGATCGCTACCACGGCATTATCAAGCAATCCTTCGAGGATTTCGGAATTTCTTTCAACATTTACTCCCGAACCACCTCCAAAACGCATCATAAAGTCGCCTCGGATTTCTTCCTGAAACTCTACGAAAAGGGCGAATTCATCGAGAAAACGACGGAACAATATTACGACGAGGAAGCCAAACAATTCTTAGCCGACCGTTACATCGTTGGAACCTGCCCGCATTGCAAAAACGAACGTGCCTACGGTGACCAATGTGAAGCCTGCGGCACTTCGTTGAACGCGACAGACCTTATTAACCCGCATTCCATGATCAGTGGAAACGCACCAGTTTTGCGGGAAACCAAACATTGGTACCTCCCGCTGGACAAACACGAACCGTTCCTCCGTCAATGGATTTTAGAAGATCATAAAGAATGGAAACCCAACGTTTACGGCCAATGCAAAAGCTGGCTCGACATGGGTCTGCAACCCCGCGCCGTTAGCCGCGACCTCGACTGGGGCATTCCCGTTCCGGTGGAAGGCGCTGAAGGCAAAGTCCTGTACGTTTGGTTTGACGCTCCCATCGGTTACATCTCCAATACCGTTGAATTGCTGCCCGACTCTTGGGAGAAATGGTGGAAAGACGAAGACACCCGCCTGCTTCACTTCATCGGCAAGGACAACATCGTGTTTCATTGCATCGTGTTTCCGGCCATGCTGAAAGCTGAAGGCAGTTTTATACTACCCGACAACGTTCCAGCCAATGAATTCCTGAATTTGGAAGGCGACAAGATTTCGACTTCCAGAAACTGGGCCGTTTGGTTGCACGAATACCTTTTGGATTTTCCTGGCAAACAGGACGTTTTGCGCTATGTACTTACAGCCAACGCGCCGGAAACAAAGGACAACGATTTCACCTGGAAAGACTTCCAGGCTCGGAACAACAACGAGCTGGTAGCCGTTTTCGGCAATTTTATAAACCGCACCATGGTGCTGACACACAAATACTTCGAGGGCAAAGTTCCGCCGATAGGCAGCTTGACTGAATACGACAAAGCCACCATCGAGGAGTTCGTCAGTGTGAAAAAGGATGTGGAATCCTACTTGGATGTGTTCCGTTTCCGCGATGCTCAAAAGGAAGCCATGAATCTGGCTCGCATCGGAAACAAATACTTGGCCGACACTGAACCATGGAAAGTTGCCAAGACGGATATGGATCGGGTGGCGACCATCCTGCACCTCAGTTTGCAGATTTCAGCCAATCTGGCGATTGCGTTTGAACCTTTTCTGCCTTTTACTTCGGACAAACTTCGCACGATGCTGGGCATGGACGATTTCAAATGGGAAAATCTGGGTCGCATTGATTTATTGTCGACGGGTTTACAAACCGCTCAACCCGAATTGCTGTTCGAGAAAATTGAAGATGCGGCCATCGAAGCACAAGTTCAGAAGCTATTGGATACTAAGAAGGCCAATGAAGCCAACAGCTGGAAAGCGGCACCTGCCAAGGAGAACATTACGTACGAACAGTTCGCGGCAATGGACATCCGAATCGGAACCGTTTTGGAGGCTGAATTGGTTCCCAAGACCAGCAAGTTGATGAAACTGAAAATCGACACGGGTTTCGACCAACGGACTGTCGTTTCGGGCATTGCTGAGCATTTCAGGCCAGAAGAAATAGTAGGGCGTCAGGTTAGCATTCTGGTAAACTTGGAACCACGCACCTTGCGGGGCATTGAATCTCAAGGCATGATCTTGATGGCTGAGAATTCGGATGGGAAACTGGAGTTTGTACTGCCTTCAAAACCGCTTGCAAACGGATCGCCAGTCAAATAACATTAAAAAAGCCCGCATTTCAACGGGCTTTTTTAATGTTTAAAATTTCACACCGACTTCCAGCGAGAACCCTGCATCGAACGTGTAGCGTTTGGATGACATCATCAGTTGGTAGAAGCCAACACTCATGACCAAACCCGATTTATTGGGTGAAATGTACATCAATCGCTCTTCGGTGCTGCCTCCGATTAACAAACGAGTATGCCGGTCGCTGGATCCAGTCAATCTGTATTTCTCATATCCGAGCGGTAAATGAAGGCCAAGCGAGATGTACTCATTGCCTTTGATCTTCCGAAAACCAGACATCCCAAAATCGGTCACATGCTGCGACCAACTGGAGAATCCGGAATGCATGTTTTTTTCATTGTAATTCTGGGCTCCGGTCAAACGCACACTGATGGGAAAAGTCCATTCATCCTTGGTCACCATATAACCGTAATAAGACAGATTATAGGCGTTTTCCACATAACCGATGGACTGCCTGTAGGTGATCATATTCACCCACTTGATCCGATGACGGATATCCGTGGACATGAGTTGCTGATACTCGATCTGAACCAGACGAAGGCTATCCTGAATGCGCTGCTTCTCCGTCGCCTCAGCCTTTTGCCTCAAATAATCATCGGCACCGTTGAGGGTGAACTGTGCAAAGCTTGGAAGGCTGCACAGCATCAGTAGGAGAAAGGCGAGGAGTTTCTTCATCGAAAAGCTCTGAAACCGCTATTTGTTAAGATATTCGTGCATGGAAGCTGCCGCTTTGCGGCCATCACCCATGGCCAGAATGACCGTGGCACCACCTCGCACAATGTCTCCACCGGCAAAAATGGTCGGAATGGACGATTGCATGCCTTCATTGACCACGATGGTTCCCCAACGGCTCACATCCAGCCCACTCACGGAACTCGGGACCAACGGATTCGGAGATACACCGATGCTTACCACAACGAGGTCCACATCAACGAGTTCAATAGCGCCCGGAATCTCGACCGGTTTGCGACGGCCGGAAGCATCCGGTTCACCCAAGGTCATTTTCTGAAGACGCATTTGCTTGAGGAAGCCTCTTTCATCACCAAGATATTCGATGGGATTGTGCAGGTTCATGAATTCGATGCCTTCTTCTTTTGCGTGGATCACTTCTTCCAGGCGGGCAGGCATTTCTTCTTCGGAACGGCGGTAAACAATCATGGCACGTTCAGCTCCCAGACGTCTGGCGGTACGCACAGAATCCATGGCCGTATTCCCACCACCGATGATGGCAACGTTCTTTCCAAAAGGAACAGGCGTGTCCGATTCCGGGTTAGCGGCGTCCATCAAGTTCACTCTGGTAAGGTATTCGTTGGAGGAAAGTACATTGATGAGGTTTTCACCGGGAATATTCATGAAATTCGGTAGTCCGGCACCACTGGCGACGAACATAGCTTCATAGCCTTCTTCCTGAAGGTCTTCGAAGGTCATGGTCTTGCCTACGACGCAGTCCAGTACGAATTCAACACCCATTTGTCTCAGATTCTCAATTTCCACATCCACGATGGTGTTAGGAAGACGGAACTCGGGAATACCATATTTCAGTACACCACCGATTTCGTGCAAGGCTTCAAAAACCATGACTTTGTAACCCAGTTTGGCCATATCGCCGGCAAAAGACAAACCGGCAGGACCGGAACCGATGACAGCCACTTTGCGACCGTTGGATGGAGCAACTGTTGGAATGGAAATATGACCGCTTTCCCGTTCGAAATCGGCGGCAAAACGTTCCAGATGACCGATGGCTACTGCATCCTTATTTAATTTCAGCGTATAAAAACATTGCTCTTCACACTGTTTTTCTTGCGGGCAAACACGACCGCAAACAGCCGGCAAGGCCGATGTTTCTTTCAGTTTGACGGCAGCTTGGAGGAATTCACCACGTTCAATATTCTTGATGAATCCAGGGATGTCAATGCTTACCGGACAACCCGTCGTGCAGGTCGGGTTGGCACAATCCAGACACCGCTTGGCTTCCACCATGGCCTGATCGGCTCTCAGTCCGAGGTTTACTTCTATGTAGTTATGGCTACGTGCTTCGGCATCCTGTTCGTTCATGTGGACACGGGGCAGGTCGGTACGCTCCTTGGCTTTCATGCTTTTGCGCAACTCTTCGCGCCAGGGCAGTTTGCGGCTTTCTTCAAATGTTGACATTATCGTTCGGTTTAAGCTTATTCGACATCTTTGTAGGCCCGGAGGCGCTGAATCATCTCATCAAAATCCACCTGGTGTGCGTCGAATTCAGGACCGTCCACACAGACAAACTTCGTTTTGCCGCCTACAGAAACGCGACAGGCTCCACACATTCCGGTTCCGTCCACCATGATGGTGTTCAGTGAAGCCATGGTGGGCACATTGTATTTTTTGGTCAGGATGGAAACGAATTTCATCATGATGGC
>Ga0209430_1000584_pt1 | contig 35656 bp, 29 predicted proteins | sample BarGraIncub1133A_FD_184504 | JGI IMG/M metagenome (GOLD analysis project Ga0209430, IMG submission 184504) | Arctic peat soil microbial communities from Barrow, Alaska - Barrow Graham LP Incubations 11-33A (SPAdes) (version 2) | ecosystem: Environmental > Terrestrial > Soil > Wetlands > Peat... | reverse complement strand
ATCGGTGAGAAATTGGTGACGAAAATCGTGGTGAAACCGCAAATTCGAACTTGGAAAGAGGCTTTCGGTTTCCAGATTTCAGATGCAGAACGTGATGCCGGATGCATCTTTTTCGAACGATTGCGTTTCATCAACAATCGGCCAGTTTTTTTTGACATCACCATGTTGCCCAACATCAACTTGCCTCGATTCACTGCCAGAAACCTTGATAATCAGTCTCTTTTCGACATCCTGAGGGTGCATTACCAACTGGAAATGAAGGGTGGTGAACAGCGCATCTTTGCCATCAAAGCTGATAAACGCCTTTGCGACCATTTCGAGGTAAAACCAGGTCATCCGGTCTTGCAATTAGACCGCAAAATTGAAACCAACCGGATGGGCATGCACCTATACAGCCAAGTTTTCTGCAACACTCAGGAATATGCCCTGTTCGGTTCATTTTAAATCTCTTCGAATCGAGGAACTGCCTGAACTCAACGACAGACATACCCTCTACACCTTCGATCCGCGCAGCATTCTGGACGAATGCCTCGGCAAGCACCGATACATCGTTTCCTGTGAAAACCTTCTCAGTCAAATGCTTTTCAATCAGCATACAGCTGTTAACCAATATGCCGTCAAGCTTCCACATCCAGATCGAAACGACTTGTTTGTAGTTCCCATTACCGGAGATCCGAGACCGTCCATTTACACCCGGATGAATGAGCTTATTTTACCGGATGAAATCGGGCAAATCTATGTTTGCATACCCCATCCGGAAGCCGATGCATTTGCTTCCATCAGAAATCTAAGCATCAACTACAACTACCCTGATTTTCTGAAATTTAACGATAAGATTGCTCAAAAAACCTTACTTGGAGACTTGACTCCGCGCTGGGAAATCATTGATCCGAAATCTCATGTGTTTGATGAATCGGAGGATTGCTTCTACAAAAGGGACAATGGCGCCGGCGGCTATGCCACATTCCACAGCTCAGACCTGCAAGGAATGAAGAGGCCTAGCCGGAAATACCCCGCACGCTGGTTTAAAGAAGTCACGGTTGAAGGAGAGCCACATAGCGTTCAGATATACAGAACGATAGATGGAGAGTATCTCGTATTTGGTTATTCAGAAATGCGCATCATCGAACTAAAAACGTATGCCGGCGGGATGATGCGTCGGATAGACTCACTGAATCCTCAAAAACGCATCTTGATTCAGGAAGCACTTCGAAGGTTAGACATTCTCTTGACCGGTTATACTGGTTTCTTAGGATTGGATTTTATGGAAAACGCCAATGATATAGTGGTACTCGAAGCGAATGTTCGCGTCACAATGGCTACCTTTGCCACTCTGGAGCTGAATGCCAGCGACCAAGAAGAATTATCTTTTTACCGCTTCCGATGAAAACGATACAGACCATCCTATCCACTTGCCTGATAATCATAGCAATGACTGCTCAGGCACAACAGCGAGATACAATTTCGGATTTTTGCAAAAAGCTTAAACCCTTGGGACGTATATTGGAAACACCTGGTTACTTTGTCTGGTGTTGTGCTCCAATCTTCGATGAAAAGGGGCAAGTACATGTCTTTTATTCCCGTTGGTCCGACAAATTGGGCATGGGTGGCTGGTTGAAAGGCTCTGAAATTGCACACGCTGTCGCAAAAAAACCGGAAGGTCCATACGAATATGTTGAAACAGTGCTGTCACCCCGTCCAGGGTATTGGGATGCCACAACTTGCCACAACCCGCACATTCAATTTGTTGATGGTCTTTATTGCCTCTTTTACATGGGAAATTCCAACGGCAAAACCAATACCAAGCGGATTGGCCTGGCTACCTCTAAAAGTCTGAACGGACCGTGGACCCGAAGTGACAAACCATTATTGGACGTGGCAGAAAAGGGCAGCTGGGACGACCATTGCACCACCAACCCTGCTTTCATCAAAGATGCTGAAGGGAAATACCGTCTGTATTACAAATCCTGGAACGATTCTGACTATGTGAACGGAACCGGAAGCATTCGTGGAAACAGAAAATATGGACTGGCTATTTCCGATAGTTTGATCGGCCCCTATCGGCGAATTCCAGAGAATCCCATCGTAGACTTTTCGAATTTGGGTGAAAACAAACAAGTGGAAGATGCGTATATCTGGTTGGATGGTAAAGGCTACCACATGCTCATGCGCGATATGGGCTTCTACAATCACACGGTAGGTCTGTATTTCGATTCGGATGACGGCATCCACTGGGGCGAACCGAAAATCGGCTGGTACGGCCTGGAAGCATATCTTCAGGAACCTACGCCTCCAGCCTCCTTAAAACGCTACGGCAGATTGGAGCGGCCACAACTACTTTTCAAAAACGGGAAACCAGCCTACTTGTTCAATGCCGCCCAAGGTGGAGCTTATGGAACAGCTTCCGGTTTTGTATTTAAAATTAACGATTGATTCGATGCAGACACTGATAGAATGGAGTTATTTAGGACTTTTCATCGCCACTTTTCTGGCAGGAAGTATTCTTCCCTTTAGTTCGGAAGCCGTATTGAGTGGCGTTTTGGCTTTGGACGGGGTCAACGCATGGGGCTGCATTGCTGCTGCTACAGCAGGAAATTTTTTAGGGGGCATGTCTTGTTACTGGATCGGTCATTTAGGTAAAATCGAATGGATTCAGAAATACCTTAAAGTCAAACCCGAAAAACTTGATAAATATCTGAACTACATGCATGGAAAAGGTTCATGGATGGCCTTCTTCACCTTTGTTCCTATTGTGGGCGACGTGCTGGCTGTCACGTTAGGCTATATGCGTGCTAATATCTGGGTGACAGCGCTTTCCATGCTTTTAGGAAAATTCTTGCGTTACTGGCTTTGGATGATCATCACGTATAAAGTCATTGGGCTTTTCTAAATTTGTTATATTTGCACCTAAATACTCCAAAGGTTTAATTTAAAACTGAATTCAAAATGGACACAAAAAATCAAGTATTTGAAGCAATGAAAAGTGCTGGCAAGCCCGTCAACGCAGGCAAAATCGTTGAAATGACAGGTATTGACCGCAAAGAAGTCGACAAGGCAATGAAACAACTCAAGGCCGAAGGCGCCATCGTTTCACCCAAAGTTTGCTTCTGGGAACCAGCCAAATAAGCATGATTCCACTCATTAGGCTGCACGAAGTGGTGCTGAGGCACCCCGACGTGCAGTTTTCAGAATCCCTGAACTGGTCGCTTTTTCCTGGTGAACATTGGGCGTTCATCGGGCCGAATGGTTCGGGGAAAACGCTTTTCATAGACGCTATAACCGGCAAGCTTGCCCTTAAATCGGGTGTCAGGGAATACCCTTTGTTGGAATCACTGGGACTACCCGTCTCCGAAGCAGTCAAAGCAATGGCTTTTCGGGACATCACTTCCCTGACTGGTGATTACGAGCATTCCGCCTACCAGCAACGTTGGAATTCCCAGGAAGCGGAATCTTCGCCTGATGTCAGAAGTTTGTTGACACTTCATCCGGATTCCGATTATTCCAACCGCATACTCGATTTGCTGGCTGTCCGTCCATTGCTGGATCGCAAAATGATTCACCTTTCCAGCGGAGAACTCCGAAAATTCCTGATTGTTCGAGCCTTGATGGCCAGACCCAGGGTGTTGATCCTCGACAATCCATTTATCGGGCTGGACGCACCTTCACGGGAGCAACTGAACCGTGTTTTGGATACACTTTCGGGCATGGTGAACCTGCAAATATTGTTTGTTTTGTCCAATCCATCGGATATTCCTTCCTTTATCAACCATATTTTACCAATCGCCGAACGGAAATTGGAAAAGCCCATGCGCCCCTCTGCTTTTTTAGCTGATATTCCGCTTTTGAAACGGCTTTTTCCGCTCATGGAAAATAACAGAACTGAACGAAAATTCTCAACATACACTTCAGCCGATTTCTCTGGAGAAAACAAGGATGAAACACCTGCTATCGTTCAGCTGTGCGATGTCCATATCAAATACGATGAGCGCGTCATATTGAAACACATGAATTGGACGGTGCGTCAAGGTGAACGTTGGGCTTTATTAGGTCCTAACGGCGCAGGGAAGTCAACATTGCTCAGTTTGGTCTGTGCTGACAATCCACAGTCTTACGCAAACGACATTCGTTTGTTTGGGCGCAAACGCGGCACTGGAGAAAGCATTTGGGACATCAAACGTCATATCGGATATGTTTCCCCCGAAATGCACAATTATTATTTAAAAAATGTTCCTTGTAAAGACATTGTAGGCTCCGGACTCTTCGATACCATCGGGCTTTATCGAAAATGCAACGAGGAACAACTGGAGCAATGTGCCAAATGGATGAAAATATTCGGTATCTTTGCGCTCTCGGAAAAATCCTTTCGGAACGTATCTTCAGGAGAACAACGGCTTTGCCTGCTGGCACGTGCTTTCGTGAAAGAACCGGCCTTGCTTATCCTCGATGAACCGTTGCATGGACTGGATGTTTCCAATAAATTGAAAGCGAAAAAGATCATTGAGAAGTATAGCGAAGACCCTGATAAAACCTTGATTTACGTCACTCATTATATTCACGAAATCCCCGATTGCATCCATAAGCAATTTTTACTAACCAAAAATCAGTAACAATGTTTTACAAACCAAGCAATCCGGTACTATGTTTCAACAGATGGACCCGCAAAGGCTACGCGATTTTCGCCAGCCTGCACCGAATCGTCAAAATCGGCGTCGTCACGTTCGCCTGCACCCTGGTGCAGTTGAGCTACGAACCCCTTTTGGCCGAAGTGCAGGACAGCACCAGCCGTAAAGGAGTCGATCTGGATGAAGTGGAAGTATCGGAGGACCAGCCAGTGGCATGGTCCGGAAATGCGCGTCTCGTCCAGGTGACGGAACGCCGAGAAATCAACGCGTCACCGGCCAAGAGCCTTGACAATCTCCTAGAATCCATAGCCGGTGTGGACATCCGGCAACGCGGAGGAGACGGCGTACAAACCGATGTCAGTATCCGCGGTGGTTCTTTCGACCAAGTCCTTATCCTCCTCAATGGTGTCAATATCACCGACCCCCAGACCGGCCATTTCAGTCTTGATTTACCGGTCGAACTCCAAAACATCCAACGTATCGAACTTCTGAAGGGTCCCAATGCTCGCATCTGGGGACCAAACGCCTACAGCGGTGTCATCAACATCGTAACCGGCCAGGATTCGCAAGAAAGCGGGCTGCGCTTTCAAGGACAAATCGGTGGCGGTAGCTTTGGTTACTTGAATGGAAGCGGTTCCATCGATTTCAACAGGTTGAATTGGAATTCGAGCTTTTCAGCCTCCATCAAACGAAGCGACGGGTATCGCGACAACACCGATTTCAACTTTTTCAACAGTCTTTTGCAGACAAAGTACCGTTCGAATGGGCTTGGGAACTTTCAATTTCAAGCCGGCTACCAGCAAAAGGCTTTCGGAGCAAACAGTTTCTATTCTTTTCTCTATCCCAACCAATTCGAGCGTACAAAAATGCTGTTTACTGCGTTGAACTGGGAAAAGAAATTCGGTAACACCAGCATGGAAGCACAGCTGAGCGAGCGCATTCACCACGACCGTTTTGAACTCTTCCGGAATTCTGAAAATGCGGCTGCTTGGTATACCGGACACAATTACCACCTCACCTCGGTCACTTCCGGAAATTTTATGCTTCATCAACGCAGTAGACTCGGTAGAACCACCGTTGGAATGGATATTCGAAACGAGCAGATTTGGAGCAATGTCCTTGGCGTTTCCACCCCCTCCCCCAAAAGCGATTTCTTTGATGAAACGGGTTCTTTTACAAAATATAAAAGCCGCACGAACTACCGATTGTTTGCAGATCAGACCGTTTATTTGGGCGATGAGTTGAAGGTCTCAGGAGGTTTTTCAGGAAACTTGAACAGTGATTTCAAGCCCTATTTTCTCGGTGGAATGGATGTCGCATACAGACTGTCCGAAAACCTTTACTTGAACCTCGGAGTGAATCATTCCTACCGCTTGCCCACGTTCACCGATTTATACTACAAATCGGCTACTCAGATTAGCAATCCAGACTTAAATCCCGAACAATCAACCACTTACGAAGCAAGCACTCAGTTTCATCAAGGAGTCTTCAGTACCTCAGCCACAGGCTTTTACCGTCATGGAACAAATGTGATTGATTGGGTGAAACTACCCGATTCAACGAAGTGGCTTAGCCGCAATGAGACAGCCATAAATGCCATAGGTGGTGAACTGACTGCCGAATATAAGAACCTCAGGGGCTTCATTAAAGACCTTCAGATATCTTACACCGGCCTGTCCATGGACAAAAATGCCTCCGGGTACGATTCCAAATATGTACTCGATTATTTGCGCAAAAAAATAAATCTGCATCTGGAACACGGTATTTGGAACCAAAAGGGAAGTGGAGCTTTAACGGCAAGTTGGAATGTATCTTGGCAGGATCGTGCTGGCACTTACACGGATTTTAGCACTCAGTCCCTTACTAAGTATGAACCGTATACCCTGACCGATATCAGACTTAGTTGGCAAAACAAAGGCTTTCGTGTAAATTGCGATATGAACAATCTATTCGATGCAAACTATGCGGACTTTGGAGGACTGATCCAGCCGGGTCGCTCCATCCGCGCAACATTTCAAGTGACTTTATAAAAAAGCAGGGATGCAAAAAGGGAAACGGGAGGCCATTGAAAGCCTCCCGTTGTCATTTTACTGAAATTTCAATATCCATGGTTGTTACCACATCACCCGGTCTAATTTTAGCCCGCTTCCTGAAGTCCACCACACCGTTAAGCAACACCTGACCTTCCACGACCAACATCTGAGCTTCACCACCTGAATTGGCTACCTGAGTTACTTTAAGGAGTTGAACCAAGGGAATGAATTCCTCCCCTTCCCGTATACTGAAATCAATTTTATTCTTCATATCTATTTATTAGTTGGCCCCAGGCCTAGACAAAGGTAGCTTAAAGATTTCGAAGAAACGCGATGGCCCGTTCAATGATCGTATCGTAACCTGCTGATGCATCGGCAGAACTCATGTCGACCTTCACGTCCGGATCCAATCCCCATTCGGTTTGCTGCATAGCTGCGTCAAACATGGGGCAGGCTGAAAAACGAACCAGCCAACCGTTGGGCAATTCATTCGACAATGGTAATCCTCCACCACCACCGGTTCGATCACCCATAATGGTGGCTCTTGGAGCATATTTCATTTGATTTACAAAATCATTGGTCGCACTGAACGACATTCGATTGGTGAGTATGACAACGTCTTTGCTCCAATGCACAGAGTCGGTTTTATCGGTATACATGGCTATCGGCTTAGAAAAATCCCCATGACCGTCACCCGTTTTATGAGTCATATAACCGGTCAGTGTTTTTTTGTCAAAGAAACAGGAGGCCAAGGCTTCAGCAGAAGTCAGATAGCCACCTCCATTATCCCGAACATCAAGGATAAGCCCCTTACAATCAGATAAGTATTGAAATACATATTTTAAATTTTCACTCGTAAACGTAGATGAAAAATTGCCATAATAGATATAACCGATATTCCCATTATCGATTTTTCCATAACGCATGCCACCTGAAATTCGATAATTTGATCCCAAATACCAAGGCTTATTTAACAATTCGGCCTTAAAGTTGGAAGGGTAATCCTGAAACCAGTTCCAATAACGGCTTTGATCAAAATTAGAGTATAAATTGACATGACCATCTTTGAGTTCGTTGAGCATTTCACCCATCAGGTCAAAAAAGTCAAATTCGTCGGAAACCGTACTTAAGCGGCTCTGGTACACGTCATGAATGGAATCCCAGTTGATCTGCTTATATTCCAAGTAACAATAACGAGTGTCAATGGTGTTCCAAAGTGCGTCAAAATTACCTTGCCAGGTATTCGGATAGGTTTGCGGATCCTCAATACAGGAGGTGAAAGCCAGCAACAGTGGCAACAGGAATTTGAATTGTTTTTGCATAATAGTTACCATTCAGAACTGATAAAACGGGCAGGCGCACGATTTTTACTTCCTCCAAACTGAACCAGATCACAGGATACGCCAATCTCCAATGAGGTTATATTTCGTCTGAATACCATGTTGTTGGCTGCATATTTAAGGTACTCCGAATGAATACCGAGGTTCAAATAGGAACGTTTGAGTGGAATCTGAACCAAATAGCGGGCATTCAGTCCATACTTATTGTGCAAGGAGGAAAGGTGAAACAGATTTTCGTAGTTTTTGAAATAATATACTTCTGAATACGATTCTCCGAGCACCGGAACAAACATAAAGCCTAGTAGAGGCGACCTAAAATCAGCTTGCAACCGAAGGTGGTTTTTCCAAACGGGCAGGTCGTAACGGAGGGTTACTGCCAGGTTCATATTTGCTGCAAGGTCAAGATTTCCTGCATTGTTGACCTCTCTACTGTATGCCTTGATGCCCAACTCAGCGTCCAATTCGCCCCCTACCAATACCTGAAAATTTTTCATGGGATTGAAATGCGCCTGCATACCCAAACCTACGTTTCCGCCAATATAAGCAATAGATGCTGTTTGAGGCATATTCACCGCCACACCCGCCATTAAATCAAAATCATTTCGGACGGAGATACGTTGATTATCGAGACTCATGAATCGACGAACTGTATTACTCACTTCCATACCATAACCATAATAGGGCAAATCGGATAAGTAAGCGTCATTCAGTTCCAACGTAGACCAACCGATCTGTGAGGTCATTGACGAAAGCAAGTATTTCTTTTCTTCGGTTTGCTGCGCTGAAACTCCTGAAAAAAATCCAAGAGCCAAACCCAGCACTATCCAAAATGCTTTGTGCATGTTTTCATAGCTTTGATATCCTCAAATGTAGTAAAAATCGATATATTCGCAGCAAATAAGAGACAATGATTGAAACAAAAACCGTAGACGATTACATCGGCTTTTTTGAAGAGCCCACACAAATTTTACTGAAACAAATGCGTGAATTCATCCGCGAAGCCGCACCGGAGGCAAAGGAGGAAATCAGTTACGGGATGCCTGCTTATAAGCAAAAAAACGTATTGGTCTATTTTTCGGCAACCAAAAAACACATCGGTTTCTACCCAACCGGTTCAGGCGTTGCTGCCTATGCAGAAGAACTGACCGAACTGGGATACAGGTTTTCGAAAGGTGCCATTCAATTACCACTGAACAAACCGATTCCTAAGGATTTGATTCAGAAAATTGTACGTTTTCGAATGCAAGACGACCTGTTACGATCGAGAAAATGATTATTTGATAATTTGCAGCGTCTTCCATTTACCCGACCTGAACCGTCTGTATATCACAAAGCAGAAAATCAGATAGATTGCCACAATGATAAACCAGGCAAAGGGTACCGTGGTGTGGAAAACATAAAGACAGAGGTAAAGCAAGGGGATAAACGCCCAATTTGCACTGACCGAAACCAGCATCGTGTAAAACGTATCTCCTGCACCCCGCAGCGTTCCGATGAGCGAAACCATGACCGCCTGAGCTAACACGTACAGCGAAGCAATTCGAATCATGTCCACCGCAATGGGGACAGCCTTTTCAAAATAAGGACTGAATGCTGTAGGATGGAACACCCGAACCAAGGTTTCAGGAATAAACAGGAACAAAATCAAAATAATAATAGAATACACCATGCCCGTTTTGATGGCTGAAAGCGCTGATCGATGGGCAGCCTGAGGTCTTCCTGCCCCCATGTACCGGCCGGCCAAACTGGTGACTGCAATTTCAATACCCAGCAACGGAATGAACGAAACCAAATCGTAATTGAACATGATGGTTACAGCCGTTGCTTCTGCCTGACCTTGAGACTGATACATGGCTGTCATCAAGAAGAAGGCCAGAAAGTTCAGAAAGAGTTCCAACCCAGCCGGATACCCGTATTTGATGAGTTTTTTCATGATGGCCGGCTGAAACCGGAACGAACGACCAATGTCGAACCGAAGTCGGTTGCTAAGGCTGAAGTAGGAGATCAGTAAGATTGCAAGTGCTGATGCGCCACCGATTACGGTCGCCAGCGCCGCTCCCTGAACACCCAAGGCAGGAAATCCAAATTTTCCGAAAATCAGGATGTAATCCAACACCACATTCACCACCATAGCAGTGACGGATGCTGTCATCACAATTTTGGACTTGCCAATACCTGCGAAAAAACAGCCCATGGTCATCCGAAGCATGCCGAACAAGCCGCCCCATGCCAGAATATCCATGTACTGAATTTGATAATGAATCTGTGTTACGGATAGATTCATCGTATAAAAAAAGCTTTGAGCCAACGGTTTCAGCAACAGGACTACAGGCCAAGCAACCAAGGCGATCAATATGGCCTGAAAAATAGCCTGTGGCGCCTTCCGCAGGGCTCCTGCTCCATAATATTGAGCGACAAGCGCTGTAGAATACCCAGTCAATCCAATAAAGAAAAACAGCAACATTTGAATGGATACTCCGCCCCCTAGCGCCGCATTCATCTGCTCCGAACCCACTCTAGCCAAGAAAAGACGGTCCGTAAAAGTCATCACTCCGTCAGCGGCAGTGGAGACCACCATTGGTAAGGCAATGGCCAGCAGGTCGGGAATACCGCCGGGTTTGTTTGAGCTTAGAAGTTTCTTTAAATTCATAGGTTACAAAATTAGCCAAAAAAAGGGGATACCCGCAACAGGTACCCCCTTATGAATTCATCGACTAAATTTATCGCGTTACCGTCAAGTTGGTGCGCATTTCCTTAGTCACTTTGACACTTCCGTCACTGTAGCGGGTACGAATGATGTTCATGCCTTTTGCAGGTGCAACCAAAGCCCTCCCATCAAGCGAGAAATACTGTCTGGAAATTACGTTGGCCGTTACCTTTTGAATGCCGGTTGCGATGTAAGCGATCGGATTGGATTGCAAGCTCAAACCACCCATTTCATTGGCGGCACGAACCGTAAATACCGAACCGTCTGCCGTCTCTGCAGGTATTTCATAACTGTTGGTAGTCACGAACTTCACGAACGAACCGTTCTTGCAAACAGCCCAGCAAAGCACGTAGTTGCTGTCATCCCATTTCAACAGGGTACCGACACTTGCAATGAGGGGAGCAGATGCTTGTTCCGTTGACAAATTGGGTTGCCAGATATCCGAACCACCCAAAACATTTTCTATCGTGTATTGAGCTGCCTGAGCCGATGTTAAAACCGGATTAAGTGTCACAGTAGTGGCGTCCTTGGTGTAACTGGTCCGACGGGTACTCAGATCTACACTGGCACCGCTGGCTGTCATGCTGTTGAATTCAGCAAACACAGAGGGAACCACGTTCATCGGATCACCCCAGCCGGCAGCAACTGGAAGAACTTTCATGGTGGTATTGATGTAAGTAGCCTTGGGAGCATTGCTCCATGGACGTCCCAAACGATAACCACCGTTATTGATTTCAAAACCGTCAATGGTACAATTATTAAATACATAACCCCAATTGCTGTTGGTAGCTGGTGCTGTCAGGCAGTTACCTGAACGATCTTCCAAATAGAGCAGACATTCGTTGAAGAAAATATCTCCGCCACCGCAAATGAAATCGACGGTTCCGTGAATGTCACAATTTTCAAGGTAACTCCGGTCACCACCCGTATAATAGGTGTCCTGGTTGCTCAATAGTTTCACATTTTTGTAAATGTTCTTACTTCCCTGATCCCAAAGTGCTACACCACGACCTATCAAAGTGCCGGTACGATAATCCATCTTGTTCATCAACGAAATATCTTGCATGTAAACATTGGATGAAGCACTGGTGAAATACATGGTTGCCGTACTATTGATCGATTCCTGTATGGATTTGTTGTAAACTACCACATTATCCGAATTTTCTCCGACGTATGAAACCTTTGGTATGGAAATGGTAGTCATTTGATTGGCATCTCCAGTATTGGCACCAATGTTATACTGCCCATTGGGGAAGAATATGTAGAACCGGTCACCCTTGGCAGAAGCGGCCTGAGCTGCTGTCAGTGCAGCTTTGAAATCGCCGTCCGTACCAACGATGAAGTCAAACATCTTCTTGGTCACCAACGGTTTGTTCATCGTAGTGAACTGAAGCACAACCGCATCCGCTTTAACATTTCCAGCCATATCGGAAATCATGTTTCCTGTCAGATTAAACGAATAGAGCGTGTTGTAATCCAATCCCGCATAAGAGAATGTCACGGTTTTACCTGAGACGACTGGAGTCAGTACTTTGGTGCCCAACGTTGCTGTAGCAGTGCTGTCAGCCAGTTTAACCTTTTCATCAAACGTCAGCACGATTTTGCCTGTTGCAGAAGCGCCCGTCGCAGATGCTGCAGGTACCGTGCTTACAAGCACAGGAGCAACTCCATCATTGAAAATGGTTGCTGTTGCAGTCACATAAACACCTGAAAGGGCCGTACCTTCGTTAGCAAGCGCGACTGTTCCGACCAATGCAGACGTATAATCCGGAATCCAGCGTATATAAACCTTGTCAGCATGATCTGCCTGTGCAGGAAGTGCAAACGTATTTGCATACCATACTTTTGCTGAACTCATGACAACGGTCCCTAATGTGTCAAAGTTCAAACCGTCTAATGAATATTCACAGCGTTGTAAGGAATATGCATTATAATTAAACAGCATTTTGGACTGAACTTTTAGGTCGGTGTAATCTTTGGCAACAAAACTGATCTGGTAATAGTTTTTGTTGGCCAATGGAGTCCAGTTCACCGCTGCGGGTTGGCCTTCATAGCCTCCTGCAGCCAGTTGTGATTTATCCAACCAGGTAGTAGTTGTACCTGCAGAATCCCTCAAAACCAATGCAGCCGATTCATTTTCGGTATTCGCGAAAAAGTCAGCTGGACGGCCGCCGTTCCCATTTTTGTAGAAGTCCCAGCCGACAATGTAATCGATGGCACTAAAATTTGCGGTCAACTCTATGTTCTGATTCATGTTAAGCACCAGCGACGGACTGGTTTCTCCCGATGACCAACTCGTAAATGTAATTACTGGATTGTTGCTGGTAGTCAACGTAACCGTAGTTCCATCCTCGTACATCGTTTTTCCATCGACAACCGTGGCTGCAGGTGAAGCAGTGACCATATAACTTTTACCACCAACTGTATTGACATTCAGCGAATAGGTATTGATCTGACGGAATACAGCTGTTAACGTACTGTCTTTACGGACGGCAAAAGTGAACGGATTCTCACCAGAAATGGAATCTCCGGCAGGTGTGGCCCAGTAAGCAAAAATATAACCGAAATTACGCTTGGCAGTCAATGTGACGAAGGTGCTGTCATCAAACGTGGTTCCGACAGGGTTAACAGTCACGGTTCCAGCACCGACTGGAGTCACGGCAGTAGCGAGCGTATGGGTAACAACCGTTACTGGGTTGCCCTGCGTTTGACCTTCAATAACTACGTTGGCAATGCCTGCTTGTTTTGTATTGCCCAAATTATAAATATATAGTTCAAATGCACACAATCCGCTGGAAGCTGTTATGGGAGTGGGCAGTGTTGATAGGTCGTAAACAGAATGAGTGACCGCTCCTGAATTGTCACGCGCTGGCTTCAAAGCTGTGGCCAAGGTCGTGCGCGTTCCATCTGACGCTTTCCACACTACGTCAACCGAACCACCATCCGTGCCGTATCGGGCACAATCAAAAGTCAATTTGGTCGGAGTAAAGGTTAATCCAGTCTTTGTTCGGATGTTGAAACTGACCATGTTGTCGGCACTTGCAGCACCCAATTGGGCCGTTGGTTGAAATTGAGTGAATATAACCGTATAGGTTGTTTTGGACGCTTTGAAAGTCAAGTTTGAGCCCGCTTCCACATAATTGGTGGCAAAATAATCAGCCGTTCCAGCCGAGAAAGTAGCCTGCTGACCGGCTGTACCTAAGCCGAACGGCCAAGTAATGGTCGTAGCCACATCAATGTTGGTCGCAGCTGAAATCGATTTCGGCAATAAAGCCAAAACCATCAGTGCCATAAATACAAGGTAGTTTTTTTTCATGTTTTATAGGGTTTAAAGGTTAGAAAGTCATTGAATCAGTATTTTGATATTCTTAGAATGCGACTGAGTATTAATTTCACAAATATAAAGACCTTTTTCAGCCGGAGCCGAAAAATTAATCGAGTTGGGTGATATATAAGAGCTAGTGAATATTTTTTTGCCAGAAACGTCAAATACATGGAGCAGGCAATCCTCTTGTATGCCATCGATCCGAACAATTCCGGCATTGATGGAACTACGTATATCGCTGGCATACAGATCTGCCAGCGCAGTAGTGCTTACCGCCATTCCATGGAAAGTGACATCAGCCAGGCAAATGGTTTTACCTGTTGCGGTGCCAGTGTACCAAGGATACACCCTGAGTAGTAGCGTATCGCCTTCAGCCAGCGAAACGACAGGAATGGAGGTCACTGCGGACATCGCATTGGAGGCCATGCTGGAGAATTCTTTGATTGCAGTATAATCGGAGAAATGGTTTTTGGACCAAGATATCCGACAACGCATGCCGCTCCCTCCTGCTCCACCCACATAAAGGCCGATGGAATCAAGGTTCAGCACCGTACCACGATTAGCGGAAATGCCAAATTGCACGTATCGGGTGGAAACCTCGTCGATTTCCCCGGCAGGCCAGGTCAGGCCTTCGATCACATTGCGTTGTGTCTTTCTGTCCGTGTACCCGCTGGTTGCAGGCCATGTCGTATACCATAGTCCATTGGCATCCTGACCGGATTTGGGTGCCGAATAACTATTAACAACCATGGAACTCCAGGTTTCTGCCACCGGAACGGCAGGGCCAGTCAATACATAATCCGCATTGCTTCCCAAGTTCCAGGAAAGTTTCACCTCTGTACCGCCGGAAAGCTGAATTCCAGTTGCTGTCAAGGGTATGGTTTTGGTAACGGAATTGTTGTTAATGGTAAGCGTTCCATCTTTCACGCCAGCATCTGTCAATTTTACAGCCACGTAGAAGCGGGCAAAATCCAGATTTCCTTTGGAATATATTTTGCTGATAGAAGACGAGAAAATATCTGAAGGACTCGCTGCAATCGAAAAACCCTCTGAAACGGAAAGTGTAAAAGTTCCCGAAGAAGGTGTCAAATCAAATCCTGAAATGGTGAATTCCTTGGTCAGGGTTTGACCAGTATAAGCTTTACCGAAATCCTGAGAAGTAGGATTGATCAAAACATCCGAAGATGCACGTACGCTGGTCGCCAGGATATTTTGCGCCACCATTGCCTGCGCACACAACCGTGCAACAAGCGTTCCGCCCAGGGCATTGGGATGCGTGTCATCGTCCACACAAAACAACAATGCCGTACACGCATCAATGCCATACGATTCATACATCCTTTTGGTGGCTGCCGTCAGATCAATCAGTTGAACACTCATTTCAGCAGCTACTTGTTTCATTGCCCAAACATAATCGTAATTGTGATCCGATTCACCTACGCCGAACTTTTCCCCGAGATCGTGTCTGCCTATACGCGTGATGGTGCTACCACTGAAATATTTACGGCACATCGGAGTAACTAGAACCGGAGTGGCACCCAATGCCCGTGATTCATTGATGTACACTCTCAAATAGACTTTGAAGGAGCCTTGAGCCGAAGTTCCACGATAATCTGCTGTGGAGTCCGTTGTTGCCCGAACCGTATCTCCGTCCAGTCCATTATTCTTCTCATCGTTGTGTGCAAACTGGATGAAAACATAGTCTCCCTTCTTGATTTGCGTCTTCACGGTGTTCCAATAACCAGCTTCCAAATAAAAACTTTTACTGCTGGCGCCACTTTTCGAACGGTTGTTGACCGTGACACTATCCGAATAAAAGAACTGTTGAAACATCATCCCCCAACCACGTTTGTCGGTCGTTGCCTCATCGTACGTTGCCATGGTGGAATCCCCGATGCCGTGTATTGTGATGGCTGATGCATACTGAAGCATTCCAGGTAAAAGTATGAATAGCATTAATAAACAAAACGGTCTTATCATGGTAGCATTAAAAAGGGTAACATGCAAAACTACCATAACATACTCAGCAAAGGGTTGAAAAATTGCTTTTTTTGATGGACTAATTGACACGGATGACGTATCTTTGCCCCTCATCACAACGATTATCATATGAAATCCGCTGAGGAGATCAAAGATTTTACACGATTTATAGCAGAATATGCCACGAGCTTGCTCGGTTCCGGCGTGCATACATCCCGCGTTTTACGGAATTCCGGCCGCATCGCCAATTCCTTGGGTTTGCAGGTACACATGACCACATTCCAAAAGTCCATCATCATGACAGTGACCGACGCTGATGGTTCTCCTGTTCACACCGAAGTTCTGGAAATTCCAGGCATGCCCATCAGTTTCGAATACAATTCGGAACTCAGTTCCCTGAGTTGGGAAGCCTTTGACAAACATTTATCCGTCCAAGAACTTCGCATCAAATTCGAAGAAATCAAGTCCAGACCAAAAATGGCCTCTTGGCTGCTTATCTTGTTGGTCGGATTTGCCAATGCCTCTTTCTGCCGATTATTCGGAGGTGATTTGGGTGCCATACTCATCGTTTTTGTCACCACCATGTTGGGGTTTTTCCTCCGTCTCCAAATGCAAAAGCGCGGAATCAACCATTTCATCGTTTTTACAACAGCCGCCTTTGTCACCTCACTGACAGCCTCTTCTGCCCTGTTGTTCGACGCCACTGCTGAAATCGCCGTCGCCACCAGCGTACTTTACTTGATTCCCGGCGTGCCCCTTATAAACGGTGTCATCGATATTTTGGAAGGTCACACCCTGACAGGCGTATCCAGATTGATTCAGGCGTTCCTGCTGGTGCTTTGCATCTCAGCCGGCTTATCGCTTTCCATATTCATGTTCCAAAACAGTCTGCTGTAATGATGGTCGAAATAATCATGGATGGACTTCTGGCAGCCATCGCCGGAATCGGTTTCGGGGCCATTTCGCACCCACCCAAGCGTGCTTTCCTATACATCGGCATCTTAGCAGCCATCGGACACTCCATACGGTATTTCCTGATGCATGTACTGCAAGTTGACATTGCAGCAGCTTCGTTTTGCGCTTCCATCGCCATCGGCTGTTTCACCCTGTGGTTCGGACGGATTACCTACTGCCCGATGACAGTGCTTTACATTCCGGCCTTGTTGCCCATGGTTCCTGGCATGTACGCCTACAAAACGGTTTTCGGACTCACGATGTTCATGCAACACCTTAACGATGAAACCTTGGCTCCAAAATACCTTCTGGAAACATTCTCCAATGCCGTCGTTACTGTCAGCACCGTTTTTTTATTGGCTTTAGGTGCCACACTCTTCATCTTCATCTTCCCCAAGCGAGCATATTCCATGACACGAAAATAGCAAATAGGCTCCCCATGAAACACATATTCCTTTCTTTCATTACATTCTTTCTTTTTACGTTGCCGCAAACCGTCTTGCCATCAACTCCTTCCAAGCAGGATATTGAGCTTATTTCAAAGGCAAATAAGCGGATAAAGGCTTTAAACAAGTCCTCAATACCCACAAAACACAGTATCAAAGTCGTCTATTTTCATGCAAGCGACCAAGCTCCGCTGAAGGGTTGGCAGGAACGACTACCCAGAACTCTGGCTGATGTCAGCACCTACTATAAGGAAGCGTTCAGCCGATTTGGATTAAAAAGCAAGGGCCTTCCTTTTGAAAAAGTGAAGGGCGAAATCTTCATCCAAAGCATACAGGGAGATTCCGTTTCCAATCTTTACAACATTTCATCATTCGACAGTATTTTACGGGAAATCGAACGGAAGGCCAACGGACGAATTCATTTTTCAACCGACTACGTATTGATTATCAATGGATTGTGCGACTACGGAAAAGATAGCATCTACTATTTTCATTCACCATATGGTGCCATTGGCAGCACAAAAAGTGGCGTTTGCTTTGTGGCCGACTGCGAACAATTGGATACCCGCTTGTTGAAGGATACCGTTCAGAAGATGACCTTTACTGAAATGGCTGTAAAGGATAAAACCTGCTCCGTGGCTGAATTCAATAGTTGGTATATTGGTGGAATTGCTCATGAAATGGGCCATATTTTCGGATTGCCGCACGATTTTGGAGGTCAGTTCGAATTTCCTGAATCAGAAACATCGCTGATGGGCGAATTCGGAAGCCGCCATTTTAGGGATTACCTTTGGAAAGGCGAAAAAACTTCGTATTTTTCAACTGCTTCCATTTTTCAACTGATGAGTCATCCGGTTTTCGCCGGGTCTCCAAACATAAACGATCAGTTGATGGATTTCGACTTGACATCTGTCAAAATTAACCCTACCGACAGCAGCCTGTCTGTTGAATGCTCCTTTGAAGGGTCGGATCGCCCCTACGGTGTTGTTGCGTTGTTCCGCCCCATCCAATTGTCCGAATATAGGAACTGCAGTTATTCAGCTGTTCTGAATGAAACCAATTCCGTAAAATTGAAGCTGTCCAAAGTCCCTGCCGGAAACTATCCCCTCCGATTCCTATTTTTATTCCCGAATGGAAGCGTCAGCGAGTTCAACAGATTAATTACTACTGACAGCACTGGGATTTTCAAGGTAGTTGAGGTTGCTACACTAAGTCAAGTCGATAAGGCAGCGTTTTTGGCGAAACTGATAAAATCTCAAACGTCACCGGATGTCGATACTAAAATTGACATTCTGAAAGGCCTCTTATTTCCACCCACTCCCTTCGACCTGAAAACGTTCGAAGGAAACCAATTGTATCTATCCGATGCCCAGTGGGAAAAAGCCAATGTTGGTTGGGGAAAAGTCGCCAGAAATTACTTTTCCAACGATATGGAGGCTACTTTTTTCCTGGAACTCCATGGAAAACTCTACAAGAAAGGCCTTTACGCCCATTCCACCTCCACCTATATTTTCAATACCGATCAAAAATGGAAAACGTTTACAGCGACCATAGGTCTGCGGGATTATGCACATACGGAGGGGTCAGCACGGTTCACAGTAATTGGAGACGGCAAAATCCTGTATCAATCCGGAGCCATACGAGTCAATATGAGTGAAGATATTCATGTAGATATTTCGGGCGTGAAAAAACTTAAACTGCTAACAGAAGGCACCGAAGGACACAACCATAATTCCTGGGCCATTTGGGTCAACCCTCTTGTCGAAAAATAATTTAATAAACCAATACGAATGAAAAAGCACTGTTTCCCTTTACTGGCCAGCTCACTGGCACTGATATGTCTGACAACATCGTGCAAACAATCAGCCGTGGTAGAAGTACCCGATGCACTGGCTGCACACATCGATACTACTGTCATTTCCGGAGATGATTTCTTCGATTATGCCAATGGCAGTTGGTTTAAACAAAATCCAATACCGGCCAGCGAACAAAGCAATGGCATCTTTCAACTGGTTCAGGATACCATCAATGCTCAAATACGACAAATATGCGAATCTTCTGCAAAAGAAACGAATGCCACAAAAGGCAGCAACAAACAGAAAATAGGCGATTTCTTCTATTCAGGCATGGACAGTGTCGGACTGAATAAAAGGGGAATCAGCGACCTGAAGGCCGACTTAGACAGAATCAATCAAATCAAGGACCTGAACGGTATCATACAGGAAGCCGCCTTTATCCATACCGTTTCATCCGGACCACTCTTTAGCTTCTGGGTATCGCAGGACGATAAGAACAGCAGCAAATATCAGATTTTCATCCATCAGGGCGGATTGAGCCTTCCCGACAGATCCTATTATTTCGATACGGATGCAAGAACCAAGAACATACGTGAAAAGTTCGTCGTTCATGCTGCCAAAATGTTTGAAATTATGGGATACTCCACTGCTTTGGCAAAAATGTCTGCACTGAAAATGCTGGAATTAGAAACCGCTTTGGCCAAGGTTTCACGCAAACGCGAAGATCTTCGTGACCCTTTTGCCAACTACAATAAAATGACTTTCAATTCATTACAGAAGCTTACACCCAACATCAACTGGACGCTCTTCTTGAACAGCGTCGGATTGACCAAAGCGGATTCCGTTATTGTCGGTCAACCTGAATTCCTGACGGCCCTAAACGGTGCTCTCCTAAAATACGGACAAAACGACTGGAAAAACTACTTGAAATTCCAACTTCTGAGCAGCTTGGCTGAATATTTGGACGACAAGACTTATCTGGAAGATTTCAACTTCTATGCAACAACCCTTCGTGGAGTGCAAGAACCGAAACCTCGGTGGAAACGGGTGGTTGGTAATACAGACGGTTCCTTGGGTGAGCTCATCGGACAGGTTTATGTGAAAGAATACCTGCCAAAAGGCACCAAAGAAAAGCTTTTGGAAATAGGCAATGCCATCAAGGTTGTCTTTGCCGAACGCATCAAAGGTCTTGAATGGATGAGTTCAGCCACCAAAGAAAAGGCATTGAAAAAACTCGACGGTGTCATCATGAAGGTGGGTTATCCAGACAAATGGAAAGACCTGAGCAGTCTGGAAGTGGATCGCAGTTCGTATGTGAAAAACGTGATGAACGCCAATAAATGGGGCTTCAACTACATGATAAGCAAATACGGTAAACCGGTTGACCGAAAGGAATGGGGCATGCAGCCACAAACCTACAACGCCTATTACAACCCCTCAAACAACGAAATTGTCATCCCGGGTTGCAACATCACTGTGCCAGGTTACGAAGGCAAGATGGCCGACGATGCCATCTTGTACGCCATTATCGGCGGTTCTACCTTCGGGCATGAAATCACACACGGATTTGACGATCAAGGCTGCAAGTTCGACGCCGCAGGTAATCTGAGCAATTGGTGGACTAAAGAAGACAGCATCCGTTTCGGTGAAAAAACCAAGATGATTGTGGACCAATTCAACGAATACGTCGTGGTGGATAAACTGCACATCAATGGAGAACTTACTCAGGGTGAAAACATTGCCGATTTAGGCGGTGTTGTCATGGGTTACGAGGCATTCAAGAAAACGAAACAATTCAAAGAAAATCAGATGATTGCCGGATTATCGCCCAATCAGCGCTATTTCCTGGGTTATGCCCTGGCCTGGATGCTGAACAATCGTCCGGAAGGCTTGGCCAATCAAGTAAAAACCGACGAACATTCTCCTGCCAAATACCGCGTCATTGGCCCGTTGTCCAACATTCCTGAATTCTTCACCACATTCCATGTAAAGGCTGGAAACAAAATGTACCGACCTGAAAACAAACTGGTAAAAATCTGGTAATTGATTATTTGAGTTTCAGCTTAAAGCCGATTCGAAGGTTGGAATTCTCCATCCCATTCAACTCTTGAAGTTGCTTGACGGTGGTACCGTAGCGTCTGGAAAGCGAATATAGCGTGACCCCTTTGCGGATGACGATGCAGCCTTCGACCAAGGCAGTATCTGCTTGTGTAGAAGGGACATCCACCATATTGGAAGAGGTTTCAGCTGTAACCGGAAGCATAGTCTGAGTTGAAGCGGCCAAAGAGGGCATCTCCGTTTTGACGACCAGTGAATATGCCACCATCCTATCTTTCATGGCATCTTTGACCCTATTATTCTTAAAATCGAAGTAATTCTCCGCATTTTTAGCAACATGGTTGAAACGGACCTCAAAATGCAGGTGATCCGTCGTGGCACGACCGGTGCGTCCACCCAATCCAACAACCTGACCAGCTTTCACGCTGTCACCTAGGTGAACAATGCATTTGCTCAAATGCGAATAATACGTTTCAATGTTATTCGGATGCTGGAGAATCACCAGATTACCGTAACCCGAGTACGGACAAGCCTTGGTCACTCGTCCGTCGAATGCAGCCCTTACTGTGTCACCATGATGCAATTTAATATCGGTTCCTGCGTGAAAATGACTTCCCCTGTATCCAAAAGGACTAATGACATTTCCTTGTATGGGTGAAAAAAAGCCGGAAAGTACCGTATCTGTCTTGATTGAAATGATTTGTTCGGCAACATTCGGTTTGTCGATATCGGCTGCCTGACTTGCAAATCCCATGCAAATCAACAACCCGAATAAAAAAAATCGTTTCAGAAAACTGTGTTTTTCAATCATCCCGTTCGTACAAATCATATCCTTCAATTAGGTAAAGAAGTCAAATCTACTAAAAATGACCCAAACTACGAAACGCTAACCTGCAAAAATCACACTATTTATAAGTTATTAAAAAAGATTATGGAAGTACTTTTTGATTTCTAGGTGAGAAATTCTAGCTTTCAGATGTTTAAAATGAAGATGCGCCTGATAACGTTCATACAATTGTTCATACAAAAAAAGAAGCTTTTTTCGGATAGCATTACTGTCAAACTGCTTGATCAGATTTGCAGAAAGCGTGACCGCATCCCTAAAGAAAGTACGGTCATTCATCAATTGCCTGACAATACTACTGAATTCCTCATTATCAGTGCCTTTGATATAGGAATGTTCATAGAGTGTCTTGTACTCCGGCAAGTCCCGGAAAACAACCGGTAATCCACATGCGGCAGCCTCCATAGGAGCCAACGGACTATTCTCCTGATACGAAAGGAACAACATTATATCGGCAGCATTGTAGGCATTTGGCATCAATTCTAGATCAATCATGCCAAAAAACGTAACATTGGATGGAGCCAGCTCAATTTGCTTGTCAATTCTGGCAATACCTTCCGTCATCGCTTTAAATGGCCGCCCTCCTACCCAAATGAATTTTGCTTCAGGGATTTCCCTTGCAATCTCAATAAAATCTTCAACTCCTTTGCGTCCCATTAATTGACCGACACCAAGTACGACAAATTCATCCGCTCCAATGCCAAACATTGCCCGACCTTTCTTCCGACATTCAATTGAAGAATTCCATTTTTCTGTCGAAATCGGATTCGATATCCGGACTATCTCCGTTTTTGCACCCGTTTCACGAATAGCTTCCTCCACACGAGGAGAAATGGCTATACATACATCAGCGAATGAATAAACTTTGCGGAAATACCATTTTACCAAGGGCATGAAAAAATGCCACATCGGCAATGAACCAATAATGGATTCAGGTATGACATGAACGGTATGTATGCGCCGACCTTTATACCGTAAACCTTTCAGGAAAAAGAGAGGGCTCCAGGAATGGCAATGAAAAATATCGCCATGACCTTCATTATTGACTACAACTTCAACACCGTCAATACCTTGCATAAGCTCTAAATGGCTCACAAACGCCGTGTAAACACCATTCCCCTTGAAATGTTTGGATTCGGACACGATATGTATCTTCATCTTATACTTTTTTGTTTCGTAACTTTATAACCACTTGTCGAATACCCAGCAAAAGCCCAATAAACAGCAACATGGCAACCGGAATCAAAGCCCAGTACGCCTCGTAGGTGGAAACATATTTCCAGTAAGGCCCTATGAGGAATCCAGTCATCACATAGAAGCAAGCCCAGAATATCGCAGTTCCAAGTAAAACCCAAACGAATTTTTTTGCCGGATAATTCATCAAACCCATCAAAACGGAGACGTAACCACGAATAAACGGAGACAATCGCCCGATTATGACCACTGAAAAGCCTTGGTTTTGAAGTTTCGCTGAAAGCTTGTCAATTTTTTTTTGCGATATTGGCAGCCAACGGGGTTTATGCTCCATGATTGTTTTCCCGAAAAAGTAAAACACCGTATAAAGTATTCCACTGCCCAACAGGTCGCCAAAAACGGCGGCCAAAATAACATACGGAACCTTAAGCATTCCAATGAAACCCAGATAACCTGAAAACACCATGACCAACTCATTGGGGATGGGGTTTGGGAAACCAACTTCCTGAAGGAATATGAGTATGAATATGATTAAATAACCATACTTAATAACGTTCTGAACAAATTCAGGTGGAATATTTTGCATTTAAAAGGAAAATGAATAATACGCTCTTTTACCTTTAATTCTACTAAGATAGTTTAATAAAATGGCTATTGATTACTTATTTCTTTTTTTCTAAAGATTCGTATTGGCAGCCTCTACGTCCGCGCCGGAGTTGCTGCGAGTGACAATATAAACGCCAATGAAAACCAACACACAAGCAATCACTTTCGTGACCGTCAGTGTACCTGTACCAGTAATGACAGCCAATGCGGTTGCCACGATGGGTAACACGTAATTATACATGGCCTGGGTAGTCGGTCGCAACCTTTTCTGCGCCACCGGAATCAGGAAGTAAGGAATAATGGTGGCAAAAATCAGGACAAAGCCCAAGGAAAGCCAATTTTGTGTGCCCAAATCAGCAAAATCAATGATCGTCACAGAATTGATGCTGAACGGTATAATCAGCACTACTGCAAACAGGAACATCCATTTCATTACAGTTACAGGCGAATACCGCTGTGATATTGGCTTTGTGATCACCAAAAAGGACGAGTACGCTGCACAACTAGCCAGGCACAACAAGTCACCGATTAGGCTACTTTCCTTATCAAAGCTATGGATGGAATTCAGAATCAGAAAAATAGCACCCATACCCCCAATAATCACACCAAGGATTTTCATCCAGGAAATCGGTTCCTTTAGGATCATGGCGGAGAAAATCATGGTCAGCATGGGCACCGTCGTCGAAATGATGGAGGCATTGATCGCAGATGTCCTGGAAAGCCCCTGTACGAAAAGAATCTGATTGAGCATCAAGCCCAAAGCCGACCCCCCGAGCAGAATCAGCAAATCCCGCCCTGACACCTTTTCAGACTTCAAAAATAAGCTGATCAGCCAAAAGGCAGCTGCTCCTGCCAGAAACCGAAGGGCATTTAGGCCAACCGGGCTAATGACCAAAAGCACCTCTTTCGATATTACAAAGTTCAGTCCAAAAAAGACACTGGAGCATAGTAATGCGATGTGCCCCTGATATTGTTTCGTATGATTCATTCCTATTTTTTGAAAGCGAAGGCCAAAATTACGTATAATTTCTGAACTCTCGACAAAAGCGAATTCCACCAACCATTTTTAGCAATATGTCCTCCTTATAAACGACTGAAATCGCTTACTTTGCACTAAACCTATTTCCATAAAAAGCATCTTGAAAATACAACTCATGCAAATGAAGAACCTGATTAAATTTCTGCCTGTATTCATCGGACTGTTTCTCACAACACTAGCCATGGCTGAAATGACTCCAGCCTTTCCCGGGGCTGAAGGCTTCGGCCGTTATACAACCGGTGGACGCGGAGGAGCGGTTTATCATGTCACCTCCCTGGCCGATGACGGCTCAGCGGGTACGCTGCGCTGGGCACTGAACAAAGTAGGCAGAAGAACCGTCGTTTTTGATGTCTCCGGAACCGTTCACCTGACTTCCTCCCTGGGTCTTTCCAGCGGAAATGTCACCATTGCTGGTCAGACTGCCCCCGGTGATGGCATTTGCGTTGCCGATTATCCCTTCACCATCAACTCCAGCAACGTCATCATTCGCTTTATCCGCTTCCGATTGGGAAATATCAATGTGGCCGATCACGAAGGAGACGGCCTTGGCGGCATGGATCAGCAAAACATCATGGTGGACCATTGTTCCGTCAGCTGGAGCATTGACGAATGCTGCTCCGTCTATGGCAACAAGAACCAAACCATTCAATGGTGCATTGTCTCCCAAAGTCTTCGCAACGCTGGTCATGTGAAAGGCGCTCACGGTTATGGAGGCAACTGGGGTGGATCGGGCGCCAGCTTCCACCACAACCTGCTGGCACACCACGACAGTCGTACACCACGCCTCGGCCCGCGACCCGGCACCCAGACCGATGAACGCATGGACATGCGCAACAATGTCATCTACAACTGGGCTGGCAACGGTTGCTATGGAGGTGAAGGCATGAATGTGAACATGGTCAACAATTATTACAAACCAGGCCCAGGAACCAAGCAAAAAAGTACAGCAATACAGTATCGCATTGCGGGAATCGGTATTCGTACCACTTCCTACGTCTCAACTTATCCTGCATTTGCTCCCATGCTGCACGCCTGGGGCAAGTTTTTCGTCGATGGCAATTACATCTACGGCAACACCATCGTCACTGCCGATAACTGGACCAAAGGTATTTACGAACAAATTTCCAATTCAGGAAATGATTATCTCTTCACACAGGCTACCAAAGACACGATGAAGCTGGCCGCACCCATCAATTACCTGTATACAACCACGCATACGCCAAGTATGGCGTATGAAAAGGTGTTGTCTTATGCAGGAGCATCCCTATCCCGCGACTGGGTGGATTCATTGATGGTTTACGATACGCAGAACGGAGTGGCCTCCCATACAGGAGCCGGCAGTGGCGATGTTTACGGCATTATTGATACCCAGGACGACAACAAGCCTGCCAATGCTCCTGCTGATTGGAATGCCTGGCCGGTATTGAAAAGCACCCCCGCTCCTACCGATACGGACGGTGACGGCATGCCCGACAGTTGGGAAACAGCCAACGGACTGAATCCCAACAACGCGCTCGATGGCAGTCTTCTGGACAAAGACGGCTTCACTATGTTGGAAGATTATCTGAACAGTCTAGTCAGCACGATTATAAATGCTCAAAATGAAGGCGGAACTCCCACCGGATCCATCATCCAGAGTAGTCCAGCAGGAACAAGCAAAGTCACGCTGAATACCTCCACTTACACAGGCGCAGCCGGAGCAACGTCCCCCTGGACCTTCGACGGTGGATACACCATTACCAATGGGAATTCCAAAGCTTACGCTTCTGGCAGTGAACAATGCGTCAAGTTTTCCACCGGAGTCAAGTTCGCTATCACCATTCCAGCCGGAACGCAGGTGGATACCGTAAAATTCGTGGGGTACGACAATTATTCCGGAACCGATTCCTACCTCAGCGAGCTGAACGGTACCACTCGAGCAAGCACAGATTACGTCTTTACGCAAAAAACGGCTGCCGGTGCGTACGTCCTTTGCACCCATATCATCCCTTTTGCCACGCCTGTGACCGGCGCGCTGACGTTCACGTTCTTAGGCAATCAGACAGTCGCTTCCATAACACTTAGTACCAGAACCTACACCGGCATCAAGCCGATGGTCACTTTGTCGGATCCGAATGAACCGGTCACTGTAGTCAGCCTCGACGGTCGGATTGTCCGTCAACACGCCCCACGCGGTCAAGCAACCCAAGGCTTGACCAAGGGCATTTACCTAGTTGATGGCAAGAAAATTGCCGTAAACAACAACTAAAAGTTCAGAAGACTTTATTCGCTCAACCAGGCTTTTAGCGCGGCTTCCTGCTTTGAATCCAAGTCGCTGTGTTTTTCCACAACGCATTCGATTTGATTTCAACAGTAACCGGCAGATCCAACCGACCTTCGATATACAGGAAATTGTTGGCCGGCACGATGTAGGCATGGGTCGAATCCAGGAAACTGCGGGCAACGAAACTTTGCGCAGCCATGATTTCATATTTAACCGTAAATGCCTGATTGTGAGCAATTACTTTCCAACTATTTCCGTCCTATTTTTCAGCAGCAACGGCCTTTCCATCCACTCCGTTCACTTTTAAATTCAACACATCCGAAGCATAATCCATTAGTTGGTAGTACCCCGGCGTCCACTTCGGCATCCGTAAAAGCACCGTATCTCCCTGAATGCCACTCACTTTGAATTCCGTCTGAAACCGATGGCTGGCGGGCTCCGGCATGGAAACCACATACTGAAGAACAGGTTGTTCACCAATGGCGAAAACGGACAAGGAGCATACTGCCAGAAAAAAGGTGATGAATGTTTTCATGTGGATGCTTATTTTACATTTGGCGGATGAGTATTTATAAAGCTATTTTGCCGGTGTCGCTTTCTTCTTGGTTTCAACCACGATCGCCTGAGAATACTTTCCGGTTAAATATTCCTTAAGCGCCGGGCATTTTTTCTTGATGCTATCCTCGTCGAATCCCCTCTTGTCCTTGATAAGTGTGATTTTGCTGATATCCTTCGGATCTATTGCCTGAAACTCCTTATAGGTGACTTTCACTCCGTTCAATAGGACGAAAATGTCTTTGCCTCCGTTTTCCGCACCAAACATTTTTGCTTCCGGTATGGCTGCCTCCTTCACATCAACCAAGTTCTGATGCGTAATCTCCAACTTCATCACCTTCTCCGTAAACATTTCGGTCTCCGTCTTAGGCTTTAAATAAAACACTCCCCCATTACTTTGAGCAACCGTATCAGCCACTTGAGCGGAGGTGCCCGATACAAACAATAAACATACAAATAAGCTGAATCTTTCGATTTTCATAATAGTGCGATTTAGTATTCGACGTAAGGCAAAACTAGCACAAATAACCATGAAAAGTACATTTTACCACAATAATTAATTCATTTTATGACAATTTAGAGGTTTCTACCACAGCAGGATTTTCGCAATTTTGCCTTTAGACGGCTATTGCCTAGGAACTCCTGATTCCTGTAGGCAATCCGAGTAAAATTCACGACCGGGCAAGTGGATAGGAACAATCAACCCGTTCAGATGGTAGAGGTGACGCCCGACAAGAAAATCGTCTGGGCGCTGCGCGAATGGACTGAACCGACCAACCTCGGCCCATCCACCATTTTCATTCCATTGGCTGAACCCAGAACGTCTGAAAATGCCTGCTTCGGGGAATTTTACTGATTACCAAAGTATAACAATATAGAATAATTCCCATTATTTGTAGCGTTCCTATCATTACTGAGTCTCTGTAGTATATTAAAACTAAAGTTATGAAAAAGTTATTTTTAGGTTTAGCCTTATTGGCTGGTTTAAGCGCTTGCAACAACGCTTCGGACAAAATTGATGTAAAGTTTGCATTGACAGATGCTCCGTCATTAAAAGGCTACCAAGCCTTATACGTTGATGTCCAAGGGATTGAATATTCAGTTGGAGATAGTCAATGGGTTACGCTGAGCATTACCCCAGCCATCGTGAATCTGACGGATCTCACCAATGGGAAAGACACCCTGCTGGCGAATGTCGAATTGGAATCCGGCCAAGTCGTTTCACAAGTCCGACTGTTGTTGGGTGACAACAATACTTTAGTGCTTGCCGACGGCAGTGAGGTGAACATCAAAGTTCCGAGCGGGCAAACTTCCGGCTTGAAATTCAATATTCATACTAATGCAGCCTTAAACAGCGGATACAGAGTCATGCTTGATTTTGACGCCGAACGCTCCATTGTTGCCAAAGGCAATGGTCAGTACTCGCTGAAACCCGTTATCCGAGGTTACATCACAGCCAACACGTCTACGATTAGTGGTCTGTTATTGCCAGCTCATGAACCCTTCCAAGTCAGAACCATCCTAAACGGGGATACCATCACCACCGTTTCAGACACCTTGATAGGCAACTTTTTCATGCTGCATGGACTGACTACAGGCAGCTACCATCTGGATTTTATAGATGCTGAAGGTAATATACGCCTCGACTCCGACCAGGAAGTACATGGAGGCACGAACATAAACATGGGTACGGTTCAGATTCCCTAACTTTCAATTTTTCCGAATCGAACGTTTTACAGAGACGCAAGAATGGCAATCGTTATGATGAGCTTGAAACTGATTCGAGCACTCAGATTAACGATTGTCTTTTGCTTCCTATTCAGCGCTTACCTTCAGACTCTTAAACGAATTGATGGCGAACAGATAGCAAACCAGAGATATCAAAGCTGTTAAAATCATAGTAATGATATCGTCTATTGGTTTTACAACCCCATCATGCGCTCCGCTCGTGGCGATTACAATTCCAACGATGATACCTACCACAAGGGATAGGCCAATCACCCACAAGATTATTCTCATTCCGATCACCCAGGAAATGGCCAGAAATCTTTTCAGGAAATCTTTCCCATCCAAATCGTTATTGACTTTGTAGCAAGCATTTATCCCCCAAACGGTAATTCCAACCGCAACGACCATATTCAGGAAATTGAACCATGAATAACTGTCCTGTCGAGACAAACCACCCACAACGATTGTTGTCAAAACCATAGTTGCCATCAAATAATTATAACCATCTTTTTCAGTCAATTCATTGTTGGAAATTTTTCTTTCCAAGCCTTTTAAGTCTAACCAGATCATAGTATTTTAATGTAGGTGAATGATCTAAATATGAAATTTTGTTTTTAGTTGAAGCAAATTTAGTATAATAATTAAACAATTACTAAACAATCGAGCCTGTTTTTACAAAGTTTTCAGTAAGTATCATCTGCTTGGTGAAAGCAGAATCAGCAGGTCTTCCAACTTAAATGATTTCGGCAATCCTTTAAGCCGGTGCATCAGTATGTTATACGCCTTCTTCCAGTCTGAAAACTTATTTCAGTTCCGTGATTCTAAGTGCGATATACGGTTTGAGCGGCAATCTCACCTTTTTCAGATCTTTGTCATACAAACGGTAGTCGTTTTCGGGAGCCGTTTCAAATACTAATGGACAAGCCTGAATGCTCATGTCCCAGGTGTCGATGATTTCAACCTTGTACTTGGTCCCCGGTTTCAGCCTCCCAAAAGAAGCCGCTTTAGCGGGCAAATTGAACAGCCAATATTCGTTGACCTGCTTGCCGAAATACAGGAGAAAGTATCCAATTCCAGCCGTCGCCGTGAGGTAGTCGCGACTGACATCGGCCATCCGCAAGGGGCCTGGACCTGCTTCCACGATTTGTCGGAGGAACGCAATCCGCTGCCAACTTTTACCCTTGAATTCGCCCCCTTTCGCCCAGAAAATGGTATCCGTGGCATCCTTGAACATAAAACAGTCACCATGAGTCACATAGCCACCACCGATGACCCCGTTCCAAACCAGATACGTCATTTCCTCCCCGCTGTATCGGCCCCAACGGCTAGCCAAGTTGCCCTCATAACCCACTTCGTCACAGATGATTGGCTTGCGGTATATATTTCTGAGCATGGCCGTACCGGCAGAACTCTGCACCGGCGCTTCATCCTGAATGCTGATGTGTGTAAACTCCGGCTTCCAATAATCGTAATAGGTCGCCGTCGCCCCGTGGATGGAGCATAAATGCCTGTACGGATCGGCTTTGACCACCGTTGCCGCAAACAGATCCCAATCGGCCTTTGTCTTTTCCTTGACCAAATCCCATTCGTTGGCCAGCGACCACCAAACATTCTTAAAAGAAGCCATTCGAGCCGTCAGATACTTGATATAGTGCACATTGACCTCATTCGGCATCGCATCGAACCCCCAGCGCCCTTTGTCGTAAGGATGGAACAAAATCAAATCGGCCTCGATGCCCAACGTGTCCAAATCGTCGATCCGTTGCTCCAAATGCTGAAAGAACGCCGGATTGAACCGCTCGAAATCCCAAACCTTGACTTCATTGCCCTTGGCATCCTTCGTAACCTCCTTCACCATAAACGGATAGAGCTCAGGCTCCTCCTTCACCAGGTTATAATTCTTAGGAAACACACACATGCGCACCTTGTTGAAACCGGACTTCCTTAACGAAGCCAAGGTCTGTTCCTGAAGCGCCTTTCCCATATGGGTCCAGGCATAGGCCGTCGTTCCGAACGGATAATACGGCGACCCGTCAGCATATTTGAAATCGTACGTGTTTGAAACCTTCACCATGCCATGATTCCCGGCCGAAGCCTTCACACATTCGAAACTGCCTTTTTGATTATTCAAAGCGGTCACGTTGCAGATGGTTTTGTAGGTCCAAACCCCCGTTGTCGAAGGCATGAACCGTATCCGATAGGTATTGTCGCCGTCGTAGAAACCGGCAACCGTAAAGGTGGTATCTTTATTTGAAAAAAGGGCTCTCAAATCGACAGCCGTAAAGGCATTTCCACGAGCTTCCTGTTTTATTGCAAGTTCGAATCGACCCCACTGCTCAACTTTTTGCTGAGCAAAAACGCTAACCGACAGAATCAAAGATAAGAATACCAAAAAGAGGCGTGCGTTGTTTTTCATAGGTTCCCGTATATGAAGCAAAAATAATCATTCTCTTTCCATAAAGGTAGGAGAAACTGATTGAATTGTTCAACAAATTGTAAAAATCGCCAAACGCGTTTGTTGAATTCAAACGGGATTACCTACCTTTGAAAAACTATGATTGCCCAAACCCAATTCACCCTCCGCCCCCACGGCCGCGGCTTCTACCTCGTCACCCCGGAAGTGGTGCGTAACCTCCCAACCCTTCCCCGCACCGGCCTCCTCCACCTCTTCATCAAGCATACCTCCGCCGGCCTATCCATCAACGAAAACGCCGACCCCGACGTGCAAACCGACCTCGCCGCCATTTTCGACCATCTGGTTAAGGAACGCGAACGCTTCTATACGCACACGCTGGAAGGCGACGACGACATGCCTGCGCATGCCAAGGCGGCGCTCGTGGGCAGCAGTGTGACGATACCCATCACGAACGGCAGATTAAACCTCGGCATTTGGCAGGGGATTTATTTGTGTGAATTCAGGAATAGGGCGAGTGAACGAGAACTAGTGGCGACGGTGATGGGTTTATGATGCTCTTTTACGCTCCCTTATAATTTTCAAAAACTGAAATACCACCAATGGAATCAGTGCGGACAAAATAGAAACAAGCCAAATTTTTGGAGGCAGAATTGCCAAATCCAATACCAATCGCATTTGGGGTAGAGCGTAAACCAACACCATCAGAAGGGTGCAAATGACGAGTGCTATCCATACAAATTTATTCTTAGTTATTTCGTTCACTATCAGTTTAGAATGGGCCGACGACATATTGAATACATGAAAGAGCTGTGCAAAAACAAGCGTAATAAAGGCTACATTGTTTAAAATTTTGCTATCGGAAGAAATCGTTTGTTTGCAATAAACAACGGCAACAAGTATGGCAATGGTCATGACGGCCGCATATAAAGAAATGGTCATCCAATCTCTATTTGATACGATCAGGTTTTGGGAGTCTTTTGGAGGTCTGTCCATCACGGTTTTATCGCCACTGCCTAATCCAAGAGCCAATGCAGGAAACACGTCCGTCACCATATTTAAGAACAAAATTTGCAAGGGTAGCAAGGTTGAGGCTGGGGCAAAAAGCCCTATCGTGGTCACAATAAATATTTCACTTAAATTGCAGGATACCAAGTAGATCACGAATTTTTGAATGTTCTGAAAGATCTCTCTTCCATGCGATACTGCCCGTGCAATGGATATAAATGAATCATCCTTTAAGACGATGCTGGCAGTTTCTTTGGCAACTTGGGTACCTCTCATTCCCATGGCAATACCAATATCTGCTTTTTTAAGTGCAGGCGCATCATTAACACCATCACCAGTCATGACTACAATGTTGCCAGCCTTTTGATAAACATCAACGATATCCAATTTTTGTTTGGGTGTGGTACGGGCAAATACAGAGGTAGAAAGTATCTTTCCATTCCATTCGTCTGAAAGTGAATCCATTGGAGGTATATCAATTCCAGTAATCGTATTTTGTTCCACCTCATCGACCAATCCAACTTGTTTTGCAATATTAAGAGCCGTCAAAGGATGGTCTCCGGTAATCATCACAACCTGAATTCCTGCCTTTCTACAGGAAAGAATCGCTTCTTTTATGTCCAATCGGGGTGGATCAATGAAACCGATCATAGCTACATAGACCAACCCATTCAAATAATCTTCCTCATTTATTTCAGCCTCATCCCTATGTGCAAATGCCAATACCCGCAACCCATTCGAAGCCATTTGTTCAGAATCGAGCAGAATCTTTTTTCGTTCGTTCTCGCTCAAATCTTTGACCGTTTCCCCCAATTGAATTTTGCTGCATTTTTCCAACAAATGCTCTACAGAGCCTTTAGCCGCAACAAAGTACCTGCCTTCATTTTTGTGCAACGTACCCATGATTTTTGTTTCAGAACTAAATGGCATCTCCCCTAACCGTTCATATTGTTTTTTTAATTCATCAACGGACGAACCCGATGCATTAACGAGGTGAACAAGTGCAACTTCAATTGGGTCGCCCAACCATTTCTTTTTGTCATCGTCATTTTTTGGAGTAGCATTGTTACATAGCGCACCGATTAATTTCAATTGGTTGAATGCTGCTTCACTTTTTTCACGATTTCCCTCATCAAAGCTCACTTTATTGTCTTTAATATCTACTACAACCGTTTCTTCGGGAAAGGAAAAAGAATCTACGTATATTTTATTCTCAGTTAACGTGCCTGTTTTATCCGTTAAAATCACATTGGCACTTCCCAATGTTTCTACCGCCGACAATTTTTTAACGATAGCGTTTCGCTTAGCCATCAAAAGCATTCCATAAGCCATAGCCACTGTAACAACAATGGGTAGCCCCTCCGGAAAAGCAGCCACAGCCAAAGCGATGGAAGTTTCTAAAATCAAGACCCAATTATTCCCCTGAATAATCCCGGTGATGGCAAATAGGCTTGTCATCCCCAATGTTATCCATATCAGCTTTTTACTTAGAACACTTATTTTTTTATCCAACGGTGTCTCAGTTTCTTGGGAATTCTCCACCAACGAAGTGATGGTGCCCAATTGCGTCTGTTCAGCAATACCAGTAACCACTGCTTTCCCGTTCCCATTCGTTACAGAAGTACCTTTAAACACCATATTGAATTGATCTCCAAGCATCGTGTCTTTTGAAAGCTTTTCTGTATTCTTTTCCGAAGGAAGCGACTCACCAGTCAGCGCGGATTCATCACACTGCAACTGATTGGATTCAACAATACGTGCATCTCCAGGTATCACATCGCCAGCCTCCAACACGATTACATCACCCGGCACGATCTTTTCAGAGGGTATCTCCTGAATTGTCCCATCCCGAATAACCCTTGAATGAATCACGTCCATTTCCCTAAGCGCATTCATCGAATTACGAGCCTGAAGCTCCATGAAAAATCCAATGATGGCATTGATGAAAATCACCGCCAGTATGGCAATCGATTCAATATAATCTTGAAAATAAAGCGTAACCGCTACGGCAAAAAACAACAAATAGACAATCGGGCTTTTAAATTGCAGCAGCATCATTAGTAAAATGCTTTTCTGCTTCTGCGCCTTATACACATTCAGGCCAAACGCCTGTGTTCGTTTATCGGCTTCCTTCTGGCTTATCCCCGCAACAGAATCCGTTTGAAGCGCTGTTAGAATTTCTTTTACCGAAAAAGTATGAGGATCTGCAATTGGGTAGTTCATTTTCATTTGTACATACAAGTTCGTTGCTGTCCACTTAAAAACAAATGGAGTGACAGCTGGTAAATACTATGATCTTTGACATCGTTGTTAACGATCATTTCAAAGAACAGTTAAATGTACAAAGGTGTGTATGTTACTGATGGAAAATGTCACATCATTTTGGAAAATAATTACATCATTCACACATGGTCTACCATTGGTCTTGCAAACTTTTATATGATTTTAATTTCCAACTTCTTTCCCAAACCCGTTTCAATAATCTTTCGCAGCGTATCCAATTCAATATCAGACCTGTTGTTTTCAATTCTGGAAATATACGTTCGTGACGTACCACTGACTAAAGCCAATTCCTGTTGAGACATTCCACTCCGCCTCCTGGATTCACGAATCAACTTGCCAATACCCAAGATCGATTCCGATTGCTCCGGCTCACTATGCATATACAAAACATCAGGCCCGATTTCAAATGGCACTTTAATTTTATTACCTTGACGGAATTGAAGTAACCGCGATGAACGGAAT